>Ga0157369_10000103_pt1 | contig 118273 bp, 108 predicted proteins | sample C25metaG_FD_113461 | JGI IMG/M metagenome (GOLD analysis project Ga0157369, IMG submission 113461) | Corn rhizosphere microbial communities from Kellogg Biological Station, Michigan, USA - C2-5 metaG | ecosystem: Host-associated > Plants > Roots > Rhizosphere > Soil | place: USA: Michigan... | reverse complement strand
TGTTTCGGCGGCCATAGCGAGAGGGAAACGCCCGGTCCCATTCCGAACCCGGAAGCTAAGACTCTCAGCGCCGATGGTACTGCAGGGGGGACCCTGTGGGAGAGTAGGACACCGCCGGACTTAGCTTAAGCACCACCAGGAAAGCCACCCCACCCGGGGTGGCTTTCCTGCGTTAACGAGCCGGCCGCCGAAACCGACCCGCGCGGTCGAAGCGGCCCGGCACGCCGGGCGAACTCGACCACAACGGACCGCCTCGGCGACGAGGCGGCGGGTGACGGGTCAGCGCTCGGGGAACGCGTGGGGGAGACCCGAGAGGATCGGGCCGAGCCGCTCGAGGCGCTCGCGCTCCAGCAGCAGAGCGGCGTATTCTCGGTCGCGGCGCACAGCCTGCACGCCGGCAAGGAAGAGCTCGGCCGGCGCATCCGGGATGGGCGAGACGTACGCCGAGACCTCCGCCGCCAGGTCCTGGGCCAGGCGCGCGCGGCTCGCGGGAGTCAGCGTGGTCGCCTGGCGCAGGTACTGCGCGATGCGGCGGCCCAGCGCGTCGGGGAGCGGGGCGACGTCGGCGGTCTGTGCCCAGGCCGCGAGTTCGACGGGAACGCCGTAGACGGCATCCGTTGCCCGCGGAACACGCTCGTGCTGGCTGTAGGTGCCGGCCAGAAGGTCGCCGAGGCGCTTGGACCTCGCGCTCAGCAGGCCCACGACAGCGGCGAGCCCGCCGAAGGTCATGAAGATCTCCAGAACGCCCACGAGCGCGCGGATCACGGAATGCCGCAGCGAGATCGCGCCGCCGTCGTCGCGGACGATGCGCGCCCCGATCGCCAGCTTGCCGAGCGAGCGCCCCCGGGTGACCGTCTCGACCACGATCGGCATGATGAGAATCGCCACGACGAGTCCGAAGACGGCCAGTGCCGCCGACAGCGCCGGGTCGAGGGAAGCGCCGGCCAGCCAGCCGACAAGGAGAGCCAGGCCCAGGTAGATGCCGAGGTAGGTGACCCAGTCGATGACGGCGCCGGCGGCCCGGAGGATGACGCCCGCGGGACGCACATCGAGGGCGACCGCCTCGCCGGTGAGGAGCTCCGCGTCGCCACGGGTGTCGTCGTCGAAAACGGCGGTCGGCCGCGCCTGAACCATGCCACTATTGAACCAGATGGACGTCGACGCATACACCGCTGCGCACCGCGCGGAGTGGGATCGCCTTGCCGCGCTCAGCGCCCAGCGGAGGCTGGACGGCGCGGAGGCCGACGAGCTCATCGAACGGTACCAGGCCGGGGCGGCACAGCTGTCGGCGCTGAAGACCAGCGCCGGCTCCACGCTGCCCGGTGACCACCTCTCGGTGGCGCTGTCCCGTGCCCGGCTGCGCTTCACCGGTGCGGGGGCGAACCTGTTCGCCCAGCTGCCGCGGTTCTTCATTCTGCAGCTGCCCGCTGCGCTCTACCGGCTGCGCTGGCTGACGCTCGCGGTGGCCGCGGTGACGGCCCTGGTCGCGGTGCTCTACGCCACCTGGGCGCTGAACGATCCGCGCGTGCTGGCGAGCTTCGGCACCGACGCCCAGCTGAAGAAACTCGCGAACAGCGACTTCGTCAACTACTACTCAGAGAATCCGGCGGCGTCGTTCGCCGGGCAGGTATGGACGAACAACGCCTGGATCGCCGCGCAGTGCGTGGCGTTCGGCATCGTCGGCGTGTACGTGCCCTACCTCGTGCTGCAGAACGCGCAGAACCTCGGCGTGAACGCGGCGGTCATGTTCGCCTACGACAAGGGCGACACCTTCTTTCTCTACATCGCGCCCCACGGCATGCTCGAGCTCACCGCGATCTTCGTCGCCGCCGCGGCAGGCCTCCGCATCTTCTGGGCCTGGATCGCGCCGGGCGCGCGCAGCCGCGGGCAGGCACTTGCCGAGGATGGCCGCGCGCTCTTCACCGTAGCGATCGGACTCGTGTTCGTGCTCCTGGTCTCCGGCATCATCGAGGGATTCGTCACGCCCGCGCCCTGGCCCTGGCCGGTGAAGATCGGCATCGGCGCGGCCGCTCTCCTCGCGTTCCTCGCCTACATGCTCGTGCTCGGCAAACGTGCGACCCGCCACGGTGAAACCGGCGACCTCGGCGAGTTCGAGGCCGGCTCCCGGCGCATCTACGCGGCCTGAACCGCCGGTCAGAGGCGGCCGGCGGCCTTCAACGCGATATACCGGTCGGCCAGGGCCGGCGGGAGATCGGCGGTCGATCCGGTGACGACCTCCGCGCCCTGTCGCCGGATCGCGGCCGAGACCCGTGCGATGTCGAGCATGGCCCGCTCGGCGGCCGCCGCCCGGTACACCTCCTCAAGGCTCCCACGTTCGGCCGCGGCCCGCGTCAGTCCCGGGTCGGTGACGGATGCCACGAGTACGGTGTGCCGCCTCGTCAACTGCGGCAAGACCGAGAGCAGACCCGACGACGCACCCGGCGCATCCACTGCCGTCAGCAGCACCACGAGCGCGCGCTGGCTGGTGAGTGCGCGCACCTGCGCGGGCACCGCCGACCAGTCGGTCTCGATGAGCTCCGGCTCGATCAGCGCCATCGCGTCCACCATGCGCGAGAGGAGCTCCGCCCCCTGCGCGCCGTGCACCCGGCCGCGCACCCGGCGGTCGTAGGCGAGGAAGTCGACGTGGTCGCCGGCGCGCGACGCGAGCGCCGCCAGCAGCAGTGACGCCTCGAACGCGGTGTCCAGGCGGGTCTCGTCGTCGACGCGGGCAGCGGATGTGCGGCCCGTGTCGGCGACGATGAGCACGCGCCGGTCCCGCTCGGGCCGCCAGGTGCGCACCATCACCCGCTGCCCGGGATTGTCGGCAGCGCCGCCCAGCCGGGCCGTGGCCCGCCAGTCGATGGAGCGCACGTCGTCGCCGCGCACGTATTCGCGCAGCGAGTCGAACTCGGTGCCCTGGCCGCGCACGAACGTGCTGGTGCGCCCGTCGAGTTCCTTCAGCAGGGCGATGCGGGAGGGCAGGTGTTTGCGCGCGTGAAAGGGCGGCAGCACCCGGATGCGGCCGGGCGCGTGCAGCGTCGCCTGCCGGGCCCACAGCCCGAGCGGTCCGAAGGAGCGCACCGTCACCGCGGCCACGCGGCGTTCACCCCGGCGGACCGGTGTGAGCGTCAGGGTCATCCGGCGGCGTTCCCCGGCCTGGATCTCCACCCGGGTTCTGTTGTTCCCGGCGCCGGCGGAGGGCTGCCAGGCGTCTCGCACCAGCCCGCGGAGCCGCCTGCGACCCGCGTTGGTGACGAACAGCTCGCTCTGCACCGACTCGCCGAGGCGCACCCGGGCCGGCAGCGAACGCTCCAGCACCAGGCTGCGCGGCGACGCGGCCAGCGCGAGGTCGACGGTGCCGAGAGCCACCGCGAGCAGCAGCCACGCAGCGAGCGCGAGGACCGCCCCGGTGCTGGTCGCGCCGAACAGCACGACCGGCACCAGGCCGAGGGCCAGGAGCGCGGCGAACCGTCCGGTGAGGGCCACTAGAGCGGCACCTGCACCTGCTGCAGGATCGACCGCAGGATGGTGTCGACCGACACCCCCTCCAGTTCCGCCTCGGGTCGCAGCTGGATCCGGTGCCGCCACACCGGCACCACCATCGCCTGCACGTGGTCGGGCGTGATCGCGTCATAGCCCGACAGCCACGCCCAGGCCTTGGTCGCCGCGAGCAACGCGGTCGTTCCGCGGGGGCTCACGCCCAGCTTCACCGAGGGGCTCTGCCGGGTGCCGCGGGCCAGGTCGACGATGTACGCCAGCACGTCCGCGCTGGCACCGACGGATGCCGCCGCCTCCTGCGCGGCGCGCAGCTCGGTCGCGCCCAGCACGGCCTGCACGCCTGCCCCGGCCAGGTCGCGGGGATTGAATCCGGCCGCGTGCCGGCGCAGCACCTCGATCTCCGACTCCCGCTCGGGAACGTCGAGCACGAGGTTCAGCAGGAACCGGTCGAGCTGTGCCTCAGGCAAGGTGTAGGTGCCCTCGTACTCGATCGGGTTCATGGTGGCGGCGACGATGAACGGCTCAGGCAGCAGCAGGGAGACGCCGTCGACGCTGACCTGCCGCTCCTCCATGGCCTCCAGCAGCGCCGACTGGGTCTTCGGCGGCGTGCGGTTGATCTCATCGGCGAGAAGCAGGTTCGTGAACACGGGCCCGCGGCGGAACTCGAACTCGCCCGACGCGGCGTCGTAGACCAGCGAACCGGTGACGTCGCCCGGCATCAGGTCGGGCGTGAACTGCACCCGCTTGGTCTCGAGGCTGAGCGCTTGGCTGAGCGACCGCACCAGCAGCGTCTTCGCGACACCGGGCACCCCCTCGAGCAGCACGTGGCCGCGCGCGAGCAGGGCGATGATGAGGCCGGTGACGGCGCCGTCCTGGCCGACGACCGCCTTGCCGACCTCGCTCCGCACGCGGGTGAGTGACTCTCGGAGGGCATCGACGGGCGGGGCTTGGGCAGTCATGGTCTCATTCTTTCGTGTCGGGCCCGGTCGGCGCAGCCGGTGGGCCGGCGGATGCGTCCCCCCGTCCGGGTTCCATGCGTCGCTGCACGTCGCGCTCCAGCTCCGCGAGCCGGTCGGAGAGCAGCACCACGTCCCGGTCGCCGCCGGGGATGGCGTCGAGGAGGACCGCCCGCACGTCGGGCAGCGGTCGGCCGGTGACGGCGGCCGCCTGCGCGGCGATCTCGACGACCGTGGCGGTGCGGGGCAGGGCCAGCAGGGTCGCGAGCCGGCTCACCGTTCCCACCCGGAGCGTGTCGACCGCGCGCAGGCGGGCGGAGCTTCGCGCGTAGAGCCGGCCCCGGCCCTCCATCGTCTCGCTCGCCTTCACCGTGACGGGCAGGTTCTCGGCGATGAGCGGCCCGAAACGGCGGCCGCGCCAGATCGCGGCGGCGACGGTGACGAGCACGAGGAGAAGGAGCGCCGGCGTCACCCACGGAGGAGTCAGCTCGCCGATCGACGGCGGCCCGGGGTTCGCCACGTCGGCCAGGGTGGGCAGGTACCAGATCAGGGTGTCGGACGGCCCGAGCAGCCCGAGCGCGAGAGCGGCGTTGCCCGCGGCGGTGATGGTTCCGTTCGCGAATACCGCGGTCGGGGCGACGAAGGTGAGCGTGCCGGCATCCGTCGTCTGCGTCACCAGCGAGAAGGTGCCGTTGCCGCCCGGAAAGCAGCCGACGCGCGTGGTGCCGGCCGGGGCGTCGCCGGGCCGGAGGGTGTCGCCGCCCGACGAGAGTTCGCCTGCCCGCCGGGCCGCGGGGAGGTCGCAGTGCGCCGTCAAAGGTTTGGCCGCCGACACCCCGCCGAAGCCCATGCCGGGGGCGAGGGTGTCGAGGGTGAGGAAGTCAGGGGCGGCGATGACGGTGCGCGGAGCGAGCCCGGCCATCTGACGCAGCTGCAGGGCGGTGAGGTAGCCGTTCGCGTCATAGAAGAACAGCGTCGGGTCAGCGGATGCCCGTGCCGCGTCCCGCGCCTCGGCCAGCGTGTCGGCGACCACGACCCGCACGCCCTGCTGCCGGAGCACTTCGGCCAGGGCGCGGCCCCCGGCCGGCGTCGAACTCTCCGCCGACAGCGCCGGCTGCAGCGCCGCGCCGGCGCCGGCGAGGTAACTGGCCACGACGGCGATGACGAGGGCGGCGAGGGTCGTGATGATCCAGAACCGCGAGCGGCGGCCGGCTGCCCGCACGGTGGCCGTGAGCGCCGGGGCAACGTCCGGCGCGGCCTCCACCGGGCCCTGCGCGCTCACGTGGCCGATCCGGCGGCGGCGAGCACGGGGCCCGCACGCCGGAGGTCGTGATCGAGGTCGCGGAGCGCGACGTAGCCGGGCTCCGTGCCGGGCCGGCCGAGGTAGCGCACCTGGTCGAAGGCGACGGCCGCGTCCGCGAGCCGGATGCGCTCGGCCGGGAACGCGGCCGACGCACGCAGCGAGACCTCCCGGGCGGTCATACCGGGTGTCAGCGTGAGCACCGTGCGCTCGGAGAGGCCGCGGGCGAGCGCGCGGAACATCTCCTCCGTCGCGAGGTCCCAGTCGCCCCGGGCCGCTGCCTCACCGGCTGCGGCTCGCATGTCCGCGGCGCTCCGGCGGTCGTCGTCGTGGAACAGCGCCTCGCCGTCCAGCCGGCTGCGCCGGTTCCACCGCGGCAGCCCGAAGACGAGCACCGCCGCGGCGAGCGCGCCGAGAACGACCACGGTGACGACCACCGGGACCCACCCGGTCAGTCCGTCCCCGCCCGGAAGGGTGAGCGAGGAAACCCAATCGAAGAACGCCTTCGACAACCGGTCGAACCATGTCGGCTTCGCCGCCTGGTACGGCGCCTTGGCGAGCTCCTCGCGGAGCCACTGCCGGGCATCCGGCGCGCTCGGGTCGACGGGCACGTCGGCGGGCACGTGGGCGAGCACGGCGAGGGAGGAGATCACGTCAGGTAGGGGTCGCGCACGGCGGCCTCCGGCGTGCCGGCGTGACCGGCACGGAACGTGGCCGATTCGACGAAGCGCTGAAGTTCGAGGTCGAGCCCTTCCTTGCGCATGCGCAGGTCGATATAGATCAGCGCCGTCGTCGCCGACTGCACCACCGCGGCGATCGCCCCCATCACGAGCGCGATGAACAGCAGCAGCACGTAGAGGATGACCGACGGGAGGTAGGAGTCGAGCGCGCCGTTCGGGTCGATCAGCGACGTCGCGAACCCGAACAGCAGCGACAGCGGCGTCGTCACGATCTGGCTGATCACGTTGACGATGGCCGCGACGAGGAACTGCACCCCGAAGGTGCGCCAGAAGTAGCCGATGGTCAGCGACCAGGATCGCCGGACCGCAGCGCGGATCGGGAGCCGCTCCAGCACGATGAGGCTCGGCACCAGCGACACCCGGATGTACAGCCAGGCGCCGACGACGATCAGGCCCAAGACGGCGAGCACCCCGACGACGATGCCGACAACCTGCCACGCCCCGCCGAGGATCACGAGCACCGTGACCACCCCGGCGGCGACAGCGAGGGCGACGACCACCGCCAGCGTGAGCAGGAGAGTCCACGCGACCAGGGCCCACAGGCGCCCTCGGGCGCTTCGCCAGAGGCCCCGCAGCGTGAGCTTCTCGCCGAGGGTGGCGCGGGCGACCTCCACCACGATGATCCCCTGCAGCAGCGCCGAACCGATGATGGTGAGCACGACCGGCACCAGCGCCGAGAGGATGATGGCGGCGACCGAGCCGGCGGTGAGGGTGTCGCGCTCGCCGGCCGGTGCGTTCGCGAGCCGGCCGAGCACGATGAAGGTGACCGCGCCGACGATCACCAGGGTGGAGAGCATCACAGCACCCTGCACGAGCAGGGCGCTGCCGAACGTCGCCTTGGGATTGCGGCGAAGCACCTGGAACGGCGCCCAGAGCAAGGTACCGAAACCGAGCGGCCGCAACGGGATGAGCCCCGGCTTCGGCGGCGGCGCCCAACCGCCGGGCGCGCCCGGAACCGGTGGGGGAGGCGGGGTGGGAGCGGCATACTCGCCGTACCGGGGAACCCGGGGGCTGGGCGAGTCGGGGTCGCCGCCGGGCGGCTGCCAGTTATGCGGGTCGGTCACGTCCCCATGCTGGCATAGGAAGGCCCCGGATTCACGCGTGGAAGCGCCTGCCCGGCACACTCGACTATTCTTGTGCGCAACAGTGCAGCGCTCATCGACGAAATCGCTGGTGAGCTGAGCGGAAACGGACTATGACCTCACGGATTCTGGTCGTCGATGACGACACCGCCCTCGCGGAGATGATCGGCATTGTCCTCACCGGCGAAGGCCTCGAGCCCTCATTCTGCGCTGACGGAGCCGCCGCCGTGGAGGCGTTCCGCGCCTCGAAGCCCGACCTGGTGCTGCTCGACCTGATGCTGCCCGGCCTCGACGGCATCGAGGTGTGCCGCCAGATCCGCGCCGAATCCGGCACGCCGATCATCATGCTCACCGCGAAATCCGACACAACGGATGTCGTCAAGGGCCTCGAATCCGGCGCCGACGACTACGTGGTCAAGCCGTTCAACCCCAAGGAGCTGGTCGCCAGGATCCGCACGCGCCTACGCCCGGCGGCGACGTCGGCATCCGAGTCGCTGCGCATCGGGGACCTCGTCGTCGACCCGGTGGGCCACGAGGTCAAGCGCGGCGGCCAGACCATCAACCTGACGCCGCTCGAATTCGACCTGCTGCTGGCCCTGGCCTCCAAGCCGCAGCAGGTGTTCACGCGGGAGATGCTGCTGGAACAGGTGTGGGGGTACCACTACAAGGCAGACACGCGCCTGGTGAACGTGCACGTGCAGCGCCTGCGCGCCAAGGTGGAGGACGACCCCGACAACCCCCGGATCGTCACGACGGTGCGGGGAGTCGGCTACCGGGCCGGCTCACCCGCCTAGGAGCCCGGTGGCACTCTCCGGCACGACGCGGTTCCCGCACCTGCGGCAGTTCGACTGGCGAGCCTGGCGCCCGGGGGAGGACTGGCTCCCGGCGCTCTGGCGGTCGTCGCTGCAGTTCCGCACCATCACGATCACCGTCATCCTCTCGGGCCTGGCCATCGTGGCCGTCGGCGTCTACATGTCGGCCAGCATCGGCAACGACCTGTTCCAGTCCCGGCTGAACCAGGTGCTCCTCGACTCGCAGCGCGCCACCCGAGCCGCGCAGAACATCCTCGATTCCTCGGATGCCACCGACCGCGTGCAGGTGCGCACCCTGCTCGACTCGGCGACGACCACGATCACCACCGCGTCCTCCTCGGGCCTGATCGCCATGTTCCGCGCACCCGGGCAGGAGTCCTCCGACGTGGCGCCCCAGGACTTCTCGCGGTTCGGAGACTCCACCGGCGTCATCTCGAGCGAGCTCCGGCGCACCGTGCAGGAGCACCCCGACACGCAGTACTGGCAGTCGGTCACCCTGGCGACCGAGGACGACTCCGCGGCCCCGGGCATCGTCGTCGGCTCCCAACTGAACCTGCCCGTGGCCGGGCGGTACGAGCTCTACATCGGCTACAGCCTGCACGACGCGGAGGCGACCCTGCTGTTCGTGAAGCAGACCCTCCTGGTCGCCGGTCTGGCCCTCATCCTGCTCATCGGCGCCGTCGCCTGGGTGGTGGTGCGCTTCGTCGTCACCCCGATCCGCGTGGCGGCCGACACCAGCCAGCGACTCGCGTCGGGGGACCTCGAGGTGCGCATCCCCGAGAAGGGGGAGGACGTGATCGCGACCCTGGCCCGTTCCTTCAACGGCATGGCCGACAGCCTGCAGAGCCAGATCAAGGAGCTCGCCGAGCTCTCGCGGGTGCAGCAGCGCTTCGTCTCGGATGTCTCGCACGAGCTGCGCACGCCCCTCACCACGATCCGCCTGGCCGGTGACGTGCTGTACGACCAGCGTGGGTCGTTCCCCGCCTCGACGGCCCGCACCGCCGAGCTGCTGCACGCCCAGGTGCAGCGGTTCGAGCTGCTCCTGAACGACCTGCTCGAAATCAGCCGCTACGACGCGGGCTCGGTGCAGCTGGAGACCGAGCCGACGAACCTGGTGCACCTGGCAGAAGACGCGATCGAGGGGATGCGCACCCTGGCCGACTCCAAGGGGAGCGACCTGAGGCTGGTCGCACCCGGCGGCCACCTCGACGCCGAAGTCGACCCGCGACGCATCCGTCGTATTCTGCACAACCTGATCGGCAACGCCATCGAACACGGGGAGGGCCGCCCGGTCGTCGTCTCGGTCGACAGCGACCAGACGGCCGTCGCGCTCGCCGTGCGCGACTACGGGCTCGGCATGAACGAAGCGGATGCGGGGCGCGTGTTCGACCGGTTCTGGCGGGCCGACCCGTCGCGCAAGCGCACCATCGGGGGCACCGGCCTCGGCCTCGCGATCTCGCAGGAGGACGCCGCCGCGCACGGCGGCCGCCTGGAGGTGTGGTCGATGCCGGGCAAGGGGTCCTGCTTGCGGCTCACCCTGCCGCGAACGGAGCGAGGCGCGATCACGACGTCGCCGCTGCCGCTGCCGCCCGCCGACGCCGACGGACCGGCCGCCGAGATCGTCGGCACGGGGAACGGAGGACGCCATGCGTAAGCGCCGTGGCCTCGTCGCGGCCCTCGTCGCGCTCGCCGTCGCGCTGACCGGCTGCACCGGCATCCCGGGCAGCGGGCCGGTGCGTGAGGGACAGGCCGCCCCGCAGGGCGACGGGCCGGCCGCCGTGTTCCTGCCGTCCCGGCCGCAGAAGGATGCCGGCCAGGACGCGATCCTCCGCGGGTTCATCGAAGCCGCGTCAAGCCCGGAGAACAAGTACGCCATCGCCCGGGAGTTCCTCACCCCCGCCTTCCGTGAGGAATGGAAGCCCGACGCGGGGGTGACCGTCGACGCCGGAGGCGCCATCGTTCCCGCAGCCGTCGACGCGAACACCATGCAGGTGTCGGTCGACCCGATCGCGGAGGTGAACGCCAGCGGCGAGTACCGAGGGCTCGATTCGTCCAAGCCCACCCCGCTGCGCTACTCCTTCCAGAAGGTCGACGGGCAATGGCGCATCAGCAGGGCGCCCGACGGCATCGTGATCGACCAGACCACGTTCTCGTACGTCTTCAGCCCCCAGGCGCTGTACTTCTTCGACCCGAGCTTCACGTACCTCGTTCCCGACCTCCGCTGGTTCCCGCGCGGCGCGACGGCGCCCACGCGCATCGTCAAATCGCTTCTGGCCGGCCCCGCCCCGTGGCTTGCCCAGGCCGTGGTCACCGCATTCCCGGACGGCACCGAACTCACCGCCGATGCCGTTCAGGTCGTGGGGCGCGACGCCAAGGTCGACCTCAACCAGGAGGCGCTGAACGCCGACCGCATCACCGCCGAACGCATGAAGTACCAGCTCGAGAACAGTCTCCCCGCCGGAATGAGCGTGAGCGTGACGGTCAACCAGAACGCGCAGGACATCGGTGAGCTGGGCCCTGACGCCCCCCTCGTCAACCCGCGCGTCGACGCGCGCCCGCTCATCCTCCGCGCCGGGCACTTCGGCTTCCTGCCCAGCTCCGGCGCCGATCTCGAGCCGGTCCGAGGGCTGTCGGAGACCCTGGCCGCGCTGGCCCCCCGCGCCGTCACCGTCTCCGCGGGGCAGACTCGGGCGGCAGCGCTCACCGCCTCCGGCGTCTACCGCGTGGAAGCGGGGAAGCAGGCCAAGCTCGTCGACCCGCGGGCGGGACTCATCGCGCCGTCGATCGACACCTTCGGGTACATCTGGTCGGTGCCGGCCGGTCGGCCCGACGAGGTCGTGGTCTACGGTCCGGCGGGCGACGCCGTTCCGGTCAAGACGCCGTGGAAGGAATTCACCGGCATCACCGCGCTCAAAGTCTCCCGCGACGGCACCCGCCTCATCGCCGTGCTGCGCTCCGCCACCGACACCCGGTTCGTCGCCGCGGCGATCACCCGCGACAGCGCCCGGCCCACCGCCATCGGCGACCCGCTGCTGCTGGCCAGCGGAATCGGCACCGCGCGTGACGCCGCCTGGGTCGACGACCTCACCGTCGCCGTGCTCACCGCGGACGGGGATGCGCCCCCGCGCATCCTCACCCAGGAGATCGGCGGGCTGCGCTCGCCGCTGGAACCCCCGCCCGACACGGTGGCCATCGCCGGAGGCAACAGCGTGCGCGAGCTGCGCGCACTCACCGCTGACGGCGGCCTCGACATGCAGCGCGGGGTCGGCTGGCAGGAGCGGATCGACAAGGTGACGCTGGTGGCGACGCAGCAGGGCGTGACCGGCTGACGCTGGGGCGGAGTGCGGGCGTCCTCCCCAGGGCCCCGTGGGGGCCGGCCGTGCACCGACGTGCGATGCCCCGCCCGGAGGGCGCGTCGGCGCGGCAGGGTGGGCGCATGGACTGGCGGCAGGCGGCACGCGATGCGGCACTCGATGCGTGGGCGGTCCTCGCCCCCGTCGAGTGCTCCGGGTGCGGCGGCGGCGACCGGGCTCTCTGCCCGGACTGCCGGCTCGCCCTGGCCCCTGACCTCCGGCAAACCGAGCGCCATGGCGTTCCGATCTGGGCGGCGCTCGACTACGCGGGGGTGCCGCGCCGCGTGCTGGCCGCGTTCAAAGACGCGGGTCGAACGGATGCCGCCCGCGCCCTGTCGAAACCGCTCGCCGCTGCCGTCACCGCGGCTCTCGCGCACGTGCCCGAGGCCCGCGGCCCGGTGCAGCTCGTCACGATCCCGTCCTCACCCCGCGCGTGGCGCACGCGCGGTTACCATCCGGTCGACCTGTTGCTCGCCCGCGCGGGCCTTCGTCCCACGGTCAGGCTGCGGCAGGTGCGCGATGTCGCCGACCAGGTGGGTCTCGGGCTGGTCGAGCGCAGTCGTAATAAGGAGGCCTCGCTGCGGGCGCCGGGCCCCCTCGACGGCCGCTCGTTCCTGATCGTCGACGACATCGTGACGACCGGGGCCACCCTCCTTGAGGCGCGCCGCGCCGTGCTCGAGGCCGGGGGCGCCGTGCCGGCGCTCGCCGCCCTCGCCGAGACCCGACGACGATTTCCGGCCACTTCCGCAGGATGACGCGGCCGCCGTCCCGCTCTTCCAAAAACTCCTCGGCAAAGCCTGTGCCGAACCTTCCGAGCCCTACTACGGTGGACTGAAAGGCGTGAAAGGACCGCCCGGAACCTGGGCGGTTCGCCAGATCTGGAGGTCGTCGTGGAAATTAACATCGTCGGACGAAACATGGGCATCACCGATCGATTCGAGGATTATGCGACCGAGAAGTCCGCGAAGGTGGCGGACCTTGACCCGAAGGCCATCGCCTTGGAGATTCGGGTCAGCCGGCACCGTGAGAAGAGCGGCAACGGAGGAAGCTCCGGCAACGACCGGGTGGAACTGACGCTCATCTGCAAGGGGCCGGTGATCCGGGCGGAGGCCGACGGAACCGACAAGTATGCGGCGTTCGACGTGGCACTCGGCCGGCTGCTGGAACGCGTGCGCCGGGCCAAGGATCGCAAGAAGGTGCACCGCGGTGGCGCGCACCGTCCCACCTCCCTGCAGGAGGCATCCGCTGCAGGATTCAGCAACATCGACCTCACCCCGGTCGACCCGGAAACCCTCGAGCGCGTGCGCACCGGCTCGATCCCCATCGTGGAGAACGATTCGGAGCAGGAGGAACCGTACGGCGACTACACGCCCGTCGTCATCCGTCGGAAGGTGTTCGCCTCGTCGCCGATGACCGTCGACGACGCCCTGTACTACATGGAACTGGTGGGCCACGATTTCTACCTGTTCTTCGACTCCGAGAGCAACCGTCCGAGCGTGGTCTACCGCCGCAAGGGATGGGACTACGGAGTGATCGCCCTCGACGAGGACGCCGACGAGCTGCAGGAGGACGCCACCGCCGCACGGCAGCTCAGGCGCTGACCAACTAGCATTGTTATAGTTGCCGGTTAGGTCGACATGGCGCGCCTGCCTGCAATCCAGGCAGGCGCGCCCGACGGGCCGGACGACAGGCGTGTGCCCACGCCGTGACGACTAGTGGAGTGCATTCGTGGCCTCAATTCTGGAAAAGGTTCTTCGTGTTGGCGAGGGTCGGGTTCTGCGCCGCCTCGAGAACTACGCGAAGGCCATCAACGCGCTCGAAGACGACTTCAAGGAACTCAGCGATGAGGACCTGCGGGGAGAGACGGCGCTCCTGCGCGAGCGCTACTCCAATGGGGAATCCCTCGACGACCTGCTGCCGGAGGCATTCGCGGCCGTCCGCGAGGCATCCGTTCGCACGCTCGGTCTTCGGCACTTCGACGTGCAGCTGATGGGTGGCGCGGCGCTGCACCTCGGCAACATCGCCGAGATGAAGACCGGTGAGGGCAAGACCCTGGTCGCCACCACCGCCGCCTACCTGAACGCGCTGACCAGCCGCGGCGTGCACATCGTGACCGTCAACGACTACCTCGCCAGCTACCAGAGCGAGCTGATGGGCCGCGTCTTCCGCGCCGTCGGCATGACCACCGGATGCATCCTCTCCGGTCAGACTCCGCAGGAGCGTCGCGAGCAGTACGCCGCCGACATCACCTATGGAACCAACAACGAGTTCGGCTTCGACTACCTCCGCGACAACATGGCCTGGCAGGCCAGCGACATGGTGCAGCGCGGCCACTACTTCGCGATCGTCGACGAGGTGGACTCCATCCTCATCGACGAGGCGCGCACGCCGCTCATCATCTCCGGCCCCGCCTCGGGTGAGGCCAACCGCTGGTTCAACGAATTCGCGAGCCTCGCGAAGCGGCTGACCCCGGGCGAGGACTTCGAGGTCGACGAGAAGAAGCGCACCGTCGGCGTGCTGGAACCGGGCATCGAGAAGGTCGAGGACTACCTCGGCATCGACAACCTGTACGAGTCGGCCAACACGCCGCTGATCTCCTTCCTCAACAACGCCATCAAGGCCAACGCCCTGTTCAAGCGCGACAAGGACTACGTCGTGATGAACGGGGAGGTGCTCATCGTCGATGAGCACACCGGCCGCATCCTGATGGGACGCCGTTACAACGAGGGCATCCACCAGGCGATCGAGGCCAAGGAAGGCGTCGCGGTCAAGGCCGAGAACCAGACCCTGGCGACGGTCACCCTGCAGAACTACTTCCGCCTCTACGACAAGCTCTCGGGCATGACCGGCACGGCCGAGACCGAGGCCGCCGAGTTCATGAGCACCTACAAGCTGGGCGTGGTGCCCATCCCGACGAACAAGCCGATGGCGCGCCTGGACAAGTCCGACCTCGTCTACAAGAACGAGGAGGCCAAGTTCGGGCAGGTCGTCGAGGACATCGTCGAACGGCACGAGAAGGGCCAGCCGGTGCTGGTCGGCACGACGAGCGTCGAGAAGAGCGAGTACCTCTCCCGCCTGCTCGCCAAGCGCGGCGTGCGCCACGAGGTGCTGAACGCGAAGAACCACGCCCGAGAAGCAGCGATCGTCGCGCAGGCGGGTCGCCTCGGCGCCGTCACCGTCGCCACGAACATGGCCGGGCGCGGCACCGACATCATGCTCGGCGGCAACGCCGAGTTCCTGGCGGTCGCCGAGATGAGCGCCAAGGGGCTCAGCCCCGCCGAGACGCCCGACGAGTACGAGGCCGCGTGGGACGAGGTCTTCGCCGCGGTGAAGGCGAAGGTCGACGAGGAAGCCGAGAAGGTCGTCGCGGCCGGCGGCCTGTACGTGCTCGGCACGGAACGCCACGAGTCGCGCCGCATCGACAACCAGCTGCGCGGCCGCAGCGGCCGCCAGGGCGACCCCGGCGAGAGCCGGTTCTACCTCTCGCTCACCGACGACCTGATGCGCCTCTTCAACGCGGGCGCGGCCGAGAGCCTGATGGGCCGGCAGGGTGTTCCCGATGACATGGCGATCGAGTCCAAGGTGGTCAGCCGCGCCATCCGCAGCGCGCAGGCGCAGGTCGAGGGCCGCAACGCCGAGATCCGCAAGAACGTGCTGAAGTACGACGACGTGCTGAACCGACAGCGCGAGGCCATCTACAGCGACCGCCGCCACATCCTCGAGGGCGATGACCTGCACGAGCGCACGCAGCGGTTCCTGGAGGCCGTCATCGACGAGGTGCTCGACGCGCACACCGGCGAGGGCAACGGCGATGACTGGGACTTCGACGCATTGTGGGCTGAGCTGAAGACGCTCTACCCGGTCGGCATCACCATCGACGAGGTCGTGGCCGAGGCCGGGCAGCGCGGTCGCATCAACCGTGACTTCATGCGCCGCGAGATCCTCTCAGACGCCAAGCTCGCCTACCAGAAGCGCGAGGAGCAGCTGGGTTCCGAGGCCATGCGGGAGCTCGAACGGCGCGTGGTGCTGTCGGTCATCGACCGGCGCTGGCGCGACCACCTGTACGAGATGGACTACCTCAAGGACGGCATCGGCCTCCGCGCCATGGCACAGCGCGACCCGCTGGTCGAGTACCAGCGTGAGGGCTACGCCATGTTCCAGCAGATGATGGGCCAAATCCGCGAGGAGAGCGTCGGCTTCCTGTTCAACCTGGAGGTCGAGGTGACCCGGGCGCCGGGTGAGGTGGACAGCCCCATCGTCGCCGCGCGCGGGCTCGCCCCCGCCGAGGGTGCCGACGAGAAGCTCAGCTACACCGCCCCGAGCGACTCCGGCGGCGTGGAGGTGCGCAACCAGCGCGGCCAGGTGCAGCGGGCGGCGACCGACCGCGCCCGGCGGGTGGCGGCAGCCAACGCGGCTGCCGGCGCCGCGGAGGCGGCCGGCGAGAACGGCGGAGACACCGCCGCCGCTCCTGCCACCCGCGGTGCGTTCGGCCAGCGGGTGAACGCGGAATCGGCGGCCCCGGCCAACCGCGCCGAGCGTCGCTCCCAGGGCAAGAAGAAGTAGGCGACCGCGCAGCTCAGAGCACGTGGATGGCGCTCGCGCGCCAGCGGTTGTCGAGCCCCTCGAGGCGCAGCGCGACCGCGCGTGAGCGCGCCTTGCTGTGCACCATCACGACCGCTTCGATGACCCCGTCGCACGGCTCTGAGATGCAGAGGTGGCCGATGGTGATGGCCGGGCGGTGCGGCTGCTGGCCCTTGACGGCGCGGGCGCGGGCGGAGAGCACGGTGCGTTTGAGCAGGTGGCGGTAGACGTCGTCGCTCACCCAGCGGGCCAGCTGGTCGAGCTCCCGGGCTCCCGCCAGCACCTCGATGACGCATCGGGCGAGGTTCACCAGGAGAGGTTCGGGATCGGGCAGCTCGCCCCGGGGACTTCGCTGCACACCGAAGTAGTCCTCATCGAGGGGGACGGGCGTCCGCGGCGGGTGCGGGAGTGGGTCCATGGCGACTCCGATGTACGTGATACCAATGATTCGCCGGTTTCCCGGCGCATTGCGGGCGGATCACAGGCTCTTCCCCACGGGGGTCGAAGAGTCCCTGGCTGACACTCAACCAGCACTCTTCCTGATCGTCCAGCATTTTTTCAGCCTGTGGATAACCGTCCCGTTGTCCACCGTCGCGGACTAGCGTCGGGGTGTGCGCTGGGACAACCTCTTCGATGACCTCGAAGGACAGCTCGAACACGAGTTGAACGCAGAGGAGACCGACCTGCGCGCTGAGGAGGAACGGCTGCGCGTCAGCCGGCTCTCGCTGCGTGACCGGCTGACCAGCCTGACCGAGGCGCAGGGCAGCGGGGCGCTCCTGAAGGTGGCCCTGACCGGCGGTGCCACCGCCACGATCCGACCGGTGACCTTCGGGAGGGACTGGCTGGCGGGAGATCTCGTGGGCGCGTTGTCGAACTCGCGGCAATGCGTGCTGCCGCTGGCCGCGATCGCCGGCGTGCTCCTGGCTCCCGGCCACGTCGAACAGTCCCTGCGGGCGCTCCCGGTGTCACCGGCACGGATCGTCGACCGGATCGGTCTGCCGTTCGTGCTGCGGGATCTCTGCCGGCGGCGGGCGGCGCTCGAGATCCAGACCGTGGACGCGATGCTGCACGGCACGCTTGACCGGGTCGGCCGCGACCACGTCGACGTCGCCGTCCACCCCGCCGGGACCCCACGGCGCGGGTCGGCGGTCACCCAGCTGCGCCTCGTGCCGCTCATGCAGATCCAACTCGTCCGGTTGCCGTGAGGCGGTTGCGGGCACGGTCTGTTTGCCCCGCTCACTCCTCCACAGGCCGGATGATGGTGCCCCCGGAGAGCTCCGGGATGTTCGCGAAGTCGGACTGCTCCCACAGCGCGAGCCGACGCGCCTCCTCGTACTTGCCCTCGATGTAGGACTCCAGCATGCGCCGTTCGACACGCCAGATGCCCCCGCCGAGGCGGATGGCCGGCAGCTCGCCGGTGCGGACGAGATCGAGTGCCTCCGCCGCGGTGATGTTCAGGATGTCCGCCGTGTCGCCGAGGGTGAGGAAACGGCCCACCTGGTTGGCGGAGGCGGCATCGGGCGACACGGGTTCGGTCATGAGTCGATTATCCGCCGCGGGGAGCCGGTCACACCCGGGCTGTGGATAACTTGTGCGGGGTTTTGCGAGACCGGCGACGATATGAACAGGTTCGGCGGAGGGACATCATGCGCACGGAGAAGGGCACCACCAGCGGCACCGGAGCCGGAACCGGCCCCACCTCGGGAGCGGGCGCGTCACGGCCGGCCGCGCGGGAGCGCCGCCGGCCCGGGATCGACCCGCGCTTCCTCATCGGCCTGGCGCTCGTCGCCGCGTCCGTGGCCGGGGTCTGGTTCGTGGTGGGCGCCATGGACACGTCGGTCGCGGTGTACGCGGCCCGGGCCCCGCTCCAGGTCGGCGACCGCGTGGCGGCCTCGAACCTCGTGGTCACGTCGGTGCGGATGGAGTCGGCCGGGAACGTCTACGTCACGCCGGAGACGCTGCCGCCCGAGGGCCTGCTCATCACGCGCACCGTGGCCGCGGGAGAATTGCTGCCGAAAGCGGCGGTCGGTACCAGTGCCGGGGCATCCGTCACGCGGCTCGTCGTCGACACGACGGAGGGCCTGTCGGGATCACTCACACCCGGCGCGGTCGCCGATGTCTGGTCGGCCAGGCAGACCGAGCGCGGGCGGTTCGGCCCCCCGGTGGTGCTGGTCGAGTCGGCGTCGGTGGTGCGCGTCATCGAGAGAACCGGCCTGATGACCGGCGGGAGCGGGCAAGCCGTGGAGATCCTCGTGCCGAAGGGCAAGGTGGCGGCGGTGCTCGAGTCGGTGGCGAACAAAGACGCCATCGCCCTCGTTCCGGTGAACGCGCCGCTGGAGGGATGAGCATGGCCACTCTGGTTCTCGCGCTCGACCGCCACATCGAAGACCGTCTGATCGGCGACATCGTCGAGCACGGACACACCGTTCTCGCCCGCCTGGCGACCGCGCCCGAGCTCATCGCCGCGCTCGATGTCACCCCGCCGGATCTCATCGTGACCGCGGCGTCGCGGGCGCTGCTCACGCCCGAGCTCCTCGCCGCTTCGGATGCGCGCGGTGTGCGCGTGGTGGCCGTTGCCGACACCGAGCCCGATCATCGCTACGCGTCCTCGCTCGGCCTGCACGAGGTCGTCGACGGGCAGGCGTCGTGGGACGACATCGAGCAGGTGCTGGTCGACGGTGTGGCGGTGCCGCTCCGGCTCGGCGGAGACGCCGGGCAGGCGGGCGCGCTCGACACCGGTTCGGTGATCGCCGTCTGGGGACCGGCGGGGTCGCCGGGCCGCACGACCCTCGCCATCAACATCGCCGCCGAGATCGCCGCCGCCGGGCACACCGTCGCCCTCTGCGACGTCGACACCTACAGCGGGTCCGTCGCCCCGAGCCTCGGCATGCTCGACGAGGCGCCCGGGTTCGCGGCCGCGTGCCGCCTCGCCGGCTCCGACAGCCTCACCCAGGCGGAGCTCGAACGGGTGGCGCAGCGCTACAACTCCCCGCACGGCGCCTTCTGGGTGCTCACCGGCATCGGCCGGCCCGCCCGCTGGCCCGAGCTCTCCGCTGAGCGGGTCAGCACCACGCTGCGCACGGTCCGCCACTGGGTCGACTACGTCGTGCTCGACACCGGGTTCAGCCTGGAATCTGATGAGGAGATCTCGAGCGACCTCTTCTCGCCGCGCCGCAACGCCGCCACCCTCGCCGCCCTGCGCGAAGCCGACCAGGTGGTGGCGTGCGGCCTCGCCGACCCGGTCGGCATGTCACGCTTCCTGCGCGCCTGGGGCGACCTCGCCGACATCGTCGCGGCCGGCCGGGTGACCGTCGTCATGAACCGGGTGCGCTCCAGCGCGATCGGCATGAACCCTGACGGGCAGGTGCAGTCCACCCTGCGCCGGTTCGGCAACATCCGCTCGGCGGTTCTGCTGCCGCACGACCAGCAGGCGACGGATGCCGCGGTGCTGGCCGGCCGCACGCTGCGGGACGCGGCGCCCAAGTCAGCCCTGCGCTCCCGCATCCGTGAACTCGTGCACACCGAGCTGGTGCCCGCTCCGGCGCCTGCTCGCCGGACCCGGAGGCGGCGCGCCGTCGCCGGCCTTCACGCTCGGCGGGCGATCGGCTGAGCGCCGCGGTCGGTCGGCTCGAGCGGTGCGTCGCCCGGCACCGACAGGGTGAGCACGGCTTCGCCGACGTGGGGGTCCTGCTCAAGGTCGGCCGCCACACCGCGAAGGGTCTGGGCAACGGCGCTCTCCGCCTCGTTGCCCACCAGGTCGACCGCTGCGACCAGGAACAATTGTTCAGGGCCGATGTACTCCAGGTGCAGGTAGGTGACCTTCGCAACGTCCGGGTGCTCCAGCATGCGGGTGATGATCGCCTGCTCGATCGCGGCACTCGTCTCCTGGCCGACGAGGAACCGGCGGTTGCGGTCGATGAGGATGACCGCCACGACGGCCAGCAGCACACCGATGGCGATCGACCCGATCGCGTCGTAGACGGCGGAGCCGGTGACCTGGTGCAGCAGAAGCCCGAGCGCCGCGATGGCCAGGCCGATCAGGGCGGCGGCGTCTTCGGCGAACACAGCGCGGAGCGTCGGGTTGGATGTCGCGAGGATGCCCTCGATGGTGCCGACGCCGCGCTTCTTGGCCCGCGCGTGCGCCTGCCGGAAGGCCTGGAAGAACGAGATGCCCTCGAGCACGAACGACACCCCGAGCACGAGGTACGCCAAGAGGTAGTCCTCCGCAGGCTTGGTGGAGCCGAGTTCACTGATGCCGTGCATGACCGAGAACACCGCGCCAGCGGTGAACAGCCCCATCGCCGCGAACATCGACCACACGTAGGCCTCTTTGCCGTAGCCGAGCGGATGCTCCTCGTCGCTCTTACGCCCGGCCCGCCGCTCCGCCACCAGGAGGAAGACCTCATTCCCGGTGTCGGCCCAGGAGTGGGCCGCCTCGGCCACCATCGACGCCGACCCGCTCAGCAGCGCGACGATCGACTTGGCGACCGCGACCAGGAGATTGGCGCCGAGGGCGATGAGGACGGTGAGCAGGCTGCCGCCGCTGTCGCTGCCGCTGCCGCTGCCGCCGTCGGTGGACTCGTGCGGGCTGCTCACACGTGCATGGTAGCCCCGGTCCCGGGCTCCATCTAGGCTTGGGAAGGTGTCGACGCTCAGTGATCTCGTACTCGCCCAAGGTCCCAGCAAGGCCGAGGACGCCGACTGGCTGCATCTGCTGGTGGCCGACGGCCAGCTGCTCGCCGACCTCGCCTTCGCCGACATCGTGGTCTGGGTGCCCGCCGGCGACGGCGACTTCACAGCCGTCGCGCATGCCCGCCCGTCAAGCTCAGCGACCCTGTTCTACCGCGACTTCGTGGGCCGGCCCATCAAGGACGACTGGCGCAAGCAAGTCACCGAGGCGTACGAGACCGGCAAGATCATCGACTCCACCGCGCCCGACTGGTACGAGGAGACTCCCACCCGGGTGCGGGCCGTGCCCATCGTCCGACGGCTCAGCGTCAGCGGGCCGGACACCACCGGGCCGATCGCGGTGCTCACCCGGCACACCAACCTCAGCGAGGCCCGAACGCCGGGCCGTCAGGAACTCACGTTCAACGACTGCGCCAACGACCTGTTCGACATGATCGCCGCAGGCGACTTCCCCGACCTCGGCGCGCCGACCGGACCGCGACGCGGCGCCCCGCGCGCCTCTGACGGCCTCATCCGGCTCGACGTGGAGGGCATCACCAGCTTCGCCAGCCCCAACGCCCTTTCAGCGTTCAACCGCATGGGCTTCGCCGACGAACTCGAGGGCGAGTCCCTCGCCGAGGTCACCACCAGCCTGCTCACGGGCAACGCCGTCGTCGACGAGTCCCTGCCGCTCGTGGTCACCGGCCGCGCACCCTGGCGCACCGACATCGAGGCGCGCGGCGTGACGGTGTCCCTCCGCGCGATCCCGCTGCGCAGCCACGGGGCCCGCACCGGCGCCATCGTGCTCACCCGGGATGTGACGGAGCTGCGGCACCAGGAGCGCGAACTGATCACCAAGGACGCGACGATCCGGGAGATCCACCACCGGGTGAAGAACAACCTGCAGACGGTGGCGTCACTGCTGCGGATCCAGGCCCGCCGCACGCACTCCGACACCGCCCGGGAGGCCCTCACCCAGGCGATGCGGCGGGTGGGCGCGATCGCCGTCGTGCACGACACCCTCAGCGAGGGGCTCAGCCAGATCGTGGACTTCGACGAGGTCTTCGACCGGGTGCTGCTTCTCGTGGCCGAAGTCGCATCCGCTCACAACACGACCGCCCACCCGAAGCTGACGGGAAGCTTCGGCAGCCTGCCGAGCGCGTACGCCACCCCGCTGGCGCTCGCCCTGACCGAGCTGGTGACCAACGCCGTGGAGCACGGCCTTGCCGGGCGGGAGGGCGAGGTGTCGATCGAAGCGACCCGCAGCGAGGAGACCCTCACGGTACGCGTACGGGACAACGGGTCGGGGCTGCCCGAGGGCAAGGTCGGGGCCGGGCTCGGAACGCAGATCGTGCGCACGCTCATCCAGGGTGAGCTGAGCGGCACGATCGACTGGCACACCATGGTGGGCAGCGGCACCGAGGTCACCATCGAGATCCCGCTGCGCTACCTGCACCCCACGGCGTGACGACGCGCCCCTGAACGGCGTAACGCCCGCCACCGTTCGGTGGGCGGGCGTTCAACGCGCGTGGCGCCGGCCGCTGGGACGTGCGGCGGCGCGAGGGTCGCTAGGAGGCGCGGCGAGCGCGGGCGGCGCGACGCTTGAGGGCGCGGCGCTCGTCTTCGCTCAGCCCACCCCAGACGCCGGAGTCCTGACCGGTCTCGAGGGCGTACTGCAGGCACACCTCGGTGACGCTGCACCGGGCGCAGACAGACTTGGCCTTCTCGATCTGGTCCACGGCGGGACCGGTGTTGCCGACGGGGAAGAAAAGTTCCGGGTCAGCCGTGAGGCAGGCTGCTTTGTCGCGCCAATCCATGGGGGTGCTCCTTAAATTGCGGTGTGCATGGCCGATCGGCCTAGAATGCGATGAAGGCCACTTGCAGGAATGTCTGATCTCAGATGGAGACCGGCTCACGTCCCTGTGAGCACCAAGCGGGCCTCAAATATGCTCCCATAACGGTTGGGCCAAATCAATAGTTTTGTCTGGGATTTGCTGTGAGTAGAGACAACGAACCGAACGCCGGCGACACCGCGCAACCCGTTCGGGGGAGCCGATCGGTCCCGCTTCTCGTGCTGGCGGCCCTGTTGGCGCTGGAAGCCGTCGCCCTCTGGGCGCTCGCGGTGTGGGAGCTTGTCGAACTGCTCACCCAGCCGGCGGCCTCGGAGGCCAGCGCGATCGCTCTTCTCGTGCTGATCGTCATCGCGGCGGCGTGGGTGAGCGCCATCGCGATCAGCGTGCTGCGCGAGCACAGCTGGGTGCGTGGCGCCGCCGTGGTCTGGCAGGTGGTGCAGGTGGCCGTGGGCATCGGATTCCTGCAGGGCGCCGACGCGAACGTCGCCCTCGGCCTGGCGCTCATCGTCCCCGCCGTCGTCGTGGTCGCGCTCCTGTTCACCCCATCGGTGATGGTGGCCACCGGCGCCCGGGCGGCCGGTGCGCGTTAGGCGTCGAGGCCGAGCTTCTTGCGCAGGCTCGCGACGTGGCCGGTCGCCTTCACGTTGTACAGCGCAAGCGTGATGGTGCCGGTGGCGTCGATGACGAAGGTGGAGCGCAGCACGCCCGTCGTGAGCTTGCCGTAGAGGTTCTTCTCCCCGTACGCGCCGTAGGCGCGGTGCACGCTGAGATCCTCATCGGAGAGCAGCGGGAAGTTCACCTGGTCGTGCTCCTGGAACTGCTTGAGCTTTGCCGGGGCGTCCTTCGAGATGCCGAGCACCTGGTATCCGGCGCTCTTCAGCGACGCGAGGTTGTCGCGGAAGTCGCAGGCCTCCGTCGTGCAGCCGGGGGTCATCGCCGCCGGATAGAAGTAGACGACGACGTTCTCTCCGGCGAAGTCCGAGAGCGAAACGGATGCCCCGTCCTGGTCGGTCAGGGTGAACTGGGGTGCCTTATCGCCGGCTTCGAGGCGCGTGGAATCGGTCATGAGGCAACGCTACTCGCTCCGCCCGGCCCCTCAGTAGGTGGGCGGGGCGGCGAACGTCGTGAGCAGCCGCTGCAGCGAGTCCAGGCGCGCCTGCCCGGTGTCGCCGAGGTCGCCGCGTTCGACGGCCTCCATGATGGCGCAGTCGGGGGAGTCGGGGAGGTGGGTGCACCCGCGAGGGCACTCCTCGGCGACGGTGGCCAGGTCGGTGAACGCCCGCAGAATGTTGGCCGTGTCGATGTGGCCGAGCCCGAACGAGCGCACGCCGGGGGTGTCGATCACCCAGCCGTGCCCGGCATCCGTTTCAAGGCGCAGCGACACCGTCGACGACGACGTGTGCCGGCCGCGACCGGTGACCGTGTTCACGACGCCCGTCGCCCGTTTCGCGTCGGGCACGAGCGCGTTCACGAGCGTGGACTTGCCCACCCCGGAGTGCCCCACGAACACCGTGTCGTGGCCGACGAGGGCGTCGGTGATCCGCTCCAGCGGCATGGCGTTGGAGCGGCTGGTGATGACGGGCAGGTCGAGTCCCTCGAAGTTCCGCAGGAACTCCGCCGGGTCGGCCAGGTCGGTCTTGGTGATGCAGAGAATCGGGGCCACCCCCGCGTCGTAGGCGGCGACGAGATAACGATCCACCAGACGGATGCGCGGCTCCGGGTTGGCCGCCGCCACCACGATGAGCATCTGGTCGGCATTGGCGACGATGACCCGTTCCACCGCGTCCGTGTCGTCGGCGCTTCGCCGCAGCAACGTCGTGCGGGGGCGGATCCGCACGATGCGGGCCAGGCTGCCCTCGGCCCCGCTGGTGTCGCCCACCACGTCGACCCGGTCGCCGGTGACCACTGCCTGCTTGCGCAGCTCGCTGGCGCGCGCGGCGGTCAGGGTGCGCTCGCCCGGCCGGCCCTCATCGAGCAGGACCGTGTACCGCCCCCGGTCAACGCCGAGGATCCGTCCGATCAGGGCGTTCTCATGCCCGGGCCGCGTCTTCGTGCGCGGCTTGTTGCCCTTGGGATTGGGCCGGACCCGCACGCTCGATTCGTCGTACTCGGGCTCGTCGTCGTCGGCGCTGTCCCACCAGGTCATCTAGAGCCGGGCCTCCGCTGACCCTGCGACCAGCGTGCGCCACAGGGACGGGAACGCGGGCAGCGTCTTGGCCGTCGTGCCGATGTTCTCGATCTGCACCCCGGGAACCGCCAGACCGATGATCGCCCCGCTGGTGGCCATCCGGTGGTCGTCGTAGCTCTTCCACACACCGGCGTGCAGCGGTCGCGGGTCGATGCGCAGGCCGTCGTCGAGTTCCGTCACGTTGCCGCCCAGCCCGTTGATCTCCGCAGCAAGCGCGGCGAGTCTGTCGGTCTCGTGATGACGGATGTGCCCGATCCCGGTGATCGTGCTCGGCGAGTCGGCCAGGGCGGCGAGGGCCACGAGGTTCGGGGCGAGCTCGCCGCCGGTGCTGAGGTCGAGGTCCACGCCGTGGATGCCGTCTCCCGCGGCCACCGTCAGCGAGCCGGCGTCGCGGGTGACGGACGCGCCGAACCGCGGCAGCAACTCGGCGAGATCGGCGCCCACCTGCGTGGTCGACGCCGGCCATCCGGTGATGGTCACGCTGCCGCCGGCGACCAGGGCGGCCGCGAGGAACGGCGCGGCGTTCGACAGGTCGGGTTCGATGGAGATCTCGGCACCGCGGATCGGTCCCGGCGCCACGACCCACTCGCCGACGGCGGGGCTCTCGACGGTGACGCCGCGGCCGGCCAGGGTGGCGATCGTCATCTCGATATGGGGCAGGCTCGGCAAGCGCTCGCCGTCGTGGCGCAGGTGCAGGCCGTTCTCGAAGCGGGCCGCCGAGAGAAGCAGGCCCGACACGAACTGGCTTGAGCTCGAGGCGTCGATGGTGATCTCACCGCCGGCGAGGCGGCCCGTGCCGTGCACAGTGAAGGGGAGCGCGAAGCGGCCGTCATCGTTGATATCAGCGCCGAGGGCGCGAAGGGAGCTGACCGTGGTGCGCATCGGGCGCCGCCGCGCCCCGGCGTCACCGTCGAACGTGGTCGGGCCGAGCGCGAGGGCGGCCACAGGAGGCAGGAACCGCATCACCGTGCCCGCCAGGCCGCAATCGATCGTGGTCGAGCCGACGAGCTCACCGGGGGTGACCAGAAGGTCCGCGACGTGTTCGTCGGCACCGGGCACGCTCTCGATGACGGTGCCCAGCTGGCGGAGAGCGGCGACCATGAGGTCGGTGTCACGCGACTGCAGCGGCGCGCACAGGCGCGACGGGCCGTCGGCCAGCGCCGCGAGCACCAGTTCCCGGTTCGTCAGCGATTTCGAGCCGGGCAGCGACATCCGTGCCGCCAGCGGAGCAGCCGCCGTAGGCGCCGCCCACAGCTCATCGCCCGTATCGGGAGCGTTGTCCTCGTATGGGTTGAACTCGGGCTTGGAATATCTCGACGTCAGCATTGGTTATCAGAGTAGTCGGTCGAACAACAACGGATGAGGGAGGCAGCGTGGCGGGAACGCAACTGCTTGAACGTCCCCTCATCGACGGCACTGTCGCGGGTTTCTCCGCCCCGGACGACGGCCAACGGCACGGCCTAGTATTGCCGGTGATGACTTCAGATACGCCAGCGACCCCCGACGCGCCGAACGAGAGCCCGGTGAACACCCGGGACCTGTTCGAGGAACAGGCCATGCCGTACATCGACCAGCTGTACGCCGCTGCCATGCGGATGACGCGCAACCCGTCCGACGCGCAGGACCTCGTGCAGGAGACCTTCGTCAAGGCGTTCGCGGCATTCGAACAGTTCCAGCAGGGCACGAACCTCAAGGCGTGGCTGTACCGCATCCTCACCAACACCTTCATCAACACCTACCGCAAGAAGCAGCGCGAGCCGTACCAGGGCACGATCGACGACCTCGAGGACTGGCAGCTGGGCGGTGCGGAGTCGCGAACGGCGATGTCGAGCCGGTCGGCGGAGGCCGAGGCGATCGACCACCTGCCCGACAGCGCCGTGAAGGAAGCCCTGCAATCGATCCCGGAGGAGTTCCGCCTCGCGGTTTACTTCGCCGACGTCGAAGGCTTCTCCTACCAGGAGATCGCCGACATCATGAAAACACCCATCGGCACCGTGATGAGCCGCCTGCACCGTGGCCGGCGACTCCTTCGCGACCTGCTGTCGGGTTACGCCACCGAACGCGGGTTCGGCAGCAGTACACCAACAGACAGCCCGAAGAAGTCTGGAGCGAAAACACAATGACTGACTGCGGATGCGAGAAGGCCAAGGCCGAACTCGAGGAATACCTGCACAACGAGCTGTGCGCGGAAGACGCCGCGGACATCCGGGAGCACCTTTCGGCCTGCGACGACTGCAGCGCTGAGCACCTGGTCGGCCGCACGCTGACCGAGGTTGTGCAGCGCGCCTGCAAGGAGAGCGCTCCCGAAGATTTGCGGGACATGGTGCTGCAGAAGCTGCGGGCGGTGCAGTCCACGCATTGACGATCGGCCGTCAGAACAGCTCATCGCCGAGCTGCGCGAGCCGGGACTCCTCGAGGTCGAGCATGTGCTGGGCCCGCGACATGACCCCGGAACTGTAGGCTCCGGTGCTGCGCGCCTCCAGGAGCGCCGACCGCTCCGCCCGCAGCACCTTCATGCGGAGCGCTCGGTGCTGTTCGTGCGGCCCGGCTGACGCCGGCTGACTGGCTCGGGGACCGGGTCGGTCAGCGTCGCCGCCCTCCTCAGCCTCCTTTCCGCTCTGGTCGGGGTCGCCGTGCGCCTCCTGGGCGGCGCCGTCCAGGCTGCTGAAACCGGGCGGTTGCGCCTCGTCGACATCCGCCTGCTCGGCCACCGACTCGCTGATGAGCCGGCTTTCTGCCCGCACCCGGTCGACGACCTCTGGCTCGAACGGGGCGCCGCTGGCCTGGGTGAGGTCCGGCTCATCCAGCGCCGCCAGCCCTTTCTTGCTGATCCGTTCGATGAGGCGCGCCAGTTCCTGCCGGTCGGCGGCGGTGTCGTTGCCGACGACGCCGAGCACCTTGATGAGCGGCGGGAGGGTCAGGCCGTGGCCGAGCAGGGTGACGATTGCGACGATGAAAGCGATGAGCACCAGTTCCGAGCGGTGCGGGATGCCGGTGGGCAGCGACTGGGCCGCGGCCACGGTGACGACCCCGCGCATCCCCGACCAGGCCAGCACCGCCCCGCCGCGCCATCCGAGCCCCGCGGACGCGAGGAAGCCCACATCCGCGCGCTTCCGCACCAGGAATCGCCTGCGCTTGGCCTTCTTGCCCGACACCGTCGCATCGGCGTCCCGGCGCTTGTCGAGTGTGCGGATCGCGGTCTCCAGGTCTTTTCCCGCCCGCTTCGCGCGCTTCTGGTCGCGCCGTAGCAGCAGGATGAGGGGAGCCACGAACGCCGCCCGCACGAGCACCAGCAGGCCGGTGGCAAGGAGACCGAACTCGAGCGCGTCGATGAGCCCTTTCTCGCCGTGCACGTGCGCGATCAGGGTGCGCAACTCCAGGCCCATGAGCAGGAAGACGCCGTTCTCGAGGACGAACTGGATCGTGCGCCAGTTGATCCGCTCGCTGATGCGGGTTTGGGCGGTGAAATACCTGGCACTCTGGTGCCCGGTGACCAGGCCCGCCACGACGGTTGCCAGAACACCCGACGCGTGCACCTCGTCGGCAGGGATGAACGCGAGGAACGGCACAGCGAACGACACGGTCGTGTTGAGCACGGGATTGCTGAGCTTCGACCTCACCCACACGGTGAGGAAGCCGACGCCCACGCCCACGAGTACGGCGGTGACGGCGGAAAGGAGGAAGCCCCCGACCACCTGCCAGAGCGCCACGCTTCCCGCGGTCGCCGCGATGGCGGACCGCAGCAGCACCAGTGCGGTGGCGTCGTTCACCAGCCCCTCGCCCTCGAGCATCGTGACCAGGCGCGGCGGCAGGCCCAGCCGCCGGGCGATCGCCGTGGCGGCGACGGTGTCGGGAGGGCTGATCACCGCGCCGAGGGCGATCGCTGCCGGGAGACTCAACGCCGGCAACAGCCAGTGCATGAGGGCCCCGACCGCCAGCGCGCTGACGATCACGAGCAGCACCGACAAACTCGCGATCGGCTTGATGTTGCGGCGGAGGTCGACGAGAGGAACGTTCACCGCCGCCGCGTAGAGGATCGGCGGCAGCACGAGGGAGAGGATGAGCTCGGGGGGAAACTCGATCGGCGGCAGGGCCGGGATGAAACTGCAGGCTGTGCCGATGACGACGAGCACGAGCGGGGCAGCGAGGCCGAGCTTCGGCGCGACACTGGCCACCGTCACGATGGTCAGGATGCCGAGCAGCCCCAGGAGCGCATAATCCACTCCCTCACTGTATTCAGATGCGTGCCGCCACGCTCCTGGCAGACGGATGCGAAAAGGGGCGGCCTTCCGGCCGCCCCTTTTCACCTCGCACCTCCCTAGAGGGTGAGTGCGCTCTCGATCAGCTCGACCTGCTCGGCGGCGTGCCGTTTCGCCGAGCCCGCCGCGGGGGAGGCGGACGCCGGGCGCGAGAACAGGCGCACCGGGCGCGGCCCGAGCTTGTTGGTCTCAAGGTAGAAGAACGGCCAGGCGCCCTGGTTCTCCGGTTCGTCCTGCGCCCAGGCCAGCTCGGCGTTCGGGTAGGAGGCCGCGACCTCGCGCAGTCGGTCGGCCGGCAGCGGGTAGAACTGCTCGACGCGCACCAGGGCGATCTCAGGGTTGGGCTTCTTCTCCAGCTCGGCGAGCAGGTCGTAGTAGAGCTTTCCGGCCATGAACAGCACCCGCTTGACGGCCGACTTGTCGCTGATGCGCGCATCGTCGATGACCGTCTCGAACTTGCCGCTCGTGAAGTCGGCGACCTCGCTGGTCGCACCGCGCAACCGCAGCATGGCCTTCGGGGTGAAGACGATGAGCGGGCGCCGGGGACGCATGTACGCCTGCCGGCGCAGCAGGTGGAAGTACGACGCGGGGGTCGACGGGCGGGCGACGGTCATGTTGTCCTCAGCACACAGCTGCAGGAACCGTTCGATGCGGGCCGACGAGTGGTCGGGGCCCTGACCCTCGTAGCCGTGCGGCAGGAGCAGCACGACAGAGGAACGCTGGCCCCACTTCTGCTCCGCCGACGAGACGAACTCGTCGATGACGGTCTGCGCGCCGTTGGCGAAGTCGCCGAACTGCGCCTCCCACAGCACCAGGGCATCCGCTCGCTCTACGGAGTAGCCGTATTCGAAGCCCATCGCCGCGTACTCGCTGAGCAAGGAGTCGTAGATCCAGAACCGGGCCTGGTTGTCGCTGATGTTGGCCAGCGGCAGCCACTCCTGCCCGTTGACGCGGTCATGCAGCACGGCGTGACGCTGCACGAACGTGCCGCGGCGGGCGTCCTGGCCGGCGAAGCGCACCGGAGTGCCCTCCAGCAGCAGCGACCCGAGGGCCAGCAGCTCGCCGAAGCCCCAGTCGATCTTGCCGTTGCGGCTCATGTCCACGCGCTTCTGCAGCAGCTGCTCGAGCTTCTTGTGCACGGTGAAACCGGCCGGCTTGTTCTCGAAGGCGTCGCCGATCTTGTGGATGGCCTCCACCGCGACCCCGGTGGTCTCCGGTTCCCCGACGGCCTGCTCGGCCTGGCCAGCGAGGCTCGAGGTCCCGCTGCCGATGGCCGGCATGGAGCCGGTCTGGGCGGCGTGCGTCTCCATGAACGCACGCTCCAGGCGGTCCTGGAAGTCGCGGTGCGCCGCCTCGTACTCCTCCTCGGTGATGTCGCCGCGGCCGACGAGCGCCTCGGTGTAGAGCTTCCGCACGGAGCGCTTGGCCTCGATGAGGTTGTACATGAGCGGCTGCGTCATCGACGGGTCGTCGCCCTCGTTGTGGCCGCGCCGCCGGTAGCAGACGAGGTCGATGACGACGTCCTTCTTGAACTGCTGGCGGAACGCGAACGCGATCTCGGCGACGTGCACCACGGCCTCCGGGTCATCCCCGTTGACGTGGAAGATCGGCGCCTGGATGGTCTTGGCGACATCGGTTGCGTAGTACGAGGTGCGGCCCTCGCCGGGAGGCGTGGTGAAGCCGACCTGGTTGTTGATGACGATGTGCACGGTGCCGCCGGTGCGGTAGGCCCGCAGCTGCGACATCTGCATCGTCTCCACGACGATGCCCTGCCCGGCCATCGCCGCGTCGCCGTGGATGAGGATCGGCAGGGTCGAGAAGGTGCCGATGGGCTTGCGGTCTTGCTTGGCACGAACGATGCCCTCGAGCACGCCGTCGGCGGCCTCCAAGTGCGACGGGTTCGCCGCCAGATAGACGGGGATCTCCTCGCCGCCCGCGCCGCGGAACGTGCCCTCGGTTCCGAGGTGGTACTTCACGTCGCCGGAGCCGTGCACCGTGCGCGGGTCCTGGGTTCCCTCGAACTCGCGGAAGATCTGTCCGTAGGTCTTGCCGGCGATGTTGGTGAGCACGTTCAGGCGGCCGCGGTGGGCCATGCCGATCGCGACACCGTCGAGGTCCGCTTCGGCCGCGCTCTGCAGGATGGTGTCGAGAAGCGCGATGGTCGACTCGCCGCCTTCGAGGCTGAACCGCTTCTGGCCGACGTACTTGGTCTGCAGGAAGGTCTCGAACGCCTCGGCCTCGTTGAGCTTGCCGAGGATGCGCAGCTGCTCGTCGTGCGTCGGCTTGACGTACGGCTTCTCCATCTTCTCCTGCACCCACTTGCGCTGGGCGCGGTCCTGGATGTGCATGTACTCGATGCCGATGGTGCGGCAGTACGTGTCGCGGAGCACCCCGAGGATGTCGCGCAGCGGCATGAGCCGCTGGTTGCCGAAGCCGCCGGTGACGAACTCGCGATCGAGGTCCCAGAAGGTGAGCCCGTGCGTGGAGATGTCGAGGTCGGGGTGGGAGCGCTGCACGTACTCCAGCGGGTCGATGTCGGCCATCAAGTGGCCGCGCACCCGGAAGGCGTTGATCAGTTCCTGCACCCGCGCCGTCTTGTCGATGGCACTGGCGAGGTCGACGCTGATGTCGGGCGCCCAGTGGATCGGGTCGTAGGGGATGCGGAGGGCCGCGAAGATCTCCTCGTAGAAGCGGTGCTGACCGATGAGGAGCTCGTGCACGATCTTCAGGAACTCGCCGGAGCCGGCGCCTTGGATGACGCGGTGGTCATAGGTGCTCGTGAGCGTGATCGTCTTGGAGATCGCCAGGTCGATGAGTGTCTTGGGGCTGGCGCCCTGGAACTCGGCGGGGTAGTCGAGGGCGCCCGCGCCGATGATGCAGCCCTGGCCCTTCATGAGCCGCGGCACCGAGTGCACCGTGCCGATGCCGCCCGGGTTGGTCAGCGACACGGTCGCGCCCGAGAAGTCGTCGGCGGTGAGCTTGTTCTTGCGGGCCCGCGCCACGATGTCCTCATAGGCCCGGAGGTACTCGTTGAAGGTCATCGTGTCGGCGCGCTTGATCGCGGGCACGAGCAGCGACCGCGTGCCGTCGGGCTTGGGCAGGTCGATGGCGATACCGAGGCCCACGTGGGCCGGGGCGACGACGGAGGGCTTTCCGTTCACCTCGTCGTAGTAGACGTTCTGGCTCGGGAACATGCCGAGCGCACGGATCAAGGCCCAGCCGATGATGTGCGTGAACGACACCTTGCCGCCCCGCGAGCGCTTCATGTGGTTGTTGATCACGATGCGGTTGTCGATCAGCAGCTTGGCCGGGATGGTGCGAACGGATGTCGCGGTCGGCACGGTGAGGCTGGTCTCCATGTTGGCCGCGAGCGACTTGGACATGCCGCGAAGCGGCGTCACCGTGTCCTGGGCCTCCGTGGTGTCCTCCGCGACGGCCGGGGTTGCGGGGGCGACCGGGGCCTGGGCGGGAACCGGTTCAGGCCGGGGCGCGACCGACGTGGTGCGCGCGGCCGGCTGGTTGCCGATCACGGTGACCGGTGCCGTCGGCGGTGCCGGCTCGGCTGCAGGCGCAGCGCCCGGGCCGGCCTGCGCGGTGGAAACCGGCTGGTAGCTCTCCAGAACCGGCCACCAGGCCTTGTCCACGGAGTTCTTGTCCACGAGGTACCGCTCGTACATCTCGTCCACGAGCCATTCATTGGCTCCGAAATCGCCCGTCGTCGCTTCGTCGGACCCGCTACCGGTCAATTGGCTTGACACCGCCGATCGCCCACTCTCTCCATTGATTTTTCGGATGCGGCACCCTCGAAAAGGTGCCATGACACTCGTCGTTCAAGCCTAATGCCATCGGTCGCCGCCTGCGGTCACGACGGCGGGGGACTACCGTTGACGGCATGCGGTTTTATGGGCAAGAGCCACGTCATGACCTCACCTATTCCGACGTGTTCCTGGTGCCGTCGCGGTCCGGTGTGGGCAGCCGCCTCGACGTCTCCCTGGCGCCGGGCGACGGCACCGGCGCGACCATCCCCATCGTCTCCGCGAACATGAACTCGGTGACCGGTCCCCGTCTCGCGGCCGCGCTCGCGCGGCGGGGCGGGCTGGGGGTGCTGCCGCAGGACATGAACCTGCAGGGCCTGGACCAGGCCATCCGCTGGGTGAAAGACCAGTCGGTGCGGTTCGATAGCCCCCTCGATTTCCGCCCCGACGACACGGTCGCCGACGCGCTGGCACTGGTGCCGCCGGTCGACGGCCAGGGGATTGTGATCCACACCGCCGAGGGCGAGTACCTCGGCTGCATCGTCGCCTCCCGACTGGCCAGCGCCCTGCCCGATGCGCGACTCGGCGACCTGCTGCACGGGTCGCTGCCGGCGCTGGAGGCCGACGACATCGACAGCCCCCGGCGCGCCTTCGACGTCATGAGCGAGGCAGGAATCGAGTTCGCCCCGGTGCTTGACCGCGGCCGGGTCGTCGGCACCCTCAGCCGCACCAGCGCGCTGCGCTCCACGCTCTACTCGCCCGCCGTGGATGCGGATGGCCGGCTGCGCGTCGCCGCCGCCGTGGGCATCAACGGCGACGTGGCCACGAAGGCGAAGGCGCTCGTCGCCGCGGGTGTGGACGTGCTCGTCATCGACACGGCGCACGGCCACCAGGCCGGGATGCTGCGCGCTATCGCGACCATCGCCGACCTGGGGCTCGGGCTGCCCATCGTTGCCGGCAACGTGGTGACCGCCCGCGCCGTGCAGGACCTCGTGAAGGCCGGAGCCGGCATCCTGAAGGTGGGCGTGGGCCCGGGCGCGATGTGCACCACCCGCATGATGACCGCCGTCGGGCGTCCGCAGTTCTCGGCTGTGCTCGAGACCGCTGAAGCCGCCCGCGAGCTCGGCGCACACGTCTGGGCGGACGGCGGGGTGCGCTACCCCCGCGACGTCGCCCTCGCGCTGGCGGCCGGCGCGTCATCGGTCATGATCGGCTCGTGGTTCGCCGGCACCGTCGAGGCGCCGGGCACCCTCACCACGGATGCCGACGGCCGGCTCTACAAGGAGAGCTGGGGCATGGCGTCGACCAAGGCGGTGCAGGAGCGCTTCGGGCGGCTCGACGCGTATGAGCTCGCCCGCAAGACCCTCTTCGCGGAGGGCATCTCGAGTTCGAAGATCTACCTCGACCCGCTGCGCCCGTCGATCGAGGACCTGCTGGACATGATCACCTCCGGCGTGCGCAGCTCGTTCAGCTACGCCGGCGCGACCAGCCTCGCCGAGTTCCACTCGCGTGCCCTGGTCGGCCTGCAGTCGGCCGCCGGCTACGAGGAGGGCAAGGCGCTCCCCGTCTCCTGGTAGCGACCATACCTCGCGTACCGAAAGGCCGCCTCGGTATAGTGGGGGGACGATGGACGACCCCCCTCCTGCCCATAGATCCTCGCCCGTGACGGCGGCACCCGATGCTTGAGTGGCTGATGCTCGCCGTCGGTGTGATCCTCACCGTCGGCACGGGCTTCTTCGTCGCCAGCGAGTTCTCGCTGGTCAACCTCGATCGTTCTGATCTCGAGGCGCGCCGGGAGGCGGGCCAGACCCGTCTCGGCATGACCATCGAGGCGCTGAAGATCACCTCGACGCACCTCTCGAGCGCGCAGCTGGGCATCACGCTCACGACCCTGCTCACCGGCTACATGTTCGAACCGGCGATCAGCGGATTACTCGGCCCCGTTCTCGAGTCGTCCGGGCTCTCCGCCGCGGTCGTTCGCCCGGTCGCGGCGGTCACCGGCGTGGTGCTTGCCACGTTGATCTCGATGATCGTCGGCGAGCTGGTGCCGAAGAACTTCGCCCTTGCGCTGCCGCTGGCCACGGCGAAGCTCGTCATCCCGTTCCAGACCGTGTTCACCGTGGTGTTCAAACCCGTCGTGCTGCTGCTGAACAACAGCGCGAACGGGCTGCTGCGCATGGTGGGCATCGAGCCGAAAGAGGAGCTCTCGGGCGCCCGCACCGCGGAGGAGCTCTCATCGCTCGTGCGCCGTTCCGCCAGCGCCGGCCTCCTGGAGAAGGACACGGCGACACTGCTGCACCGCACCCTCGTCTTCTCCGGACACACGGCATCCGATGTGATGACGCCGCGCCCGCGTCTTGCGAGCGTGCCGCGCACCGCCTCGGCGCAGGCGGTCGTCGAACTCGCGCAGCAGACCGGCTACTCGCGCTTTCCCGTCGTCGACGAGAGCATCGACGACGTGTCGGGCATCGTGCACATCAAGCAAGCCGTCGCCGTTCCCCGCGACCGTCGCGCGGACGTGCCGGTGTCGGCGCTGCAGTCCGAGGCGGCGCGGGTGCCGGAGACCATGAAGCTCGACGTGCTGCTGGGTGACCTGCGCGGCCGCGGCTACCAGATGGCTGTCGTCGTCGACGAGTACGGCGGCACCGCCGGGGTCGTGACGCTGGAAGACCTCGTGGAGGAGCTTGTCGGCGAGGTCGCCGACGAGCACGACCGCGCGCGGGCCGGCGTCGTGCAGGGCGCCGGCTCGCTCACCTTCCCGGGGATGCTCCGCCCCGACGAGCTCCTCGAGCGCGCCGGCGTGCACGTGCCCGAGGACGGCCCGTACGAGACGGTGGCGGGCTTCGTCATGAGCGAGCTCGGCCGCCTGCCGGTGGTGGGCGACACTGTCGCGATCACCGGCGGCGAGTTGCGGGTGGAGCGCCTCGACGGGCGGCGCATCGACCGGCTGCGGTTCACGCCCAGCGCGGATGCGACAGCGGATGACCTGCCCGGAACGCACCTCGCCCTCGATCTCGCTGAGGCGCGCGGGAAGGAGGCGGACCGATGAACGACTGGGTCGCCCTGGCCTGGCTGGTCGTGCTCCTGCTCGGCAACGCCTTCTTCGTCGCCGCCGAGTTCGCGGTGATCTCCGCGCGGCGCTCGCAGATCGAGCCCCTCGCCGAGACCGGCAAGCGCAGCGCGAAGACCGCGCTGTGGGCGATGGAACACGCCACGCTCATGCTGGCCACCAGCCAGCTGGGCATCACCATCTGCTCCCTGCTGATCCTGAACGTCTCCGAGCCGGCGATCCACCACCTCCTCGAGGTGCCGCTCGCCCTCACCGGTTGGGCGGATGAGCTGATCGCCGGCGTCGCCTTCTTCGTCGCGCTGTTCATCGTCTCGTATTTGCACGTCGTGTTCGGCGAGATGGTCCCCAAGAACCTGTCGTTCTCGGTGCCCGACCGCGCCGTGCTGATCCTGGCCCCGCCGCTCGTGTTCTTCGGGCGGGTGTTCAAACCCGTGATCATCGCGTTGAACGCCACCGCGAACGGCGTGGTGCGGCTGTTCGGCGTGCAGCCCAAGAACGAGGCCGCCAGCACATTCACCCTCGACGAGGTCGCCACCATCGTCACCCAGTCGACCCGCGAGGGTGTGCTCCTGGACAGCACCGGTGCCCTGAACGCGGCGTTCGAGTTCACCAACCGCAAGGTGACGGATGTCGCGCTGCCGCTTTCCGCGCTGGTCAGCCTTCCCGAGACGGCCACGCCCGCCGACATCGAGCGGGCCGTCGCCAAGCACGGGTTCTCCCGTTACGTGCTCACCAACGACGCGGGCGAGCCCACCGGGTACGTGCACCTCAAGGACGTGCTCGACCTGGACGTCGGCGCGTCGGAGGAATCGGGGAAGCCGGCGTACACGGCGCCGGTGCCGGCCAAACGCATCCGTCAGCTGGTGTCGATCTTCGAGGGCACCGACCTGGAGGACGCACTGGCCACCATGCGCCGCTCGGGCGCGCACCTGGCCCGCTCGTTCACGACCGAGGGGGAGACCACGGGGGTCCTGTTCCTTGAGGACATCATCGAAGAACTGGTCGGCGAGGTGCAGGACGCGACCCGGCGCGTTTAGGCGGGGCGGGCGCGCAGGTACTGGCCGGGCCAGTAGTCGATGTCTGCACCGAGTTCTGCCGCCGCGCGCAGGGCGAAATGCGGGTCGCGCAGCAGTTCGCGGCCGAGCATGACGGCGTCCGCGCGCCCGGAGGCGACGATGTCCTCCGCCTGCTCGGGGGTCGTGATGAGACCGACCGCGTTGACGGGCAGATCCTCCTCGTTCTTCACGTGCTCGGCGAAGGGGACCTGGTAGCCGGGGCCCAGCGGGATGTGCACGCCGGCGACGTTGCCACCGGTGGAGATGTCGAAGAAGTCGGCGCCGGCCTCCTTCGCCCACCCGGCGACGGCGGCCGTCTGGTGCTCGTCCCAGCCGCCGGCAACGTAGTCGGTGGCCGAGAAGCGCACGAGGAGCGGCACGGTCTCGCCGATGGCCGCCCGCACCGCCTGCACCACCTCAAGCAGCAGCCGCGCCCGGTTCTCGAGGCTGCCGCCGTACTCGTCGGTGCGCTGGTTCGACAGCGGTGACAGGAACTGGTGCAGCAGGTATCCGTGGGCCGCGTGCAGCTCGATGACGTCGAAGCCGGCGGCCACCGAGCGGCGGGCGGCGGCGGTGAAGCCGTCCACCACCTCGGCGATGCCGTCAGCGTCGAGCGCGCGCGGGGCGTCGTAGCCGGGGAACGCCACGGCCGAGGGTGCGACCGTCGCCCAGCCGCCCTCGCCGACGGGGATGCTGCCCTGCCGCTCGGTGCCCCAGGCCGGCCAGGTCGACGCCTTGCGCCCGGCGTGGTTCAGCTGGATGCCGACCGCCGCGCCCTGCTGGTGCAGGAACGCGACGATCCGCGCCCACGCGTCGGCCTGCTCGTCGTTCCAGATGCCGGTGTCCTTGTCGGAGATGCGCCCCTCGGCGCTGATCGCCGTCGACTCGGCCATCACCAGACCGGTTCCCCCGACGGCCATCGCGCCCAAGTGCACCAGGTGCCAGTCGTGCGGAACGCCGTCGCGTTTCTCCACGCTGTACTGGCACATGGGCGAGGCCCAGATGCGGTTGCGCAGCGTGACGCTGCGCAGGGTGAGCGGCTGGAACAGGGCAACCGATGCCATGACTACTCCCGGGAGTGTGTAACGACCGGTCTTCGTTGTCCGGCATCCGAACTGCTGCGTGGAACCCAAACAATCTATCGTGAGTGACATGGTGAAACCTCGTGGATGGCTGGAATGGGACCAGGAGCAGGCGCGGAACTGGATTGCGGTGCCCTCCGAGACCGATGACAAGTACTCCCGCGGGGTGCTCGGGATGCACACCGGCTCCGAGAACTATCCCGGGGCGGCAGTGCTCGGCGTGGAGGGCGCGATGCGCGCCGGCGTGGGCATGATCCGCTTCCTCGGGCCGCGGCGCGCGGCGGCCCTGGTGTTGCAGCGCCGGCCAGAGGTGGTGATGGTTCCCGGGCGGGTGCAGGCGTGGCTGCTCGGGTCGGGCATGAGCGCCGAGGAGCGGGACTCGGTCACCGACGCCGCACTGGACCACGCCCTCGCGCAGGAGCTGCCCAACGTGCTCGATGCCGGCGCGCTCGACTTCGCGCACCACAGCGGCGGGCCCACGGTGATCACCCCGCACTACCGGGAACTCGCCTCGCTGCTGTCGAGCCGCGGAAAGGAGGTCGCCGCCGACCAGGTTGCGGCAAACCCGGCGGAGTGGGCTATCAAGGCGGCCAAGCACCTGGGTGTGACCGTGCTGCTGAAGGGATCCGTCACCTACGTGGCGTCGCCGGCCGGAGCCCGGCTCGTGGTCTCCGGCACGACGGACTGGCTGGCGACCGCCGGCACCGGCGACGTGCTGGGCGGCATCCTCGGTGCACTGGTGGCGACGCACTCGGCTCAGGTGAAGGAGGACCCCGACACCCTCGCCGCGCTCGCCGCGACGGCCGCCGTCGTGCACGGCAGTGCCGCGTCGATCGCCTCCGGTGGGGGGCCGATCGCCGCGCTCGACGTCGCCGAGGCGGTTCCTGCCGCCATCGCCGCGTTGCTCGCCTGACGCGTGAGAGCACGAAACGCCCTGCTGCCGTGGGCGGCCTTCGTTCTGGTGCACGCGGTGATCATCGTGCTGTGCCTGTTCGGACCCGGTGAGCCGCTCGGTGACGTCGACATCGTGTATCGCCACTGGGCGACGACCGCGGCGAGCGGCGGCCCGGTGCCCGGCATCGACGTGCCGTTCGTGTACCCCGTCGTGGCCCTGGTGCCGATGCTGGCGGCCCTCGCCATCGCCGCGTTCCTCGGCGGACCCGCCGCCTACGCCCTCGGATGGCTCCTGCTCGTCAGCCTGGTGAACGCTGCCGCCTTCGGCCTGCTCCTCGGCGGCCGGTCTCCTACCCGCCGGCGCCGCGCGGCCGCGTGGTGGTGGCTCGCTTTCCTGCTCCTCCAGGGCCCGACGGCCCTCGCCCGCATCGACGCCATCGCCGTGGCGCTGGCCATCGTCGGACTGCTGGCGCTCAGCCGCCATCCGGCCTGGGGGAGCGTGCTCATGACGCTCGCGGCATGGGTCAAGGTGTGGCCGGCGGCGGTCGTGGCGGCCGTCGTCATCGCCGGCCGGCAACGGATGCGCGTCGCCGTCGCCGCCGCCGGCACCGCCCTCCTCGTGGTCGCCGTCGCGCTCGCTCTCGGAAGCGGCTGGACGGTGCTGAGCTTCGTCACGGAGCAGACCGGCCGCGGGATCCAGATCGAAGCGCCGGTGGCGTTGCCGTGGCTCTGGCAGGCGGCGCTCGGCGCGCACACCGGCAGAACCATCTACTACGACCACGACATCCTCACCTTCCAGGTCGCCGGCGCGGGCACCGGACTCGTCGGCGCCCTGATGACGCCTCTGCTGGCCGTGGTGGTGGCGGTGATCCTGGCGCTCGGCTGGCGCGCACGCCGCCGCGGCGCATCCGTCGACGTGCTGCTGCCGCCGCTCGTGCTCGCGCTCACGGTGGCCCTCATCGCGGTCAACAAGGTCGGGTCTCCGCAGTTCATCACCTGGCTGGCCGCCCCGGCCGTGCTCGGGATCGTGCTCTCCGGCCGGCGCTGGCTCCTGCCGGCGGTGCTCGTGCTGGCGCTGGCCGCCCTCACCCAGGTCGTCTATCCGTACCTCTACGACTGGCTCCTCGTGGCGAATCCCGCCATGGTGTTCGTGCTCACCGTGCGCAACGCCCTGGAGTTCGTCGTGCTGGGGGTGGCCCTCGCGCGCCTCTGGACGGCGGCCCGGCAACACGGCAGTCTGGACAGTGCCCGCGGTCCATCGCTCACCGCGACGAAGGAGTGAACCATGCTGGTCGCATTTTCCGTGTCCCCGTCCGGCGGGGACAGCAGTGACTCGGTGCACGACGCCGTGGCCGCGGCGGTGCGCGTCGTCCGCGAATCGGGGCTGCCCAACCGCACCGATTCGATGTTCACGACCATCGAGGGGGAATGGGACGAGGTCTTCGACGTCATCAAGCGGGCAACGGATGCCGCGGGAGCCTTCGGGACGCGGGTTGCGCTGGTGCTGAAGGCCGACATCCGCCCCGGCCACACAGGCGAGCTCACCGGCAAGGTGGAGCGCCTCGAGCAGGCGCTCGGCGGCACGGCCTCCTGACCGCTGGGGCCCGAGGCGCACGGCCTGTGGGTACGGCCTGCCGCTGCTATCGTCAGGTGTGCCGTTCCTGACCCCCGTGACCCTCCAGGGCGAGCTGGTCACGCTCGAACCGCTCTCCCTCGAGCATCACGACGAGCTCGTCACCGCCACGAACGACGGCCGCCTCTGGGAGCTCTGGTACACGAGCGTGCCCGGGCCCGACGGCATGCGGGCCGAGATCCAGCGGCGGCTGCGGCTGCTGGCCGAGGGCAGCATGCTGCCGTTCGCGGTGCGGCGCGCCGACACCGGCGCGATCTGCGGCATGACCACCTTCATGAACGCGGACGCTGCGAACCGACGGGTCGAGATCGGCTCCACCTGGACGGCGAAAAGCGCCCAGCGCACCGGCGTCAACACCGCGTCGAAGCTGCTGCTGCTCACGCACGCGTTCGAGGAGCTCGACTGCATCGCCGTCGAATTCCGCACCCACTGGCTCAACCACCAGTCCCGGGCCGCGATCGCCCGCCTCGGCGCCAAGCAGGACGGCGTGCTGCGCAACCACCAGCGGATGCCCGACGGCTCGCTGCGCGACACCGTCGTGTTCTCCATCACCGCCGCGGAGTGGCCGGCGGTGCGGAACCACCTGCAGCACGCGCTGCGGCGCTGACGCGGGCCGCGCATCCGCTGCGGAACCGCTTACAGTAGAGCAATGCCCTCCACCTCCCACGGGCCGACGCAGCTGTCGCCGGCCCGGGTTCGTCTTGCCCTGTTCGCGCTCGCCATGGGCGGATTCGGCATCGGATCGACGGAGTTCGTCGCGATGGGCTTGCTGCCGAACCTCGCCCGTGACCTGCTGCCGGCGCTCTACGCGTCGTCGCCGGAGAACGCGAACGCGCAGGCGGGCTGGCTGATCTCCGCCTACGCGCTCGGCGTCGTCGTCGGGGCGCCGACCATTGCGGCCGGCGCTGCCCGGTGGCCGCGCAAACGGCTGCTGCTGGTGCTTTTGGCGGCCTTCACGGCCGGCACCGTCGCATCCGCCCTGCTGCCGAGCTTCGGCCTCGTGCTGGCCGCCCGTTTCGTGGCCGGCCTGCCGCACGGCGCCTACTTCGGCATCGCCTCGCTCGTCGCAGCCGACCTGATGGGGCCGGGAAAGCGCGCCCGCGGAGTCGCCCTGGTGCTCTCCGGGCTCACGATCGCCAACGTCGTGGGGGTGCCGGCCATCACCTGGGTCGGGCAGAACGCCGGCTGGCGCGCGGCATACCTGGTCGTCACCGCGCTGTTCGCGGCGACGTTCCTCGCGGTGTTGGCGGTGGTGCCGTGGCAGGCGGGCAATCCCGCGGCGACCATGCGGCGGGAGCTTCGCGCGTTCCGCCGGGTGCAGGTGTGGTTCGCGCTCGGCATCGGCGCGATCGGGTTCGGCGGCCTCTTCGCGGTCTACAGTTACGTCGCGCCGCTGGTCACCGAGGTCACCGGGCTTGACGCTGCGGCCGTGCCGCTGGTGCTCGTGGTCACGGGAATCGGCATGACCGTGGGGAACCTCGCCGGCGGGACCTTGGCCGATTGGAGCGTGCGGCGCAGCATGTACGCGTTCTTCGTGGTGCTGATCGCGGCGCTGGTGGGGCTCGCGCTCTCGGCACAATTCCTCGCCGGGCTGCTTGCCGGGGTGTTCCTGATCGGTGCGGCCGCGTCGGCGCTGTCGCCCACCATCCAGAGCAGGCTGATGGATGTCGCCCATGACAGTCAATCGATCGCCGCCGCGCTCAACCACTCGGCGCTCAACATCGGCAACAGCCTCGGCGCATACCTGGGAGGGCTCGCGATTGCGGCGGGACTCGGCTACACCGCTCCCGTCTGGATCGGCGCGGGCCTCAGCGTTCTCGGAATGATGCTGGCCGCGGCGACCTTCGGCCTCGACCGGGCGAACCGCTCCCGCGGCGTGGCCGTGCCCTACGGCACCGCAGCGCTCTCCGTCACCGAGCGCTGAGCCGCGGCGCCACTCCCGCCGGGCTAGTCGGTCTGGAGGAGGATGCCGTCCTGGATGGCACGCTTGCGCAACGCCACCTTGGTGCCCACGTCGTGCCCGGCCAGGCGGTACTTCTCGCGGATGCGCTTCAGGTACGACTTCGCCGTCTCCTCGGAGATCCCCAGCTGGTAGGCCACGGCCTTGACGGGCTCACCGCTGCCGTAGAGCGCCATCACGCGGCGCTCCTGCGCGCTCAGGCGGGGAGTCCCGTCTTCGGTGCCGTTCAGCGCCACATCGAGCTCAGCGGAGATGTACGACTCGCCCTGGGCTGCGGCACGGATGGCTTCGACAATCATGCTCGCCTCCTCGCTCTTCACGAGGTAGCCGAGCGCGCCGGCCGCGAGCGCCTCACGCACCAGCGCCGGCTCCGAGTAGGTGCTCATGAGCACCGTCTTGACCCCCGTGGTCTTCAACGTGGAGATCTTCAGCGAGACCGGGATGTTGTCTTTCAGGTCGAGGTCGAGCAGCACGACGTCGACGGGGAACTCGGGGTGCGTGAGCAGCTCCGGCCAGGTGGTCACGGCGGCGACCATGTTGATGTCGTCGGCCGCGCCACGGATCCATTCCGTGAGCGCCCCGAGGAGCATGCGGTGGTCGTCTACCAGGGCAAGGCGGATGGAGCCCTCTGCGTTGGTCACTGTGTGTTCTCTCCTGGTTCTGCTGTTCTCGCGGCACGCCCCGACACGCTACGCATCCGCTGGGTTGTCGACGCTGCACGTGATGTCCGCGCTGACGCTGCCGCCTCGCCCGGAATCGACATACGGGCCGACCACTCGAATAGCTTGCCATGTTTCGGGGTCGACCCTTCGCCGCGGCACACCTGTTGTGCTCAGTCGGATCGGGAAAACCAGCTTGCTGTGCTCGCGGTGGGACGTGGGAGGAATGGGCCCGAGCGTGAGCGACACCGTCGGCGGGTTGCGTGTGGCGTCGCCGATGATCAGCCACAGGGTGAGCAGCAGGGCGTCGCGCTGCGCGGGGGAGAGCAGGCCGGCGAGGCCGTCCGGGTCTTCCAGGTCAACGGATGGCGCGAGGAACTCCGACTCATTGATCGCGTGGTGCAGCCACGTCTCCTTGCGCCCTTCGATCAGGTGCAGCCTGAGCTGCGTGGCCAGCGCCGCGGCGGTGTTCGCCTTCTCGGGGGCGAGGGGCAGCGGGGCGTGCCCCTCGGCCACGTCGTCAAGGAGTCGTTCGGCCTCGAGGTCGAGTTCGGCCAGCTGCTCCGAGGCGAGCATGCCCACGGTGTAGCGGGGCTGCGTCACCGTGCCCTGCACGAGCACCAGGTCGAGTTCGAGCTGCACCATGCGGCGGAAGGCCCGCACGATGAACACGGCCAGCACCGGCGGCACCACACCGAGCATCAGGGTGAGGATGTCGTTGCCGAGGGTGAGCGGATCCTCGCGGTGAGCCACCGCGATCGCGACCACCATCGCCACGCCCAGCAGCCCCGTGGCGGCGAGGATCTGCCGGTTGGGGCGGGAGGTGACGAACCCGGTCAGCAGGGCCCCCGCCGCCGGAGCGGCGGTGGGGTAGACGCCGTCGCCGGCCAGCCCCAGCGATCCGACCAGGTCGAGGAGCGCGGCGACGACGCCCGCGCCGAACGCCACCGTGAAGAGCCAGCGCGGCATTTTGGCCGACTGCTGGGTGGTGACGAGGGCGACGGTGACCACCGCGGCCAGCACGCACCACGCGGTGAGGGTCAGCAGCGGGTAGGTGTAGCCGGGCCACTGCACCGCGAACCGCCACAGCAGGAACACCGCGATGACGCCGCCCGAGAAGGTGAGCCCGATCCCGAGGTGCCGGGCGCCGAGCGCGTTCTGGTTGGCGCGCGTCGTCTTGGCCGTGCGGCCGGGCCAGCGGATGCCGGGGGCCAGGCTCGTCGACGGCGTCGAGTGTCGCCCCCGCGGCGGCTGCGGCTTGCGGGCCTGGTCGCGACGTCCGGCGTGCTCCCGGCTGCGCGCCTCGCGGCGGGTCTGCTCCGGGTCGGGGCCGGCCTCGAGCCCGAAGGCGGATCCGCTCATTTGGGGACCTCGAGCACCACGGTGGTTCCCGATCCCGGGGAGGAGAACAGCCGGGCCTTGCCGCCCACATCCCGCAGCCTGGCCACGACGGACTCGGCGAACCCGAGGCGTTCGGAACCGACCTCGCCGAGATCGAAGCCGACACCGGCATCCGTCACCATCGCCCGCACCGTGGTGTCGTCATCGGTGATGGTCACGTCGGCGCGCTGCACGCCCGAGTGCCGGCGCACGTTCTCCAGGCATTCGGCCAGGGCGAGCAGGAACGAGTCGAGCACGTCGCTCGGCAACAGCACCTGCCCGCTGCCGTGCCAGTCGACCTGCAGCCCCATGCGGCCGAACCGCTGCTTCACCGACTCCAGCGTGTTGCCGAGGGTGGACTCGGTGGTGGGCTCCAGCGTGTACACCCCGGAGCGACGCGGCATGGGCAGGCCGCCCAGGCGCAGCTGCCGCAGCAGCCGGGCGTCGTCGGCGGCCTGCTGCCGCAACGCCGCGGGGCTCACGCCCACGCCCGAGTGCGCGAGCAGGGTGAGGGTGGCGAGCACGGTGTCGTGCAGCAGCCGGGCGTCGTGGCGACGCTGCGCCTCGAGTTCGCTGGCCTGCCGCTCGGCGTTGTGGGCCCGGCCGATGGCCGTGATGCGTTGCATGACGCGCGGCACGCTCTGGCTGAGCCACCAGCCGCCGAGCGTGGTGCCGAACCAGCCGCACAGGGTGAGGGCCAGCGGGGTGGCCGTGCCGCCGCCGCTGACGGTGACGGCCATGACCGTGGCCAGGGTGAAGCCGAGGGCCGCGCCGAGTGCCACCAGGCGTTTCATGCTCACCACCAGCACGAGCGAGACGCAGCTGATGGCCCCCGCGGCGACCACGGCGATCGCGCCCTCTTCGACCGGGTTCAGGCCCGGGTCCTGCTGGCTGCCGGCGCCGATGAGCGCCATGACGAGGAGCCCGCACACGACCGTCAGGAGCGCCCAGCGCAGGGCGCCGCTGCGGCCGAGGAAGTATTGGCCGGCAATCATCAGGAGCACGAGCGGCAGGCAGGCAAGCAGCGTCGGCAGCCGGAGGCCGCCGGGCACGAGGATGCAGGCGAGGACAGCCGTCGAACTCGAAAGGCCCGTCATCCGTGCTGCTTTTCGCAGCAGTCGGTCGCGCTCCTTGAAGATGCGTTGCATGGTGCCCTGTCGAGTTACCGGTGTTGTCTGTTCAACAGCACCATATCTGCAGGAAGCGTCACTCGGACAGAAGTCGCGCCAGCCAGGTGCCCACGGCCTCCTCCTCGATGAGGAACGCATCATGGCCGAAGCTGGAGGAGAGCACGACCGGTTCGGTGCCGTGGATCGATCGCGGAAGATGCGCCGCGATCACCGCCTGGCCCTCCACGGGGAACAACCGGTCACTGTCGATGCCGAGCACGAGGCTCGTGGCCTGCACCCGCGCCAGGGCAGAGGCGATGCCGCCGCGGCCCCGGCCGACGTCGTGCGAGTTCATCGCCTCGACCAGGGTGATGTAGCTGTTGGCGTCGAACCGGCGCGTGAACTTGTTGCCGTGGAAGTCGAGGTACGACTCCACGGCGAAGCGCCCGCCCGAGCCCATGGGGCTGATGCTGCTCTGCCAGCTGCGCTCGAACCGGGCGTTCAGCTCGCTGGGGCTGCGGTAGTTCAGAAGCGCCATCCGCCGCGCGAGCGCGAGGCCGCGCGTGGGTCCTTCGCCCTCCGGCACGTCGTAGTAGTCGCCGCCGCGGAACAGCGGGTCAGTGCGGATGGCCTCGATCTGCAGGGTGTTGAGGGCGATCTGGTCGGCGGTCGTCGCCGGGGGAGCGGCGAGGATCGCGAGGCGCTCCACCCGATCGGGCAGGCCGACCGCCCATTCGAGCGCGTGCATCCCGCCCATCGAGCCGCCGATGACCGCCGCCCAGCGGCCGATGCCCAGCCGGTCGGCGAAGGCCCGTTGCGCGGCCACCTGGTCACGGATCGTCAGGTACGGGAAGCGCGGCCCCCACTCGGCCCCGTCGGGCGCCAGGGAGGACGGCCCCGTGCTGCCCTGGCAGCCGCCGAGCATGTTGGGTGCGACCACGAACCAGCGGTCGGTGTCGACGGCGAGTCCCGGGCCGACGATCCCGTCCCACCAGCCGCCGGTGCGGTGGCCGGGCCCGGACTGTCCGCGCACGTGACTGTCGCCGGTGAGCGCGTGCAGCACGAGCACGGCGTTGTCGGCGGCCGGCGAGAGGGTGCCCCAGCTCTCATAGGCGATCCGTGCGGCGCCGAGCGCGCCCCCGGCTTCGAAGTGCAGCGGACCCGCCTCGACGAAACGGCGGTCGCCCAACGGGTCGCCGTCGCGCCAGGCTCCCGTGGCCGGCGGCTTGCCCAGCAGCGACCGCACCTCGGCTTCGGTGATGAAGCTCGAGGGGCGGGTGTCTGCTTGCCATTCCATACGCCCCATTCTGTCGGCTCGCCGGAGCCGGCCGCCGAATGTTACGCCCGGGCGGCTGCGGATGCGGCCGCGGCTGCGGATGCCGTGCGCGCGCGAACGACGGATGCCCGGGCCAGCGTGGCCGGGGCATCCGTCGTCACTGGCGGGTCAGGCGGTGGCGCCGGCGGCAGACTTCACCGCGCGGGCGGCGGCGAAGCCGGCCTCGAGGTCGGCCTTCAGGTCGTCGACGTTCTCGATGCCGACCGACAGTCGCACCAGGCCCGGCGTGACGCCGGCGGTGAGCTGCTGCTCCGGCGAGAGCTGCGAGTGGGTGGTCGACGCCGGGTGGATGACGAGCGAGCGCACGTCGCCGATGTTGGCCAGGTGGCTGAACAGCGCGAGGTTGTCGACCAGCGCGCGGCCGGCATCCACCCCGCCCTTGAGCTCGAACGACAGCACGGCGCCGACGCCCTTGGGCGCGTAGGTGTTGGCGGTGGCGTACCAGGGGCTCGACGGCAGGCCCGCGTAGTACACCTCGGCGACGTCGGCGTGGTTCTCCAGCCACTCCGCGATCTCCTGGGCGTTCTGCACGTGGCGCTCGATGCGGAGGCTCAGCGTCTCGATGCCCTGCAGCAGCTGCCAGGCGCTTGCCGGGGCGATGGAGGCACCGAGGTCGCGCAGCAACTGCACGCGCGCCTTGATGATGTAGGCGAGGCCGTCGCCGAGGGCGCCCGTGTAGCTCACGCCGTGGTACGACTCGTCGGGCTCGGTGAGGCCGGGGAATTTGTCGGCGTTCTTCGACCACTCGAACTTTCCGCCGTCGACGACGATGCCGCCGATGACGGCGCCGTGGCCGCCGAGGAACTTGGTGGCCGAGTGCACGACGATGTCGGCGCCGTGCTCGAACGGGCGGATCAGGTAGGGCGTGGCGATGGTGTTGTCGACGATGAGCGGCACGCCTGCCTCGTGGGCGACGTCGGCGACGGCCTTGATGTCGAGCACGTTGATGCGCGGGTTGCCGATGGTCTCGGCGAACAGCAGCTTGGTGTTCGGGCGGATGGCGTTACGCCACTCGTCAATGTCGTCTTGGTTCTCGACGAAGGTGACCTCGATGCCGAGCTTGGCCAGGGTGTACTTGAAGAGGTTGTAGGTGCCGCCATAGATGGAGCTGGAGGCGACGAAGTGGTCGCCGGCCTGGGCGATGTTGAGCACCGCGAACGACGAGGCCGACTGGCCCGAGGCCAGGAGCAGGGCTCCGGTGCCGCCCTCCAGCGCCGCGACGCGCTCCTCGACGACAGCCTGGGTGGGGTTCTGGATGCGGGTGTAGATGTTGCCGAACTCGGCCAGCGCGAACAGGTTCTGTGCGTGCTCGGCGCTGTTGAAGACGTACGAGGTCGTCTGGTAGATGGGGGTGATGCGGGAGTTCGTGGTCGGGTCGGGCTGGGCCCCGGCGTGAACCTGCTTGGTCTCGAACTTCCAGTCGGCTGCGCTCATGAGGCGGGTCTCCCTAGTGTGGCAAAAGCGGTATGGCAAGCGAGGAGGGTCCGTCGCTTGGTTGCGAGCCTACGAGTCGGCATTCCAGCGGGGCAACGGATGCTGACACACAACGTCATGTTCACGGCCGTTTCCCGGCTCGCTCCGAGCGACCCGCGATTGTTCTAGTGGTCCTCCTGCGGAAGCACGATCGTGCCGGTCAGGGTGGCCGCGTCCTTCCGGAACATCCACCGTGCGCGCGGCTCGATGAGGGGGCGGGTGAGCCGGCTCACGATCGGCTGCGACAGCACGATCGACAGCAGCACGCTCGCAAGGATCATTCCGGGCAGCACCCACCACGGCTGCGGGCCGTCGAGAACGCCGCCCTCCCGCAGCGGGTAGAGGAAGAAGGTGTGCAGCAGGTAGATGTAGAGCGTGGCGGCGCCGAGCGGGGTGAACCAGGTGCGGCGCCTCGGCATCAGCAGCAGGAAGCACACGGTGAGGGTGAAGGCCAGCAGCATCAGTCCGAGCCGGATGCCGCCGGCCCACGGCTGGTCGTAGCCGAACGCCGCGTAGGGGGTGTCGTAGAGCAGGAACCGGCGGATCTGGATGTCGCGAAGCACCCCGATGGTCGACACGATGGTGACCGCCAGCGCCGCGAAGACGGCCAGGGCGCCGGCCCGCCACCGCCATGCGACCGCCGGCCGCAGCTTCAGCCACCGCCCGGTCAGTTGCCACTGGCGGAGCTTCCAGCCGAAGACGAAGAACGGGAGCAGGCCGATCGTGCGCGACAACGCGAACGTGCCGTCGACATCCGCCACGTAGCCGGCACCGACCGAGGCGATGATCGCGATCACCAGCGGGTAGCGCAGCAGCACCAGGTAGGGCAGCGCCGCCCGCCACAGCGCGAGGGCGATGAGGAACCAGAGCGTCCATGACGCCGACGCGTAGTCGAGGGTGGCGTGACCGTTGACCAACCAGTGGATGATCGTCCAGATGGTCTCGAAGATGACATAGGGGAAGACCAGGTCGGTCAGCAGCCGGCGGAGCGCCCGCGAGCCGGGCGGGCCCGACTTGGCGAAGTAGCCGCTGACGCAGACGAAGACGGGCACGTGGAAGGCGTAGATGAACAGATAGGTCTCGTAGGCGGCATCCGATTCGTGGATGAGCTTGAGGATCGCATGGCCCACGACGACCAGCGTGATCGCGACCCAGCGCGCATTGTCCCAGAGGGGAACACGCCGCTTGGGGGTGGCCGGAAGGCCGGCCCGCGATAACGTCATCGTTTCATTCAACCGGCAGAATGGGGATATGGGTACGAGGAAAGTGGTTGTGACCGGCGCGAGCTCAGGGATCGGGGCGGCGACCGTTCGCCTGTTCCGGCAGCGCGGCTGGGATGTCGTCGGGGTAGCGCGCCGCGCCGACCGCCTTGCGGCGCTCGCCGAGGAGACGGGCGCTGACGTGTTCACGGCCGACCTGACCAAGCAGGCCGACGTCGATGCCCTGCGCGATCACCTCGCCGCCACCGGACCGGTGCACGCCCTCGTGAACAACGCCGGCGGTGCGAAGGGCCTCGACTCGGTCGAGGCGGGGAGTGTTGACGACTGGGCGTGGATGTACGAGATCAACGTGCTCGCCGTGAAGCGCGTGATTCAGGCGCTGCTGCCGCTGCTGCGCGACGGCCTGCGGGGCGCCGACGAAGAGACGACGGATGCGGCATCCGCTGACATCGTGAACGTCACGTCGACCGCGGGGCACGCCGTCTACGTGGGCGGGGGCGGCTACAACGCCGCGAAGTTCGCCGAGCACGCGCTGACCGAGGTGCTGCGGCTGGAGCTGAACGGTGAGCCGATCCGGGTGATCGAGGTGGCCCCCGGCATGGTGAAGACCGAGGAGTTCGGGCTGGTGCGCTTCGGCGGCGACACCGAGAAGGCGTACGCGCCGTACGAGAATGTCGCGCATCCGCTGGTGGCGGAGGACATCGCCGAGGCGATCGTCTCGGCCGTCGAGCTGCCCGGTCACGTGAACGTCGACCTGGTCGTGGTCAAGCCCGTCGCGCAGGCCGCGTCGTACCGCGTCGCGAAGGGTCCGCTCGCGCCGCGCTGACGCCGCCGAGACCGACCCGTGCGGTCGAACCCGTCCGGCGTGCCAGGCGCCGTCGACCGGCGCGGACGGGTTCGGCGCGCTCGGGAGGCGCCGGCCGTATGTCTGACATAAGTAGTACACTCGGGCCATGCCGAGGATCAGCAAGCGCGAGCTGAACCAGCGCACCGCGGCCGTGCTTGCCCAGGTCACCGAAACGGATGACGTCGTCGTGACGGAACGCGGAAAGGCGCGCTGGCGGGTCAGCCTGGTCACGGGGGACACGGCCTTGGCGCGGCTGGAGCGCGAGGGGCGGTACACACCGCCTGCGGCGGAGCCCGCCCCGTGGCCGCGCCATCCCGGCGGCCCCGCCTACACCGAGGCGGAGGCCGACGCACTGATCGACGACATGCGCGGGGATCACTGAGCGGTGCCCGCAGACCTGATCTACCTCGATTCCTCAGTCGCGCTCCGCACGATCCTGGACGTCCCGGAGCGCGAACGGCTGCAGTCGTGGATGCAGGACGCGGCGGTGACCTTCGTCTCGTCCCGACTCCTGCGCACGGAGGTGATCCGAGTTCTGCGGCGCGACGGCAGGCCGCTCGCTGACGGGGCGCCGCTCCTCGACCGCGTAGGCATGCTCGAGATCAGCCGAGAGACGCACACGGTCGCCGAGTCCATCGAGCGGCACGTCAAGACCCTCCACGCCTTGCACCTGGCGACGGCGCTCCTGATCGGCGAGCCGGTCACGGTGGCGACGCACGACGGGGCGATGAAGGCCGTTGCCCTGCACCTCGGCCTTGGAGTGACGGACCCGGTCGAACCTCCGGAATGACCGGGCATCTTTAGGTCACCGCAGGTTTGCCTCCGCCGTAGCATTGTCGAATGGCCTTTGACGCGGATGACGCCGCCCTCAACTCCACCGCACCGGTACGTGAAATCCTCGAGTGGTCTGATTTCGCGGATGCCTCCCGCCAGTTGGCGACGGAGGTGCGGCAGAGCGGGTTCCAGCCCGACGTCGTGATCGCGATCGCGCGCGGCGGGCTGCTGCTGGCCGGCGCCATCTCGTATGCGCTCGGCACCAAGAACTGCGGCTCGATCAACGTGGAGTTCTACACCGGCGTAGATGAGCGCCTGCCCGAGCCGGTGCTGTCGGGGCCGATGCTCGACGCCCCCGCGCTCGCCGGCAAGCGTGTGCTCGTCGTCGACGACGTCTCCGACTCCGGGCACACGCTCGCTCTCGTCGTCGCGCTCCTGCGCGACAGTGCGGCCGGCCACAGCGCCGCGGAGGTGCGCACGGCCACGCTGTACACGAAGCCGCGCACGGTTCTCGTGCCCGACTACACCTGGCGCGAGACCGACGACTGGATCGTGTTCCCCTGGTCGGCGCTCCCGCCGGTTTCGGTTTCCTGACCTCACGCAAACCCAGTCGGTCTCCAGGCTCAAACCCAATGCTTAACACTTGCACAAAGCGCGCGTGATGGGGTCTCGCGCGAGTCTGGCTCCGGGCGGAAGGCATTCCTCCTTCCGGTTAGTCGACTTCCTCACTCAGTTCTTGAAGTCCGTGAGCGAGATCGCGAACGGCTTCTGCCAACGCTTGGATGCCCTGGTGCTCTATGGAATGGCGAGCACCTAACCCTATGGGCTTGGCATAAAGGCTGACGGCCTCATTCGCCTTGACCTCTGCGCTCTCGAAGGCGGCCTTTGCAGCACCCTTGGTCATCCTCATTCCTCTTTCCTCAAATCGCATAAACGAGAAAGCCGCCCACTGTTCCTAGAACAGTTCCAGCAAAACCGAGAGACTCTCCAACCGCCAAGCAGCCCGCTATCCCACCCACAACAGCTCCGGGACCGGTGATAGCTGTGGCAGCTGCGCCTCCTACAGCGCCGATAGCGCAGCCGGTCACCGCTCCGATGACTAGGCCTGCGCCAGCACCAACCGCCGATGAATTCGAAGGACCAGGAGGGTTGACCGGAGTTGGGCACATCCTGCTAGCGTTCGAAAACCATGTAATTGTGCGCTGTTCGCGGTCTTCGTGCTCGGAAAGGGAGAAGGTCAGAGTTGACACAGGTTCAACCAGTCTCCCCAGTCTTTGTCTACTTGGTCATACTCGCGGCCATTTGTCTCGCAGTAAGCGCTTCTGGGTTGACCGTATACCGTCGACGGGGCAATCACGCACGAGCTCACCGCTTTGTCTATTTGGGGTATCTTGGAGGAATTTTCGTGTTGATCGGGATCGGGATACATATCTTCGTCGATCTTGCTTGACTTCGGAGCCGACTGCGCGAGGGCACGGTGAACCAGAGGAAGCGCATTCGTTCTCATGCTTACTGGAGCCTTCTCCTGCAATTGTGCAAGTGGAGTCGCATCTAACGACCTCCCTAAGCCATGGCTCCGATTGCCCCTCGGGGTTCTAGAACGACTGCGAGACCTTCCCAAATCAGCACAAGGTTGGCTTAGAATCTTCGGTTCGACCATCTGTCGAGCAGCCAGCGAGAGAAGCAGATCAGCACCCGAATGCGCCTGCCACGTTTAGGGCAGCCCCAAACGCGATGCCCACGAGGCTTCCCGCGTCGCTTAGCGTCGCGGTTAGAGTTATCCCTGCAACTACGGGATACGCGCTAAACGCGCCCGCGATTAGCGCAGCGCTGACGACGCCGATCGCGGTCCACGCGAGAGCGCAGCCTCGCGCTTCGGTTATCGCACCGCTTGGGTCGCTGTTGTTGATGGGGTCGCCGCCGGCGTACTCCCCCGCTTGAAGTAAATGTAAGCACCCCAAACAGGGGCCACAGCGCGGGATGATGACTTCCTTGCCGTAGCGGAAGGCTCATGCGAATCGGTAGCGATCAGTTGAGGTCATGCCTAGGCTCGAAGAATGAGCGTTCATCTCGTCGGCGGCGGCTGGAACCCGGTTCGCGATCCCGATGTCTACGGTCCCTTCCTCTCTGAGGCCACAACCCGGGCGGAGGCGGCCGGGCGTCTGGCGCCCCGCATCGCCGTGATCGTCGTCGGCACCAGCGACCCGGCGGAGCATGCCGAGAAGCTGAAGACCGCGCTGTCGGCCGCGGGCCTCTTCGAAGCGATGCAGACCGTGCTCGACCCCGGCCAGGTTGCCGACGCGTCGGCGGTGGCCGACGTCGACGGCATCCTCGTGGGCGGCGGCGCCCCGGCGGACTACCTGCAGGCACTCCTGCCCCTCGCCGAGCAGATCCGGCAGCAGGTCGCCGACCAGATCCCGTACCTCGGCTACTCCGCCGGGGCGATGATCGCGGCCGAGCGCGCCATCCTTGGCGGCTGGCAGATCGGCGGGGTCGAGGTGTGCCCTCGGGCCGCCGGCGAAGACATTGACGAGGTGGTGATCGAGCAGGGCATCGGGCTCATCGACGTGAGCGTCGACGTGCACGCCGTGCAGTGGGGCACCCTCGCCCGGCTGGTCGCGACCACCGAGGCGGGCCTCGTCGACGGCGGCCTCGCCATCGACGAAGGCACCGCGCTCGTCGTCGGCGAGGGCGCCCTGCACGTCGTGGGCTCCGGCAGTGTGTGGCGGGTCAGCCAGACCAAGGGCGGCGTCCTCGTCAACACGTTCGGCGCGTGAGCCAGGCGGATGCGACGCCGCCGGTACCCGGCGCGGGCGCGGGACTGCTCGCATCCGCTGACCTCGACCCGGGCTGGGTGACGGCGCTGGCGCCCGTGGCCGCCGACCTGGCCGACCTCGACGCGTTCCTCCGCACCGAGGTCGCCTCGGGCCGCACGTTCCTGCCGGCGGCGGGCAACGTGCTGCGCGCGTTCCGCTACCCGCCGGACGCGGTGCGGGTGCTCATCGTCGGGCAGGACCCCTACCCGACGCCCGGCCACTCGATCGGCCTGGCCTTCGCCGTGGAACCGCACGTGCGGCCGCTGCCGCGGAGCCTCACGAACATCTACAGGGAGCTCCGCGACGACCTCGGCGTCACGCCCCCGGCGCACGGCGACCTCACCCCGTGGGCGGAGCACGGCGTGATGCTGCTGAACCGTGTGCTCACGGTGGAGGCGGGAGTGACCGGCTCGCACCGCCGGCGCGGTTGGGAGCGCGTGACCGAGCACGTCATCCGCACGCTCGTCGCCCGGCCCGAACCGCTGGTCGCAATACTGTGGGGAAAGGATGCCGGCAAGCTCCGGCCGCTGCTCGGCGACACGCCGGTGATCGAGTCCGCGCACCCGAGCCCGCTGTCGGCCAGGCGCGGGTTCTTCGGGTCGCGCCCGTTCAGCCGCGCCAACGCCCTGCTCGAGGAGCAAGGCGCGCCGCCGGTGGACTGGACGCTCGGCTGACCTGCCGCCGGTAAACTTGGTCGCGACGAAAGGGACCGCGCGTGCGTGAGGTGCAGGATCGGCCGGCGGCCGTACGAGGATCGGATTACCTGCTGCGTGACGCGGACGAGGCCGACCTTCCGGCGATTCGCGACATCTACGACTACTACGTCGACAACACCACCGTCACGTTCGACGAAGATGGCGTGTCGGTCGACGGCTGGCGCGAGAAGCTCGGGAACTTGCGACGGCTCGGGATGCCGTTCATCGTCGCGGAGGACGCCGAGGGCGGGGTGCTCGGTTACGCGCTCGTGATGCCGTGGAAGCCGAAGAAGGCCTACCGGTACACCGTGGAGAACTCGATCTACCTCGCCCCGGAGGCCACCGGCCGCGGCATCGGCCCGGTGCTGCTGACGGAGCTCCTCGACCGCTCGACGGCGGCTGGGCTGAAGCAGGTCATTGCGGTCATCGCCGAGGAGGCGGAGGTCTCCATCCGGCTGCACGCCCGGTTCGGATTTGAGGAGATCGGCCGGATGCACGACGTGGGTTTCAAATTCGGGCGCTGGCTCGGCATCCGCTTGATGCAGAAGAGCCTCTGAGCCGCGAGCGACGGCCGAGCGTCTCTCGTCCTCTTCCGCGGGTGCGGGCAAATTGTCGCCTGGGGGCGTGACGCGCGGCAGAAACTCCGCACTTGGGAACGGGCGAAGGCCGCGGGTGCGGGCAAACTGTCGCCCGGGGGCGTGACGGGCGGCAGAAACTCCGCACTCGCGAGTTGGTGAGCGGATGCGGCGAAGCTCTCACCGCTCACCGCGCAGCGCTCAGCGCCCGGCGCTCGGGCGCCGGGCCGGGGACGTGAAGCGGGCGACCGCCGCGGCCGTCAGTCGGCGGGGGAGCACCGTAGCGAGCCCCGCGGCAAGTCGGCTCTCAGGGCCGGTGACCACCCGCGGCGGCGTGGTCGCCCGGTCGAGGGCGGCGAAGGTGTCGTTCATCACCCGATCGACGGTGAGCAGGCCGCCCACCGGAGAGATGCCCTCGTTCTTCGCGACTGTGCCGAACTCCGTGTGCACGGGCCCCGGGCACACGGCGAGCACCTTGAGCCCGGTGCGGCGCGTCTCGTGCCAGAGTGCCTCGGTGAAGCTCAAGACGTACGCCTTGGTGGCGGCGTAGACGGCCATGTGCGGCATCGGCGTGAACGCGGCGACGCTCGCGATGTTCACGAGCGCGGCGCTGGCGGGGGAGAGCACCGCCTGCTGCATCAGGCCGGGCAGGAAGGCATGCGTGAGGGCGGTCAGCGCCCGCACGTTGAGCGCGATCTCCTCCAGTTCCCGGTCGACGTCGAGGTCGGCGAAGGTGCCCCAGGTGCCGAAGCCGGCATTGTTCACGAGGGTGCCGACGGTGACGTCCCGCTGCCGCAGGTCGTCGACCAGCGTGCCCACGGCATCCGCTTGGGCGAGGTCGAGCGGGATCACGGTCGACACCGTGCCGTACTTCTCGGCGAGGTCGGCGGCGAGGGCCTCGAGGCGCTCCTGTCGGCGGGCGACCAGCACCAGGTCGGCGCCGCGCTGGGCGAGCCGGTGGGCGTAGGCGAGGCCGAGGCCGCTGGAGGCGCCGGTGACGAGGGCGGTCGTGCCGATGGGGTTGAACACCGAGGAGGCCATGGGCCAAGGCTAACCGGGATCATCAGCATCACGGCGGCTGGCTAGGCTCGGGGCATGGCCGAACTCCACGAGCTGACCGCCCTCGAGCAGTGGCAGGCGCTGCAGCGGAACGAGATCACCCCCACCGAACTCACCCGGCACTACCTGGGTCGCATCGAGGCGCTGAATCCCGCGCTCGGCGCGTTCGTGACCGTGACAGCGGATGCCGCCCTCGCCCGCGCGCGTGAGGTCGAGTCCGCGGTTCCGCGCACGGCGTCGCTCTGGGGGCTGCCCTTCGGCGACAAAGACCTCCAGCTGCGGGCGGGCGTGCCGGCGCGCTTCGGCTCGCGCCTCATGGCGGACTTCGTGCCCGAAGAGTCCGACGAGCTCGTGCGCACCCTCGATGCGGCCGGCGGCATCAGCCTCGGCAAGACGAACACGCCCGAGTTCGGCCTGCCCTCGTACACCGAGACCCTCGCCGGGCCGCCCGCCCGCAACCCCTGGGATCCGTCGCGGGGCGCCGGCGGGTCGAGCGGCGGAGCTGCCGTCGCTGTCGCCGCCCGCATGCTGCCCTTCGCGCCCGGCTCCGACGGGGGCGGGTCGGTGCGCATCCCCGCGGCCGCCTGCGGCCTCGTCGGCCTCAAGCCCTCGCGCGGGCGCATCCCGGCCGCCTCCGGCATCACCTCTCTCGGCGGACTCGCGGTCGCCGGCCCGCTCGCCCGCACCGTGACGGATGCCGCGCTCCTGCTCGACGCGATGGTCGCGCCGTTCGGCGGTCACCCCGCGCACCACTTCGCCCTGCGCCCGGCCGGAGACGACGGGCCGCTGCTCGCGGCGGCCGTGCACGGGGAGGGGCGGTACCAGCTCGGAGTGATGACGACGTCCGCGTGGGATGACGCGTACGACATCCGTGTGGCACCGGAGGCGCGCGAGGCGCTCGATGTCGCTGTGGCACAGTTCAGCGCGATGGGGCACGGGCTGGAGGAGACGGCGCTCATCCCCGACGCGAGCTACGCGCCGGCGTTCCGCACCATCTGGCAGGCCGGTGCCGCCGGCATCCCGGCCGAGGGGGAGGAGCAGGAGGCGCTGCTCGAACCGCTCACCCGGTGGCTCCTGCACCGGGGCCGCGAGCTCGGCGCCCGGGAGCTGGCGGCCGCGCTGGCCGCGCTGGCCGCGTATGAGCAGTCGTTCATCGCCCAGCTCTCCCGGTTCGACGCGGTGCTCACCCCGGCGCTCGCGATGACGCCGCGCCCGCTCGGCTGGTACGACCAGACCGATGGCGAGCGCAACTTCGAGCAGCAGGTGCAGTACACGCCGTACACCTCGATGGTCAACGTCACCGGACTCCCGGCGATCGCGCTGCCCGTGCACCAGACCATCGAGGGGCTGCCCATGGGCGTGCAGCTGATCGGCCGGCCGGGCGGGGAGACGACCCTGCTGGCGCTCGGCGCGCAACTGGAGCGGCGCATCCGCTGGCAGGATCGCGTGCCGGCCGCAGCCGCCGGGTGAGCCGCTGGCCGAGCGCGGTCAGCCTCGCCTGCGGCCGACGAGGTGGAAGACGCGGCTGAGCTGACGGTAGGGATCGCGGCGGCCCGCCTCGAGCTCGACGGCGATCGTCGCCGCCAGCTCCGTCGAATCGGCGGGGTCGAGGCTGACGCCGCTGAACTCGAGCCAGTCGACGAACAGCCACACGCCGTACCACTGCACGGGCTCCACGCCGTGGCCCCGCAGGAGGTCGCCCAGCTCCTCCACCGTGTCGGCCCGGGTGGGTACTCCGAGCAGGCCGATCTCGGTCCGGGAGTCGAAGGCGGCGAGGGCGTCCTGCCAACGCCGCTCCAGAGCCGGCCGCACGGCCATGGTCTTCGCGTTGCCCGTCATGATCGAGACCACGCCGCCGGGAACGGCGCACCGGCAGAGCTGGTCGACCAGAGGCTCGGGATGCTCAAGGTAGCCGAGTACGCCGTGGCAGAGCACCGCATCGAACTGACGGCCACCGGCCGCGGCCGCGGCGTCCTCGCCGGCCGCCTGCACGAGCGTCACGCGGCGCCTGGCGTCCTTCGGCATCCGCTGCAGCCGCTCACGGGCCTTGCCCAGCATGTCGGCGGAGGGGTCGAGCAACGTCACCTCGTAGCCGGCGGCCGCCAGCCGGAACGACTGGTTGCCCGCACCGCCGCCCACGTCGAGCACGGTCGCCGGTGCCGGCGGCAGGTGCTCGAGCAGCTGCTGGTGCATCACAGCGGTGCGCACGTGCCCCTTCACCGTCGCGTAGGCGTCGTCAGCGAAGGCGTGCGCCAGGCCCGCGCCCGACCAGCTGTCGCCGTCCACGCCCGCACCGTTGTCGCTGCCCATCACCCCACCCTACGCACCCGCTGGCTACCCTCGAAGGTCCCCGGCGGAGAGCGCTCGACAGGCTTAGGTTAGGCATGCCATACTTAGGCAATGCTTACTTCGACGGCCGCCCCGGCTCCTGTGCGCACTGCGCGTACGTCGCGACCCAGCTACCGGCCGTTCGCGGTAACGGTTGCGGGCATCCGTCGCCTCTCTGACACGTTCACCCGGGTCACCTTCACCGGCCCTGAACTGCACGACTTCAGCACGGTCGGGCTCGACCAGCGCGTCAAGATCATGCTCCCGCTGCCCGGCGTGGGCATCAGCGAGCTGCCCGAGAACGAGTCGTGGTACGAGGCCTGGCGCAAGCTCCCCGACACGCGGCGCAACCCGATCCGCACCTACACCGTGCGCGCGGTGCGGCCGGCGGCGCGAGAGATCGACATCGACTTCGTCGCGCACGGCGACACCGGCCCGGCGTCGCGCTGGGTGCGGCGCGCGGCCATCGGCGACCCGCTCACCGTCGTCGGCCCCGACGCCCACGGCGAGAACCCCGCTTCGGGCGTGGAGTGGCGGCCCGGCAATGCCCGCAATGTGCTCCTCGCCGGCGACGAGACCGCGGCGCCGGCCATCTGCGCGATCCTCGCCGCGCTTCCCCGCGACTCGCGCGGCTGCGCCTTCATCGAGGTGCCGAGCGACGGCGACGTCATGCACACCGGCGCGCCCGAGGGCGTGGAGGTCACCTGGCTCACCCGGGCCCAGGCCGAGGCCGACGCGAAGGCTGCCCACGGCTCGGCCCTCGAATCCGCCGTGCGCACGTGGACCACCCGATACATCGCCAACCGGCACGCGGGCGCCGAGGTGGCCGACGTCGACATCGAGCACGACATCCTCTGGGACGTCCCTGAGTCCAGCGCCAAGGGCTCCGACCTCTACGCCTGGCTGGCCGGCGAAGCCGGGGTCATCAAAACCCTGCGCCGGTTCCTCGTCTCCGAGACCGGAATCGACCGCAAACAGGTGGCCTTCATGGGCTACTGGCGCCACGGGCGTGCCGAGGCCAACTAGGGCGCACCCACCGACGGCGTACGGGCCGGTCGCAAGGACGCGGCATCCGTTCTCACAACACCCAGCACCCCACGAAGGGAACCCCTGTGCGCATCACGCGAGTTCGAGCCATCACCGCCCTGGCCGCCGCCATCGCAAGCGCCGTGCTGCTCGCCGGATGCTCCGGCGCCGGCAGCCCCGCTCCCGCGGCGACGACCGGTGGCGCCACCGGCGCTGCAGATGCAGACGCCTTCCCCGTGACGATCCCGAGCGCCCTCGGCGACGCGGTCATCCCGAGTGCCCCGAAGAAGATCGTCACGATCGGCTGGGGCTCGGCCGACACCGCCATCGCGCTCGGCACCACGCCGGTGGGCATGGAGGCAGCCACCTGGGGCGGCGACAAAGACGGCTACTTCCCGTGGACCCGTGACGCCATCGAGAAGGCGGGCGACCCGCTGCCGACCACCTTCACCGTCTATCCCGAGATCGACGTCGAAGCGGTGCTCGCGCTCGCGCCCGACCTGATCCTCGCGCCGCAGTCGGGCATCACCGCCGAGCAGTACGCGACGTTGTCGAAGATCGCCCCGACCGTCGCCTACCCGGGCGACCCGTGGCGCACCAGCTGGGAGGACCAGATCACCATCATCGGCAAGGCGCTCGGCAAGAGCGCGAAGGCCGCGGACCTCATCCACGGCATCAACACCGAGCTGGGAGACACCAAGGCCGCACACCCCGAGTTCACCGGGGTGAGCTTCGCCTACGTCTACGCCGCCGAGCCCGGCACCCTCTCGCTGTACCAGGCGGGCGATCCGCGCGTCGACCTCATCTCCGGCCTGGGACTCACGATGGACAAGACCGTCGCAGCGGTGCCGATCACCAAGGGCACCTTCACGTCGACCGTGGGTCTCGAGCGCGCCGACCTGCTGAACGACGTCGACGTGTTGTTCACCTGGTTCAACGACGCGGCCAATGAGAAGGCCATCGAGGCGCAGCCGCTGTTCGCGCAGATCCCCGCGGTCAAGCGCGGATCGTACGTGGCCAGCGTCGACAACCAGCTCGGCATGGCCTCCAGCATGATCACGCCGTACAGCGTGCCGTGGGCGCTCGATCGTTATGTTCCGCAGATCACGGATGCCGTGGCCAAGGTCGCCAAGTAACGTTGCGTCTGTGAGGCACCGACGACGTCACCCATGACCAGCACAGCGACGCGGGCGGCGGCCGGGATCAGCTCCGGCCGCCGTTCGGTGTCCCGGTTGGCCCTCGGCCTGCTCGGGTCGGCCGTGGTGCTCGGGGTCGTCTGCGTGCTCAGCCTGGCCGTCGGTAACAAATATGTGCCGCCCGGAGACGTGTGGAACGCGCTCGTCCATCCGGGCACGAGCTACGCGGACACCGTCATCGCCAGCCGCATCCCACGCACCGTGCTCGGCCTGCTGGTCGGCGCCGCCCTCGCGGTGGCCGGCGGCATCATGCAGGGCCTCACCCGCAATCCGCTGGCCGACCCGGGCCTCTTCGGGGTGAACACCGGCGCCGCGGCGGCGATCGTGAGTGCGACCGCGGTCGGCTGGGGCGGGGCGACCAGCGTCTGGGTGGCGCTGCCGGGTGCCTTCGCCGCCGTGGTCGTCGTGTACCTGATCGGCTCGGGTCGCGGCCCGGCCACCCCGGTTCGGCTCGTGCTCGCCGGGGTCGTCGTCTCGGCGCTGCTGGCCGCCTACATCCAGGCGATCACGCTCAGCCTGCCCGCGGTGTTCGACGCCTACCGGTTCTGGGTGATCGGGTCGCTGGCCGGCCGCAACCCGCACCTCATCCTCGATGTGCTGCCGTTCATAGTGGTGGGGCTGGCGCTCGCCCTCGCGTTGTCCGGGTCGTTGAACGCGCTCGCCCTCGGCGACGACACGGCGCGCGCCCTCGGCGCCCACGTGGGACGTACCCGGCTCCTCGGCGCCCTCGCCACCACACTGCTCTGCGCGGCCGCGACCGCCGCCGTCGGACCGATCTCGTTCGTCGGCCTCGCCGTGCCGCACATCGTGCGCAGCGTCACCGGTGCCGATCACCGGTGGCTGCTGCCGTATTGCGTCGTGGCCGGCCCCGCCCTGCTGCTGGCCGCCGACATCCTGGGACGGATCATCGTGAGCCCGGGTGAGCTCATGGTCGGCGTGGTCACCGCGTTCATCGGGGGCCCCATCCTGGTGCTGGCCGTGCGGCGGATGCGGGCCGGCGCATGAGCGTCACCGCACTCCGGGCCGGCGACTGGCTGAGCCTGCCGGTGCGCCCCCGCAGCGTCATCATCGCGTGCGCGCTCGCCGTCGGCATCATCGTGGTCGCCGTGCTCAGCCTCACCCTCGGCCGGCTCGGCATCGCCCTGGGCGACCTGGCGCCCGCGATCCTCGGGCAGAGCACCGGCCCCGACGCGATCGTCTTCGAGGTGCTCCGCGGCCCCCGCTTGACGGTGGGCATCGCCGCCGGCGCCGCCTTCGGAGCCTCCGGCGCGCTGTTCCAGACCGTCACCCGCAACCCGCTCGGCAGCCCCGACGTGATCGGGCTCACCTCCGGAGCCGCAGCCGGAGCCGCGGCGTTCGGCCTGCTCTGGACCGGCATCCTGCCCCTGCCCGCCGGCGCCCTCGTCGGCGCGCTGGCAGCCATGGCCCTGGTCTGGCTCGGCACCGGGCGCGGCTTCTCCTCCCCGGCACGGATGCTGCTCGTCGGCATCGGCGTCTCAGCCATGGCTCTCGCGTTCGTGCAATACGTCATCACCCGGGTGGGCCTCCAACAGGCGACGGTGCTCGCCTCCTTCCTGAGCGGCAGCCTCGCCTCCCGAACCTGGGGCGACGCCGTGATCATCTGGGTGAGCGTGGCGGTGCTGCTGCCGTGCGCGCTCCTGACCAGCCGGCGGCTACAGCTCATGGAGATGGGCGATGAGCAGGCGGACGCCCTCGGCGCCCGGAGCGGTGCTACCCGCGGGTGGGTGGTCCTGATCGCCATCGGGCTGGCCACGGCAGGCGTGAGCGTCGCCGGGCCGGTCGCGTTCATTGCCCTGACCGCCCCGCAGATCGCCCGCCGGCTCACCCGCAGCGCGGGCCCGAACCTCGTGCTCTCGGCGCTGATGGGCGCCTGGCTGCTGGCCCTCGCCGACCTGCTCACACAACAGTCGCCGTTTGCCGTGCAGCTGCCGGTCGGGGTGCTCACCGCCGTCATCGGCGGCATCTACCTCGGCTACCTGCTCGTCGCCCAGTGGAAGAAGGGAACCGTTTGATGGAGGCATCCGCTTCACCGGGTGGACACGGCGGGCAGCCGCGCAGCCGGCTGGCCGCCCTGGGCCTGCGGCTCGCCTACGACCACCGGGTCGTGGTGCCCGACCTCTCCGTCGAGATCCCCGACGGCGGATTCACGATCATCGTCGGGCCGAACGCCTGCGGCAAGTCGACCCTGCTCAAGGCGCTCTCGCGCACCCTCAAGCCCGAGGCCGGCACGGTGCTGCTGGAAGGCGCACCCATCGACACCTACCGCAGCAAGGCAGTGGCGCGGCAGCTGGCCATGCTGCCACAGAGCCCGATCGCGCCGGAGTCGATCACCGTGCGCGACCTGGTGGCCCGTGGACGCTACCCGCACCAGGGGCTGCTCCGCCAGTGGACCAGCGCCGACGAAGTCGCGGTCACCGGCGCGCTGGAATCCACCGCGAGCACGGAGCTCGCCGACCGGTACGTGGCGGAGCTCTCCGGCGGGCAGCGCCAACGGGTGTGGATCGCCATGGTGCTGGCCCAGCAGGCGGACCTGCTGCTGCTCGATGAGCCGACCACCTTCCTCGACATCGCTCACCAGTACGAGGTGCTCGAGCTGTGCTCCCGGCTGCACGCCGAGGGGCGCACCCTTGTGGCCGTGCTGCACGACCTCAACCAGGCGGCGCGGTACGCCACGAACCTGGTGGTGATGAAGGCGGGGCGGATCGTGGCGGAGGGCGACCCGCGCGAGGTGCTCACCGCCGAGCTGGTGGAGGACGTGTTCGGCCTGCCCTGTGTGATCATCCCCGACCCGGAGGCCGGCACCCCGCTCGTGGTGGCGAAGGTCCCCGCCTGAGTCGAACGATCGTCGGGCGAACCCGCGCGGGTGCGGGGTTTCTGCCGCCTGCCGAGCACGGATGCGGCAGTTAGGTCGCACCCGCGGATTGCGAGCCGCTAGACGGTGCGAGGTGAGGGTCGATAGGGTGAGCCGCGGGCTATCTGGCAACGGCCGGCCGCGCGGTTCCCGTCGACGACGAGCGGATGAGCGTGCTGGCCGGGTGGGACCCCGACCTGACCTGGTGGCTGACCGACGTTACGCTCGAGAACCCGGGTGTCGTGTGGCGGCGGGGCCAGGACGAGAGGTGGGCGCCCGCACCGGCATGATCCGGTGCCGCGCGCGGCGGGGAGGCGCGCTCAGCGCAGGTAACCGCCCTTCTCGAGGCCGGCCTCGATCTCCCAGCGGTTCTTCAACGGGTTGCGTCCGGCGATGAGGTACAACAGCGGGAACAGCATGCCGTAACGCTGCCACTGGCGCTTGTGCACCGCTTCGTGCTCCAGCACGTCCGCTGAGACGTTCTGGTCGGTGAGGTAGCAGCCGCCGACGCACGAGCCGCCGCGGCCGAACGTCCAGTTCGGCATGCCGCGGAAGACGACGAGGCCGCCTTCGCGCTCAATGCGACCGGTGCTCCAGATCGCGCCCCAGACCAGGCCCACGCAGGTGGCATAGAGGTAGCCGACCCGGCTGAGCGGGGAGTCGAAGAGGATACGGCGCATCACCCCAGCCTAGGTCGCCCGGCGCTCGCTTGCGCGTGCCGAGTGCGGGGCTCAGCGCCCGGTGAACTCGGCGGGGCGCCTCGTCAGAAACGCCTCCATGCCGATGCGTGCATCAGCGGATGCCGCCAGCCGTGCGAGCGCGGGTTGCAGCCCGGCTTCTGCCGCAGCATCGCCCTCGCGAAGAGCGGTGCGCGCGTTGGCGAGGGTCGCCTGCACGGCAAGCGGCGCCTGGGCGGCGATGCGCTCGGCGAGGGCGAGGGCGGCCTCGAACTGTTCGCCGTCTGGCACGATCTCCTGCACGATGCCCATCCGTTTGGCCTCTTCGGCGTCGAAGAGGTCACCGGTGAGCATCCAGCGCATGGCGTTGCCCCAGCCGGCGGCGCGGGGGAACCGGAGGGTGGCGCCGCCGAACGGCAGGATGCCCCGGCTCACCTCGATCTGCCCGAACCGGGTGGAGGCGGCGGCGACGCAGACGTCGCTGGCGAGCATCAGTTCGACACCGAGCGTGAGGCATGTGCCCTGCACGGCGATGACCACGGGTTTGCTGAGCGAGCGCCCGTCCACCTGCCACGGGTGGATGCCGCCGTCCGGAACGAACTCGACACCCTCCGGCCCGAGCCGTGGCCCGATGTCGGCCAGGTCGAGGCCCGCCGTGAAGTGCTCGCCGACCGCGTGCACCAGTCCCACCCGCAGGCCGGGGTCGCGCTCGAGTTCCCCGTAGGCCAGCGCCAGCTGCTGGAGCAGGGCGAAGTCGGCGGCGTTGCGCTTGTCGGGCCGGTTCAGCCCGATGAGGAGAACGTGCCCCCGTCGCTCGGTGATGATGCGCTGGTCGTCCATGGGCTCCTCGGTTCCGGTGCTGGCGGGCACGGTCAGCGGGTGAGCGCGCCGATGATCCGCAGGATGGCGGGCAGGTCGTCGTCGGCAGCGTCGGGGGTGGCGGGGGAGAACCCGGCGAGGGTGGCGCCGGCGGTCTCGAAGTTCTGCTTCAGTGCGGTGATGGCGGCGATCAGGCCGGCCAGGGGAACGCCGAACGGCACGGGGTTGGCGAGGCCCGCGAAATCCGCCGGGTCGAGAACGTCGAGGTCGATGTGCAGGTAGACGTGCGAGGCGCCGGTGGCGCGCACGGCCTCGATCAGCGCGTCGGGGGTGGCGAGCGCCTCCGGTGCGAGGCAGGGGAGTGCGTGCGCGGCGATGAACTCGTCTTCGGCAGGGTCGATGTCGCGCGCTCCGGCCAGCACTACCCGCGACGCCGGCACCAGGCCGTGCGCGAGGGCGAGCCCGTCGCATCCGTCGCCGAGAATCGCCCGCAATACCATGCCGCCGAAGACGCTCGACGGCGACGACTCGGGCGTGTTCAGGTCGGGGTGGGCGTCGAACCAGACGACGGCCAGATCCGCCGGATGCCGCCCCGCCGCGTTCTCGACGGCCGCCAGCGAGACGCCGCAGTCACCGCCGACGGTCAGGGCCCAGTCGGCCCCCGGGTCGCCCGCGCCTGCCTCCAGTTCGGCGGCGAGGTGCTGCCGGGTGGCGGCCAGGGACGAGAACCGGTGCACCCCGGTGTCCAGCGCGTCGCCCGCCTCGGCGGGCACGTCGACGAGCCGGGTGCGTGAGGCGGGAAGATCCCCGCGGATCGCGTCGGCGCCGTCGATGAGGCGCATCGCCCGCGCGGACGCCGATCCCTGCCATTCGGGCACGACGATGAAACGGGGCGACATTCCACCAGTATGCCCGCACCCACGCGCCGAAACCGCCGTCGGTGGCGTTATCCGCGACGAATAACGACAACGACGACGGTTTCGCGTGAAATGGGCGGCGGGCCTGGGCGGACTACTGCTCGATGGCCCCCGAGTTCGACGAGGAGGAGCCGTTCGCCTTGAGGGCGGCAAAACGCGCGTCGACCTCGGTCAGCTCGCCGATGTCCTCGAGGCTCTCGAACTGGGCGTCGAGGCTCGACGCCGCGAGCTCCTGCGACCCGCGAACCTTCGCTTCCTCGCGGCGGATCTTGTCTTCGAAGCGGCTCACCTCGCTGGTCGGATCCATGATGTCGATGCTCTTCACCGCATCCATCACCTGGGTCTGCGCCTGCACGGTCTTGGAGCGGGCCACGAGCTCGTCGCGCTTGGAGGAGAGCTGGTTCAGCTTCTCCTTCATCTTGTTGAGGCCGTCCTTGAGCTGGTCGACGACCTTCGTCTGCGACTCGATGCGCGGCTCAGCGGCCTTCGCCTCGTTCTCCGAGGACAGCTGCCGGCCGAGGGCCACCTTGGCCAGGTTGTCGAACTTGTCAGCGTCGGCGCTGTTGCCTTGCGATCGCAGCTCATCGGCCTTGCGGCTCGCCGCAAGCGCCTTCTGGCCCCACTCCTTCGCGGTCTCCACGTCTTCGCGGTGGTCGTCCTCCAGCAGCCGCAGGTTGCCGATCGTCTCGGCGATCGCGCTCTCGGCTTCGGCGATGCTGTTGGTGTAGTCGCGCACCATCTGGTCGAGCATGAGCTTGGGGTCCTCAGCCGAGTCGAGGAGGGCGTTGATGTTCGCCTTCGCCAGCTGGGCGATACGACCGAAGATGGACTGTTTGACCATTATGGGTTTCCCTTTCGAGTTGGTGTTACCTGTAACTCCGGTGCCGGGCATGCGCCTGCACCGCTAGAACCGTCCGCCGCCTCCGCGGTGGCCGCCGCCGCCGAAGCCGCCCGAGCCGCCGAAGCCGCCCCCGCCGAATCCACCGCCGCCTCCGCGTCGGCCGCCGCCCCCGAACATGCCGCCGCCGCCCAGCATGCCGCCGCCCCCGCCGAACATGCCGCCCCCGCGGCCTCCGCCGAGAACCGAGCCGATGAGGATGCCGCCGAGGACGGCGCCCATGGAACCGTTGCCGCCCTGGCCGTAGCCGCCCTGACCGTAACCGCCGAACCCGGCCACGTCATCCTGGGCCAGCTGCGCCGCATCGGCGGCCAGCGAGTTCGCCCGGTTAGCGGTCGCGAGCGCACGCTCCGGGTCGGTGCGGGCCTCTGCCTGAGCCTGCCCGAGCAGACGCCGCGCCTCGGCGACCCGTGTGCGCGCCTCCGTGCCCACGGCGCCGCGCCGGGCGGTGATGAAGTCCTCCGCCGCCGTGACGCGACTGTCAGCCGACATGATGGTCTGGTTCAGGGCCTCCCGGGTGCGCTGCGCCTGCAGCTCGGCGTCGCGCACGCCCTTCAGGATGGCGTCCATGCGGGTGTTGGCCTCCTGCAGTCGCTGCACGAGGTCGAGGGGGTTGGTGGTGCCGCTCGCGAGGGCGCTCTTGGCCTCGTCGACCACGTGCTGGGTGGTCGCGACGACGCCGGAGATGGTCCCCGCCGCATCGACCGGGACCCGGTTGCCGCTCACCAGGGAGCGCGCGCTCACGAGGTCGGTCTCAAGGTCGGCGATGGTCGCGGTGACTCCCTGCGCCGCCTTCTGCAGCGATGTGCCGAGCGTGTCGACGGCTGCTACCAGCAGCTTCGCCTGGTTCACGGCCTCCTCGGCCGCCTGGATGCCCACCGCCGCCGTGCTCGTGTCGCCGCCGGCGATCGACGCCTTTGCCTTGTCGAGGGCGTCGCGGGCGAACACCAGCCGTTCGCGGGCCTGGTCGGGGTTGTCCGCCACCGTTGCCACAGCCGCCTGCGAGTACCCGCTGGCCAGCGACTGCACCTTCTTCTCCGCCGCCGCGATGCCCGGCTCCACGGCGTCAGCGTCGCGAGCAACGGATGCCGCAGCTTCCGGCGCATTCTTCTCCAGCGCCCGCAGCTCGGCGAAGGCCTCGGCCTGCTCATCGAGCTCCGCGTTGGCCTTGCCGCACAGGTCAATGATCTGCTGGTACCACTCCCGCTGCTGGGCCTCGGTGTCGGGCACCGCATCATCGAGCTTCTGCTGCAGCGTGAAGGCATCACGGAGCTGGCCTTTCGCGTTGGCCAGCGCCGTGCGGAACGGCTCCGTACGGTCGTTGCCGTAGGACGCCACGGCGAAACCGAGCTCCTGCTCGCTCGTCTTGACGGCGTCATCCGTTTCAACGAGCGCGCGCCCGGCCTGCTGCCGCAAGGTGTCGATCGGCACCGGGGGCGGCCCCGACGGCGCTTTGGCCCCGACAGAGGACTTCGAGCCTCGTCGCACGAAGAAGATCACCGCGCCGATGACGATCGCGGTCACCACGATGAGCCAGAAGATGCCCCAGCCCCCGCTGCTGCCGGAGGGGGCCGGCGCTGCCTGGCCCGGCGTGATGTGGGGGCTCGTGACCGGTTTGCCCTGGATGCTCTCCGCCAGTCCCTCGGCGGCACCGATGCCCGCACCCGCCCAGTCGTTCTCGTGCAGGGCAGGTTCGATTGCCGTCGACTCGACCTCGGCGAGTTGCGCGTCGCTCAGCGTGAAGTCGGGGGCGACCGAGAGCTGGTACTGCCGGTCGCCGACCGCGACGGCCAGGAGCACGTCGGCGGTGCCCATGCCGTTGCTGTCAGCGGTGACGTCGGCCCAGCGCTGGCCCTGGCCGACGCCGCTGAAGCTGTCGACGTAGGCGATGAAGAGGTCGGTGTGGGTCTCGTCGTACAGCTTGCTGATCGCCGCCTCGACCTCTCCGGCGCGGTCACCGAGCACCCCGGCTTTGTCGACGACATGGTCGGAGCCGAACTGCACGGGATTTTCGGCGTGGGCCGCGGCGGGCACACCGACCAGGCACGCAGCCAGCAGAAGTCCCGCGCCCAGTCGTCCCCGCATCCGCCGCCCTTTCGGTCCAAACCTTGCTGCTGCCGAGCTTAGGGCGACCCTGTGACGGAGTCCACCAATCCACTGCTGCCCGGGCGCCAGGCGGGCGGGCGTCGCCGTGTTGCGGCATGTTACGAGGCCGGGTGCGGCATCCGTCGCCGTCGTCGAGACTGGACCGACCGACACCCGTGGACGGAGGACCGATGGACGCCCTTGCCGGCGCACCGCGCCTCGCCGTGATCGAGGTCACCGCCCACCGCCCGCACCAGCCGGCGTACCACGCGAAGGTGCAGACCCTCATCGGCCGCGTTCTCTCCGACGCGCGTTCGGGCGGCTGGCAGGCGAGCCGGCATGCGGCAGCGGATGTTTCGCTCACCTCGCTGCTCGACGCCACCGATGACGCAGACGCCATCGTCATTGTCGGCGGGGAGGACCTCTCGCCGCACCTCTACGGTGGCGACGAGGGATATGAGGGGGAGACGCGGCACTACCTGGCTGCCGACGAGGGCCAGATCGCGCTCGTGCGCAGGGCGCTCGCCCGGCAGACCCCGCTGCTTGGCATCTGCCGCGGCCTGCAGGTCATCAACGTCGCACTCGGCGGCACGGTCGAGCAGCACATCGGCGACGGCGGCATCCACCGCAACGCCCAGGTTCCGATCGACCAGGTGCTGGCGACGCACGCCGTTCACCTGCACGGCGACAGCCGGCTCGCCGCCATTCACGGTGGCTCCACCATCCTCGTCGAGAGCGCCCACCACCAGGCGGTTGCCCGCATCGGTGCGGGCCTCGTGTCGGCAGCTGTCGCACCCGACGGGCTCATCGAAGCCCTCGAACACGAAACCGCGCCGATCATCGGCGTGCAGTGGCACCCGGAGGCGCCGGCCGCCGTCGCCCACCACCTACCCGCGCTGTTGCAGGCCCTCGCCGAGCAGGTCGGAGCGGTGAGCGTGGCGGCCTGACCGCTCAGGCGGGCTTCATCACCAGCACCGGATCAGTGGTGGGCTGTGCCGAGCCACCCTCCGGCTCCACCGTTACTCCCACCGCAGCACCGGCGGTCATGGTGCCGTCCAAGACGTGCCACGTCGCCGCATCCGTTGCCGGGCGGAAGGTGCCCGCAGCCCGCGCGCCTGTCGCGTCGATGTACCAGGCCTCGTAGACCTTGCCGTCGGAGAGCGCCGGCAGTCCCTCGACGAGCACGGCAGACCTGGCCAGGGAACCCGACCAGATCAGGGTGGCGGTGCCGTCGCCCATGGGCTGGGAGAGCTTCTGCGCGTCGGCCTGGGCCATGATGTCCGCCAGGGCGGATGCGGCCTGGTTCGTGCTCGTAGCGGTTCCCGAGGTCAGAGCGTTGCCGACGATCCCGCCCCCCACGAACAGCGCCACAGCTGCCGCGGCCGCGGCAAGATAGCGCAGCGGGCGCGGGAACCGTACGAGCTGCCCGCGCGGCGAGGCGGCGCTGGCTGGCGTGGCCTCTGCCGAGCCCTCACGTTCCGCCGTGGCCGGTTCCGTCGCGCGCTCCGCCCGCGGCGGGGTCCCGGCCGGTGTCGCCCGCGCGCTGCCCGGCTCGCCCGCCGGTTCCGCCGTGCGCGAGGATTCCGCGGGCCTTTGGGGGGTGAGCGCGATCTGGGCCATCACATCGGCCTTCATCCGCGCCGACGGAACGACCGGGGTGACCGCAAGCCCGAGCAGGCTGGCGGTCTCGGTGAATTCGTCGGCCTCGCGGTCGACGTCGGCGGATGCCCGGCGCGCCTTTTCGAAGTCGGCGGCTTCCTCGCCGGTGACGGCGTCCAGCGCATAGGCGCCGCTCAACTCCTCGGCACCGGGGTCGAAGCTCTTGTCGTCGGTCATGATGTCACCCCCAACTCGTCGCGGAGCCTGGCCATTCCATCCCGCAGCCTGGTTTTCACCGTTCCCACAGGAACAGAGAGGATCTCCGCAATCTCCCGCTGGCTGTAGCCGCCGTAGTAGGCAAGGCTGATCGCCTCGCGTTGCAGCTCACTGATGCCGGCCATGGCCCGCGCCACCCTCTCGTGTTCGATCCGGATCTCCGCGGTCTCACTGACGTTGTCGTATCCGGTTTCAGTGTCGCGCTTGCCGATCCGCTCGTCGCGGTCCCGCCCTGATTGCGAGGATCGCACCCTGTCCACCGCACGTCGGTGGGCGAATGTCAGTATCCAGCTGAGCGCCTTGCCCTTTGCGGTGTCGAAGCGGGCTGCGTCCTTCCAGACCTCCAGGAACACCTCCTGTGCCACTTCCTCCGACTGAGCATGGTCGACCAGTACCCGCTCGACGAGCCCGAGCACGCGGGGTGCGGTGCGATCGTACAGCTCCGAGAACGCGCCCTGGTCGCCCCGGGCGATCTGTTCCATCAAACCCTCCAGGGTCGTCTCGGTGCCCGTCGGGACCGGCTCCGGGGTGCTGTAGGCTGCCACGCGTTCAAGCATGACAGCTGTTTGCCCGTGCATGCTCCCGCCCCGCTAGCCGAAGGTGAAGGAGTACGCGTCGACACCGGGGGAGACGGCGACCTGCACCGTGCCGGTGGTCGTCGCATCCGTTGTCACGATCTCGTACGCTCGCGGAGTCCCGGTGACCGGCACGGTGGTGGTCGCGCCGCCGTTCGTCACGGTGATCGTGCCCTCGCCAGACAACACCATTTGCACGTGCGCCGCCGTGTACGACAAGCGGATGCGCGCGGTGCCGTGCGCAGGCGTGATCGACTGCGATTCCAGCTTCCAGTCGCCGCCGAGGGCGAAGGTGTTCTCTCGCTGGTTATCGGGAAGCGTGAAGGTCGCTGCGCCTTGGTGGTACGGCTCGGAGCCGCCGAAGTTCCCCTCCTTGGTCGCACCCAGATAGGTCTCCTGAGTGAGCGGCCCGGTGGGGGTCGTGTCCGGCGTCTCGGTCGGCGGGGGCAACTGCACGCCGGGGTCGGCATCCTTCAGCAGCTCGCGGATGAGCTTCTCGGTGACGTCGTAGTCGCCCTCGCCGAAGGAGATGTTGCGCACCACGCCCTTGGCGTCGATCAGGTAGCTGGCCGGCCAGTACCGGTTGCGGTAGTTGGTCCACGTCGACAGATTGTTATCGATGGCCACCGGGTAGTGGATGCCGAGGCTGCGGGCGCCGGCCTTCACATTGCGCGGCTCCTTCTCGAACGCGTACTCGGGGGAGTGCACGCCGATCACTTGCAGGCCGGCCTTCTTGTAGGTGTCGTACCAAGCTGCGACGTGCGGGATGGAGCGCTGGCAGTTGATGCAGGAGTAGGCCCAGAAGTCGACGAGCACGACCTTTCCGCGTTGAGAGGCGAGGTCGATCGGCTGGCTACCGGGGGTGTTGAACCACTCCTGGATGCCGGTGAGGCGGGGCGCGGTCCCGCAGCTCTGCAACGCTGTGGCGTGGTTCGTGCACGCGTCGAGGTTCTTGTTCTCGGCGTTGACCAGGCCGCCGAGGGTGAGGGCATCCTGCACCTGGGAGGACTCGGCGATCTGGTTCTGGAGCTCGCTCGTGTAGTCGGGAACCAGGCGCTGAAGCAGCTGCGGCAGGTCGAGGACCAAGCCGATCGACAGGGCGATCATGACGATGCCGCCGGTGATGCGGATGCCGCGCTGGCGTTTGCGAAAGCTCTTCACCCGTTCGGCGACGCGCCGGCCTGCGAGCGCGAAGACCAGTAGCGGGATGGCGGCGCCGACGGCGAACGACAGGGTCAGCACGATTGTGCCCGCGCCGACCTTCCCGGTCGAACCGGCGACGGTGATGGCCGCGAGCACCGGGCCTGCGCAGGGCACGTAGACGGCGCCGAGCGCGAGCCCGAGCGGGAAGCCGCCCCGGTCGGTGCCGACCGCCTTCTGCGGGATCAGGGAGAACGGCTTCTCCAGCAGGTGCTGGAAGCCCGGAACGATGAGCCCGACACCAATCAGGATGAGCACGATGATGCCGGCCCAGCGCAGCACGTCCTGCGGCAGGCCGAGGAGGCTGAGGAGCACCGAGCCGACGAGCGTGACCAGGCTGAAGCTGGTGATCAGGCCGAGGATGACGAGATAGGGCCGCCAGCGGGACACTGCGGGGAGGCCGTCGGCGCTGCGGGCACCCTGCACGCCACCGGAGAAGAAGATCACGGGGAGCACCGGCAGGATGCACGGCGAGATGCCGGTGATCAGGCCGCCGATAAGGCCGATAAGAGCAAGCATGGGTTGTCCTCCTGGGTTCGGGAGTTGTTCGTCGCGGTGGCGGATCGGGATTGGTGCGGCTTGTCCCTTCCGCTCCTCGATCGTTTCCACGTCACGCCGTTTCCCATCCGGATCCAATCCATTTCGCACGGCACTCCGAACTACCCGTGAAGCCACGAGGGACCGGCGCACTCGCACCGGACCTCGTCGCACCGTCACTAAGGAGAACGCCATGCGCATCACCACTCGCCACACCCTCACGGCGCTGACCATCGCCGCCGTCGCCTCCCTCGGCCTCGCCGGCTGTTCGGCGAGCACTGACACGGCGTCGTCAGACACGACCACGGATAGCAGCGCGCCGATGCAGAGCACCTCGCCGGGCCCCATGGAGACTCCGACGACCGCAGCGGACCCCGCCGCCGACCTCGTCGGGCCCGGCTGCGCCGCCTATGCCGATGCCAACCCGAGCGGACCGGCATCCGTCATGGGTATGTCGGCCGACCCCGTCGCCGTCGCCGCGTCGAACAACCCGCTGCTGACCACCCTCGTGGCCGCGGTCTCAGGCAAGCTGAACCCGAAGGTGAACCTGGTCGACACCCTCAATGGCAGTGAGTTCACGGTCTTCGCGCCGGTCGACGACGCCTTCGCCAAGATCGACTCCGCTACGATCGACAGCCTTAAGACCCCGGCGGGTGCCGACACGCTCACCAAGATCCTGACCTACCACGTGGTTCCCGGCCAGATCTCGCCCGACGCCATCGCCGGCGAGCAGACCACCGTTGAAGGTGACACTGTGAAGGTGACCGGCAGTGGCGACTCGCTGAAGGTCAACGACGCCAACGTGATCTGCGGCGGCGTGCACACCGCCAACGCCACCGTGTACCTGATCGATTCGGTGCTCATGCCCCCGATGTAGTCTCGGGTGCTTCACGAAAGGGACGGCCGCTTCGGCGGCCGTCCCTCCCGTCATGCAGCGCCGAGACGGCCCGTTCCGGTCATGCAGCACCGAGACGGCCTGTTCCGGTCGAGACCGACCGGCGGAACGGTCAGAGTCGACCGGAAGGGTCGGTCTCGGTGACGGATGCGCCGCGCCTGCTCCAGGCGACCACGGGAACGAGGAGCAGGGCGAGCAGCCCGCCACCGAGGGAGAGTACCGCGAAGCTGCTCCCCGCGACGACGAGGCCCGACACCGCGCCACCCATCGCACCGGAGAGGGCGATGAGCACGTCGACGTTCCCTTGTGTCTTCGCCCGGTCTTCGGCGGTGGTCGCGTCGATGACCATCGCGGTGCCGCTGATCAGGCCGAGGTTCCAACCGAGGCCGAGGAGGGCGAGGGCGACGAGGAGTACCGCCATGGAATCGGCGGGCGCGAGAGCGGCGACCGTACCCGCCAGAAGCAGGGTGACGCCCGACGCGATTGCCATCGGAACGCGGCCCACCTTGTCGACGAGGGTTCCGGTGACCAGCGACGGCAGGTACATCGCGCCGATGTGCACGCCGATGACGATGCCGACGTCGCCGAGGCTGTGCCCGTGCGCGCGCATGTGCACCGGGGTCATCGTCATGATCGCGGCCATGGTGATCTGCGTGAGCACCATCACGCTCGCCCCGACCGCGACGCCGTGGGCCACCCTCCCGGAAGCGGAAGCGGTAGCGGGAGCGGGAGCGGGAGCCTCCGCGGGTTCCGGGCCGGGCGCCCCCACCACCGGCGGGGCGGGTACCGGCTCGGGCGCCGGCGCAGCCTGCAGGGTCCGGGCGACGAGAAGGGGGTCGGGTCGCAGGAACGCGAACAGCCACGCGCCCGCGAGAAGGTAGGCGACCGCGGCGAGGAGGAACGGCCCGGCCAGCGCGGGGATGCCCCAGCCCAGCGCGAGGTGGCCGGTGACGGTGACGAGGTTGGGGCCGGCGACGGCGCCGAGCGTGGTGGAGACCAACGCCACGCTCACGGCCGTCCCGCGCTGCCTCGGCAGGGCGAGGTCCGTTCCGGCGTAGCGCGCCTGCAGGTTGGTGGCGCTTCCCGCCCCGTAGACCAGCAACGCCGCGAAGAGGAGCACCACATTGCCGAGCACGGCGGCCAGAACCACTCCCGCGGCGCCGACTCCGCCCGCAACGAAACCGCCGGCGAGCCCCGTCCGTCGCCCGAGCCGCTGCGACAGCCGTCCGACACCGAGCGCTGAGGCCGCGGCGCCCAGGGTGAACACGGCCGCCGGCAGGCCGGCGAACCGGTCGGTGCCGAGCATGTCCTCGGCGAGGAGCGCACCCACGGTCACGCCCGCCGCGAGTCCGGCCCCACCGAACACCTGAGACGCCACCACGATGCGCAGGCTGCGCCGGTAGAGCCGCTGCCGTTCGAGCGGGTCGGCGAACGTGGTGGTCACGGGCCGGCGATCTGCTGCAGAGCCCAGGTGTTGCCGTCGGGGTCGCTGAAGAACGCGTACCGCACGCCGCCTCCCATGTCGTGAATAGCAGAAACCTCCACTCCCGCGCCCACGAGAGCGCCTCGCGCCTCCTCGAGGTCGTCCACCACCAAGTGCAGGTTGAGCACGGGCGCGGCGCCGGGTGCCGTGATCCCGACTCCCACGGCGATGGAGCAGGTCGAACCGGGTGGGGTCAGCTGCACCACCCGCATCCCGTTGCCGGGTTCAACGTCGTGGTCGAGCCGGAAGCCCACGCGATCGACGTAGAACGCCTTGCTTCGGTCGACATCCGTTGTCGGCAGCGGCACCAGTTCCAGTCGCATGTCCATGAGGCTCTCCTTCGCCGGCGGTCGCAGAGTCGGCTGCCCGGTCAATTCCACCACGTCCCGCGACTGCCATACTTGCGGCATGAGTGATCCGCATTCCTTTCCGCCGTACCCGCAGCAGCAGTACGTGTACCAGCAGGTCGTGAAGGCGCCCTCCAACGGCAGCGGAATGGCATCCCTCGTGCTCGGAATCGTCGCGATCGTTCTCGGGGTGTGGATCCCCGTCCCCTTCCTCGGGCTGTTCCTGATGTTCCTCGCGTTCGTGCCGGCGGTGCTCGCCGTGATCTTCGGGCACGTCGGGCTGGCTGCCGCCCGCCGAACCGGCACAGGCCGCGGCGGAGCTCTTGCGGGCCTCATCCTCGGTTACGTCACTCTGGGGATCTCGGTAGTGACCACATGCGTGTGGCTCGTCTACGCGACGACGCCGGGAAGCTTCGGCCCGTAGGGTCCTGCCGACGGTTGTCGTCAGGCGCAGATGTTGCGCTCGACCCAGCCGGCGGCATCCGTTGTCGGGAGCTCACCAGACAGCAGTTGCCGGGCGAACGAAACGGCGAGGTCGGTGAGGCGCCCGTCAGCGGATGCCGGGTGGTCGCGCCCGATCAGGATCGACAGCCAGCGGGTGGGCGTCGGGCCGACGCGTGCTGCGGCTGTGGCGATGCCGGCGAAGTGGCGCACCTGGCCGCCGGTGCGGTCGTCGAGAGGCTTGCGGATGCCGCCGCCGTGAAGGCGGTTGGATCCGCCGCGGGCGAGGTCGACGAAGCCGAGGGGCCCGCGACGGATGCCGGCCGCTTCAGTGCCCAGCCGCAGGAGGAACTGCCGGGGACGGGTCGTTTCTCGGCCGAGTCGTTCGACGATCGACACGAGTTCTGCGCAGGAATCCATGCCCATGACGCTACTGGGCAGAGCGGCTTTCAGGTCATGTCGCCGGTTGCCGGGGCGCCCAGATTCGGGCCGTACCGCAGCAGGACGGCCCCCTTCTCCGAGGCAGGCCCGGCGGAGAGCAGTTGGAAGGACGCCGGCGGGGCATCCGTGGTGAACAGCCGCTTGCCTTTGCCGACGACGATCGGGTACACCCACAGGTTCAACTGGTCGAACAGCGCGCCAGCGAGGAGCGTGCGGGCGAAGTCGATGCTCCCGATGACGTGGATCTCCTGGTGTCGCTCGCGGAGCGCGGCCAGCTCGGCGGTGAGGTCGCGGCCGAGCAGATGGGCGTCGCGCCAGGCGAGGGTCGGCGTGCCGCGCGATGCGACGTACTTGGGGATGGCGTCGAATTTGGTGGCGACGCCGGACTCCGGCCCGTCGAGCTGATTCGGCCAGTACCCGGCGAAGATGTCGTAGGTGCGTCGCCCGAGAAGCAGGGCGTCCATGGCTTGGATGCCCTCGAACACCTGGGCGCCGACGGTGTCATCCATGAGCGGCGCCTGCCACCCGCCGAAGGTGAATCCGTTCTCGGTGTCCTCCTCCGGGCCGCCGGGAGCCTGCGCGACGCCGTCGAGCGTGGTGAACAGGTCGATATGGATGCGTCCGGTCACCGTGATCTCCTTCCGCTGCCGTCTTGTGCCGCTGTGTGCCGCGTTGTGCCGCGTTGTGGCGGGGGTGCGGCGATCGCGGCCAGTGGCACCATGCTCGCGACGTGCGGATCCGCTTGTCAAGATGTCGGTTGGGCATCGGGGGATTGGTAAGTACACTAAATGTTCGTGAGCACAATGAACCCGTACAAGCACCGCCGCGGCTTCTGGAATCGCGTGAGCGCTCTGCTGTACCCGATTTCGGGACAGGCGCAGGTCGGCATCGGGATCGGTAAGAAGGAGGCGCCCTACGTGCCGCCGGCGAACCCGCGGTGCCCGATCTGCCTGAAGCCCATGGGGGAGCACGCCGTGAGTCGAGGCGACGCAGTGACCCCGACCTACATGAAGTGCCCGGCGTGACCGGCGGCGCCACAGCAGCGGATGACGTAGCTGCGGGCGCCGCAACAGCCGACGCCGAGACAGCTGACGCTGAGACAGCTGACGCTGAGACAGAGAACCTGCTGCAGCTGGACCGTCAGGTCTGCTTTGCGCTCGCCGTGGCGTCTCGCAGCGTGATCGGTTTATATCGTCCGATTCTGGAGCCGCTCGGGTTGACGCATCCGCAATATCTGGTGATGCTGACCCTCTGGGAGGAAAGCCCACGCACACTGAGCAGTATCAGCAGCGCGCTGATGCTGGAACCGGCGACGCTGACGCCGCTTTTGAAGCGGCTGGAAGCCGCCGGCTTCATCACCCGGCAGCGCAGCGCGACCGATGAGCGTGCGCTCGCGGTCGAGTTGACGGAGCGGGGGCGCGCGCTCCGGGGTGACTGCGAGTCGGTCCCGAAGCAGATTGTCGAGAGGCTCGGCGTCGGGGTGCGCGAACTCGAGGAGACGCGCGACGCCCTGCATCGCTTGATCGCGGCGGCCCGTTCCGGTTCGTAACGCCTGCCGCGTGACAGCAGCCGGAGGACACGACGGAACGCCATAGGCGCACGCGGAACCGTTGTGCCCGACCCGGCGCTGCTATTTGTATTTGGCTATTTGGTGGCGTTGTCTAGGTTCGTCATGACCTGTTCGGCGACGCGTGCGGCCAATTTCGTGTCGATCTTTCCGAGTCCGGTCTGCACGATGCTGATTGCGTTGTGCCCAGAGACGATCTCGACCACATCAACCAGGACCACGAACATGCTGACGTTGCCTTGAAGACGAAAGGCGAGCGTGCCGTCGCCGTAGTTCGGTAGGGAGGTCGGAAGAATCTGCCAGTTGGATGTGACGCCATTAGCGTCCGTTGCCGTGAAGGTCGCGCACTCGGTCAGCTTCTTCCGAATGTCCTGCAGTTTTGATTCGTCCAGATCCTCTTTATAGCTCTTCACTCCCACGGCGACGCCGTGAACGTTCAGGTTGAATGCGTCGTCCTTTGCTGGCGCCTCATGGAATTCCGCTGTCGCCTCGGCGACCGGTTTCTTCTCGGGATCGACAACGGCGACGCCGTCCAGGCTGCCATCGCTCGCAGAGAAGGCGCAGGATGCCGGCGAGAACGTTGTTTCCCCTGGTTCGGGCGTGGACGTGTTCGTCGAGTCGCCACCGGCAACCCAGCCGGTGCCGAGCTGCTCGGCAGTCACGAGCGCCGCGGTTGCCTGTTCGGCGGTAAGTACCTTCTTCGCTCCCGCTTCAACGGCGACGGCTGAGCTGGTTGCCGACGGCGCGTCTCCTACGGTGACGGCCTGAGTGCTCTTCGAGCAGCCCGTCAGGGCGAGAGCGATGGCTACGAAAGCTGCAGCACTAACGGTCGATATTTTCATTGTGATTCCCCCGATGCGCCGATCGGGCGACGCACAAGAATGCTATCCGGCGGCCTGCCTGCCCACGAGTCCCCACAAGCGGGGGGGCGGCGATCCCGCCAGCCGATTTGATCAGTGCCTCAGCCATACTTCGACGGCTGTCGGGCCCGTCACCCGCACATCCGTGAGAACCGGCGTGCATGAGTGGCCTCGTGTGGTGCAGGGCGACAAGCACACGGGGGCGGATGGCGCTTTTATCCGAAAGTGACGGAGTTAGGAATGCTGCAGCGAGACAGGAAGTGTGTCACGTGCCGACCCAGTCCGGACCAACTACTACGCGAACCTGCCCGCCCTCACACTGATGGAACGGGTTTAACCGAGCCTCTACGAAACCCGGGCCTTGACACTCCAGCTCACCAGGTCACCCCGCTCCGGCACCCGGCGCGCTTCCCGACCCCTCCACGGGGCTTGGCGACTTCGCTCTCTCCGGAAACCACATCGGCCCGCCCGGTGCAACGGGTTCACCTCCCAAACCCTTGACCGTGGCCTTCACCGCCGTGACGGAGACCTCGCTTGGCACTGCAGGAGGGCGCTGTCCGCCGTTGGCATATCCAACCGTTATCGGCGATGGATCACACAGCAAGGCTGTACATTCCCGTGCGGTGTCAATCGGATGTTCTAGCTACAAAGCCGCAGATACCGCCATCTCCTGCTCGAAGTCGAGGTCGGCGCTCTCTTCGGCCGCGGCGAATTTCGCGGCCATCGTGGGATTGCCGCGTGTCAACGCTTTGATCGTGATGGAGTTCGCCTTGTCGTTCGCAAGACGGAGCTGGTTGTCTGACTTGAGGAGGGCTTCCTTGGTCTTTTCGAGGTCCTTGATCGCCTCGTCGATCCTCTTGACCGCTTCCTTGAAATGCCCTGACGCGAGGTCGAAGTTGCGCGAGAAATCCTTCTTGAACGTGAGCAGGCGGTCCTCGAAGTTCGTGATGTCGACGTTTTGCTCCTGGACCCGCGCGAGCTCAGCTTTGACGTGAATTGTTGACATCGCGGCATTGCGTAGCACGGTGATTATCGGGATGAAGAACTGGGGGCGAACGACGTACATCTTTGGGTAGATGTGCGACACGTCCACGATGCCCGCGTTGTAAAGCTCGCTTTCGGGCTCGAGCAAAGAGACGAGTACCGCATACTCGCACCCTTTCTCCCGACGGTCCTTGTCGAGCTCCTTAAGGAAGTCTTCGTTGCGCTTCTTGGTGACAGTGGCGTCCGCTTCGTTCTTCATTTCGAACATGATGGATATGTACTCCACGCGGGATGGGTCGCTGTCGCGGAAGATGTAGTCACCCTTGCTGCCGCTGGACGCGTCATTGTCTTTGCCGAAGGTCGCCGACTGGAACGCTGTCGCACGCAGTCGCTCGAACTCGATTTCGCAGTGCTGCTCCAGTGTCTCGCCCAGCATCTTTGTCGAGAGCCGGGCCTTGAAGTCCTTGTAGGTCGCGATAGCTTCCTCAAGCAGCACGACCTCCTTGCCGTGCTGCTCCTTCAGCGCGACTTCACCGAGCTTGCGCTGCGTTTCCGCGGCCTCCAGATTTCGTGCGAGAGCGTCGCGATCCTTCTCGATCAGACTCACGGCGTCCTTCACCGCGAGTTCCTGAGTGAGCCGGCCCGTTTCGAGCTGCGCAGTGAGTCGGGCGATTTCGGCGTCCTTCTTACCGACTTCCTCCATGACTGCGTGATCTTTCGCTACCTGGATCGCCTCGATCGCGGCCTGCAGCTGGATGATTTGGACATCCTTGGCCGCGGCGGCGTCTTTGAGAGCCGCCGCCGCCTTCACCTCGGCCAGCTCCACAGCAGATGCTTTTTCTTTCGCCGCGATTTCCAGCCGTTCGTGCAACTCCTGCTGGAACTCCCGATCACGTATCTGCTTGACGATGTCGGCGTAGCCGGCTTCATCGATTGTGAACGGCTTGCGGCAATGCGGACAAGTGATCTCGTGCATGTGAGTCCTTTCGTGAGGAAGATCAGCATACGGTCAGCGACCGACGGCCCTGATATGTTTCCGAGGCGGGCGGCGGACAGCGCGTAGGTTCTCGTTCTGAGGGGCCGGTCCATGCCGGACAAAGAAAACGGGTCGTTGCGCCCTCTGCGCCTGTCTTGGCGCTCATGTGGCCACCAGGTAGCCGTTGGCCTCCGTGAGGACACCACGACGGATGCCTTCGTCGATGGCTTTGTCCAGGCGCTCGCGAATGCCAGAGCCCACGCGCTGCCAACCGAAGGCGAGGGCCGTCGAACCGACCAGCTCGTCTCGCGATGCGCCGAGACCGATGCTCGCGATGTCATGCATCGCGTTGGAAAGCTCAGCGAGGCTGATCTCTTCGACGGCGCGCGGCGTACCGTCTACCTTCGCCCAACTCCGGTAGGTGCTTGGGTCGTCATCGGGTGAGAAGTAGAACCCGTCGGTGCTGGAGACGAATGCTGGGCCGATGGCTTGCGTCAGCGCGGTGACCCTAGCATCGCGAACCCGTTCGAGTCCGTGCATCCGGCCGAGGTGTTTCGCGGCCCGGTCCGCGCGGACCGGCCCCTCAATCCGGATGACGTCGTGGACGACTCTCGTCAGGTACTCGCGGGTGCGCTGATCGTGGAGCTGCTCCAGCACGAACTCGGGGCCGTACTCTTCCGGCTCCCACGCGCGCCATGCTGGCACCTCGGGCAAGTGCAGGCCCACTTTGGGCTGCCCGGTTTGCTGGGGGCCCCCGGTGCGTTCTGTTTCGGCGATCACCACTTGCGGCTGGACGGGATCAAACGCAATCCCTTGGGGTCCGGGCAGCTTCCGCTCCCCACTCTCGACCAGGGCGATAGTGTGCTCGATCTGGTCGAGTACGTCTGTGGGGTTGCGGAGCCAATCTGGAGCCCAGACTCGCATTACGCAGGGCCACCCCATGCGGTCGGCAAGAAGGGAGAGTGGCAGCGCGTCACGGTCACCGACGGTCTTCCGCGACTTCCAGACCGGACCGTCGGTGAGGATACCGAGACTCCATTCGCCCGCCGGTGTGTTCTTCGCTACAGCAATGTCGACCTTGAACTCGGACAACCCCACGTTCGCCTGGGCTTTGAGCCCACGGTCACAGAGTGATTTGACGATGGCGTCCCGGTGCCGGTCTGGCGCTGTGGGGCGGTGGCTCCCGAAGGCACCATCGGCTTCGAAGCCGCGCCGTGCGATCCGCAGATAGCGCTGGAGGTGGTGGAGGCCCTCCGACGAGCTCCCTTCGACCTTCAACTCTTCAGGCTCGAAGGAGCAGTAGACAATAGTTTGACGGCGCGCGCGGGTGACCGCGACGTTGAGTCGACGCTGGCCGCCGACGTTGTTGAGGGGGCCGAAGTTCAGCGGCACGGTATCGACGCCGCCCTTGCTTGGTTGCTTGCTGAAGGCAACGGAGAAGAGCATCACGTCGCGCTCGGATCCCTGAACGGTTTCAAGGTTCCAGACCTTGATCGACTCGTCCTCTCGGTCGAGCGCGGCAAGCACGGCGGGGGCTTCGGTCTCCCGCAGCATGTCTTGAATCAGCCGCTGCTGCGGACGGTTGAAGGTGACCACGCCGATCGACCACTTGGCGTCCGCAGGGTCATGGACGCGGCGCACGACTTCCGCGACAATTCTCTGCGCTTCCTCCGGGTTCGTTCCGGCGCCGACGTGGCCGGCGCGGATGAAGCGGCCGTTCTCTACCTTCTCAAAGAAAAGCCCCTTCCCGCCGGCCTTCGGCGTCGGTGACGGAAGGGTGGAGAGCTCGGATTTGTAGTATTCGTGGTTCGAGAAGGCGATAAGGGACTCGTCCTCACTGCGGTAGTGCCACGTGAGCTTCACCTCAGGAACACATGCGTTAACGCACTCATTGAGGATGCTTTCCGCCTCCCCCTCGTCCTCATCCGTTTCGTCGTCCTCGGTGGCGGAACCGATTTGAGCCACAGATGTCGGCGGCATCTGCTTGTCGTCCCCGACGACGACGGCGGCCCGGCCCCGGCCAAGTACGCCAATCGCGTGTGCCGTGCGGATCTGCGAGGCCTCGTCGAAGACGACGAGGTCAAAGGGTTCGAGGTCGGCATCGATGAACCGCACCAGCGCGTCGGGGATCGCAAGTACGAGCGGGGTGGCGCGAGAGACAACCTGCCAGTGCTCCTTCAGGAGGCGTCGTATGGGCTTGAATTGTCGCTGTTTGCCGAGCTCTCGTTTCAGCTCCCCGACGGCGCCAACAGTGATCCCTGCTTCGAAGCCACGATTGTGGATCATGTCGTGAGCTAGGACACCCGGGCTGAGTTGTCGGAGCTGGTCCGCTGCTGCCGTATATCGACGGACAAGCCCGTCGTGCTGCGCTCCATCGAACGCGTCGAGTCCTTCATCGTCCATCTGCCGGTGAAGCACTCCGGTGAGGAAAGCGCGCTCGAAAGCGAGGTCGACGTCCTGCGCCGGTACGGACCCCGCTGCGATCGCGTTCGCAGTGTCACCGAGTCCGACCGCTTCGAGTTGAGCGAGGAGGTCGCGAAGGAGGAGCCAGCGGCGAAGGGATCGGAAATCGGCCTCGATCCCGTCCTGATGCCACTTCTGGGCGCTCCGCGTGAGTACGTCGGGGAGGCGTCGGCCGGCGAGCCAGCTTGTGGACGACTCGGGTGTTGCGCCGAGGCTTTGGACCAGCTGCCCGAGTACGCCGGCGAGGACGCCGATCGACTGCGCTGCGGTCGGTCCACTGCCGATGAGTTCGCGGACGCGGCCGCGCGCGGGCGTTCCATCCGGTGCGGCGAGCGCGACCTCGCCGTCGATCCGCTTCAATTGCTCGCGGATGGCGGCGCGGTCCTCGGTTACGAGAAGGTTTGTGGTGAGTGGGACGAAGGTGCCTGGTATCGACCGAACGTAGTCGAGGTAGGGAGTTGTTTGTCCCTGCAGCCTTTCGATCGCGCTGATCATCGGCAAGAGTGAGTCGCGGTCCAATTCGATTCCTGGCGCCAAGTATTCTTGCGTCTTGGTGGCGGCGGACAGCACCTTCTTTTTTCTGCCGAGGAAGAAGCTCTTGAGCGCCGTCTCAGCGGCGAGGCGGAGTTCGGCGGTCGGTGCGTCGACGGACCGGGGTATTGCGCCGGGAAAAAGCTGTTCTACTGCGAAGTTATCGATCGTGTCAATGACATACGTGCGGGCTTGCGCGGACTGCGCCCCCGCGCTGGCGTCGACGCCGGCGAGGTCGATCGTTTGTTGGGCCAACGGAGCCGCCCGGATGAGTTCGTCGAGCGAATCGACGGAGTCGAGGTAGCGCAGCGCTGCGGGCTGCCCCTGGATCTGCTCCATGGCATCCCGCGCCGATGTAACGAGCCGCGTGAAGGCCTCACGATGCTCAGCACCGAACGCGTCCGCCCCGGCTCGGGCGAATGACCACGGGTTGTCGGAAGCTGGGCCGGCATTCGATGCGGCATCCCGAACATCACGGAGGGTCGTCCGGATCCGTTCCACCACATCGCGACTCGTTGTAGCGATGAACTGTGCAGAGACCGGCAGCGAGGATTCCACTGTGAGCGCGAGGAGTTCGTCGCGCGCGGAGTAAGCCGAATAGCCGAGCGGACCCTTGGAGTGCAAGCGCTCTGGGTACTTCTGCAACGGGGCAATTGTGCGACCGATTTCACGACTTGACGCGTCGAAGCCGGTCGTATCCGGGATTGCGTTGACGTTCAGCGCGTCGCCGATCTGTTGGCGGACGTCGGCCGGCTTCATTCCCTTGTCGTGAAGGTTGAGGCCGAAGGCGCCGAGCCCGACCTTTGCCAGCCGGTCGCGGACGACCGCGAGCGCATCAGGTTTCTCGGCTACGAAGAGCACTCGCTTCCCACTATGGAGCGCACGTGCGAGGAGGTTTGTGATGGTCTGTGACTTGCCAGTGCCGGGCGGCCCTTGCAACACAAAGGTTTTGCCCTGCAGTGCATCATGTACCGCGCGTGCCTGGGAGCCGTCCGCGAGGATAGGTAGGGAGGCAGCAAAGTCGTCAATGCTCACATCCGCGTCGACTTCGACCGTGTCGAGGAACGGTTGCGACGGCGTCTCGATGAGGTGCCGTACGAGCTGGCTGTTCTCCTCGAACCGACTCCAGTTGTCCTTGAGGTCCTTCCATAGTCGGTAAGTGCTGAAGTCGAAGAAGCCGAGCGTGCAGCTCTCGTCGACGCGAAAGTCCGTGAGGCCGGCCTTGATGAACTCATCGCGTACATACTTGATGAGGCCGTCGACGTCGATTCCGGCGTCGTCGAGGTCAGGGGCGACGAGTTTCGGCAAGTCGAGTTTCGCGTCGACCCTGAGCTTCTCGGCAAGCGAGAAGTTCGGCGTGACTTGGCTGCCCGGATCGATCGCGAGTGCGAATTCACGAGAGCGATTCGAGGGAACGATGCTAACGGGCAGGAGGATTAGCGGCGCGCTGCATTCGACGGACCTTCCCTCCGGAAGCCACGAGATCATGCCCATCGCCAGGTAAAGCTGGTTGGAGCCAGTCTCGTCGACGATCGATTTCGCGTTGTTCAACATCCGGCGCATTCGGGTGACGAACGAGTCCGCGGGAAGGTTCGTCAGCAGCTCTTGTCTACCGACGAGCGACTGGGTCGCGATCTCGCGAGCGGCCTCCGGCAAGGTGTGACGCGCCGTGAGCTGCACCGGGCGTCCGCCGCTATCCGTAAGCAGGTTCGCCGTCAGACCGAGTTTGCCACCGCTCTGGAGAATGTCTTCTAGCCTCCCAAGGAAACCATCAGGAACCATCAGCGAGACGCTCGACGCGGCAGAGAACCGGTAGTTCAGCAGTGGGTTCCGCAAGGACAGGTCAAGTAGCGAGTCCATCCAGCGTTTAACTCGACGCGGCGCATCTGTCACCTGGAGGCCCGCGCTGGTGGAGCGCTGAACCTGAAGAGCTCGATCGACGAGGTCGATGGTAAGTTCTTGGGCCTTGTACTCCAGGAGATTGACGGATCCGTCCTGCTGTGGAACCCGCACCGGAAGCGGAATGGTCCCCAAGCGGTGAGCGACCGCCACGTCAATAGCAGCGCATTCCGCCTCGAACTCTGCGACGTGCTCGGGTGATACCTCGCTGAAGTCAGTGAACGCAGCGAATCTTTCCTTGCCCACCGTAAGCGCTTGCGCGTAGGTCGCCGAAGCGTCGGTGACCATTGTTGTCTCGATCGGAACGACAACGCCTGCGTCGACGAGGTTCTGTCCGTCAGACAGGTACCAGAACTCAGGATGCTTACGCCAGTCGGCGTCGCGCCAGTAGCCAACGAACGCGTGGCCACCAAGAGCCGGGTGGACACCTAGGAAGATGATCGGGTACAGGTCGACGGCCGCGAGCAGCGACGCCATCAGGACCGTAGTGTCGAGGCACGTACCGATCCTTTCGCTGATCGCCTGGGCGGCGAGACGAACGCGCTGGCCCTGCTGGTTCGGCGAGTTCTGAAGATCCCAGGAGCTCGGCGGGTTCGAGTAGTGGATGCCTAAGCCGTGGACAGCTTCCCAGATGCTCTGCACCATCGCATCGACGTGGTCGTAGCTCCCTCGGGCAGCGGACTGATATCCGGACAGCCCATCTCGCCCCGTCTTCTGCTGAAGCAACTTCGCGGCCGTGTCCAGGATGGGGCGCAGAGTCGGTTCATGCGGCTGGACGAGGCCCGCGAGGTCGATGGCGTAGCGGTCGAGAGGGAGCCCGGCGACCCAAGCATCCGGGGCGAGGATATCGATCTCTCGCCGCAACGTCCCGAGAACTTCGTCGCCGCGCTTGATACTCAGGACGAACTCGGCATGCTGGCGCTCAGAGATCTGGCTGAGGACGTTAGCGTCGAGTCGGAAGTCATCAAAAGCGCGCGTGTTCCAGACGATGTCCCTTGGACCGAGCGTGGCGACCTCGCGCACCCACGGCTCGGCGAGCCGCTGACCGACGGCGACGAGGGCCAGGTCCACGACCACGTTCTGATAAGCGATGCCATCACTGGAGCGAAGCGCGAGTTGGTTGACGATGGGGCGCTTGTTGTAGGCGCCGATCCAGGAAATGGCCTCGCGTGTTTCGAAGAACACCTCGAACGGACCAACCTTGATAGGTTCCTGGCGGCTAGCAGTCTTGACCTGGGCGTCCTTGTCCTGGATGTCGTCGAGTAGCGTGTCGACCTGCACCATGGCAAGTTCGTCCTCGCAAGAGAGGTAGCCCTGGACGTACTTCAAGAGTCGGTCGAAGAACTGGCTGCCGATCTGTTCGCTCGTCAACACGGAGACATTTGCGATCCAAAACGGCACGCCCTTCTCTCCGCTCGCCTCCTGACGATGAGCGACGTAGGGAAGGCTCTCATCGATGTCCGTCGGGTCGCTGATGATGAGGAACTCTGGCGCGTCTGCCTCAGCCACGGCCAGCGAGCGCTTTGTCCGACCGGCGAGAAGCGCAACCGCCTGTCCGTCGTTCATCTCAACGATTTCAACTCGCCCAGAATGCTGACCGACAACGGCCATGAAAATGTCGGCGGTGACGCCGGGCAACCAATTAGGGACGGAGTTTTCGTTGTCACTCATGAGTCGAGGAGCGAGTTACCGAGGTTGATGTACAAAATGCTCACCATTTCCAATTAAGGTGTTCCATTCAGAAGCCGCTCGCGGGCATCGGAGGGGCGCCAGCAGGGACTCCCGGCAAGCCGGCTTCCATTCTTGAGGTTAGGCAATGACAGCTGGCAGGTATACGCCGCTTTCGAGGGACAGATTTCAAAAAAGTGCCTCTCAAAGTGTCACGGGAGGGACGCGCCGGACCAGCACGTGGTCCTCCGAGCGGCACGCGGAGCCACGCGCCGGTAAGTGGCCCTTTGGGGGCCAATCTGCAGTTACTCGATGATCGCGGATGGGCTCGCCTCGTCAAGCATTGGCCCCCACCCCAGGGCGGGCGTCGCGACGACTTCCGAGTTCGGCACTGGGGCGTGCGAACGAGAACAGGGCCGCCACCAACACGTAGAGTTAGCCGACAACGAGGCGCGCCGTGGTGTTTCCGTGCTCCCGTCCGGCAGCTCAATGGATTACGTGGACAGGGGGACAAGGGTGAACCGGGGCTCGGCTTTGACGGGGCGGGGCGGGTTTGACTGGATTGGGCGTTAGGGGCCGCTGCTACCCAATGCTGGCTTGTTCTCCGAACCTCTGGGTGGCTCGCTCGCCGAACTCGAGGAAGACCCGCGATCAATAGCGGATTGTCGTCAATGTCTGGAATCGTGCCGGAGGTTGTTGATGTTGAGGAGCGAATTACGCGCGCGATGTCTCCTAGTGGCAGGGGGCTACTAGGTTGTTTGTACAGTGTCGGCCAGGTCATCGCCGACCTCGGAGGGGGACCTATGACCGACATGCCTACGTGGGAAGAATTCATGATCCCGACGCTTCACGTGATGAGTGACGGTGTCGCTCGTCACTGGCGCGAATTTCAGCCTCTCGTCGCTGAACAAGCAAACCTAACGCCCGAGCAGAAGACGGAGGTCCTCCCGTCCGGCAACCAGCTCAAGTATCAGAACCGGATTGGATGGGGTGTCTCCTTCTTGACCAACGTTGGTGCCCTCGAACGCCCGAAGCGGGGGTACTACCGGATCACGGACGCGGGTAAGGAACTTCTGGGACTCTTCCCGGACGGCGTCAAGGAGCGCGATGTCAAAGCGCTCGGCGAAGACCCGAACTCCCCGATTCGCGTTTACCAATCGACCGGCTCGCGAGCCAATGCGGTCGGGGCGGTGATTGCAGCCGAAGCCTCTTCAATGACTCCCGTCGAGCAGGTGCAGGGCGGGATCGAGCGCATCCACGAGGAAGTCGCGACTGAGCTGCTCGAACGGCTTCAGGGCAAAGAGCCTGGCTTCTTCGAACAAGCCGTCGTGAAGCTCCTGCTCGCTATGGGCTATGGCGGAACAACGGGGGCTGGCAACGTGACACAGCTGAGCAACGACGGCGGTATCGACGGCGTGATCGACCAAGACATTCTTGGACTGAACCGTGTGTACATTCAGGCGAAGCGGTATGCAGATGGCAACTCTGTCGGTCGTCCCGATCTCCAAGCGTTCGTGGGGGCGCTCAGCGGCAAAGCGGACAGCGGCGTCTTCATTACGACGAGTCGGTTCTCTGACGGCGCGCGAACCTACGCGGAAAACGTCCCAACACGTATTATCCTCATCGATGGCAAACGGCTGACGACCCTCATGATCCGTTACGGGGTCGGTGTTCAGATCCAAGAGACTTTTAGCGTGATCGAAATCGACGAGGACTTCTTCGCATGAGCACGACGCTAATTTTGCCCCGTCAGTGTTCATAGTCCGTATGGCTGAGGGCCGAGCGGCGGGGAAGGTGCAGACGTACTGCCTAACATGGGGCATCTGAAGGCGGCTCTGACCAGCCGAGCGAGCTTGCCCGCTTGACGCGTTATCGGCGCATCCCGCTGCGCAGGCCCGACAACTCCTACTCTGTACGATCCGCATCGGTCTCGGGCGAGGGGCCGTCTGTGTGGCGGTCGTCGTCCGGGTCGATCAGCAGGGCGACCGGGAGCGGGAGCCCATACTTGTCGCAGAGGAACCGGGTCTGGCAGTACCGTTTGGCGTCCGCAGCCACATTGCCGAGGATCGCGGAGTTCATGCCGGCGCCGATGAGGACTCCCACGTAGGGCACGACCTTGGCGACGTTCTGAACCGGGACCCTGGCCCCGGCCGGCCCCATGTGCTGCATTAGCTTCTCGAGGGCGGCCAGGAGGCGGTGGTCGGCGCGGAGCTTGTCGGACCATCGAACGCGCGATTTGACCGCGTCGGCGGCCCGGGCGACATCCCGGAGGGGTTTGACTTTGGCGGCCTGGGCAATGAAAGACCGGCGGACCAGCCGTTGGATGAACTCCTGCTCGTCTGGGTCTTTGGCGTCGTAGCCGTAGGAGTAGGCGACGCGTGAAGCGATTGCTGTGCTGAGGACTTGGATGACGAGGATGTCCGCTGTCAGCGCGACGGGGATGCCGGCGATGGGGACCAGGGCCAGCAAGCCCATGGTGCCGCCTTCGAAGGCACCCGCCGTTCGCCACGTGAGGGTGTTGAAGGTGAGCAGCCGGTCACAGACTTTGAGATCCTGTTCCCGCAGATCTGTGAAACCGACCAGGTCGATGCCCCGCTTACGGGCGAGCTTCTCGACGCTTTTCGGGTCGTTGAGCTCCAATGCCCAATCGTTGACCAGCTCGAGGAGCCCCGCGGCGCCTTCGAGCGCCGGTCGCACTGCCTTGCTCGCGACCGCGTCGCCCGCGCGGCGGATCGGCTCCATCACCGCCTCCGGGACAGCGTCGGAGACGCGGCTCATCGCGTTTCCCGCGACCTCGCTGGTGTGTTCAAGGGCGGAGCTCGCCCAGTTCGGGAGCCCGCGTCGGTTGCTGAGGCGGTGCCAGTGCTCGTTGAGCTTGTCCCAGACCTGCCCCTCGTACACGCTCATGTCAGCCGTGCTGGCGACAAGGGGGCCGGAATCTGTGCTCATCGATACTCCATTTCGAGTGTTCCCTCGGCCCATCATGCCGTGTCAGCCCGTCGTGAGTGAGTCCCAGAGCGGGGGCGTCCTCTGAGAGTCGAGCGTGACAACGTGCGAGTGCAGGTGGGAGGACCTGGGTGGCGGCAGAACCAAACCAGAACCGGGGGGTGTCGAGAGGACAGCAATCCGGGCGATGGCTATGAGAGGAAAAAGTCGAATGGCTCTCGCGGGCCCTTGGTATGGGTCAAGACTCCACTCTCCAGTGTCCACACATCAGCCTCACTCTCACCGTCGTGGAGAAGGCTCACCATCTCTCCGTCCGCGTCGCACGAGAGCGTGAGGGTGTTTCCGTAGAAGTTCAGAACGACGGCGCTATCCAGCAGCTCCGCGTGCGATAGTTCGCAACCTGTGAATTTGCGCAGGACCGAGTAGATGAATGGGTCGTCCGGCTCGAAGGCGGCGCCGTTCCACACGAGTGGAATTCTGCCCCAGACCGTCAGTTCGAGGTCGGGGAAGTAGAAGCGCCAGTTCCCATAGCCCTCACGGAAACTGCCCAGAACCGTGCATTCCAAGGCTTCGAGCGGGGCTATGTTCTCGACGGGAACTTGCATTGACTCAATTTTAGCCGCCAGGTTCGGCCATGCTGGCAGCTGAGTGCTTTAGCCCAGTGCTCGCCCCCTAAGGGAGCGCTTGAGGATCAGCGTCAGGGGATAGCGAGCTGGGTCCAGCCGATCCGGGGACGCACCGGTATACCGTAAGCGTGGCCCACGAATCCGCCCGAGGCGGGTTGGCTTGACGGGCAGATGCGACCGACGTGGAGAGGACAGCGAGCTCGGCATGGCCGGCCGGGCAGAGGTCGAGCGCTGTACTACGCTGAGTCAAATCAGCCAGGCTGGCATCGCCGGACAGGCAAACGGATAGGAACCCCTGGCCGTTTCAACGGCTAGAAGGGGTTCGGTGTTCGCAGGAGTCATGTTCAAGCGCATAGTTTTTGTGTTGATTGGCGCACTCGTGGCAGTAGCGGGCCTCGGCGTAGCGAACGTGGTCGGGTTCAGCCCATTTCAAATGCTCCATACTGACCGGAGCCAGCCAGCCCTGCTGAAGTCGATCAATAGCATCAGCCAATACCACGCCGCGGTCGGGAACTTCGAGGTGGTAGTGGACACGGGCGACGACGGCGTAGCGTGGCTGCCCAACATCATCGCCGGCCGGCGGACGCTGTTTGTGGCGGCCGGCACCGTCAACGCCTACGTCGACCTCTCCGGCCTCGCCGATAAGGATCTGAAGCTGTCCGCGGACGGCAAGTCGGCGACGGTCCGGCTGCCCGAGTCGAAGCTCGACAAGCCCAACCTGGACCACGACCGGTCCTATCTGTTCGCTCAGGACCGTGGCGTTGTCGACCGGATCAAAGACGCCCTCGAGCCGCCTCAGCAAGCGGAGTTCTACAAACGCGCCGAGACGAAGATAGCCGCAGCCGCGGAGGATTCGGAGCTACGGAAGCGGGCGGACGAGAACACAAAGGGCATGCTGACCGGCTTGTTTGGCTCGCTCGGAATCGACGTCACGTTCATCTAGAAACCGGTCGGGCTCGGGCCGCGGAGTGCTAACCCGCCAGCGGGATCAGCTTGGGAAGCAGAACCCGCCGCAGTCTGCCGCAAATCATGGATGAAAAGCACGGTTCACCGCACAAAGCAGCCCTTTTGTCCGAACCAGGCGGCAAAAGTCCGAACTAGCGCGTCGCGTGACAGGAAGTGCCCCCAGCAAGATTCGAACTTGCGCCCCTGCCTCCGGAGGGCAGTGCTCTATCCCCTGAGCTATGGGGGCCAGGGCGGGAACTACGTTACCAGCTGTAGCGAACGGTCGCTTACGTCACGATGCACCCGATGGGGCCAGCGCAGCTCACGCTTTGTGTGGCGCTACGTCTCACCGGCTCCCCTCGCCCTCCCTCCGCTAATTCCGGGAATTCTGCTGAAACCGGTCCTCCTTCGGCCGGAACCGCCGGTTCCGCTTGCCGACGACCGGAGTTCGCAACCCAAGGACGTGCGAGGCGCGGGATGTCGCTGCCCCAGCGGCGCTAACTCCGGGGATCCTACAGGTTCCGGGCCCGTTGGACCCGAAACCGCGCGTTGCGGCGGCACTTTCCGGAGTTAGCGGAAGGGGGCGCGCTGCAGCGGCGCTAACTCCGGGGATCCTACGGGTTCCGGGCCCGTTGGACCCGAAAACCGCGCGTTGCGGCGGCAACTTCCGGAGTTAGCGGAAGGGGGACCGGAAGGAGGGAGCGGGGAGGGCCAGGCAGAGGGCCAGGCGGAGGGCCAGGCTCAGGCAGAGGGTCAGGGCCAGGGCCAGGCTCAGGGCCAGGCAGAGGGCCAGGCTAGGCCAGGTTGTCCTGGATCATCGTGATCAGCTTCTGCGCGTCGCCCGGCTCGTAGAAGGCCTCCGAGGACGCGACGACCCAGTAGCCCCCGGTGAACACCTGCACGGTCCCCGTCTCACCCGACTTGGAGAAGTACGCCTCCACCTCCGGCGGCGTGCCGTAGGTGGGAACGGCCTTGCCGGCCATGACCGCCTTATTCTTCAGGTCCTCGGTCGACTGCTCGTCCGGCTTCGCAACCGACACCTCGAGGATCGTTCCGCTGCTCTGGTTCAGCCAGCCGCAGGCCACGCCGCCATACGACGGGGCCGACGCGACCAGGCCGGTCGGCTCGAAGTCGGGCGCAGTGCCGAAGTTGGGGTTGAACGCGTAGATGTCGTCGGGGCTCAGCACGTCATCGCAGCCAAGGCCCACCGGGGTACCCGACGGCGTCTGCGTGGGGGAGGGCGCGGCGGTCGGCGACGCCTCCGGGGCATCCGTGGCCGCCGGCGAAGCCGGGGCAGGGGCAGGGGCCTCCGGTGACGCAGAACTCGTGGCCGGCGTCGTGGCGCGCGGCACCACGGGGTTCGAGGTGCAGCCGGTGAGGGCGAGCATGGCAAGCGCCCCACTGGCGAGCAGCCCGATCACGAGGTGAGAAAAGCGGTCGGAACGAGGCGTCGCAGAGTGTGGCACGCGATGACCCTATCAAGTCGGCGACGATAGGATTGCTGGTTGTGACCCCTGCTGAACTCTCCCAGTCGTTGTTCGAGCTCGTGACCACGCTCGTCGAGCGTCGCCGCGCCGCGGCGGGCGAAGACGCACGAGGAGAGTCGGAGAGCGAGACGGCGCCGGTTCCGGAGCTTGCCCTCGCCGCCTCCGACGTCACCCTGGAGCGCCCGAAGAACCGCGATCACGGCGACTGGGCCTCGAGCATCGCGATGAAGATCGCCAAGCCGCTCCGGGCGAACCCGCGCGACATCGCCGCGGAGCTCGCCGAGGGCCTGCAGCAAATCGACGGTGTCGCCTCCGTTGACGTCGCCGGTCCGGGCTTCATCAACATCCGTCTCGAGGCCGCCGCCGCCGGTGCCCTCGCCAAGACGATCGTCGACGCCGGCACCGACTACGGCACCGGCCACCTCTACGACGGCGTCAAGATCAACCTCGAGTTCGTCTCCGCCAACCCCACCGGCCCGATCCACATGGGCGGCGTGCGCTGGGCTGCCGTCGGCGACAGCCTCGCTCGCGTCTTGAAAGCCGAGGGGGCGGATGTCACGCGCGAGTATTACTTCAACGACCACGGCTCCCAGATCGACCGCTTCGCGCGCAGCGTGCTGGCCAGCTACCTGGGAGAACCGACCCCCGACGACGGCTACGGCGGGTCGTACATCGCCGACATCGCCCACAAGGTGGTGGAGATCTACGACGGCGACCTCGCCGCGCTGCCCCGCGACGAGCAGCAGGAGGTCTTCCGCTCCATCGGCGTCGACCTGATGTTCACCGAGATCAAAGAGAAGCTGCACGCGTTCGGTGTCGACTTCGACGTCTACTTCCACGAAGACTCGCTGCACGAGTCGGGCGCGGTGGAGCGCGCGGTCGAGCGCCTCCGCCAGCTGGGGCACATCTTCGAAGCCGACGGGGCGATCTGGCTGCGCACCACCACCTTCGGTGACGACCGCGACCGTGTCGTCATCCGCTCCAACGGCGAGCCCGCCTACATCTCGGGCGACATCGGTTACTACCTGAACAAGCGCGAGCGCGGCTTCGAGCAGAACCTGATCATGCTCGGCGCCGACCACCACGGCTACATCGGCCGCATGATGGCCATGGTCGAGGCGTTCGGCGACACGCCCGGCGTCAACCTGCAGATCCTCATCGGCCAGATGGTCAACCTGCTCCGTGACGGCGCTCCGGTGCGCATGAGCAAGCGTGCGGGGACGATCGTCACCCTCGACGACCTCGTCGACGCCGTCGGCGTGGATGCCGGCCGCTACGCCCTCGTGCGCTCCAGCAGCGACTCGCAGCTCGACATCGATCTCGACCTGTGGGGGCGCCGCACCAACGACAACCCCGTCTTCTACGTGCAGTACGCGCACGCCCGCACCTGCTCCGTGGCCCGCAACGCCGCCGCATCGGGCGTCGACCGCAGCGCCTTCGCGCCGGAGCTGCTCACCCACGAAAGCGAGTCCGCGCTGCTCGGGGTGCTGCAGGAGTTCCCGCGCGTGGTGGCCCAGGCGGCCGAGCTTCGCGAGCCCCACCGCGTGGCGCGGTACATCGAAGAAGTGGCCGGCTACTACCACCGCTGGTACGACAACTGCCGGGTCCTCCCGCTCGGCGACGAGCCGGTCACCGACCTGCACCGCACTCGGCTGTGGCTCAACGATGCCGCCGGCCAGGTGGTGCGCAACGGCCTCGGGCTGCTCGGAGTGAGTGCCCCAGAACGGATGTGATCATGGCGCGCAAGCACTCCGGTCTCAGTGTGCTTGTCATCGCGGGCCTCGCGGTGCTGGGGCTCGTCGCGGCCTATTTCGTCACCGACTTCGTGGTGCGCAACTATGCCGAGCGCCGCATCCGCCAGGAGATCCAGAGCAACCTCCCGGCCGCCGTGAGCGGCGACCTGACGGTCACCATCGGCGGCATCTCCGTCATCCAGCAGTACTTCTCCGGGGCCTTCGAACGTATCGACGTCGATGGTGTGGGGCTCCGGGTCTTCGACGAACCGCTCGCCCTGCACATCGCCGCGCAGGACGTGCCGGTCGACCGCAGCAAGACGCTGGGCCCGGTGCACGGCACCGCGGATTTCACCGGCAACACCCTCGAGGCCCTGCTGCCGCCCGGGGCGAGAGACGCCCAGATCACCTTCGGCGACAACAGCGTCACCTACACCGGCTCCATCAGCGTGCTCGGCCTCCCCATCGACTACCAGGCGACCGCCACTCCCTCGGTCACGCCCGATTCGATCCTGCTCACCCCGACCGCCGCCGAAGTCGGCACCAGTGTCGGCAGCCTCGACGTCGGCGGCATCGTGCGGCGCATCCTCGGCGAGCAGCCCCTCCGGCTGTGCCTCGGCACCTATATGCCGGCCGGCGCCCGGCTCACCGGCGTGCAGGCGCAACCGGGCCACGCCCACGTCACGTTCGAGGTGCGCGGCCTGAAGCTCGACCCCGAGTCCCTCGCCCGGCGAGGCAGCTGCAGCAGCTGACCGGCCACCTGCCCCGCCGTTCATTCCCTGATGCGCATATCCCGGTCACTACGCTGAGCAGCGCACCCCTGGCCAGCCGCAACCGGCGCAGCATCCCGCGCCCTGCCGCCGGTGCCGGTGATTCGGCGTCCGCAACCCGGGTTCGCTAGAATCGCCGAATATCGCCCTGTTTGACGGCGACCTCCGTTCACTGGCTTCAGGGACCAACCCGGGTTCGCTCGCCACAGGCAGACACCCACTCGATCATCCCGTGAGGTTTTCACCCGTGGCCACACCCCCACCCGCGCCGGCCAACCCGCTCGCGCCCGCCTGGCTCGACGTGCCCGCCGACGCGAACGCCCTCGACCCGGCCCTCTGGCCGGCCAGCGCCCGGCGCACCGCCGACGGCGAGCTCGAGATCGGCGGCGTCACCGTGAGCGACCTCACCGCCCGGTTCGGCACCCCGGTCTACGTCGTCGACGAAACGGATGCGCGTTCCCGCGCTGCCGGCATCCGCACCGTTTTCGAGACGGAATTCTCGCGCATCGGCACGACCGCCCGCATCTACTACGCCGGCAAGGCGTTCCTCTCCACCCAGATCGCCCGGTGGATGTCCGAGGAGGGGCTCGGCATCGACGTGGCCAGCGGAGGAGAGTTGGCCGTCGCCGTCGCGGCCGGCATCGACCCGGCGCGGCTCGGCTTCCACGGCAACAACAAGTCGCTCGCCGAGATCGATGAGGCCGTGCGACGGGGTATCGGCACCATCGTGATCGACAGCGCGGTGGAAATCGCGCGGGTGGCCGACGCCGCCGAGCGGCACGGCGCGGTGCAGGCGGTGCGGCTGCGGGTGAACAGCGGCGTGCACGCGCACACGCACGACTATCTGGCCACCGCACACGAGGACCAGAAGTTCGGCATCACCCTCGACGACGCTCCGGCGCTCGTCGCGGCGATCCGCAGCCACCCGTCCCTGCGCTTCCTCGGCCTGCACGGCCACATCGGTTCGCAGATCTTCGGCGCCGACGGGTTCGCCGAGGCCGCCGGCCGCCTGCTCACCGTGCACGCCCGGCTGCTCGAGGGCGGCCCGGTTCCCGAGCTGAACCTCGGCGGAGGCTTCGGCATCGCCTACACGAGCGCGGACACGCCCACGCCCATCGGCGAGCTCGCCGCTCAGATCGCCGACAGCGTCGCCGCCGCGTGCGCCGCCCGCGGCATCCCGGTGCCCGTCGTCGCCTTCGAGCCCGGCCGGGCCATCATCGGTCCCGCCGGCATCACGCTGTACGAGGTGGGGACCACCAAGCCGGTCGCGGTCGGCGGCGCCAGCCGCCTCTATGTGAGCGTCGACGGCGGCATGAGCGACAATGCCCGCCCCGCCCTCTATGGCGCCGACTACTCAGCGCGGCTGGCGAACCGGGTGACGGATGCCGCCCCCTCGCTGGTGCGCGTGGTCGGCAAGCACTGCGAGAGCGGTGACATCGTCGTCGATGCCGACTACCTGCCCGGCGACGTGCAACCGGGCGACCTGCTGGCCGTGCCGGCCACCGGTGCGTACTGCTGGTCGCTGTCAAGCAACTACAACTACCTGGGGCGTCCGCCCGTGGTCTCCGTGGCGAACGGCGCGGCCACCCTCCTCATCCGCGGGGAGAGCATCGCCGACCTGCTCGCCCGCGACACCGGCGCCGCCGCAACCAGCACCGGCAACCTGAACGGAAGCATTGGATGATCGAGTACCGCAACCTCCGCATCGCCCTCCTCGGTGGCGGCGCCGTCGGCGCCCAGGTCGCACGGCTCCTGCTTGAGGAGGCCGACGAACTCGCCAACCGGGTCGGGGCGGGCCTCGAACTGATCGGCATCGCCGTGCGCGACGTCAACGCGCCGCGCTCGGTCGACCTCCCGCAGGAACTGTTCACCACCGACGCCGAATCGCTGATCCTCGGCGCCGACGTCGTGATCGAGCTGATGGGCGGCATCGAGCCGGCCCGCAGCTACATCCTGCAGGCCATCGCCTCGGGTGCCGACGTGGTCACCGCCAACAAGGCGCTGCTGGCCGCCCACGGCCCCGAACTCTTCGCCGCCGCCGACCAGGTGGGGGCGCAGCTGAACTACGAGGCGGCCGTCGCCGGCGCCATCCCCATCGTGCGTCCGCTGCGCGACAGCCTCGCCGGTGACACGGTCAAGCGCATCCTCGGCATCGTCAACGGCACCACCAACTTCATCCTCGACCGCATGGACCAGGCCGGCGACAGCCTCGAGGAGGCGCTGGAGACGGCGACCACCCTCGGGTACGCCGAAGCCGACCCGACCGCCGACATCGAGGGCTACGACGCCGCGCAGAAGGCGGCGCTGCTCGCGCGGCTGGCCTTCCACACCGACGTGCCGCTCGAGTCGGTCTACCGCGAGGGCATCACCGGCATCACCCGGGAGCAGGTCGAATCGGCCAAAAAGGCCGGGTACGTCGTGAAGCTGCTTGCGATCTGCGAACGACTGACGGATGCCGCCACCGGCCAGGAGGGCGTCTCGGCTCGGGTGTATCCCGCCTTGGTATCCCGCAACCACCCGCTGGCATCGGTGCACGGCGGCAACAACGCCGTGTTCGTCGAGGCAGAGGCCGCCGGGCCGCTGATGTTCTACGGCGCCGGCGCCGGGGGAGTGCAGACGGCATCCGCTGTGCTCGGCGACCTCGTGTCGCTCGCCCGCCGGCACGTCGTGGGCGGGCCGGGATTCGCCGCCGCCGCGAACGCCGACCTGCCGGTTCTCGACATCGGGCAGGTGATCACCCGCTACGCGGTCACGCTCGAGGTCAACGACGAACCCGGCGTGCTCGCCACGATCGCCCGCGTGTTCAGCAACCACCGGGTGTCGCTGGCGCTCGTCGAACAGTCCACGACGGTGCGCGCCGTGCTCGCCGATGGCGGCGACGCGCCGGAACTGGCGCCATCGACGGCTACCCTAGTGATCGGCACCCACGAAGCCACCGAAGCGGCACTCGCCGCCACCGTGAGAGATCTTGCCGCCCACAGCGTCGTCACCACCGTCGCATCCGTATTGAGAGTTGAAGGAGCCTGATGCCTCGCGCAACCACCCCCCAGAACGATTCGCAGCGGGTCTCCCGGCTGTGGCGCGGTGTGCTGCGCGAGTACGCGGACCGGCTGAACATCACCGATGCGACGCCGATCGTCACCCTCGGTGAGGGCGGCACGCCGCTGATCCCGGCGGCAGCGCTGTCCAAGCGCACCGGCGCATCCGTCTGGGTGAAGTACGAGGGCATGAACCCGACCGGGTCGTTCAAGGACCGCGGCATGACGATGGCCATCTCCAAGGCCGTCGAAGACGGCGCCAAGGCCGTGATCTGCGCCTCGACCGGCAACACCTCCGCTTCGGCCGCCGCCTACGCGACGCACGCCGGCATCACCGCGGCCGTGCTGGTGCCCGAGGGCAAGATCGCCATGGGCAAGCTCAGCCAGGCGATCGCGCACAACGCGCAGCTGCTGCAGGTGCAGGGCAACTTCGACGACTGCCTCGACATCGCCCGCGACCTCGCGAACAACTACCCGGTGCACCTCGTGAACTCGGTCAACCCCGACCGCATCGAGGGGCAGAAGACGGCGGCCTTCGAAGTCGTCGACGTGCTCGGCGACGCGCCCGACATCCACATCGTCCCGGTCGGCAACGCCGGGAATTACACCGCCTACTTCCGCGGCTACAGCGAAGAGGCCGAGCGCGGCGCGAGCACCAAGCTGCCCCGCATGTTCGGCTTCCAGGCCGCCGGCAGCGCCCCGATCGTGCTCGGCCACCGGGTCGCCGACCCCGACACCATCGCCAGCGCGATCCGCATCGGCAACCCCGCCTCCTGGGAGCTCGCGCTGAACGCCCGCGAGGTCAGTGACGGCTACTTCGGCGCCATCAGCGACGAGAAGATCCTCGAGGCCTACCGCATCCTCTCCGCCGAGGTCGGCATCTTCGTCGAGCCCGCCTCCGCCATCAGCGTCGCCGGCCTGCTCGAGCGCGCCGAGGCCGGGGCCATTCCCGCCGGTGCGACGGTCGTGCTCACCGTCACCGGCCACGGCCTGAAAGACCCGCAGTGGGCGCTCCGCACGGCCGACGGTTCCGACGTCACCCCGACCATCGTTCCCGTCGACACGGCGCAGGTCGCCGGGGTGCTGGGCCTGGCATGACCGACGCTCCCACGCTCGCCGGGCGCTCCGTCTCGGTGCAGGTGCCCGCCACGAGCGCGAACCTCGGACCGGGCTTCGACACCCTCGGCCTTGCTCTGGCCCTGTACGACCACCTCGAGGTGACCGTGCGCGACGAGCCGGGCGCCACCGTCGAGGTGCACGGGATCGGCGAGGGCGAGGTGCCCACCGACGAGTCGAACCTGGTGGTGCGCGCCATCGCGCACACGTTCGCTGCCGTCGGCCAGCGGATGCCCGGGCTCACCCTCACCGCGCACAACAGCATCCCGCACGGCCGGGGCATGGGGTCGTCGGGTGCGGCGATCGTCTCGGGGATCATGGCCGCCAAGGGGCTGCTGGAGGGCGTCGTCGAGATCGACAGCGACCGCCTGCTGGCCCTCGCCACCGAGATGGAGGGTCACCCCGACAACGTGGCGCCGGCGCTGTTCGGAGGCCTCACGATCGCGTGGATGAGCCCAGAGGGGCCGCGCCACAAGAAGCTCATGGTGCACCGGGGCGTGTCGCCGCTGGTGTTCGTGCCCGAGCACGTGATGTCCACCGCGCTGGCCCGCAGCCTGCAGCCGGTGTCGGTTCCCCACGCGGATGCCGTGTTCAACCTCTCCAGGTCGGCACTGCTTGTCGCGGCCCTCATCCAGAGCCCTGAACTGCTCCTCGCTGCCACCGAGGACAAGCTGCATCAGAGCTACCGCGCGGCGGCGATGCCCGAGACGAACAAGCTGATCAGCCTGTTGCGCGCGGAGGGTTACCCGGCGGTGGTCTCCGGCGCGGGCCCCTCGATCCTGGTGTTGGCCAGCGACCCGGGGGAGCGGCTGACGGCCGCCGAGCTGGTGGAGGCGCAGTCGGACACGGCGTGGCAAGCGCTCATGCTTGCAGTGGATTTCAAGGGTGCGACGGTGAATGCGCACGAAGGTGCTAGGCTGAGCGTGCACCCGATAGAAAGCGTTTAGCGCGCATTTTTTCTCCGGTGCATTCCCTGTAACTCACTGCTGTGCACAACCTGTGCGGCTGTGGTTGTTCACACCAGTCCGCCATCGGTGGGGCTGGATCACAAACGCAGCGCCATGGTCGCTGCTCGCTCTCCTGGTTGACATCTCTCGCGCACCAGGGGGAAGGAAAAGTCTTAGTGACTGACATCACATCCCGCGCTGCAGGCGCGGATTCACCAGCCCTCGCGTCCCTGCGCGTCGCCGAGCTCCAGGCTCTGGCGACCGAGCTGGGCGTCCCGGGCGCGTCGAAACTTCGCAAAGGAGAACTCGTGGAAGCAATCCAAGAGGTTCGCAGTCGGAACGAAGCAGCTGTCGACTCGGCCCTGACCGAGGCCGTCGCCGAGGCTGCGGCCACCGCAGATCCCGCGACGCCGGTGGCCGAGCCGACGCCGGCGGAGGCGCCGGTGGCAGACGCGCCCGCAGGGGCGCCCGAGGCAACCGCTCCCCGCAAGCGTGCGCCGCGCCGCGCCACGTCGCAGACTGCCGGAACCGGCGTCGAAGCACCCGCCGTCGCAGCCCCCGTCGCAGAGCCCGCGACGACCGCGGCTCCCATTGCCGACACGGCCGCTGCCGAGACCCGAGGCGGCGACGTTGCCGCGGAGGCGGACACGGCATCCGTTGCCGCGCCCGAGGCGCCGACCGACGCCGCCGAGGGCGAGCTGCCCACGCGACGCGGCAGCCGCACCGGGCGCCCGGAGCGGGGCCGTGACCGCGCGGCCGAGCGCCGCGCCGCACAGGTCGAGCAGCAGGGCCAGTCCGGCGAGCAGAACGCCGAGCAGCAGGCCGGCGGGCAGAACGCTGAGCAGCAGGCCGGCGGGCAGAACGCTGAGCAGCAGACCCGCGAGCAGAACGCCGCGGAGCAGCAGCCGGCGCAGGCGGGCCAGAGCGACGCCGAGCAGGGTGGCGAGGGGGCGGAGTCCTCCGAGCGTGAGCCGCGCCAGGGCCGCAACCGCAATCGCAACCGCAACCGCAACCAGGACCAGGACCGCAACCAGGACCAGAAGCAGGACCAGGATCGCGAGCCCAAGCAGGACCGCAACCAGGACCGCGACCGCAACCAGGATCGCGACCGCAACCAGGATCGCGACCGCAAGCAGGACCGTGACCAGGACCGCAAGCAGGGCGAGCGCTCTGACGAGGGCAACCGCCGCCAGCGCGACCACAACGGCTCCGAGGAGGAGGCGGGCGGACGCGGCAACCGCAGCCGCTACCGCGACCGCAAGCGCCGCGGCGGCAACACCAACGACGACTTCGAGCCCGAGCTCACCGATGACGACGTGCTGATCCCGGTCGCCGGCATCCTCGACGTGCTCGACAACTACGCCTTCGTGCGCACCTCGGGCTACCTGCCCGGGGCCAGCGACGTCTACGTCTCGCTCGGCCAGGTGAAGAAGTACAACCTGCGCAAGGGTGACGCCGTCGTCGGCGCGATCCGCCAGCCGCGTGAAGGCGACGCCGGCGGCCGCCAGAAGTACAACGCCATCGTGAAGGTCGATTCCATCAACGGCCTGACGGTCGAGGAAGCAGCGACGCGCGTCGAGTTCCAGAAGCTCACGCCGCTCTACCCGCAGGAGCGCCTGCGCCTCGAGACCGAGCCGGGCAAGCTCACCCAGCTCATCATCGACCTCGTGTCGCCGATCGGCAAGGGCCAGCGCGGCCTCATCGTGGCACCGCCGAAGGCCGGCAAGACGATCGTGATGCAGCAGATCGCGAACGCGATCGCGGCGAACAACCCCGAGGTGCACCTCATGGTCGTGCTCGTCGACGAGCGGCCCGAGGAAGTCACCGACATGCAGCGCACGGTGAAGGGCGAGGTCATCGCCTCCACCTTCGACCGCCCCGCCGAGGACCACACGACGGTCGCCGAGCTCGCCATTGAGCGCGCCAAGCGCCTCGTCGAGCTCGGCCACGACGTGGTCGTGCTCCTCGACTCGATCACCCGCCTCGGCCGCGCCTACAACCTGGCCGTCCCGGCATCCGGGCGGATCCTCTCGGGCGGTGTCGACGCATCCGCTCTCTACCCGCCCAAGCGGTTCTTCGGCGCCGCGCGCAACATCGAGAACGGTGGCTCGCTCACGATCCTCGCCTCGGCGCTGGTCGAGACGGGCTCGCGCATGGACGAGGTCATCTTCGAGGAGTTCAAGGGCACCGGCAATATGGAGCTTCGCCTGTCGCGGCAGCTCGCCGACAAGCGCATCTTCCCCGCCGTCGACGTGAACGCCTCCGGCACCCGCCGTGAGGAGATGCTGATGTCGACCGACGAGGTCAAGATCACCTGGAAGCTGCGCCGCGCCCTCGCCGGGCTCGACCAGCAGCAGGCCCTCGAAGTCATCCTCGGCCGCCTGCGCGAGACGTCCTCCAACGTGGAGTTCCTGATGCAGGTGCAGAAGTCGATGCCGGCCCTGAACGGGTCAGACAAGGACCGCTGATGTTCGAGTCCGTCTCCAGCCTCGTCGCTGAGCACGATGAGCTGCAGAGCCAGCTGGCGGATCCGGAGCTGCACTCGAACCCAGCACGCTCGAAGAAGGTCAACCGGCGTTACGCGGAGCTCAGCCGCATCATCGCCGCCTACAACGAGTGGAAAGAGATCGGCGACAACCTCGACGCCGCCCGCGAACTGGCGGACGAAGACGAGTCGTTCGCCGAGGAGATCCCGGCGCTCGAGGAACAGCAGGAGGCCGCAGGGGAACGCCTGCGCCGCCTGCTGATCCCGCGCGACCCCAACGACAGCCGCGACGTGATCATGGAGATCAAGATGGGGGAGGGCGGCGCCGAGTCGGCGCTGTTCGCCGCCGACCTGCTGCGGATGTACCTGCACTACGCCGAGTCCAAGAAGTGGAAGACCGAGATCATCGAGCAGACCTCGAGCGACCTCGGCGGCATCAAAGACGTGCAGCTGGCGATCAAGGGCAACTCCAGCGACCCCGCGGAGGGCGTGTGGGCGCACCTCAAGTACGAGGGCGGCGTGCACCGCGTGCAGCGCGTGCCGGCGACCGAGTCGCAGGGGCGCATCCACACCTCCGCGGCCGGCGTGCTGGTCTTCCCCGAGGTTGACGAGCCCGAAGAGGTCGAGATCCACCCGAACGACCTGAAGATCGACGTCTACCGCTCCAGCGGCCCCGGCGGGCAGTCGGTGAACACCACCGACTCGGCCGTGCGCATCACGCACCTTCCCACCGGCATCGTCGTCGCCATGCAGAACGAGAAGAGCCAGCTGCAGAACCGCGAGGCCGGCATGCGGGTGCTGCGCGCCCGGGTGCTCGCCCGGCAGCAGGAGGAGCTCGACGCCGAGGCGTCGGCCGTGCGCAAGAGCCAGATCCGCACCATGGACCGCTCCGAACGCATCCGCACCTACAACTTCCCCGAGAACCGCATCGCCGACCACCGCACCGGCTACAAGGCGTACAACCTCGACGCGGTGATGAACGGTGCGCTCGAGCCGGTCATCGAGTCGTGCATCAGTGCCGACGAAGAAGCGCGGCTCGCCGAGATCGGCGACCACGAGTAGGCAGCCGCGTTTCGGGGCAGCGGATGCCGCGGCTCAGCTCTCCAGCGCCTCCACCAACTGCTCCTGGAGCTCGCCCAGCCAGTAGTAGCTGTGCTGCAGCGGCATCGCCGCGTCGTCGGTGCGGCCGGTGTCGCCGTCGACGACGATGCCGAGCCGGTTGGCGATCGTCAGGCGCAGGTCGGTGAGCGCGTGCAGCCACTGCAGGGGAGCCGGTTCGGCGAGGATGATCGGGGCCGCCGCGCCCGTCGCCTCCGCGCCGATCGTTGCAAGCATCGCCTTGGCCCCCGCGACCTTCCGGTCGGTGAGCCCCTCGGCGGTGAACCGGTAGAACTCGGCCGCGGCCTCCGGGTCATCGGGATAGGCGTTGGGAAGCAGCCTCGCCATGGCGGGGTCGGTGCGGTTGGAGAGCACGTCGATCAGCTGCTCGAGAAGCCGGGACAGCAGCATCCGCTCGACCACCGACAGCTCGACGGCGAGGGCCGACGGGCTCTCGCGCCGCACGGCGCTCATGCGTCTGCCTTGCCCACGGTCGCCCAGAGGCCGTACTCGTGCATCGCCTCGACGTGGCGCTCCATCTCCTCGCGGTTGCCGGTGGCCACGACCGCCTTGCCGGCGTTGTGCACCTGGAGCATGAGCCGCTCAGCCTCGGCCTTGGGGTAACGGAAGTAACTGCGGAACACGAACGAGACGTACGACATCAGGTTGACCGGGTCGTTCCACACGATGGCCACCCACGGTGTCGTCACCTCGGACTGCTCGCGGGTGTGCGTCTCTTCCAGCGTCTGAACCACACCTCCAGCGTGACACGAACCGGAGGCGTCTGCACGTCTCGGGACGTCGTGCACCACGCGTGAGGGGTCGGAGATCGACCTTCCCGACGCTCGGGAAGGTCGAAGTGCGACCCCTCAGGTCGTGCGCGGCAACGGACCCGGCGTTACCCGTCGCCGACGCCGCGTCCGCCGCGCGCGGACTCGATCGCGTCGGGCGTGGCCGGCCGCACCGTCGCCGGGATGCCGAGCAGCAGCGAGTGCTCCGGCGCATCCTTCGTCACCACGGCATTCGCGCCCACCGTGCTCCACGCGCCGATCGAGACGGGCCCGAGCACCTTGGCGCCGGCGCCCACGGTGACGCCGTCACCGAGGGTCGGATGCCGCTTCACGCCCCGGGCGGCACCGTGGCGGCTCTTGCCGCCCAGCGTCACCCCGTGGTAGAGCATCACGTCATCGCCGATCTCGGCGGTCTCGCCGATCACGACACCCATGCCGTGGTCGATGAACAGGCGCCGGCCGATGCGCGCCGCCGGGTGGATCTCGACACCGGTGAGAAAGCGGGTGAACTGCGACAGCAGCCGCGCGGGCAGCCGCAAGCCACGCATCCACAGCACGTGCGCGACCCGGTACCCCCAGACGGCGTGCACGCCGCTGTAGGCGAGGATCACCTCCGCGGTGCTTCGCGACGCCGGGTCGTGGGCGCGCGCCATCGCCACGTCCTCACGCATCCGTGTCAGAACTCTCATGCTCGGCCCGCGGGTCCGATGATCCGCTAGTCCAGGAGGTCCTTGTAGAGGATGGTGGAGATATAGCGCTCACCGAAGTCGGGCACGACCACGACGATCGTCTTCCCCGCGTTCTCCGGCCGCTTCGCCTGCTGAACGGCGGCCCACACGGCGGCGCCACCGGAGATTCCGGCCAGGATGCCCTCATCGGTTGCGAGGCGGCGTGCGGTTGCGAGTGCGTCGTCGAGCGCCACGTCAGTGACGTCGTCGTAGATCGAGGTGTCCAGGAGGTCGGGCACGAAGTTGGCGCCGAGGCCCTGGATCTTGTGCGGGCCGGGCTTGCCGCCGGTGAGAACGGGGGAGTCGACGGGCTCGACGGCGACGACGCGGAGGTCGTCCTTCTTCTCGCGCAGGTACCGCCCGGCACCCGTGATCGTGCCGCCGGTGCCGACGCCGGCCACGAAGACGTCGATGTCGCCGGCGGTGTCCTCCCAGATCTCCGCGCCGGTGGTCTCGTAGTGCACGCGCGGGTTCGCCTCGTTCTCGAACTGGCGGGCGAGCACGGCGCCGTCGATGGTGGCGACCAGCTCGCGAGCCTTCTCGACCGCGCCGGACATGCCCGCCGCTCCCGGCGTCAGCACGATCTCAGCACCGAAGGCGCGCAGCAGCACGCGGCGCTCCATGCTCATCGTGTCGGGCATCACCAGGATCACCCGGTAGCCGCGCGCTGCGCCGACGAGGGCGAGGGCGATGCCGGTGTTGCCGCTGGTTCCCTCGACGATCGTGCCGCCCGGCTTCAAGTCGCCGGAGCGCTCCGCCGCGTCGACGATCGCCACACCGATGCGGTCCTTCACGCTGCCGCCGGGGTTGTAGAACTCGAGCTTGGCGAGCACGGTGGCGCCGGCCCCGTCGGTGATTCGGTTCAGCCTGACCAGCGGCGTCTTGCCAACGGCCTTCGTGATGTCGGGGTAGATCTGTGCGGGCACGGCGGAACCTTTCGCGTCAGGGGGCAACCTCGCTCAGCCTACGGCCAACGGCACGGACCGTGCGAGTGCGTTACATTCCAGTATGTGAGCGAGCACACCGATGACACTGCAGGCAATCACGTCACCAGCCAGCACATGAGAACGGATGCCGCACTGCCGGCGACCGTCTCCGCCCTGCGTTCGCAGGTGGTGTCGGTGCTGTCGCTCGCGGGCATCGCCGACGCTGAGGTCGACGCCGACCTCCTCATCGGGCACGTGCTGAGGCAGAGCCGCGGCCAGGTGCAGGCGGCCGGCATCCTGCACACCGGGATCGACCCGCAGGACGCCCGGGCCGTTCTCGCCCTCGTGCACCGCCGGGCCGCCCGCGAGCCCCTGCAGCACATCACCGGCCGGGCTCCCTTCCGGTCGCTCGAGCTGTCGGTCGGGCCCGGGGTGTTCATCCCGCGCCCCGAGACGGAGCAGGTGGTGCAGCTCGCGATCGACGCCCTGCGCGCCGACGTCGACCCCGAGCCGATCGCCGTGGACCTCGGCACCGGCAGCGGTGCGATCGCGCTGGCCATGGCGACCGAGGTGCCGAACGCGCGGGTGTGGGCGGTCGAGAACTCCCCGCAGGCATTCCCGTGGACCAAGCAGAACTTCGACGAGGTCGCCGCTCCCAACGCCACCCTGGTCTTCGGCGACCTCTCCCACGCCGTCGACGAACTCGGCGGGCGCGCATCCGTTGTCATCTCGAACCCGCCCTACATACCCGAGCAGGCGGTCCCGCGCGACCCGGAGGTGCGCCTGTTCGACCCGGAGCGGGCGCTCTACGGGGGAGCGGACGGCCTCGACGTGGTGCGGCAGGTCTCGCGGACGGGCCTGCACCTGCTGCGGCCCGGCGGAACCCTCGTCATGGAGCACGGGGAATTGCAGGGCGCCGAGATCCGGGAGCTGCTCGCGGCCGACGGATGGCGCGGGCCCGCCACCCACAGGGACCTCACCCTCCGCGACCGGGCCACCACCGCCATCCGCCCCTGACCCCATCCCCGCCATCCCCGCCCATCCCCGCCCACCCTGCCCCGTGAGGGGTCGCGAATCGACCTTCCGGAGCGCCCGGAAGGTCGATGTTTGACCCCTCAGGCGCGTGGGCGCGTCGCGAAGGCGTCGATCGCTGCGACGAGCCCCTCGATGTCGTAGCCGCCGCGCTTGCGGGTCAGCCGCCACGCGTGCATGCCCGCCGCGCGGGCGCCGGCCACATTCGCCGCGCTGTCGTCGAAGAGGATCGCGTTCTCGGCCGCGACCCCGAAGACGCCGAGGGCCCGCGTGTAGATGCGCCGCTCGGGCTTTTCCGCGCCGAGCACCGCTGAGGTGAGGTCGTTGCCCTGCAGGATCTCGGAGACGTCGGGCGCGAGCATCGGCAGGGAATCGCGGAACGGGATGGGGTTGTTCGACAGCAGCGACACCGTGCCGAGGGTGGCGGCGTGCCGCAGCGCCTCAATGGCGCCGGGGATCGGCGTCATCGCCGCCGCCCGCGCCTCCTGCCACTGGGCGAGCGTCAGGGTGGTGCCGGTCACCTCCCGCCACGCGTCCAGGTACTCCTCGGTCGAGTGGTACTCGCCGGCGTTCGCGGCGCGCTCGTGGCCGCCGACCCACCAGGTTTTCGCCAGGTGGTACTGGCTGGCCCCCGTCAGCCGGGCGAGGGCAGGCAGGCGCTTGCGGAAGTCGTAGGCATAGAGGGTCTTGTCGCAGTCGAAGAAGTACACGTCGCCGCCCATCCCCCCAGTATTCCCCCATGACGGCTGCACTAGAATCGAGCCCAATGGGACGCATCTACGACTGCTCGGTCGAATCCGAATACACGGCCGGCATGAGACTGGCACGCTCCGCCATCGGTCGCGGTGCGCTCGTCGTCATCCCCACCGACACGGTGTACGGCGTCGCAGCGGATGCGTTCAGCCCGGCCGCCGTGCAGCGCCTGCTGGATGCGAAGGGTCGCGACCGCACCGCGCCGCCGCCCGTGCTGATTCCCGCGATCGAAACGCTGGACGGACTGGCCGACGGCGTGCCGGCCCCCGTGCGCGACCTGGTCGCTGCGTTCTGGCCCGGCGGTCTCACCGTGATCCTGAAAGCCCAGCCGTCCCTCGCCTGGGACCTGGGTGAGACCAAGGGCACGGTCGCCCTTCGCATGCCGAGCAACCCGGTCGCCCTCGCTCTCCTCGCCGAGACCGGGCCGCTGGCTGTCTCCTCCGCCAATCGCACCGGCCTCCCGTCGGCCATCGACGCGCAGGGGGCCGAGGAGATGCTCGGCACGTCCGTCGCCGTCTACCTCGACGGGGGAGTGGCGGGCCTTGGCTATGAGGCCATCGGCGACCGCGCCGGCGACACCTCGTCCACCATCATCGACGCGACCGGCTACGAGACCGACGGGCGGATGCACATCGTGCGGAACGGCGTCATCTCGCGTGCCGAGATCCAGGCCGTCATCGGTGACGCGCTCGCCGACGCCCGGTAGGCCATGACCCTCTTCGTTCTCCTCTCCCTCGTCGCCGCCGCCGTCACCTTCTGCCTGTCGGTCGTCGTGCTGAAGCTGAGCCTGCGCTATCGGCTGTACCCCAAGATCCGGGAGCGCGACGTGCACACCCGGCCCACACCCCGCCTGGGCGGCATCGCGATGTTTCTCGGCATCCTGGTGGCGTTCCTGGTGTCGTACCTCGTGTCGGCCCAGTTCGCGCCCCTGCGCCTGATCTTCACCAGTCCCCAGCAGATCGTGGCCATCCTCGGCGCCGCGTTCCTCATCGTCCTGCTCGGTGTCGCCGACGACATCTGGGACCTCGACTGGATGACCAAGCTGGCCGGCCAGTTCATCGCCGCGGGACTCGTGGCCTGGCAGGGCGGGGTGCAGATCTACTCCCTGCCGATCGCCGGTCGCACCGTCGGGTCGGGGTGGATGTCACTGGTCATCTCGATCGTCGCGATCGTGCTCGTGATGAACATGATCAACTTCATCGACGGGCTCGACGGCCTCGTCACCGGCGTCGCGCTCATCGCCAACGGCACCTTCTTCCTCTACAGCTACCTCCTCGTTCGCGGCACGTCCCCCACCAACTACTTCAACCTGGCCTCGCTGATCGCGGCAATCCTGGTCGGGGCGTGCATCGGCTTCCTCCCGCTCAACTGGCACCCCGCGAAGATGTTCATGGGCGACGCGGGCGCGCTCCTCGTCGGGTTGCTCATGGCTACCTCGGCCATCGCGATCACCGGGCAGGTGGACCCCGGCGCGATCGACCGGTCGCAGTTGTTCCCGGCCTTCATCCCGATCCTGCTTCCGGTGGCGATCCTGATCATCCCGCTGCTCGACTTCGGGCTGGCCGTCTTCCGGCGCGTGCGCGCCGGCAAGTCGCCCTTCAGCGCCGACCGCAAGCACCTGCACCACCGCCTGCTCGACATGGGGCACACCCACCTGCACGCCGTGCTGATCTTCTACGGCTGGACCGCAGCGGCATCCGTCGGCTGCCTGCTGTACTTCGTGCTGCCGGTCTACTTTCAGCTGCCCACCTGGTACGCCACGATCTTCCTGGTGATCGCCCTCGGGGTGTGCACCATCGTCACCCTCGCCCCGCTCGGCCGCCGCAAGGTCGTCGAGGCCGCCAGCCAGCGCTCGCCCGTGGGGGAGGCGGCAGCATTCGACCCGCTCGACGCCGCCGGTCAGTCGCCCTCCGTGGCCACGGCCGTCGTGGCCACGGACCCCAGCCCCCAGGAGAAGTCATGACCAGTCCCGCCTTCCAGCCCACCTCCGTGCCGGTGTTGAAACGCATCCTCGTCTGGGGCGGCCTCGTCGCCCTCGTCATCGCCATCGTCGGCGCGGTGCTGGGCGGTTTCTACGCCGGGGGCAGCGGGGTGGCCAGCGCCCTCATCGGCACCGCGATGGCCCTCGTCTTCACCGGCATCACCGCTGCCAGCATCATCGTCGCCAACCGCTTCGCGGGCAGCGAGCTCTATGTCGGGGCGTTCTTCGGCATCGTGATGGGCGGCTGGCTGCTGAAGTTCGTCGTGTTCCTCATCCTCATCGTGGTGCTTCAGGGTCAGCCCTGGCTCAACCCACTCGTGCTGTTCCTCAGCATCGTCGCCGGTGTCATCGGGTCGCTCGTCGTCGACGTCGTCGTGGTCATGAAGAGCCGCGTCACCTACGCCAGCGACGTCACCCTCCCCGAGGTCCCGCACGACCAGTAGAAAGCGAGCGGCCGATTGGGCGGCGGGCTTCCTTTATTGCTACAGTATGTAGAGATTCCCCCGGCTTCATCGCTTCAACGCGGCCTGGGGACGCCCATGTTCGTCGCCCGGAGAGCAGAGCTCACCGTCTGTGAAACAGGAGATAGCGCTGCTAGAAACCGCTGTGAACCTGCTTGTCCCGTCCGCAACTGGTGACGGCGGCTTTGTCGGTCCGTCCATCAATGAATTCTTCCCCGAAGTCATCGCCTTCGCCGGCACGCCGTTCGAGATCAACCGCGTCATCCTGATCCGTTTCTTCGCCGCCATCGTCCTGATGCTCGTGTTCTGGGTCGGAACCCGCCGCATGAAGCTCGTTCCCACTCGCTGGCAGAGCATCGCCGAGATGGGCCTCGACTTCACCCGGGTGAACATCGCCGAAGACCTGCTCGGCGAGAAGGACGGCAAACGCTTCCTTCCGCTCATCACCACCGTGTTCTTCATGGTTCTGTTCATGAACCTCACCGGCATCATCCCGGGCCTGAACCTCGCCGGCACGTCCGTCATCGGTGTGCCCCTGGTGCTCGCGATCATCGCCTACTGCGCGTTCATCTACGCCGGCGTGAACCGCAACGGCGGCCGGTTCTTCAAGAACGCGCTGTTCCCGCCCGGGGTTCCACCGGCGCTCTACCTCATCGTCACGCCCATCGAGTTCGTCTCGACCTTCATCATCCGGCCGGTCACGCTGACCCTCCGACTCATGATGAACATGGTCGTCGGGCACCTGTTGCTGGTGCTGTTCTTCCTCGCCACCCAGTTCTTCTTCTTCGAGGCGTCCGGCGGCTTCAAGCTGTTCGGTGCAGCAACGCTCGCGCTCGGCTTCGTCTTCACGCTGTTCGAAGTGCTGATCGCCGTGCTGCAGGCGTACGTCTTCGCCATTCTCACCACTGTTTACATTCAGCTTGCCCTGCTCGACGAACACTAAATACTCGACGAACACTCACTAACGGATCCGGCACTCGCCTGGTTCGCCATCACGGAAGGAAACACACGTGGACGCAACTACCGTTCTCGCGGAAATTCACGGCAACATCGCGACGGTCGGCTACGGCCTCGCCGCCATCGGCCCCGGCATCGGCATCGGCATCGTCGTCGGCAAGACGGTTGAGGGGGTCGCCCGCCAGCCCGAGCTGGCCGGTCGTCTCCAGGTTCTGATGTACATCGGTATCGCCTTCACCGAGGCGCTCGCCTTCATCGGCATCGCGACCTACTTCATCTTCACCGCAACCTCCTAGGCCGCTTTTCCTTTTAGTTAGGACGCACGATGTTTCCTGCTGTGCTTGCAGCTGCCGCCGAGGGTGAGCAGCACAACCCGCTCATCCCCGGACTTCCCGACATCATCTGGTCGTTGGTCGTCTTCGCGGTGATCTTCGTCTTCTTCTGGAAGCTGGCCTTGCCGCGCATGCAGAAGATGCTGGATGCCCGCGCCGAGGCCATCGAGGGCAACATCGCCAAGGCGGATGACGCGCAGCGCAAGGCTGAGGCGGCTCTCGAGCAGTACACGGCGCAGTTGGCCGAAGCGCGCGCGGAAGCCAGCCGCATCCGTGAGCAGGCTCGTGCTGACGGGCAGAACATCCTGGCCGAGCTCAAGGAGCAGGCCACCGCGGAGGCCGCGCGCATCAGCGCCAGCGCCACGGCGCAGATCGAGGCCGAGCGTCAGTCGGCGCTCGTGTCGCTCCGCGCCGAGGTCGGCAGCCTGGCGATCGACCTCGCGTCCGGTGTCATCGGCGAGAGCCTGACCGACGACACCAAGGCCCGCGCGGTCGTGGACCGTTTCCTGGCCGACCTCGAGGCGTCCGAATCCGCCACCCCGGCAGCGAGGAAGAGCTAGCAGCATGAGAAGTGCCACCAGAGAGGCCCTGTCCGCCGCGCGGGCCGAGCTCGCCGCCATGGGCACGGTCGACCTGGCGACAGGGGAGAACCTGTTCGAGGCGGGACGCGCCATCGGGCAGTCCTTCCAGCTGCTCGGCGCGCTGAGCGACCCGGTCGCCGACGCGTCGGCCAAGGTCGCCCTGGTCGACGCGGTCTTCGGGCAGGCGGTGACACCGAAGGCCCTGCGTCTGCTGGAGTCCGTCGCCGGCGCCCGCTGGTCGGGAAGCGACGACCTCCTCGCGGGCATCGAAGACCTCGGGCTTCGCGCGGTGGCCGAGTCGGCTCCCTCCGACGCCGGTATCGAGAGTGAGTTGTTCGCGTTCCAGGCGGTCGTCTCCAGCGATGACGGCCTCGAGCTGGCGCTGTCCGACAAGCTCGGCCGCAGCGAGGCGAAGGCCGGACTGGTCGAATCGCTCCTCGGCGGAAAAGCCAGCCCGCAGACCGTGGCGATCGTGCGCCACCTGGTGCTGCTGCCGCGCGGCCGCCGCATCGGCGAGATGCTCGAATACGCGGCATCCGTTGTGGCCGACCAGGCCGACACGATCATCGCCACCGTCACGAGCGCCGGCCCGATCGACGAGTCGCGGCTGGACCGGCTGAAGGCCGGCCTGGCCCGCCGTTACGGCCGGGACATCACGCTGAACCAGGTCATCGACCCCTCGGTGGTCGGTGGACTTCGGGTTCAAATCGGCGATGATGTGATTGACGGCAGCGTGGCGACGCGTCTGCATGACCTCAAACTTCAACTTGCCGGCTGATACCGGCCGCGTAGAACACACCCACGACGGAGCCTTCGCGTTCCGGTATAAGCAACCTGTACACGAAGTGCAGAAAAGGGAAGATGATGGCAGAACTAACGATCAGCCCCACTGAGATCCGCGACGCTCTCAAGGATTTCGTGAAGTCCTATGAGCCCGACAAGGCGTCGACGACCGAGGTCGGCCACGTCACGAACGCCGGTGACGGCATCGCGCACGTCGAGGGCCTGCCCAGCGTCATGGCCAACGAGCTGATCAAGTTCGCCGACGGCACCCTGGGCCTGGCCCAGAACCTCGACGAAGACGAGATCGGCGTCGTCGTGCTCGGCGACTTCAACGGCATCGTCGAGGGCATGGAGGTGCAGCGCACCGGCGAGGTTCTCTCGGTTCCCGTCGGCGACGGCTACCTCGGCCGCGTGGTCGACCCGCTCGGCGCTCCCATCGACGGACTCGGCGACATCGCCACCGAGGGCCGCCGCGCCCTCGAGCTCCAGGCCCCCGGCGTGATGCAGCGCAAGAGCGTGCACGAGCCGATGCAGACGGGCATCAAGGCCATCGACGCCATGATCCCCGTCGGCCGTGGTCAGCGCCAGCTGATCATCGGCGACCGCCAGACCGGCAAGACCGCGATCGCGATCGACACCATCATCAACCAGAAGGCGAACTGGGAGTCCGGCGACCCGACCAAGCAGGTGCGCTGCATCTACGTCGCGATCGGCCAGAAGGGCTCCACCATCGCCTCGGTGAAGGGCGCCCTCGAGGACGCCGGTGCGATGGAGTACACCACCATCGTTGCCGCGCCCGCGTCTGACCCCGCCGGCTTCAAGTACCTCGCCCCGTACACCGGCTCGGCCATCGGCCAGCACTGGATGTACGCCGGCAAGCACGTGCTCATCGTTTTCGACGACCTGTCCAAGCAGGCCGAGGCCTACCGTGCCGTGTCGCTGCTGCTGCGCCGCCCGCCGGGACGCGAGGCGTACCCCGGCGACGTGTTCTACCTGCACTCCCGCCTTCTGGAGCGTTGCGCCAAGTTGTCCGACGAGCTCGGTGCGGGTTCGATGACCGGCCTGCCGATCATCGAGACCAAGGCGAACGACGTCTCCGCGTACATCCCGACCAACGTGATCTCGATCACCGATGGCCAGATCTTCCTGCAGTCCGACCTGTTCAACGCCAACCAGCGCCCCGCGGTCGACGTCGGAATCTCGGTCTCACGCGTCGGCGGTGACGCCCAGGTGAAGTCGATCAAGAAGGTCTCCGGCACGCTCAAGCTCGAGCTCGCCCAGTACCGCTCGCTCGAGGCGTTCGCGATGTTCGCGTCGGACCTCGACCCCGCCAGCCGCCGCCAGCTCGCCCGAGGCGCCCGCCTCACCGAGCTGCTCAAGCAGCCGCAGTACTCGCCGTACCCGGTGGAAGACCAGGTCGTCTCGATCTGGGCAGGCACCAACGGCAAGCTCGACGAGGTTCCGGTTGAAGACGTGCTCCGCTTCGAGCGGGAACTGCTCGACTACCTGGCGCGCCACACCGACATCCTCACGACCCTGCGCGAGACGAACGTGCTGACGGATGACGTCGTCTCGGCGCTCGACGCCGCCGTCGACACGTTCAAGCTCGAGTTCCAGACCGGTGCCGGCAAGCCGCTCGCGTCTGTCGGGCGCGAGGAGTTCGCTCCGATCGACACGGCCGACGTGAACCAGGAAAAGATCGTCAAGCACAAGCGCTGATCGCTCAGATCACCGCCTGAATCCACTACGAGACTGCAACCAGGAAGCACAGGAGACACATGGGAGCGCAACTTCGGGTCTACCGGCAGAAGATCAGGTCTGCCCAGACGACCAAGAAGATCACTCGGGCCATGGAGCTGATCTCCGCCTCGCGTATCCAGAAGGCGCAGGCGCGGGTGACCGCGTCGACGCCGTATTCGCAAGCCATCACCCGTGCCGTGTCGGCCGTGGCGACGTATTCCAACGTCGAGCACGTGCTCACCACCGAGCCCGAGACCATCGAGCGCGCGGCGATCGTGATCTTCGCGTCGGACCGGGGACTCGCGGGCGCCTTCAGCTCCCAGGTGTTGCGCGAGGCGGAGGAACTGGCGGAGCTGCTGCGCGGCCAGGGCAAGGACGTCGTGTACTTCCTCGTGGGGCGCAAGGCGACCGCGTACTTCAACTTCCGTAAGCGCGCCTCCGTGAAGACGTGGACCGGCGGCACCGACCAGCCGCAGTTCGAGACGGCGCGGGAGATCGGGCAGGCGCTGCTGGGCAGCTTCCTGCGTGACGCGGGAGAAGACGGCGTCGACGAGATCCACCTCGTGTTCAACCGTTTCGTCAGCATGGTGACCCAGACGCCGCAGGTCGTTCGCCTGCTGCCGCTGGAGGTCGTCGAAGGCGTCGAGGAGCCGGAAGCCGGCGACATCCTGCCGCTGTACGAGTTCGAACCCGACGCCGCGACCGTCCTCGACGGACTGCTCCCGGTGTACATCGAAAGCCGTATCTTCAACGCCATGCTGCAGTCGGCCGCTTCCGAGCACGCCGCCCGCCAGAAGGCGATGAAGTCCGCGAGCGACAACGCAGACAAGCTGATCACCGACTACACCCGGCTCGCCAACAACGCGCGCCAGTCCGAGATCACGCAGCAGATTTCCGAGATCGTGGGTGGGGCCGACGCGCTCTCATCCGCCAAGAGCTAAGCAGAGAAGAGAGAGCAATGACTGACACTGCAACCGCGCCGGTTCAGGCAGCGGACACAGCCGGTGCCATCGGCCGCATCGCGCGCGTGACCGGGCCCGTTGTCGACATCGAGTTCCCGCACGACTCGATCCCCGGCATCTACAACGCGCTGAAGACCACCGTCACCATGGGCGGGGAGTCGAACGAGATCACCCTCGAGGTCGCCCAGCACCTCGGCGACGACCTCGTCCGCGCCATCGCCCTGAAGCCGACGGACGGCCTCGTGCGCGGCCAGGACGTGCGCGACACCGGCGGCCCCATCATGGTGCCCGTCGGCGACGTCACCAAGGGCAAGGTCTTCAACGTCATCGGCGAGGTGCTCAATGCCGAGCCGGGTGAGAAGATCGAGATCACCGAGCGCTGGCCCATCCACCGCAACCCGCCGTCGTTCGACCAGCTCGAGTCGAAGACGCAGCTGTTCGAGACCGGCATCAAGGTCATCGACCTGCTCACGCCGTACGTGCTCGGCGGCAAGATCGGCCTCTTCGGTGGCGCCGGTGTCGGCAAGACCGTGCTCATCCAGGAGATGATCCAGCGCGTCGCCCAGAACCACGGCGGTGTGTCGGTGTTCGCCGGTGTCGGCGAGCGCACCCGTGAGGGCAACGACCTCATCGGCGAGATGGAGGAGGCGGGCGTCTTCGACAAGACCGCCCTTGTCTTCGGCCAGATGGACGAGCCGCCGGGAACCCGTCTCCGCGTGGCACTGTCGGCCCTCACGATGGCGGAGTACTTCCGCGACGTGCAGAAGCAGGACGTGCTGCTCTTCATCGACAACATCTTCCGCTTCACCCAGG
>Ga0157369_10000102_pt1 | contig 118470 bp, 104 predicted proteins | sample C25metaG_FD_113461 | JGI IMG/M metagenome (GOLD analysis project Ga0157369, IMG submission 113461) | Corn rhizosphere microbial communities from Kellogg Biological Station, Michigan, USA - C2-5 metaG | ecosystem: Host-associated > Plants > Roots > Rhizosphere > Soil | place: USA: Michigan... | reverse complement strand
GGGTGGAGAAGAGTACACAGTTACACGGACCTACAAGAACAATCTTAAATCGTTGGCAGCAGCCTGGATCGGGACCGACATTTTTCTTAATCCATAGGAAAATCAAAAATCAAAGCTGGCCGCCCCTGCTCCACAAGAACGATGCTCATAAGAAGACTGTCTATGGTGGCGAGGGGATCCTTACATGGACGGTTGAGGGCACACCCATCGAGGTTGGTCTAGGGCAAGCGCTTTGTGTCCGTGGCGCGGTACACCGCTTCGATAATCTAGGTAGCAAGCATGCCCCCCGATGTAACAACCCTTCGCCGAAACACACTATTTCTTGAATCTCGAATGGTGGGCGCCGTGGACACTGAGGCATTTATAGAAGATTGTAGGTAGCACCAAGGCTACTCAGGTTGCTCTCCTCATGGATTCCTTATGAGCGAACGGGTTCGCATAGAGACTGGCCATCGTACCTTTTTGTGTCTCCTGACCTCTGCAGTTTTTGCCTTCCTACCTCTATCCGCATACGGGCAGTGCAAAGAGCCCCCCAATCCAAAGACCGCGGTCGCGGCGCCGCGTATTGGTGCGGCAGTAGCAGGCGCAGCGCAGGCGCGCACAGCAAACGTAGCCACGGAGTTTGGAAAGCCTGCCAAACCGGCACCCCCCAAACAAGGGGGCCCGATGATGTATAAGCCGCAGTTCATCGACGTTCCGGACCTAAGCAACAAGACGATCGACCAGGTTAAAGCAGAGGTCGCGAACATACTTACGATGCGAACCGTAAACAACAACAACCCGGGATGGATCGTCCGGCGGCAATTTCCAGAAACAAATAGCCGGGTGCAGATTTGCTCTCCGCTCGACCTTTGGATGGTAGAGCCAGTACCGCAAATGACGAGAGTGCCGCCCATCGTGGGCGTACCGGAGACTAAGATCCCTGGCCTACTCGAGAAATTCCATTTGAAGTACGCCGGTTCGAGGCCAAAAGACTCAAACGAACCAGTTGGCACTGTCGTTGACCAGGATCCAAAACCTGGGACGCCGGAGCCGTGGAGCTACGGAGTAATTGCTTACAAGGCGGTAGGCCCTCCGCCACAAATCGAACCGACACCCACCGTGCATCTGACGGCGGATGCGACAAGCATAAAGCCAGGAGAGACTGTGAGGTTTGTCGCAAAACTCGAGCCAAACTCGCCGGGGGCACAATTCTTTTTCGATTTTGGTGATGGACAATCCACGACGCAAGAAGACCCGGAAGTGCCGCATCAATTCGTCGCGGATCGCGATTACGAGGTCACGGTGACCGCCAAGCTCGCTAAGCAGCATGTGCAAAGTGAACCTCTTCGAATTACGGTACATTCGACAAAATACACACTCGACCTGACCTGGACCCCGCTGCATCCTGCTGCAGGACAACCAGTCGTTTTTACCGCGACGTTAGATCCCCCGAATCCAGCGATCGGCAAAGGGCCTTATTTCTTCTCTTTCGGAGACAAATCGAAACTATTGAAGCTGGAATCACCCAAAAACATCTATACGCGGTCTTTCGCAAGACCTGGCCCATACCCAGTGCGCGTTTGGCTGAACGGCGAACACGGCCACATCATTGAAAGCCTCCCGGCTGAGTTGTTCGTTGTGGTACCGCCGCCTCCGCCGCATCCCCCAAGTTGGTGGGAAAGGTGGGGCAAGTCTGCGGTCGCGGCGGGAGCGATCGTTCTGGTGGCGTTTTTTGTGGGCTTGTACGGCACCAGCAAATATTTGACCGGGTTGGTCGCGTTCCGGGTGATGGGAAAAATAGGAAGTGTGCATTTGCATCAGCCCGGGAATGCAGGGTTGGAAGCGGCCTTCGGATTCAGGCTCGAACGGCCAACGGTCACCGCCGCGGAGTCTCACAGCCCAATCGTCGCCAAGGTAGAGAGGATTCAATGAGTAAAGCGAATTTGAAGGCGAGCGAAGCCAATTTGAAGATGAAGGACCTGTTTGAGGTCGGGAACGCCAAAGACCCTTCGGAAGGAAAGAACGAAACCGCGAGGCCAGAACTTGAGGCCTCAAAGGCGGTCACGGCTCTCAAGGAAGAGGTTGCCAAAAAATCGAAGTTGGTCCGTTGGAGCGTGGTCGAAGACGTTCTGGTCGACAAGACTGTAGAAGTACTAGACATTCCCGTGCTGACGTTCTTGTTGCCGGCTTGGCAAAAATACCGGGAGATTCATGAGTTTGCGGACACGGAAAAGCATCCAGCGGGAGAAACAAACCTCGTATCCCTGGTCGAACATACGGTGAAGGTGGAGCACTATCCGTCTTTGCAGGTGACCTATCGCGGTGTCGACATTCCCAAAGCGAAGCTGGAATTTACTCTGTTGGGGGTGTTGACTCTCGAGGGAGTGGTTCTGAAAATCCAGGACGGGAAAATCAAATCCATTCAAGGTGGCGCGGTGAAATGGAGTGGCGAGCTGTTGCTCGAAAAGCGATCGATCTTGAAGAAGGAATCCAAGTTCTACGATTTGACTGGAAACATTGATCTCGGCGAGGGAATAGCTCTATGAGTCTAGACCTCGAGGTCTCATGTTTGAGAGCACCTAAAGGCGGCCCCCCCCGAGAAGCTGGTTGCGTCCGCAAGAGTTTCAAACGTGTTACATCCCGCGGCAAACGGCTCGAAAACAGCGCAGCACGACGGTTCAAGCAAAATCTTCTGATTTCGCGTTTGTATTCTGAATCAGTGATTTACGTCCCGGTTCGATGAATCAGTGCACAAGATGCAGTGCGTTTTCCCCTCATTCGTATCACCTCAGATCCCACTTCTTGCCTGTGATCTTCGAGCCACCGATACAGCCTCGGTAATACAAATGGGGTGAGCAACGTCGATGTCGCTAACCTTCCGATAACAACGGTTGCCAAGGGCCGCTGGACTTCCGCCCCGGCGCTGGTGGCCAATATCATGGGAATGAAACCAAGGCTGGCGACCAGTGCCGTCATCAACACTGGGCGCAGTCGGATGGTACCGCCTTCCACAATAGTTCTCCTTTTTGGGATACAGTCAATCAAAGTTCTAAACGAGAGGGTGTACATATGAATCGGTCCCGCAGGGTGATTGTCCTGACCATGCTGCTCGTGCTGACCGCCACCTTGATAGGTGTTTTTATGACTCGCGGGGTCATGGCATATCTGCCGTTCTTGCAAGCCAGGAAGGGGAATTGGAACGGAGCCTATGTTCCGCTTGGAGTTGTGGATCAACGGCCTTGGCAGACAGCGGCGACTTTAGCGGCGTTGGCACAATCGGCCGAGGAGAGGAAACTCGCAAGAGACGCTGAGCGACTTGCGGATCACGAAGTCGATCAGGCGTTCTCGCAGTCGCTGAGACAGGCAAGCCTGACCAAACCAAATCTTAGCGGCAAAGCATTGGCATTGCAGCAAAGGGTGGCCGAGCTTCAGGAAACCATTAAGAACGACGAAGCACGGATTGCGTCGCTTACTGCAGCGGCGGGCAAGAAAGCCGCAGGTGCTATTTCTAACAGCAGCGACTTGGAGATCGCGAAGGCGCAACTTCAACTTGATCAAGCCGAACTGGCGGATTCGATAGAAGACCTCGCCCGCGAAAGCGGAGATCAGAGGGTCAAGCTTCAGCAGGAGTTAGCGGCGCGTCAGGCTGCCATGAAGCGGTACAGGGACAGTGCGCCGCAGGACGATGGGCAGACTGCCGTCGCCTCCGCCGAACAATACAGGACGTTGGCCCAGCAGCTATCAACATGGCGCTCGTTGCGCAATAGGAAGACATTGCTTGCGCAGGCTCAGCAGTTGGCTAAGGACGACGCGGCTGCCCTCACCGGTGATGAGGTAAGGCTGAAGGCAGAAGCCACTGGCCTTGAGGCTGCAGCCGCTGGAGAGTCTGCTTCGGACCGAATCGAGCGACTGCAACGGATCAGTGCTCAGCAAAGCATCCTGAGTATCCTCAGTGATCGCCTGGGAGCGCAACAGCAACTTGGCGCTCTCTACGGACGGTGGGGAGAGCAGGTGGAGTTGCAACAAAAGATCGTAATCCACCTGATATTGCAGTCCCTGGCTCTCCTTGCGGCGATAAGCATTTTGGCGATCCTGGCGGGCTGGGGGCTCCAACTGGCATTGGAGAGGATTGTTCATGATTTTCGGCAAAAACAAACACTGAAAACAGTCGTGAATGTAGGAACACAACTGGTCGGGCTCTTACTAATCCTGTTAATCATTTTCGGCGTACCACAACAAATGCCAACGATTTTGGGGCTAGTGACCGCAGGACTGACAGTGGTGTTTCAGGATTTCATCCTGGCATTCTGCGGCTGGTTTGTTTTGATGGGACCAAACGGGGTGAGAATTCGGGACTGGGTAGAGATCGACGGTGTCGGAGGGGAGGTGGTAAAGCTCGGGTTGTTCCGAACCTGGCTGCTGGAAACAGGGAACTGGACCGCTCATGGGCATCCTACAGGAAGGAGAGTCTCATTCTTGAATGGCTATGCCATCCGTGGAAAGTACTTCAACTTCTCAACCGTAGGACAGTGGATGTGGGATGAGATTAAGGTAAGCGTCCCGCCAGGTACGAGTATTCATCCCCTTCTCAAGGGCATTTACGAAGCGACGATCAAGATAACGGAAGCTGATGCGAAAATGGCGGAAACCGAATGGAAGAGGGTAACGCATGAGGAAGGATCGCCACAGTTTAGTGCCATGCCATCGGTTAACTTGAGGCCAGCCGGAGTTGCTGTGGATATTGTCATTCGATATATCACTCGTGCGGGAGTGAGAGTGGAGACTCGGAACAAGCTGTTTGCGATGATCGTTGATCTGATGGAAGTTGGGTCGAAGGATAAAAATCCGGCCGCACTGTCGCCGCAAGTGTGAATGGCAGTCCCAGAATCGGAAGAGCCATGGGGAGAGGGAACTTGCCCTCCCGTACGCAAAATCGCGACGATGATGAATCCTTTTGTTCCCAGCGGGGCTCTTCCTAAATGAGAGGAAAATCTTTGAGTGCCACCATCAGCGTAGACGAGCTTTCGCAATTATGCCGTTCAGGCCAGAAACCCGAAATTATCGACGTGCGTTCGGAAGCTGAATTTGCCGCAGGCCATATTCCCGGAGCGAAGTGCATACCGCTCGAGCAACTCCCGTTCCGCCACGCCGATTTAGGTGATAGCGATCTAATCCTTGTTTGCGAGGCTGGAACGCGGGCCCGCATCGCACAGAAGAATCGTGAACAGCGCGGAGGAACGATTCGCGTGTTAGAACGAGGCACGCGCGCATGGCGTGAAGCTGATCTCCCGTTAGTTTCCCCCCTTCACACGAACTGGTCGCTTGAGCGACAAGTGCGATTGGGCGCTGGGCTGCTCATTCTCGGCGGAATTGCTCTCACCGTGTCTGTAAATGAGATTTGGATTTTAATCCCTACGCTTGTGGGAGCAGGCCTGAGCTTCGCCGGCGCGACTGATATTTGCATGCTGGGCAAACTCCTGACTCAAATGCCGTGGAATCAGTTAAGGAGCAAAGATGTTCAGTCAGCATGCCCTCAGTGAACTGCACCGGGGCAGCTTCTCTCCTGCTCCAGTGGAACAATAGATGCGTAGGCAACGCGATGAACTTCGAGGCGCTGGCGAATGAGCACAAGGACGCCGTCTACCGTCAGATGCTGCGCGTCTGCGGCAACCGCGAGGACGCAGAAGATGTTCTGATCGAGGCTCTTTTCCGGGCATACCGGCATTTGGACCAGCTTGATGCATCCTGAGGCCTTTCGAGCCTGGCTTGCGCGGATCGGCAGCCGCGTTTGCTGGCGGCTGAAACGACGAGAAGCGGTGTTGCCTATCATTCAGCTTTCGCAGATGGAAGATGAAGGCATGGAACTCCCAAGTCTTCGCCCGCGACCGGACGAGCATTGGGATGCGATGCAAGTGAAGCAACGCTTGCAAGACGCCCTTCTGGCCTTACCGGAGAACTATCGCCGTGTATACGAAATGCGCGATCTCGAGAACCAGTCTGGAGGGGAAGTGGCAGCGAGGTTAGGAATTTCACTGCCCGCGATGAAGTCGCGTTTACATCGGGCAAGGGCTTTGTTGCGCGATCGGTTGGACGAGGTGCTGAAAGAAAATTTCAAAGAGGAGTGAAGCGGTACAAATAATGGAAGTAACAGTAGAACACCTGGGAGCAGTCCAGTTCGAAGTCCGTGCGCGGCAGCATACGATCATCAGCGATCAGCCTGAAGCGGGCGGCGGTTTCGACGAAGGCATGACGCCACCGGAACTCATGCTGGCATCATTGGGTTCCTGCGCGGCTTATTATGCTGCGGAGTGTCTGCGAAAGAAAGGTCTGGTAAGCGAGGGAACTCGCGTCCACGTGACAGCGGGCAAAGCAAGGGGGCCGGCGCGCCTTGAGAATTTCAAAATCGAAGTGCAAATACCGGTTCTAATTGGGGACGAGCACAGCAAAGGCGTGGAAGAAGCCATACACAGATGCCTGATTCATAACACGCTGCTCCATCGACCAACAATTACCATTGAAGTCGAAGGCGTGGAGCAAACGGCGCAAGTCGCTTAGATCCTCTCTAAGACCGCTTGCAACCTCAGGCTGGCTTCTTCGGCGATCGGCCTGAGTTCGGGGTTGCCGACAAACTTCATCAGTTTCTCGGCATCGATCACCCCCTCACGTGCTGGCCATCCTGCCGCACGGTAACGTTGCAAGGCAAAAGAAGACGTATCTCTGGTTCGGCATGAAGAGAGCCTCTGCATTGTCCTCCGGCTCCGCCTTGTATCCTACAGCCGGACATTCTCGCAAGCGACGAATTTTGATGAGGCTGATATTGTTGATTCGATTCGCTGACCCGAATCTGTGTCCAATTTGGGGGATGCTTGAGATATCTATTCTTGATTACGGCAGTATTGGCATTCGGCGGGACTTTGTACGCGCAACTTGATGAAGCAACGAAGCAGTTCTCACGGGACATTTTCAAACAACTGATTGAAATCAATACAACAGAATCCGTGGGCGTGACGCCCGCCGCTGAAGCAATGGCGCAGCGATTCCGGAAAGCTGGATTTCCGGAACGCGACATTTACATTGGCGGTCCGAATGAAAGGAACAAAAATCTCGTGGTGCGGCTGCACGGTTCCGACAAGCACAATCCGGTGTTGCTGATTGGCCACCTGGACGTCGTTGAGGCACGGCCGCAGGATTGGACTACCGATCCGTTTACATTTGTCGAAAAGGATGGCTACTTCTACGGCCGTGGGACACAGGATATGAAAGATGGGGACGCGATCCTGGTGACCACGCTTCTGCGTTTTAAGGAAGAAGGGTATGTTCCGGATCGCGACCTAATCCTTGCACTAACGGCTGCGGAAGAAGGCGGCAAAGATAATGGGGTGGAGTGGCTATTGAAGAACCACCGCGACCTCCTAAACGCCGAGTTCGTCTTGAACCACGATGGCGGCGAAGTGCAAATGGATCATGATAAGCCAGTGGCTATCACCGTCGATGCAACTGAAAAGCTCTACTCTGACTATCAAGTGGTGGTTACCAATCCCGGAGGGCATAGCTCACTGCCCCGTCCCGACAATGCAATCTACGAACTCGCAAATGCGCTGGTCAGATTGCAGCACCATCAGTTTCCGTTCGAGTTGAACAGTGTCACCCGTGCCTACTACGAGCACCTGGCGCAGGTGGAACCCGGCCAGCGGGCAGCAGACATTCTTGGGGTTCTGCGTACTCCTCCCGATATGGATGCGGTGCAGCGCGTTTCACGCGACCCTATCGACAACTCACGCCTACACACGACCTGCGTTGCTACGCGTCTTGAAGGAGGGCATGCCAATAACGCCTTGCCCGGACGAGCCGAAGCCGTGGTGAACTGCAGAATTCTGCCTGGGCACAGTAAACAGGAAGTTCGGGATGAGCTAGCCAGGGTGTTCGATGATGCGCGGGTGCAGATTCGATATATCGCAAGTAATGGCGACCTGTCCGATACGGTCACCGTGCAGCGCGCATTCGCACCACCCCCGCCGAATCCAGAGGTGTTTCATGCAGTCAAGACGATTGCCGCCAAAACATGGCCAGGCACTCCTTTGTTTCCCACGATGGCAACCGGGGCTTCTGACGCCGTGTATACGATGGCTGTAGGTTTACCCACTTATGGAGTCTCGGGAATTGAGACCGAGCGTAATGATCACCGGGAGCACGGCAGGGATGAACGAGTTCCAGCAGCGTCTTTTTTTCGCGGCGTACAGTTTTACTACGACTTCCTGAAAGTTCTGACCTCCGCCGCGCATTGACCCAGGAAGCTGGCTTGCATGTCTGGGCGAGATCGACGATTCAAGGGTCTTGCCTGACTCTTTGCGAACCGGGCGGTTCATATGGAGCGCGGGTTTTTCAACGACTCACGCTGGTCGTACCGTTCTATTTCGGCATCGCTTATAACATTGCAGATTCGCTGACAAGAAACAGGTGTGGGAGCGAGTAGTCGGAAAGGCTTGACTTCAGGACTATGATTTTCCCCAGGGGAGAATCTATGCTCTTTGCTAACAAGATCTATCAATACCTCGCGCTGGCCGCAGCCATACTAATTCCAAGTTCTTGCCTGGCACAATCGGGCGACTGGAACGTCGTCCATCAGCTCTCAGCAAACCAGGCCATTAAGGTCACCCTTGACGACGGCAGGTCGTATCACGGCAACTTTCACTCGGCAACGGAAACAGACCTAGTCATCCATGCGGGTGAAGACGAGCGGACGCTCTTACGCAACAACATCCGGGGCGTTGCAATAAGAAGTCACAGTCACAGGGGCCGGAACGCCCTGATTGGAGCCGGTATCGGGGCAGGCGTCGGTCTCGGCGCCGGGGTCTCCATTGACAACGATTGCTCCAAAACCTCGATTGTGTGCACGGGCAACAAGGGCAAAGCTATTCTCACTCCCGCGTTTGCGTTTCTGGGGGCAGGAATCGGCGCTTTGCTCCCGTCGGGTGGGTGGCACGAGATCTACCGGAGCCGGTAGCGCAGTGCCAAAGCGAGGTGCCAAAGGCAAAACCTCTGCGTCAACGTTTTCGGAGAATAACTCATTGATTACTGCGCCGACCAGCCTTTGAACGCATCCAGAATCAGGTCTGAAAACAGCCAATTCATTCAAGCCAATTTCCACCCAAACGCGATAGCATCTCGGCACACTTTCATCTACCAGGAGAAAACACGAATGTCACCAGATGCACGCTTTATGTGTGGCCTGAGTCTCATTCTGATTCCAACAATTGTCTACGGGGGCCTGACCATTCTCAGCCTAATTACCGCTGGACAGTTCGGGACACTAGGGCCAGGAAATTTATCAGCCTCTCAGGTTGCATTTTGGAGGGCCGGTCATGCCCACGCTGGAGTTCTCACATTGCTTGCGCTTTTCATTCAAATCGCAGCGGATTATGCAGCGTTGCCGCCAATCCTTGCCTGGGCCGTGCGAATCGGAGCCATCGCTGCCTCGATTCTCGTCTCAGGAGGATTCTTTGCGATGGCCTACCTAAGGTCGGCGCGTTTCATACTCTATACAGGCGCAATTCTGGCGGCAGCGACAACGCTAACCGTGGGCATCGGTCTCATCCGTTCGCGGTAGCGCCTTTGGTTGGATCAACAGTCCCTGGCTCGTGCTTTTGCGTCGGACCAAATCCTTTGGGGCGGTTCCGAGCATTCGTCGGAACGTTCGTGTCAGATGCGCGGCATCCGAAAATCCGGCGTTCTGAGCGGTTGCAGTGGCCGTCGCTCCATTCATGAGTTCATACGACGCTCGCTGAAGCCGGAGCCAAAGAATATAGGGACGGATAGGAACTCCCACCGATTCTGTAAAGACATGCATGAGTCGCGACGGGGAAAGACCAGAGATTTTGGCCAGAGTCTTAAGCGAAAGGTCTTGTTCCCAACTTAGATTTTCGCGGAGGTATTTGAGAACTCGGCTGACTCGAGGATGAATCCTTACCGTTCGACGGCCATTCAACAGGTCTCGCCGCACCCAGCGTTCTACGCGCTGTTGAGTCAGTTTAGGTCCGAGCACGAAACGCCAGTGCTCCACCTGTGCTGCGGGAACTCCGGAAATTTTGCCCTTGATTCGTTGAAGGAGAGCGGTACCTAGTTCGCTCTCCGGATCAATGAATCCTATGAGTAGGGTCTTGCCTCGGGCATCAACTTCATGATCTGAATCTGGACGGACCAATACGGCCCCGCATATTTTCCATGCGGCGCCTGGTCTACTTCGGATCCGCAGTTTGCCTTCCATCACCATGAGGAGCTGAACGCAATGATGACTGTGGTGAGCGGAGGTGAGCCCTGGTCCCCACACGATCATTGCTGCCGGCCAGATCCAGGACCCGGGATTTGGATGCACTAACATGAGCCGATTTGACCATAAGTCTGGCGCGTACGAGAGCTTTTCTTGACCTCCCGGTTGGTAGAACTCGTCGATACGAGGAAGACCCCAGTCCGCTCCCAAAAGTGGGCGGTCAAGATAGCTAAGCGACGGCACCTTCCAGGGTCGAATTAGGTTTGCCTGGAGTTTCGGCAAATTCAAACACGGAGCCGAGGTCGGCACTTGCAAGCACGTCGCGCACGATGGGAGTAGGGTCGGCCAGGGTGAGATAAAAACCTGCTGCCTGCAATGCAATAAGCGCGCCCACTCCAGCCCCATCAATAGCTGTCACCTCACGAAGATTAACGATTACCTCGCGGCAACCACGCCGCATCACAGAGCACAATAAGGCGGTTTCATGGCCGACGACAAGTCTGCCTTGGCAATGAAAAATGACTAGGCCATCCACGCGTTCTGATCTGATCGTCAGCAATTGTCCCCCTCATGCCTGGTTGACGCTTCAGGCAGTTGTCTTTGGTCCCGCTGTGGTAATGATCGAAGCGCCATATCGGTCCGCATATGGATTCACGAATTCTTCACGTTCTCCCGGCGTCGTCCGCACTCAACGCTGCGTCATGCGTCGGCGCCGGTTGAGAATGACAAGGGAATCACGGTAGAAGTGCGTTGAATCTCCTCTCCTTACCCGGTAAGGGCATCGAAGGGACAACAACAGGAGCTAATTGGCGCTCACGATTTTGGAGGTCCCCTCAAAAACCTATGCGACCTGAGTGACTCGTATGAACTCCTCAGCTGAGGTTGAAGCTCTCGCGGGTGCCATGACTGCATTGGCTAACATGAAAGCAGCGCCGGCCAAAGGAAAGTGGATCGCAAGATAATTTAGGCCGTCGGCTACATCAGAAAACCTTGTGATCGTGAGTGGAACGTAAACCAGCACAACCAAGGTGAGTGCGGCTACGCCAAGGGTCTGAGCGGCCAGGGCTTCATATCTCTTCGTCGCAAGCCCCAATGCACATGCAATAAAGAGTCCGGCATTAACGTATCCCCACAATGCATGTGCCGGAATCCAACCCGGCATGGCAACAAACATGGCGGCATTCTCCTGAGGGAAACCCGGTGCGAATGTCGGGTGAAAAAGATGATCGATGCCAAAAACCGCAATCGGAATCGCCATCATGAACCGTGCGGCTGTGATCACTTGAGGGCCTGGTGTGGCCCGGTTCCAGGATGTGGACGATCTTTTGCTATGGCCGATTTGTGAAGCCGCAAGGGCTAGCGCTCCCGCGCTCAGGCACGTGTCGCGGAGAAGAATGGTGAGGCGAATAGGATCATGTGGGTCTTTGAGGAAATTGGGAAGGTGAATCATCAGCGCGAACATTAAGATCATGAATCCGAGAAGCGCCGACGCCAACCGCCACTTGATCCTGGTCGTCAAGCTCAGAGCGCCAGCGAAAAGCGCAAATCCCACGAAGTAAGCCCAGAACAGCCGCCACGGCATCCATTCAGGAACAATGATAGCGACGAATTCCGCTGCAACCATATGGTCGGCGCCAAAGATCGCCATTGCGACCGCAAAGAAGGCGGGCCCAAACAATGTAAGCCGGTTGGGTCCCCGAAGATGATCGAGATGATTGCGTTCGCGTCGATTGATTCCGATGAGTCCAATGGCGATCGCCGCCCCACCGGCGAAGTACGGCCAAAAGACACTCGCTGGAATCGAAAGAACAAGCAATGCGAGAATTTCTGCAAATAAATGGGTTGCAAGGATCATCGAGCAGGCCGGGGTGGAGTACTTCGCAGACAAACTTAGTGCAGAAGGAAGGTGTGGACAATAGCCACTCGACTGAATTCCGATATGACCACTTCGTGCTCGGAGGGTCGTCACTGAGCGGTACTGTGTGCCGCTTCATTCAAATGCTGACGCGCAAGGGCGTTGAGTATTTCCTCGCCCCAGAACGAGAACGCCCCTCGAAGGGTTCATTAGCCAGCCAGGCTCATTCCCCTCGCAACGTCTTCCAGTCCTGCAAGACTACCGCGTGGCCCTGGCGAATGATGGTCGTATAGACGGAATCGAAGCCCTTGTGGTCTTTCGGACCGTAGTCGAGGCGAAAGTTCTGGCCAAGCCCCATGTCCTTGTTGTGGAGTGACTCGATGCCGGCGATGAACTTTGCTCGAGTCAGATCTTTGCCCGCCGCTTCCAGGCCCTCGACAAGAACCATTGCGTCCACGAAACCCTCGAGGCTGACGAAGCTTGGCGATGTGCCAAACATGTACTTGTCGAGCGCTTTGCGATAAAGCTGGATTGTAGGCAGATCGACTCGGTCATACGGCGGCACGACCTGAGTAATAATGACGCCCTCGGCGTCGCTTCCAGCAGCGTTGATCAATCCCTCCGTGCCCACGAATGAGACGGTGAGAAAGAGCGGATGCCACCCTCCGATGGGCTTCTTTCAAAATGGCGGCGACCGGTGCGTAGGAGCCAACCAAGATGACGGCGTCAGGCTTCGCTGCGCGCACCACATTCAGCCCCGCGGAAATTTCGAGAGTGTTGCGTTCGAATGTTCCTACCGATGCCGGAGTGGCGTCGTGCTTGGCAAGGGCGTGTTCGACCCCTTCGAGCACGGTCTTCCCGAACGCGTCATTTTGATAAATAACTCCGATTTTGCGGATCCTCGAGATCGCCATAGGCCTTCCACTTGCTCGCGAGTTTCGTCGAAATACGAGGACCGGACATTAATGATGTTGTGCTTAAGCGGTTCATACAGTATCTGCGCTCCTGTGAATAGACCGACGACCGGTATCTTGGCCGACTCGGCTAGAGGGATGTATTTGACCGCAGTCGGAGTGCCGACGAAAAAACCCATCGCAAAGACGTCTTCTTTCAGCAAGGAGTTGAAGCACGCGGGTGCGTTCTCGGGATCGTAGCCGTCGTCGTGCGAGACGATTTCGATCTTGCGCCCATTCACGCCGCCAGCATCGTTGACCTGATGGAAATGGGCGAGCGCCCCAAGTTGGGTCTGAATTCCCAGGAACGAGGTCGGTCCTGTAAGTGCGGAGCAAGAGCCGATACGGATGGTTGAGCTCGTAACACCTGGATTACTTTCCTGCGCTGATAATTGAATTGCGGCCGCCGCGAACAAGACAGCGAATGTGAATGCGCAGATGTACGCACGAAGGTGAGGCATGGCTCCCCCAGCGAAGGTGGGACTGATTATCCCATCGACGCCCTCGAGGGCGAAAGTTACGACAGTGTTCGGAAGGCAGGGTGACAGGCGGCACGTCCAGGTCGCTTCAAGCGCGGACTTGAAATATCTCCGGTCTGCCGGCTAGGGTTCAATTCGCAAACGAGGCGCCCAAGGGACGACCAGTTCGACTGGCTCCCCGGCACCACATAAGTCCCGCTCTATGAAGCACTTCAGTTCGCCACCCCAGAACGCGAAACGCCCCCCCACCAATTTCGCCGAATTTTCGTGGAAGGGAACGTCGTCGCCCCATCTCTTCCGCCGTTCTTTAGTTCAAATCAGGGCTGGCACAAATCTCCTATGAAAATCCAATTCAAAGAGTGAAATTGTGGGTTAAAACACATGCGCCTCGTTGCGCTCCAGCCGCTCTGCTAGAATGCCAGCCGTGAACCGGCGAACTCTAGTCCAGTTGCTTCCAACAGTTGCGCCATTGCTCTCACGGGTGCTTTGGGCAGCGTCTGAGGGCAACCCCAAAGCTGCGCAAGACTCGACGGCAGTCTATGAACTGCGTGTCTACCACGCCGCACTCGGAAAAATGCCTGCCCTTCTGACACGCTTCCGCGATCACACCATCAAGTTTTTTGAACAACACGGAATCGAAAGCGTGGCTTATTGGTCTCCTCTAGAAGAACCGGAGAAGAGCACCACTCTGATCTATATCCTTCGCCATCCCAGCCGCGAGGCAGCGGACGCGAACTGGAAAGCTTTCCGCGACGATCCCGATTGGCAGAGCGTGCGCGACAAATCGGAAGCCAGCGGCAAACTCGTCGAAAGAGTGGATTCCACATTCATGGCCCTCACCGACTTTTCTCCCCGTGGGTTTCTGGCAAACGATAGAAGTAACCTGCCTCCTCGGCGAAACCTGAAGAGAGGCCTGGCCATCGGCTGAAAAATCAAACGGCTACTGATCAGGAATCACGTGGCCTAACTCATGATAGGGTCATGGGTCTGTATGAACAGCTAATGGTCGCCGACGCCCATCGAAAGGATCTCGCAATTCTGATAGGACAGGTGATTAGCAGGTTGAGCCACCTCTTCACCCGTAAAGAGAAGTGCCGGGTGGCTTCGCAAGCGTCAGACCAATCTGTTAGGGACGGCGGGGCACGTCGTCATGACGGCGACGTTGGGTCCAGAATTCAATTGGCCCATGTCGAAGAGTACGGCCAAGGAGCCGAGCAATAGGACCCAGAGCCCTGTCTCCAACAGGTCGACTGCTCCCATGTTCAAACCTGCTGCCAGATCCACATCCCACAAATGCGGGTTGCCGCATATGCTGTCGAAGTAAATTTCCGCCACCCTTCCAACCGTCGCTGTTAGCAGAACGCATAGCCACCAGCGCCACGCGCACACCACTCGAAGGATACTTCGCCACGGCAGTCGACATCCCCATAAATTCGAGGCCGCCGCGAACGGAAAAAAGATAACCGGCATCACCACCCAAGCTAGCAGCCATTTCAGAATTTCACTCGGAAGATAGTCTTGCATTTCTGCGGCGACCAAATACAACATTCCCCACAGAAGCAGCGCAAGTGATCCCAAACCGGCCGGACATGTTTCCCCTGGTTCCTCATCAAGCTGCGCAGCATTCCCGCTTGTACGACCAACGCGGTAATCGCCACCAAAGCGACATACGACCCACGCAGCCCGCTGGACAACCACTCGGGCAACCTTTGAATCCGTTGCAAGTACAACGACACCAAATTTACCCATATCCATACCAACACCCAGCCGAACTGTGCTCCAACCCAGTGGCGGCTGATGCTCAGGCGCTTGGCCAGCTCCGTGAAACCTCCCCGAGTTACGCGGTCACTCAAGACGAGTCGCAGAGATTGCCTGAGGAGAGACATACTTGAAAGTTTAGCTCTTAGAGAAGCCAGGTCGACGCCTGATATCGTGATTTGTCAATAAGTGGTTTTTCCAAATCCCCAAAGGCCCGAGCCGCTCCAACTCCGCGATAGCAGGTCTTTCAATTACCTTCGTGCTCTTTCCCGGTTGTGGAAGCGTGTGCCCTAATCGAAGTGAGACTTCGCAGTGAGCAAAGGAAGAACACACCAAAATGAAACTTTCGCGATTTGCATTGATCCTGGTGCTGAGCGCAACTGGTTACGCACAGCAAGCAACTCCCACCTCAGCAACACAGAACGTTACCTCACCCACGGCAGCATCTCAAACTGGTGGTACGGTGATTTTTTATCGTGAGGGTCACTTTACCGGCAGCGCGTTGAAACCCTCCATATTTTTGGATGGCAGAGAGGTAGCCCGATTGAAGAACGGTACGTATTTCATGACGCAGGTAGAGCCTGGGAAACATGAGGCAGGGTCCAGTGCGAAGCACGAGCCCCCACTCACCATTGACGTTAAACCCGGAGAAACCACCTACATCCAAATGATTGTGGTGAGCGGAACTTGGCGTGGAGCAGGACGACTCATTCCGGTACCTGCGGACGATGGAAAGGGTGCGGTATCAAAACTGCATCTCCTCGATTAACGCAACGACCTCGAGAATGGGGCAGGCTGTGCAGTCCACGGCTGTGCTTAAGCTCCAGAATCACCGTCGCTCAAGACTAGGTGCTCTTGACGGCGGTTTTCTTGCGTCTGCGGATGATTGGTCTGTCGTGGAACTCCCCATACGGCAGCGGTTCCGACGGGATCGCTAGTAAGGGCAGTCGATGCAGTTCGTGGAAAAGGGCCAATCAGGAATTAGCCGGACCCGAGGTAGCAGATCTTTTCAGTCTACTACCCCGACGCCGCGGGCATGTCAGTACTTCGAAGCACTGGTTGCGTTGGCAACATCCTGTGAGTTCATATCAAACGTGAGAATGAAGCCGTTTGTGCCCTTGTATTCGAAAGCTTTTGGGCCTTCTCGGTACGCTTCAATCTCATTCGGCATCATGACGAAGCCATCGTTGCGCGGTGCTCCCCAGTACTTCACATTCTTGAGGATCACAGGGTCATCGGTCATTCCGTGGAAACTCTTGAGCTTCACCTCTGCGGTCTTGCGACCGTTGAGCGTGGCGTGAGCCTGGTCTTTGTCGAAGGTCCAGGTGTCGATGTCGCCTTCGGCTACCTGGAACGATCTCCACTTCACGGGGAAGACGTGGGGGAGGATTTCACCAATGCCCTGCCTTTGTTCCGGGGTGACAGATTTGTCGAAGGTGACGACCACCCAATCCATCTGACCGGTGGAGAAATCGCTGCCCAAGTCGCCACTCAGCCACAGCTTAGCGCCTGCCAGATCCGTGCTGCCGTAATTTCCCTTGTTGATTTTGTAGGCGATGTTGAACCGGCAATAGTGCTCCATCTTGCCATTGTCGTGGTGGGCCGCTGGATGCGAGTTGAAATAGCACATGCAGAAGTGAGGACAGCTGCAGGCCTCAATCGCCGTGGCATTGATCGCCCAGCTGGAACCAGCAGTGTGCCCGGCAGAAACCCCCAGCAGAGCGATTGTGGTGAGAACTACGAAGTGCCGCATCATGTGTTTCCTCCATTTGTCCGTTTCTACGGTCGGCTTACTGAGCCTGGCCTGAGAATGCAGCGCAGGAGACGTTAGGGTGCCAGTTAACGAATGCGCCGTTGGGATTTGGCTTCCACGCCCAGACGTGCAAGGTATAGAAAGGCGGCAAGCCGAAGCGATTGGGGCTTTCAAAGTAGTGAAAGAGCTGTCCCATAAGCTGGGGCGCGCCTTGCCCTGGATGAGCTTTGTCCCAGGGATCAGCCAGTACCAGAAAATCTGCACCGATCAGTTGAAGGTGACCGTCGGGCCGTGGTTCGTAAATCACGATCTGGGGCCTGGTGGCATCGACGACGCCGCTGCCGACAAGGGCCATATTCACGTAGTGAAGGCCCATCGCGCCTGAATCGGGGCCGGTCACGCAGCCGAAAAGCAGGGAATACCCCTCTGACTCGGCCACCGAGACATCTTTGAACCTGGCGGTTGACTCGCGCACGGCTTGGAGAAGTGCGCCCTGAGCGGTTGTAAGTGGTTCAGCTTTCGAAGTTGCGTGGTGGCTAGGTGCAGATTGTGCCGTAGCGCATTCAGGAATCACGATCCCGAGAAGCAAAACCACGAGAAGATACTGTGCTGGAATTCGTACGATCCTCATTACCGAAACCTCCGCTGGCGAGAACTGAATTACTGTCCGCGAAGCTCGTTCCTAAACCAGCCCGAATGCGCTAAAATCGCCGACATTCTCGTGGGTTGAAGGCGAGCGACCTTGCCGGTGTCATGAGCAAGGTGCCGACAACGTGCCTGAAATGTCTTTGAGGAGTTCTGAAGAAGTTCTTAAGAATTTCTTCCTGCGGGCACTCTCTTGAAAACAAAGAACATTTACGAATTTGGTGCATATCGTCTCGACACGGAGGAAAAGGTCCTCGTTCGCGACGGTCAACCTGTTTCCCTGCCACCAAAGGACCTGGAAACGCTTGTTGTACTGGTTGAGAAAGCCGGACACATCGTCGAGAAGGAGGAACTCCTCGAAAAAGTCTGGCCTGGGGTCTTCATCGAAGAAAACAATCTGGCCAGGCGCGTTTTCAACCTGAGGCAGGTGCTCGGCGAGGGCCCGGACGGACGCCAGTACATTGAAACCGTTCCGAAGCGGGGATATCGGTTTATTGGGTCGGTCCAGGAAACCGGCGAGCGGGCGGCGCCTGCAGCACCGGCAGCGCCAGCAAGCGATTTCCGGCAGCCTACTCCGGATGTGAGCCGCCGGCGATCTCTGTGGACGTGGGCAGTCGCAGCCATCCTGATTGTGGTAGTCGGCCTTGTGGCGCAACGTTTTTTTCGTGGCCGGAACTCTTCTCCCCAGAGAGTCATGCTGGCAGTTCTTCCGTTTGAAAATCTCAGCGGCGATGCCAACGAGGATTACTTTGCCGACGGTCTCACCGAAGAGATGATTGCCCAGTTGGGGCAGGTTCAACCGTCGAGACTGGGCGTGATCGCCCGAACGTCGATTGTCCGTTACAAACACACCAGCGAGCCGATCTCCCAAATTGGTCGGGACCTGGGTGTGGGGTATGTGATGGAGGGAAGCGTTCGGCGCGCCGGGGGACGCGTGCGGATTACGGCTCAGCTAATCCAGGCAGGCCAACAAACGCACGTGTGGGCGGGGAGTTATGAACGGCCCATCGATGACGTTTTGACGATACAAAGGGAAATCGCGCAGAAAGTAACAGATTCACTTTCCATGGCACTACTGCCGGCCGGGACGATATCGACTGCGAACGCGCCTCTCAATTTGGAGAGCTACGACAAATACCTTCTCGGCTTGCACGAGCTCGGACAAGGTACGAGGGAAAGCGTCACTAAGTCTATTCAGTATTTCCAGGAAGCGATCGACAAAAACCCGAGGGACGCACGCCTCTATTCCGCCCTGTCCCAGGCCTACGATGCGGCAACCACGTACTACAATTCACCTGCCGCGGTGATGCCGCGCGCGAAACAGGCAGCACTCAAGGCGGTTGAACTCGATCCCAATCTTGCGAGCGCGCACGTCAAACTGGGCTACGTGCATTTGTTCTATGACTGGGACTGGCCGGCGGCAGAGAAGGAATATCGCAGAGCGCTCGAGATCAATCCAAGTTCTCCGGAAGCACAGCTCGGCTATGCGAATTATCTGGCTACCTTGGGGCGTTTTGACGAGGCACTCTCGCGAGTGCAACAGGCGTATCTGTATGATCCGCTGGCGGTCGATAGTCGGAACGAGGCGCTCTGGATTTACTACTTCTCGGGACGGATGCCGGAAACCGTAGATCAGTGCCACAAAACAATGGAACTGGAACCGGCGGCGGGCACGGCCTATATCGTGCTGGCGGAAGCTTACGCGCAGATGGGGAAGCGCTCTGAAACACTCCGCACCGCGGAAGACGCTGTTCGGATAGCGAATTATCCAAGCGCCCTGGCCACCGTGGCTTCGGCACTCGCTCAAGTTGGCGAGAAGAGCAAGGCTACTCAGTTGCTGAATCAAGCGTTGGAAAAAGCCAAGAAGGAGTATGTCTGCCGTTTTATTGTTGCGCGCGCATATGTAGAGCTGGGGAACAACGAGAAGGCGCTGGAATCCCTGCAGCGAGCCTTTCTGCAGCGATCCACTTGAATGCCGTGGATCGGGGTGGATCCCCGACTCAGCCCTCTACGAAGCGATCCCAGGTTTCAGGACATAGTCCGACGCATCGGCGTGCCGCAGAGCTGAGCACCCCATTCTCCGGCGTCGTTCTCTGACTATTCTTCGTTTTCGCCGGTCTCTTTTTGCCGGGGAGGCAAGTCGAGAAGGATTTCCGGCGCGCCAGAGGAATGCAGCTGTCGGTTAAATCCTGCTAGCTCCTTTTCCTTGAAGCTGTCCCAGTCGACGATCGCCTGGGAAAGTTGGTGTGCGGTAATCGCATAGGCATTTAACTGGGCCGCAGAGGGCGCCGCGTCTGATTTTTCAACATCTTTATAGAGATCAATTGCGTTTTGATTTGCGCTTTTCAGGGTTGATCCCTCCGATTCTTTACTCGCGCCGTCCAGAATGGCGGCGACCCTTTGAGCCAGTTGTTTCGCAGAAGCGGCACTTGAAGAACCCTGTTTTTTTGAAATATTAGTCAGTTGTTCCTGCACCGAACGCGCCTGCGAAACGGCTTGCGAACTTCGCGACACATCTGTCGCGAGTCGCATTGCGAGGTCGAATTGGGCACGCAATGAGACAAGGTTGGCCTTGATGCGAGGATCCATCTTTACCGCGATCTGTGCCGTCTCGATTTTGCCGCCTGCTATCAGGCGAATGGTATATGTTCCCGGCAAAACCAATGGCCCGAGAGGATAGTGAGGAGTCCGATGCGGGACAGCGGAGATCGGATACTCATGCAGCGTTGATGTCGGAGTAGCGTAGCGTAGGTCCCATATCCAGCGATGCATGCCGGAATCTAAAGAAGGAACCTGCTCTGGTTTGAGCCAGTAAAGTGGGATGAGTTGTTTCTCAAGCTCAGCCTGCGTTTGTTCCGGATTGTCATCGCTCGAATATCGTCTCACGAGCTTGCCTTGAGGGTCGCGAATTTCGACGGCCAGCGGTCCTGGAACCGGCTTCGAGAGATAGTAGTCAATGAGTGCGCCATCGGGCGGGTTCTCGCCCGCCGGTTCATCGGCTGGAAGGGGAGTGTCGGTATTGGTGTTGCGCCGAACCCGAATGGCTGGCGCAGGAGCGAACAGATGCACATCAGAAGACGCGATTTCCGAGTCGAGTTGTCGCAGAGGAGCGATATCGTCGAGAATCCAGAATGACCGACCATGGGTCGCGACGATGAGATCGTCGTCATGAATCCATAGATCGCGCATCGAGGTGTGCGGGAGGTTTAATTGCAGCGATTGCCAGTGATCGCCAAAATCAAACGACACCCAAACTGATGTCTCTGTTCCGGCAAACAATAGTCCCTTGCGTACAGAGTCTTCCCGCACCGTGTTTACCGGGGACTTGTCAGGGAGGCCGCGGCTAATTTCTTGCCAGGTCTTTCCGCCATCATGGGTGCGGAAAATATGTGGCTGCACGTCATCAATGCGGAACCGGTTCACCGCCACGTATGCCGTCTGCTCGTCGAAACGGGAGGCGCAGATCTGGGAGATCTTGCTCCAGGGCGTGAGTGCAGGGGGAGTGATATCTGTCCAATTTGCGCCGCCATCGCGCGTAATCCAGATGAGACCGTCATCGGTTCCGACCCAAATGACTTTAGTAGTCTGGAATGATGGAGCGACGGCGTAAATCACGCCGCGCTGCTTCGCCACGCCGGGATTTAGGTGAAACTGGTCGCTCACACTTGCCGGAACGCCCGGTTCCTTGCGGGTCAGGTCCGGGCTGACTTGCCGCCAGGATTCGCCGCGGTCATTGGTTTCAAACAGGACGTTGGTGGCGTAGAACAGGGCATGGGGATCTACGGGCGAGAAGACAATCGGCTCGGTGCGGTCAGCCCGATATGGATGGGTCTCGCCCTTCTCTTTCGGGGATTCCTGTTCTTGCGCGGTTTCGCCCCGGTCTGTTGCCGCAAATCCAATTGGAACCGGCGTGACGTTCTCCACCTGCCCGGTGCTCCAGTGATACCGGGAGACTTCGCTGCGGCCAGCACCGAAAAAAATGTCGGGACTGAGAGGATCTGGTGCAACGTAGCCATACTCAATCACGCCCACCGGACGCCAGTCGCGGAATGTGATTGCGCCGTCATTCCCACGGCTCGAGATACAAACGGAACCGCTCTCCTGTTGGCCGCCGCACACCTTGTAAGGAAATTCATTGGTAGTAATCGCGTGATAAAGCTGGGCTGTGGGCTGGTTGTACCATGAGCTCCAACTCCGGCCCCCATTGACGGTAACCAGCGCACCCTGGTCGGAAACAAGAAGAATAATGCTGGCGTTGTCAGGATTGATCCACAGGTTCTGGTAGTCGTCGCCCCCAGGAGCGCCGCGAAGGCTTTCCCACACCTTGCCTCCGTCGGTGGATCGCATTGTAACGATGCTCGCGCTGTAAACCACATCAGGGTTTTTAGGATCCACCTTCGGTACTGCCAGATCGCCGCCACCTATCTTCATCGCTGGACGGGGGTCATCCGTGACTCGGTACCAACTTTCGCCCGCATCATCTGAGCGATAGAAGCCGAGGCCTTTGTCCGTTCCGTAGGCCGTCGGCTCGGTGGTCGCTACTGTTGCATAGAGACGATGGCTCTGGCTTGGTGCGATTGCCAGGTTAATCTGTGCAAGGTTTCCGGGTAAGCCCTTCGTCAGCTGACGCCAAGTGTTGCCGCCATCGGTTGACTTGAACAGCCCGCCATTGGTGCCCTGCAATTGGTTCTTGTCTTCCCACGGTCCCAGGCGGGACTGCCACAAAGACGCATACACGACTGTAGGATCTGCAGGATCCAGCTCCACGTCCGATCCGCCGGTGTTTTCATCCTTATAGAGGATCTTTTGCCAGGTTGTGCCTCCATCGGTCGAGCGAAATATCCCACGTTCGGGATTTGAGCCGTACGGGTGTCCCAGCACGGCAGCAAAAATTCGATTAGGGTCCCTGGGATCGATCGCCAGGGCCGGAATTTGCTCGCCATCGCGCAGACCGAGATGTGTCCAAGTCTTTCCAGCATCGGTGGATTTATAAATGCCATTGCCTATAGAAAGATCAGGACGCTGCAGGCCTTCGCCGGTAGCAACGTACAGAATGTTAGGGTCCGCGGGGGCAACGGCTATCGCACCGATCGACTGCGTAGGTTGATCATCGAAGATTGCAGTCCAGGTTCGGCCATAGTCGTCGGATCTCCACACTCCGCCGTTGACAGCGCCTATATAGAAGACGCCGGGTTGGCTGGGTACGCCGGACACAGCCCGGGTCCTCCCGCCCCGGAATGGCCCGATCATGCGCCAGCCCAGGTCTTGATAAAGGCGCGGAGGGTACTGCTGAGTAGCTGCTGAAGGACAATAAAAAGCAGCAAAAATCGTGAAAAGTAGAACTTTATTCATGGTGAAAACCTTGAGCCACCTCTGACCTTGTAGCCGTCGCAAAAGCGTTTTTTGCGTCATAGGATACTGCGTGTTCGTGAAACGATATCGCCGTTGCAGAGCGACGACAGATATCGTGTTCTACGGTCTCTGACGGCAAGGGACATTTTCAACTTTTCACGAAAAACCGGGCAAGAGCGTCTACATTCTTTTCTGTTCAACCTGCCGCCCTTCGCGTACTGTGTCCCATTAAGAACGGCCCACTTCTGGTTCCGCAAAGTACCGATGGACCGCAACCGCTAAAGGAGCCTACGGCTCACAAGGATTTGTCTCCTTTAAGTAGTTCTCATGGAGCAAAGGTCGAAAACGACAACTGCCTACGGTTTCTTGTCGAACTCCGCTATCCCCACTCGCACTACCGTAGCCGGGCGCGCTATATGTCCGGGAGGCGTTTCAGTTTCGGATGGGACGGCTTCCGTCCAGGCGCCATATGCCTTTCCATTAAATACCGTCAACCAGGTGTAGTCGCCGAGGAATGCCGGCTGCGGACTCTCGAAAGAATTTTCTGCCCACGCGTAATTCGTAAAAATCCTTCCACCATTGGTCGACCGGGCGAGAGTAAAACCAGTGCGTTTGTTCTTCGGATCGTCGCGCCTGTCATAAAACTGAACATAGACAGCTCCGGTCATAGGGTCCACAGACATCCACTGAAAAAATTGGTCGGTGCCGTCGTGAATAGCGTCGCTGTTCACGCGAGTCGGCGGCGACCAGGTTTTTCCCCGATCTTTCGACGAGGCGCAAAAGACATCTACATCTCCATTCCGATAGTCGCTCCACGCCACGTAGAGAACTGGACGGTTGGCTTTGAGTGAATCTACGCCGATCTGGGGAAAGCCCATGACGCGCGAGACTCCCGGCACTCCTCCCGCTCCGCCAAAATATGGAGGGGCGACGTCGAACACCGCCCGTGACGGGGCAAAGGTTCGGCCACCGTCGTGCGATTGTGTGAACGTGATTGTGCTCCCATCGTTCCAAATCGAATAGACCGTTCCATCACTTGCAACTGTGCCCACGAAGCCTACCAGTCCGCCGTTGTCGTCGCGCGGCAATCCGGCATGTGTGCTGATTCGCACAGGCTCTGAAAAGCTCTTCCCGCCATTCGTCGATCGGGCAAAGAGCATGACCGACTTGTCCAGTTGCCACTCGATCCAACCGACGTAGATGTTCCCGGCATAAGGACTTCGCGGATTCGTGTCCGCAAATATCCGTGGCATGTCCTCCATGTGGCTCTCGCCATCGGCCTCGTCGCCTTCGTGTTCACCGCCGGCAAAGATCTTCACAGGCACCGCCGTCTTCTCCCAGGTTTTGCCGCCATCGAGAGAGCGGCGAACGAAAATTCCGTTCTTGCCTGCACCGTGTGCCCAATAGGACATGCTGCCGAGTTTCTCGAAATGCAAAGTGCTGAGATACGCATGCCCCTGGCTGTCGAATGCCACCGAAACGTCGCCTCCTCCACGCCATCCGTCGATCGGGGGCAGTTCAGCAGTTGAGAATGTAGCTCCGCCATCCTGTGAATAGGCAATCGTCGCCGGCTGAAAAGCGACTACGCTCTGCAAGGGATTGTTCGGGTTCACAGCGATCGACGGCTCATTGCCGCGGATCTCTGGCTTCGATAGGGTGAGCACCTGACGTTGAGGCGCTGCCGGAAGCCCCACCTGCGACCAGGTGAGCGAAAGCAGAATCGCGGGGGCAACCCCACTGAAGATCCGCAACGTCCGCGTAATGCTCGCTCTCCCGGGTCTCATAGCAGCGCACTTGATTGGATACGGCGCTCAGGATACTTTATCCAATCGTTGCTTTTCCACTCTTTTTCCGCCCCGAAAGGAGAGCAGCAAAGTAATCATGCGTTTATCACACGCGACCATTCTCTTTACATGGACCCTGTTCCTGTGGCCAAACGTGCTTTCGGCACAAGACGATCGCCCCGGCCGAGGGATCGGCAACATCTCAACCTTGGGTGACTTGGTCGTCATGGAACTGGACGAAGGGGCGTTGGGAAAAACTAACCTCTTCGACCTCACGGGGCACACCCTGCGCTTTCTGCCTCAGCATTCCCGCTACTCCGTTCGAATGGCGCCATTGCAGTGGGACTCCGAATTCGGCGCGGAATTCGCCGGAACCGACATGGTGCTCCACAAGTTCTCGTTTCCCTTCTCGGGAAAGTCGTGGAACGTCTTTCGGGTTGGCATTACCGGTTGGATCAGCTTTGTCAATAGCCAGACTCGGGATGAAGAAGGAAATGGTAGCAAGGGCGTCTCAATCAGCCGCTTCGATTCTTTAGCCGATGCTGCGGGCCAGCTCTTTGACAGGGCTCCTGCCGTTTGCGCATTCTTCAAGCCGCGCATGTCGGGCGTTCGCTACGTGAAAGAACTCGGGGACCGCGTCGTCGTTACCTGGAACCTCACCGAACCCTTTGGCAGCATCCAGGACTTCACCTGGTCCAAGACGACTAACCGCTTTCAGGCGATCCTGAAACGCGACGGTGAGATCGATTTTTCTTACCAGGAGCTTGCCGCGAAAGATGCAATTGTCGGTTTGTACCCCGTTGCCTCGGGTAAAGAGAAATTGCTTGCGACCATCTCCTCGGATGCGCACTCCGAACTCGCCGAACATCTTGATGCGAGCAGCGTCAAGATTTCATCAATCGACGATATGGTTGTTCAAGTCACATTCGAGACTCGCGGCCCGGTACTGAAACCTGGCGATCCCGCCTTGCAACGCTTCGCATACCAGGTTTCATTTGCGCAGGAATCATCTGCCCAGCCGAGTGCGGCGCATGAAACTGTCAACTGGACCGTTGTCGGCTCCAAACGCCCCGGCAAAGACTCGAATTATTTCGTCTTCGGCCCTGGTGTCTCCAAAAAGGCGGAAGCGAATGGAAACCGAATTACTATCCGCGGCATCCTGCCTCTCTCGCTTCGCAACGCTGGCCGCATTGCCGCCAGCGCCCAAGTCATAAGCGGTTCCGACCAGGAAAAGACGCTCGAACAGTTGCCTCACCAAACCGTTCAACTTTCCCTCATCAACAATCCCGAAGTGCATTTCTCATCGTTAAGTCCTAAGGACGGACCGTTCTCGCTTATATATGAATCCTTTCACTATCTCCAGTTACCTGATCCGCAAGACCTTTCCTGCACTGTGATAAAAGCCCTTGGAGATCACTTCGACTTCCTCGCGTACTACTCTGATTTCCGCATCGATAATCAGGAAGCGGGCACTCCGAGCGACGGTCCCCGTGGCGGCAATGTAACCGGCATTGGCGACAAGCAGGGAGACCTTGGAACATATTGCACGCAAGGCCGCTTTCAATGGGGATATGTGCAGCCCGTGTATGTGGGTTCAAACCAAATGCAGAAGCAGCCACCTGAGAATGCTCCGGCCGACAATGATCGCGTTATCGCCTCCTATCGGCATCAGCTCGCCGAAAGTACTCCCGACGGCAAGATGTTCCCGTACAACTACGCCATGTCGCAGCTGGGGCATGAAATGGGACATCGGTGGGGCGTGTCGGTTTCCGCGAAAGGGAACGGCGAATCTATCGTTCTCGGACCGGTGCACTGGACACGCGGATTACACGCCCCCGTCGCCTTCCCCTATCAGCGGCCGACAGAAGCATCGGCGATGGGCGGCAGCGTATGGCAGGACAACTATGACGGAACCTTCACTCAGTTGGACGACGATTACTATGTTCCGGCGACTGGCTACTCGTATCTCGACCTTTATTTGATGGGTTTGATTTCCGCCAGCGAAGTGCCGGACTTTTTCATACTGAGGAACCTTGTCCCGGCGGGCACAGACGCAAACGATCATCCGATCTTTAAGGCCGATCGAACCAAAGTTAGCGTCAACGACGTGATTGCCGCTGAGGGCCCGCGGGTGCCGGACGTCAATCACTCGCAGCGGGCATTCAATACAGGGATGGTGCTCATCGTTGAACATGGCAAGCATCCGAGCAAAGAGCTCGTCGATCGGGCAAACGGAATCCGGCAACAATGGATTACGTATTGGTCGATAACCACGGGTCACCGCGGCTCGATGAGCGTGAGCCCGCACTAGCTCTAAACGCGGCGGAGATCACAAGGCCATCTGCAGCTCTCTCAACCGGCGACTTTTTTGGAGAGTCCGACGCGCGGGAACAGGCCTGTATGCATTCAGTACTAGTGGAGTAACTTTTATAGCGATTTACAGTTGATTGTTGGTAAACCCCGAAAAGGCGAAACCAAAGGGACCTCGCGGCCGACAACACGATTTCCTGCCCCCGTTGACATTTCCGAGCAAGCCTGTCGCTCCTAACAGTTTCCCAAGCCATCCAAGGAGAGTACAAGGGACGGCATGGCGGTCATACCTGACCCACCGAATTCCCGCTGGCTCTTGCCTTCTGTCCTCCAGATGGCTGGTATCTTCTTTCTGCTCTCGTCCGCGGCTTTAATCAACGCACAGACGCAGGCTTCATGCACATTCACGACCTTTAACCTGCGGTCGCAAACCACCACAGGCATTAGGACCTTGGAGCCCGGCGGTATAAACGATTACCGCACGGTGGTGGGCAGCGCCGATAACAGCAATGGACTGAGTCAGGGCTTTACGCGATGGAGCAATGGCGGGCTCACCTTCTACACAGCAAAACGTTCCGCCACCGCCGTGGATACTTTTTTCAGCGATCGCAATAACAACGGTGTGACCATTGGGTTCGCAGGGACTCCGTTCTCATTGCGCGGTGCGACCTTCACGCCGCTGGTGCTAAGGATTGGCACGACCACACAGACCATGTTTGCGCCCGTCCGGATAAACAACTGGGGCACGATTGTCGGCTTTTATAACGGCTCCTCCGGCACGATTCATGGCTTCAAACGCTGGAGTAATGGTAAGGCTATCGTGCTCGATTTTCCCGGTGCCAAGGAAACGTTCGCTCTGGGCATCAACGACAGCGGCACAATCGTTGGCTGGTACAGCAAGACGCTACCCCCGCATGAGCAGCAGCACGGCTTTATCTTTCACAATGGTCAGTGGGACACTCTCGACTACCCTAGCAGTAGCTTGTCGACCGCGCTTTTAGGCATCGACAACGCTGGCATGATCGTGGGCAGCACGGCTGCTGGATCGTTCCTTCACGGCTCGTTTATCTACAAAAACGGTGTTTTCAAGAAAGTCTTGGCGCCCAACAGCACTCTTCCGACTGTGGTTTCCGGAATAAGCCTGGTCCGCGGCCTCATCGCTGGCACCTCTGGTTTCGGAGGCTTCATCGCCAGTTGCAAATGAGCCTGAAATTAGGTGTTGGCGTTTGAGCCCATCCCCCTAGCGTGGCTTCTGCGTTCCCTCCCTTCTTTTCGAATATCGGGAACTCCCCTAAAATTGATGAGGTCTGCCGTGCTTTTTGGTCAGGCTCGGTAAGCGTTTTTTGAGAAAATCTCGGTGCGCGTCGAACCGGTAACAAACGGATGATTCCGGTCGCGAAAGGGGTCTATGGTCCTTGCCTTTACTAAGCGGTGTCTGGCAGTCCCTTACTTCAGATATCAAAGCGGAAAGGTTTTCAATTCACGCCTTTCCTGCTTCGTTTTGATTCTTGCCCTGATCGCGCCCGCATTCGCGGCGGAAAAAGTAGAGATCTCCCTTGATCCAAGCAGCAGCGGCGCAACGATAAATCGGAACATCTTCGGCCAGTTTGCCGAGCATCTTGGGCATGGGATTTACGACGGCATTTGGGTTGGGCCGGATTCGAAGATCCCGAACACTCGCGGCATTCGCAACGACGTTGTGGCCGCGCTGAAGACCATTAGGGTTCCCAATGTTCGCTGGCCTGGAGGCTGCTTTGCAGATGAATATCACTGGCGTGACGGCACTGGCGAGCACCGCACTGTGAGACTCAATCCAAACTGGGGCGGCGTGATCGAGCCGAACTCGTTTGGCACGCACGAATTCATGGATTTCATCGATCAGATCGGCAGCCAAGCCTATGTCTCCGTGAATGTAGGTTCCGGGACTCCGCGCGAGGCCGCTGATTGGCTCGAATACATGACCGCTGGGCAATCTACGACCCTTGCGAAAGAACGCGCCACCAACGGCCATTCAGATCCTTACAAAGTTGCCATGCTGGGAATCGGCAACGAAAGCTGGGACTGTGGCGGCAATATGTCTCCCGAGTATTACACCAGCCAGATGAAGATCTACGCCCGCTTCGTACGCAACTATAACCCTGCGCAACAGGCTGTTCCTGGACACAAAAACAGGGAAGAGATGATGAAGATCGCGGTGGGACCTGGCGGTGACGAACCACGGTTTGTCGACTGGACAGAAACCGTGATGAAGGCCTACCAGAACCACTCGTGGAGTTGGGAGATCAACGGGCTGTCCATGCACAACTACACGGTCGTCAACTGGCAGAACAAGTTTTCATCCATGAACTTTGGGGAGAGCGAGTACGCCCAGTTCCTGAAGGCCACGCTTCAGATGGATGGTCTGGTTAACAAGTACTCGGCAATCATGGATAAGTATGACCCGCAAAAAAAGGTCGCGCTCATTGTGGATGAGTGGGGCTCCTGGTACGCGCCGCTGCCCGGAACGAATCCGGGGTTCCTGGTGCAGCAAAACAGTTTGCGGGATGCCGTGTTGGCCGCGTTGAACCTGAACATCTTTGTCCGGCACTCGGACCGGGTTCGTGGAGCCAACATTGCCCAGATGATCAATGTCCTGCAGGCGATGATCCTGACCGAGAAAGAGAAGATGGTGCTGACTCCGACCTACTACGTCTTCAAGATGTATGTGCCCTTTCAGGACGCGACATTCGTCCCCGTGACATTCGCTGCTGGCATCTATCAGAACGGGAACGTCAGCTTACCGCGCATCGATGCCATCGCTGCGAAAGATACCATGGGCAAGCTGTGGCTGGAGATCACCAACGTTGATCCCAATCAATCAGCTGAAATCAGCCTCAGTATTGTGGGGATGGATGCCAGGGCTACCGCTGCCGGACAAACGTTGACCGGGCCGAAAGTGGATAGTGTTAACAGCTTTGATGTTCCGAAGACAGTGGTGCCAAAACCCATTTTCGCCAAGGTGGAAAACGGAAAGCTAACCTTGACGGTTGAGCCCAAGTCGGTGACCGTCATTTCGGTAGAACAGTAAATCGACAAGTGACCGTTCTGTAGCCTGGAAATCTGCGCCTCGACTGTTAGGCGGCGCGGGCACTGTCGGCGGATCGCTCCTCCCTGAGCACCCCAAGTTCCCGCTCAGGAATATTGAATTGCGCGGATCCGCAATCGAGGCACACAAGGAGCCTCGGGAACACCCAAACAATCGGTTTGTTAAGGCCCTCCAGACCGGGAAAATGGATGGCGATTTCACCATTAAATGTTCGCTGCTGTTCCGAACCACAGGCTGGGCAATTCATGGCTGCTCCCTTCTTTCTCAAACAGGCATCCATGCCGTCACTGATTCCAACCAAATACCAGATAGGAGATTCCACCCCTGAGAGGTGACGCGGATCTCTGGTGTGGAAATGAATGCAAAATTGTTGGGGCAGCAGAGTGGCAGACCTGTCAACGTTGACAGGTGCCTGTGACAAATCTTTCACCGAACATTCATCCAGTCTGTGCGGTCTGCAATTTCTTCTTTCACGATGGTCTGATGACGATGAACAACACTATTCGGCTGCTTGTTGTAGATGACTTTGATTCCTTTCGACAGTGGATTTGCTTGAGGCGGAAAACACACAGTCGCTTTTTCATTGCTGGCGAAGCTGCCAATGCACAGGAAGCGATTCAAAAGGCACGCGAACTCATTCCTGATCTCGTTCTGCTCGACCTCTCCCTTCCAGATGCGAACGGTCTTGATGTACAACAGGAATTGCACCGAGCAGTTCCATCCACCAAAGTGCTATTCCTCAGTGGATGGGGCGACGAAAACATCGTCCGTCGTGCCCTGGACAACGGAGCGGGAGGGTATCTGCTCAAAGCCGACGCATATCAAGAGCTTGTCCTTGCGATGGAGTCGGTCGTTCTGGGCACTAGATTCGTCAGCAGTGGATTAAAGACGACTCGTAACACCGCGCAGTCCTTCCGCTATCGACTCGCTGACGCAACCTAAAGGTCAAGCCGTAGCCGACCCCATCAAGCGTGAGCCGGCGATTCTTTTGACATTCAGAACGGAAGTTCGCCTATATCTTGACTGCAAGGTCAAACCGAATCATTGATAATTTTCTTGCCCAAACCTTAAGGAGGAATTATGGCAACGTTGAGAGTCGCTCCGAAACCAGAAGAAGCACACATGAAGGCCGCACAGGTTCGCAAACCCGGCGCGGATTTCGAAATCGTCGATCGCCGAATTCCTGAACCCGGTGCTGGACAGGTGCGCATTAAGGTCAAGGCTTGCGGCATCTGCCACAGTGATGTGCTCGTGAAAGAAGGCTTGTGGCCGGGGATTCAGTATCCGCGTGTTCCCGGACACGAAGTTGCGGGCGTCGTTGACGAAGTTGGCGCGGGCGTCACGTGGAAGAAAGGTCAGCGAGTGGGCGTGGGCTGGCATGGTGGCCACGACAATACGTGTCGCGAATGCCGCCGCGGTGATTTTCGCAATTGTCGTAACGTCCAGGTCACCGGTTTCAGCTACGACGGCGGATATCAGCAATACATGGTGGCTCCCGTGGAAGCACTGGTGCCCATCCCGGATAAGCTTACTGACGTCGAGGCTGCGCCTCTGCTCGATGCCGGAATTACCACCTATAACGCCCTGCGCAACAGCGGCGCGATGCCCGGCGACCTTGTTGCCGTCCAGGGCCTCGGCGGCCTGGGCCACTTGGGCGTCCAATTCGCCAACAAATTTGGTTATGAGGTGGCGGCTATCGGGCGGGGTTCCGAAACCGGCGTGCTGGCCAAAAAGCTAGGAGCACACGTCTATATCGACGGCCAGGCGACGAATGCCGCCGAGGAGTTACAAAGACTGGGTGGAGCGCGCGTCATCATCGCCACGGCTCCCAACTCGAAGGCAATGTCAGCACTCGTTGACGGTCTCGGGCCGAACGGCAAACTGGTCGTGATTGGTGCTGCACCCGATCCCATAGAGGTCACGCCCGCCCAGCTTATCTTTGGCAGCAGAACCATCCAAGGCTGGGCTGCGGGTACGCCAGCTGCTTCAGAAGACACTCTGAATTTCTGTGTGCTGACGGGCGTTCGTCCCATGATTGAAACCTATCCGCTCGAAAGGGCGGCCGAGGCCTATGCACGGATGCTGAGCGGTAAAGCAGAGTTCCGCGTGGTCCTAACAATGTGAAACATGGGAAATGCCTACGGCAGAAGGACTGGAAGGAAAAGCTATGGCGCCCGCACCAAAGGCATCATCGATAATGCCAGTCCTCACTCAGGCGACGAGACCGTTGAAAAACTGAAGAATATTCCGCAGTCCAAGGGAGTCACCGAGAAGCGGAAAAAGTCTTTCTTTGAGCACGAGACTGGCTACTTCTTCGCCGAGTCTGTCAGCAACTCTATGAGGTAGTTCTTCCAGACTTCTCCATGGGTATGAGTGCCATGCCCGAACGTCTGCATCGAGGCCGGAATCAGAACGAATCGGGCGTGCGGCATCCGAGTGACCAGCTTCTGAGCGATCTCCAGTTCCCGCGGGTTAATGAAGTCGTCGGCGGAGTTAACCCAAAGGACCGGGGCCGTGATGGAGTTGAGCCTCGACTCGGGGTTATAGTCGCGGGACGCGTCGAAGTAATAAAGAAAGTCGTTGGCATCGGTAATAGCGACAGCGGCATTGACCGTGCGGTTTACGTAATCCTCGGCCTGCTGGCGCGTCGGGAAGTCTTTCTGCATCTGCTGCGGCGCAGAGCCGGCGATGATCAAGAGGCTGGCCGCTCCGCGGAGTCCTTCGACGGGTTCATGGGAGTAGTTGCCGCTGTCCCATGCGGGATCGTCACGGATAGACTGCATGGCCATATAGCGAAACATCCGGTTGCGGCCGGCGATCTCGATAGGTAGACAGGCGAAGGGCGCGAGGGCGTCGGAAAACTGCGGGTAAGTCTCGCCCCAGACAAAGGACTGCATGCAGCCCATCGAGGTGCCGAGGATGAGGCGGAGATGATCGATATGCAATCCTTCGACGAGCATCTGGTGCTGCGAGCGGACCATATCGTCATAGGTGTACCTCGGGAACTTCATGCGGAGGCCGTCGGAGGGTTTGCTGGACTCGCCATGGCCGATGTCGTCGGGCAGGATGATGAAATATTTTGTGATGTCAAGCGGCTGGCCGGGACCGAAGAGGATGTCCGAGAAAACGGGATTGAGCAGCGAATGGGCGTTGCCGCCGGTGCCGTGCAGCAGCAGGACGGCATTGTCGGCGTGACCCTGGCTGTCGCGGCGTAGCTTCCCAAGCGTGAGGTAGTGGAGGTGCAGGTCCGGGAGGGTCTCGCCAGTACCGAAGTGGAAGCCCCGGATGTCGAAGCTTCCGCTCTCGACGGGCCAATGAGTCGGCGAATACTGGGGCTTCGGTGCCTGGGCTGCAGCGGAGAGAGCGAACGCAGAGAGGGCGAAAGCAAAGGGGAGAAAGCAGGCACGTTGCAGCAATGAAGTCCTCCTGAGCACTTGCACCGGACAGCATTGACGATACACCCGCCTGAGACACTGTCGGGCTCAACCTAAATCCGTTTTATCGCCCGCCATGCTGGCTGAAGCCCTCATGATGGCCTGGTAGAAAACGCCTGGCAGATTCTTCGTACAGGTTCTTCCGGGGTCGATCTAAATTGCGCTCCTAAGTCCTGCTCTCTCTGCTTGTTAGCTTCGTTTCGAGACCACTTTCGTTTTGGCCATGTGGTTGCTTCGACCCCGATGAACCTTGGTGTCGGCCGGGGTTGCACGAATGCGGGAGAGGGGATAAACGGAACCCTCGCGAAACACATCCAAAGGCTTGAAGAAAACTGAGACTCGATGAGCGCCGCAGTCATGTTACGAAACGATTCCGCGAAAGGAAACGACCTTGGGGCAAAGCGGCGCGCCGTGGAATCGGCGCTGGCTCACGGTCGTTCGCTTTTCCATATCGAGCTGCGTCGTGGCCAAGTTCAGTTGATAAGCGAAACCCTAGGAACAGACCTGGCCGTTGCCCGCTCTCTCCTCTTGTTGGCCATCGTGATCTTTCTTCTGCCTTCAGGCTTAGCAGCGGCAGAATCTCAGCCGCCACCGCGGCTTGCTCCCGCTGACCTCGTACGAGCGGTGATTCGCAACGAACTGAACGCGCCAAAGGCTACTGAGATCCGGTGGAGCTACCAGTCGGATAAGGAAGTAGATGGCAAGAAGGAAACCAGAGAAGTGGTTGAAACCAAATCTGGGTCGTTGGACCGACTGCTTAGCGTCGCGGGTCAACCCTTGAGCGAGGTTCAGCAGCGCAAGGAGACGGAACGAATCCTGCGCCTTTCTCAGAGCCCTGAAGAGCAGCATAAGGTGGAACTGGCTCACCGAAAAGACATGCAGCAAGGAAATGCTTTTCTCGAAATGATGCAGAATGCATTTCTGTTCGAGTATGGGGGAACGAGTGGAGCCCTTGTTAAGGTGATGTTCAAGCCAAATCCGAATTTTCATCCGTCATCATTCGAGAGCAAGATTCTCCATGAAATGCAGGGAGAGATGTGGGTTCATGCCACGCAATTGCGACTGGTCAGCATCACCGGCGAACTTATCGATGAAGTAAAATTTGCCGGAGGGCTACTGGGACATCTTGAGAAGGGTGGTCAGTTCGTCGTGAAACGTGTCGAGGTGGCGCCCACCAATTGGGAAATCCAGGAACTGAATGTAAATATGCATGGCAAGGCTCTCCTGTTCAAAACCATTGCCGTGCAACAAAAAGAACTCCACTCGAACTTCCAGCCAGTCCCGGACAACTTGACGCTCTCTGACGCTGCCAATCTGCTCCTGAAGCAGGCTTTCGTTGCGCAGCATTCCTCGACTGACGGCGCCGTACTCGCCGGTTACATACATTCTGGTAGCACTCACCAGAGTCTTCGATAGTGGTGTCTCTCTTTGCTTGGGGCCTGATCTTGTGCGCGTTATCAGGTTGCCCATGACGCCGCTAGATGGCAAAAATAAAGATGGGTGTCTAGTCGTGCCCCGCGTTAAGCCGTTTGCAACTATCGCTGTCCTCGCTGTGATGCGGCGCTGCTCTACGCAGCCATGAATCAATCGCATGAAGTCGGACCGACGGCGCCACCACTGGCCCGTAAGGACGCGATAGGCCCAAACTTTGTGGACAGTGCTTCGGTACTGCCTCGAGGCTCAGCCGCTCCCGGTGTTCGCGGACGGTAAAATCGACTGCCCGGTATCTAACGCCAACTACGCTTCCTTCCTCGCATAACCTACATTGATCTCATGGAGCAGTTCCGCAGCTCTTGGTATTGGCGGCAGCGGCTGGAGGGACTTTAATTGAAACGTGAAAGGAGACGTCTTGAGCCCTCTAGAGTTGCAGGGAAAGTACACGGTCGCCTTAGCAAAAATTGGCGGCGAAACAAGTTCAGAGCCAGCGAATCGGTGCAAGCCCATCTACACGCGGAATTCACAACAGGCCGAGCGTCAGGCCATCGCAGAAGCCGCCAATGCCTTGACAGCTCTTTGGAAGATCAGAAAAGCCGGCAAGGCTTAGCCTGGCGCTTCGCTTGTATACGGCCAGGTATTGGAGGTCAACCAAAATGCGAAAACGGTTTGTGACAACTCCGGCAATTGTTCAGGCGAAAGGCGAAAAGTGGTTGGATCTTGAGCGCGCCGCCACGGTGGAAGTCACCTCGGAGGATAAGAATTTTCCGATCGAGTCTTCGCTATCGATCGAAAATAGGCAAGGCTGGCGTGCGGCCGAACCGGGTGCTCAAACCATTCGGCTGCTTTTTGATGAGCCGCAAGAGATCAGATGCATTTCGCTTGTGTTCGAGGAGGACGAGGTGAAGCGGACGCAGGAATTCGTGCTACGGTCTGGTGGACCTTTTCGAGAAATTGTGCGCCAGCAATGGAATTTCAGCGCGCCCTCGTCAACGCGAGAGACCGAGGAGTATCGTGTCGAGCTTTCGGATGTCACCATCCTCGAACTGACAATTGTGCCTGATATTAGCGGCGGTGCGGCGTGTGCGTCTCTTAAGGGCTTGCGACTAGCTTGAGGTCAACCTTGGTGGTTTCCCTTTGGTTGCTTCTCCGTCCTATGGATGGTCCGGGTCAGGTTCCCCGGTCAGCCGCAGGTTGGCTCGATTAAGAAAGGGCCGGCAAACGCCACTTTGCATCCCCTCGAGCTATGCAACAGGAAATGTCTACACGACTGTCGTAATCAGGTTTGGCGGTTCGCGCCCTTCCGGCGCGTGTCAACAAGAGAGACCGCTCTTCAGCGGTCTCATCTCTAGTTCTTAACATCAGGTCCTACAGCGATCGCAAAAAAAGTAAGAGGTTCTGTATCTGGGTTGCACTGAGCGAATTGAAGTTGTTGATGACGGCATTCGCTTCAGATCCATTGCTGCTGTGAGCACGGATGGCGCGCAGCAGGTCCGAAGTTCTGCCATCATGCATGAAGAAAAGCCGTTGTCCAACGCCCCAAAGCGGAGCTGTGCGGAACTGGTCAGAGCCAGCGGCGCCTTGAACGATTCCGTCCGCCAGACCTGAGCCCATATGATGCAGGGCAAAATCGGAATACGGGTGATAGCTTACGTTCGACATTCCTGTAAACCTGGAAGGCCCAGTGGTCAAAGTGGTCGTGTGGCACAGAGCGCAGCCTACCGCGTTGAACAGCGTGGCTCCATTCTGCGCGGAAGGCGTGAGTGGCGCCGGAGCGGGAGGCGCTGACAGACGCATGAACAACGCGAAATTAACTACGTCGGAGGACATTTCATTGGCCGTTCCCGTCGAACTGCCGCTAGAGTTCAGCATGTTGGTTGCATCTTCAGACGAGCTATTGAAGACACAGCCGGACGCGGCTGAGCGTTCATTTGGAAAAACCTCGTTCGAAACACCCTGCTCCACGTTGTAGGCTTCGTCAGCAAACACCAGCAGTGACTTGTTCTGTGCTTTCCAACCGAAGCGAGTTACCGTTCCATCGTTGCCGCTGGTATTCAGCATGCCGCCAATCCCAAGCCTAGCTTTTGTGCTCGCGTTTGCCGACAGATTGGACTGCAGTACTGAATCCACGGTGGCCTCCACTAGGCCAAGTCCAAAGATGGGCGTAGGAATGCGAAAGATCACATTGTTGTTCGCAAGCTGCGTATTGAAATCAGGTTGGCCGAGATTGCAGCCGGGAGCGTCGGATCTCCCGGCGATCGTGTACAGGTCGTGCACACCACCGTCGCGTGGCGTACCGCGCTGGTTTAGGATCCGAACAAAACGGGCCTCGCGCACCGGACCACTACGGGTAATGAACGACGGAACGGCGTTGTTAGCACCATCGAGATTGGCCAGGATGACCTGCGGATTTGGTGTTGGATTGCGGGCTGGAGAGACCCGGACTGCTGCCGCCTGCCGCGGGTTCGGCGTGACACTGCGCGCAACTGTTTCCGTTGAACGCAGGGCCCAGTCCCTTGCCATTTTCCCCGGCAATTGTTCCCGATACCGAATCCACCTCCGAAAACTCGGCCTCCCATTCGAGAACGCTGTTTGTTCGTTGGAGTTCAAACCTAGGTACGGACCACCAGCACCAGCTGTGCCACTGCGGGGGCCCCGGATCCTTCTGTCCGTTCGAAAATGAAGTAGCGGTTACGCATAACACGAGAATCAAGAGAATTCGAAACATATTTGTACCTCCGTGGCAAGACACACGTTTGCTGTTGAAATTGGGTCGAACAGGTGGCACGAATTAGGACTGTGCGGAAGCCAGAAGAGACTTACGACCCGCGCAGTGTTCGCTTTCAGGCCGGTGGACGCGGCCGGTGATTGCCGAGGCTGATCCTTGGCGAAAACAGATCGAGCTCAGGAGTTCACGAAACTCTATGAGCATCCGATTAGCCCGTCAAGAGTCCAGGAGTACATCGCGGGCAGCTGTGCGACGCATCGATTGAGGAATGAAAGCTAGGCGTCTGATGATGCGGCGATCGGGGTCCCAGGAAGCAGCCGACCGCCACATCTTCCCGGGAAACTAATCTCGATGCGTGTCGCCTTTCGTAAGAACGGCGCCGTTCGCAATCCACGGACCTTCGACTGCATTTCCGCCCAGTCCGCTCACGCGAACCACAAAGGCGATGTCGGCCTCTGTCGAACAAACGACAGGCAGGCTGCCGAGGTTCCCATTAAAGGAAGCGTCTCCCGTCGCACTCAAGGGTACAGATGGTGTCTCAACTAGAACCGAGTTGCCGTTGCCTGCACTGCCGTTATTGTCGCAGATCAGAGTTCCTTTCACGGCAGTGACTGGGCCTGGCGTGCCGATAGCAATACTGGATGACCCACCCGCGAACACCAATCCCCGCACAGCGAAGTGGAGTTCTCCAGTTTGCAGGTTCACCCGGGCAGAACCGCCGGTTGTTGTCCAAGGAAGAAACCCTCCGGTAATTGTCCCCGTACCAGAACCGACGATATTGTTGGCAGGAATTATCCCTACGACTTGGCGCCAGCTAAGCGACTGGGCCGAGGCAGTGCCGGATAGCAATGCCAGAAGCAATATGGGGTAGGAACATGCGGTTAACGCTCTTTTACTCACAAATCTCCTCCTACGTCATTCACGAGTCTAGTTTTGGCACCTTCACCAAACGCGGGTGCCGAAAGGACAGCGTAGTGCCGGAATAGTCAGGAGTTGTCGCGCAAACATCTCTGGAGCGTAAAGCGATAGCTAAATTCTTATCAATAACGTCCTTGACATTTTTCTGAAGATATCGATCTGAGGAGCGACCGTTTTTACTCGGTTTTGACAATTTCGTTGCCAAAATTCTCCGTTTGGCTCTCTCTTATGGCGATGACCTAAGAATCCCGAGATTCATTCGGGCAACACGCAACCTACTCATCAGCAACTAGTTAGGGTGTCGAAGAGGGGTGATGCCGGCAGGTCCTCTGAAAACGATATTGAGGAGAGAAGGGGAAAAAGGAAAAAGAAAGCCACTTAAACGACGGACCGCAATTATTAGTTGGAAAGTGCGGATGCGACTACATTGCACAACGCGTCGGGTCCTTCGACTTTGCTCAAGAAGGCGTCTGCGATATTTGCGTCAGGAGGCATTTCATTTACCCCGGAGATCAGAACTATGCGGGTTTTGGGAGCAATGATTTTTATTTCTTTGGCTAGTTGTGTGCCGGTCATCCCCGGCATAAGTTGGTCCGAGAGCAGCAGATCGATTGGACGCGATTGTGCCAACTCCAGAGCCTGTCTGCCTGAGCTGGCGGTTATTACCTCGTAGCCTGCCTTCTGCAGGACAAGTTTCCGCAAAGTGAGCGCGTTAGGCTCATCATCGACGCAAAGGATCACCGGTCTCCCCTGGGTCATGCTTTCTCTGAGCAGTCATGCCACGAGCACCTGAGAACCGTCTTTCGGTGCAGCTGAAATGGCAGTCGGAATAAAGACGCTGAAGCATGTGGCACGGCGTTCTCCCCTACGCATACTACGGAACCGAATCGTTCCGCCATATTTCTGGATGATACCCTTGCTAATCCAAAGCCCAAGCCCGGTGCCTTTCGCATCCTTGGTGCTAAAAAAAGGCTCGAAAATCTTCTTTGCGTGTTCTGGCTCGATACCAACGCCGGTGTCATGCACGGACACCCGAACACCGTAATCGCCATTGCTTCGGCCCCAGGAGTCGCGCAAATCAATTCGCAGGCGGCCGCCGTTTGGCATTGCCTGGACCGCGTTGCCGATTATATTCAAGAAGACCTGCTTAAGTTCTCCTGGGTACCCGTGAATCACTCCGTTGGTATTGATGTTCTTGTCCAAGGCAATACCGTTGACCTGCAGCCTTCTTGATTGAAGCTCGAGAACGTTGTCTAACACATCGGCAAGCGACACCGCTACGGGCTGCTGCGACTCGCGATAAAAGCTCAAAGTCTGCTTCGTAATGTGAGCAACTCGTCGCAGTTCTTCCTCTGCAAGCTTGGAGAAATAGCGAGCCTCCTGGTCCAGCGAAGGATGATCTCGGAGCAAGTAAAAAGCGTTTGTAATGGCCTCCAAGGGGTTATTGATCTCGTGAGCGATGATGCCTGCAAGGCGTCCCATGGCGGCGAACCGCTCCGATTTGACGAGTGCCTCTTCTGCCTGCTTTCGGTCCGTGATGTCTGTATTCGTACCAAACCAACGCACAATATTGCCGTTCACGTCGTGAATTGGCAAGGCACGGGAGAGAAACCAGCGATGAGACCCGTCTTTCCCGCGGAGAGGGAAGGTGTCTTCCCAAGCTTCGCCGGTTGCCATAGAGTGCTGGAACTTGCGGCTTACCGTTTCCATGAAATCAGGGTGAACCTGAGATATGGATTCCAAACCTTTCAGCTCGTCGAGGGTTGTTCCCGTGTAGTCGTACCAGCGCTGATTAAACCAATAGACGTGGCCATCGGGATACGCCATCCATGCCAGCTGGGGAATCGAATTGGCCAGCGAACGGAATTGGCTTTCGCTTTCTCTCAGCTCCTCGGTCCTTTCCGCAACTCGTCGTTCCAGTTCGTGATTCAGCCGCTCCAGTTCCTGGGTCTTTCGATACAGTTCAGCAAAGATGGTAACCTTCGCGCGCAGCAGTTCCGGAACTACGGGCACAGAAAGGTAGTCGACAGCCCCGCGCTCATAGCCCTTAAGCCGATCGAGATCACTCAAGTGAACGGCAGAAATGAAAATAATCGCCGTCTTCTGGAACCGCGGGTGCTCGCGGATCATGTCAGCCAGCTGAAATCCGTCAATATCTGGCATGCTGACGTCCATCAGGACAACGGCAACGTCGGTTTTCAGCAGGATTTCTAGCGCTTCACGGCCGGAATTTGCCTTCAGCAAGTTCTCTCCCAGAAGGTTGAGAATCGCCTCGTAGCTCAGCAACTTTCCGGGCTGGTCATCTACCATCAGAATGTTTACTGGCTCGTGTGTCATAAGCTCCCATTTACCGGTGCAACCACATACGTAATGCCGAAAGCAGTTGCTCCGTATTGACCGGCTTGGCCAGGTATTCGGAAGCCCCAGCTTCCAGGCACTTCTCGCGATCTCCCTTCATAGCTTTTGCCGTAAGAGCAATGATGGGCAAACGGCGGAACGACGGATTCTGGCGAATAACCTGCATCGTCTCGTAGCCATCCATCTCCGGCATCATGATGTCCATCAGCACGATCGCAACCTCGTCAGTTTTCTCAAGCGTATCGATGGCTTCGCGTCCGGTGCCCGCGGTTAGCACCTTCATGCCGCGACGCTCGAGGACGCTGCTCAGGGCGAAGATGTTGCGCACATCGTCGTCCACGATCAAGACTTTGCGCCCGATCAAAGCCTCGTCGGAACGGTGTAGGCGGTCCAGCATGCGCTGTTTCTCGATCGGCAGTTCGGCGACCACGCGGTGCAGGAAGAGCGCGGTTTCGTCTAGGAGTCTTTCCGGCGACTCGACTCCTTTTACGACCACGCTTCGAGCCAAGGTATGGAGTCTGGCGTCTTCTTCCGGCGAGAGTTCTTTGCCAGTGAAGACAACGACTGGTAGATCGAGCGACTGCGGCATGCCTCCGAGTTGCTCCAACACCTCGAAGCCGCTCATATCAGGCAAGCGAAGATCCAGAACGCAGCAATCAAACTGTTCTCCTTGAATTATGTTCAAGGCGTCCCGGCCGTTTCCAACTGTTTTAACGTCAATATCCTCGTAGCCGAGGAGTTCGCGAATGCTCAGCTGCTCGGCTGGGTTGTCTTCGACGACCAGCAGACGTTTGCGGCGCGGCGCGGCGTACTCCTTGATCTTCAGCAGGGCCTGCTCAATCGCTTCCGGCGTGGTTGGCTTAGTTACGAATGCGAAGGCGCCTCGTGCAAGGCCATGTTGCCGATCCTCGTCGAGCGTGAGCATCTGCACCGGAATGTGCCGAGTTGAAGGATCCTGCTTCAGGTGATTGAGCACCGTCCACCCCAGCATGTCAGGCAGGAAGACGTCGAGCGAGACCGCAGCCGGTTTGTACTCGCGTGCCAACGCTAGAGCTTCCGCTCCACGCATCGCAACGAGCACCTTCAGACCCTTGTCCCTGGCAAGGTCGACCAGCACTCGCGTATAGTGGGGGTCGTCTTCGACAATCAGCAACACCGTGTCCCCAGACTGCAGGTTTTCGCGATCGTCCGGAATGTGCTCGACGGGATGCTCCACGATTTTGACATTCGACAGCGGAAGCGCGGGCTTTGACGTGACGCCGCCCTCGGCGGGAGCGCTCGCTGCAGAAGGCCCGACGTATGTCTGCGGCAAGTACAGAGTGAATGTGCTGCCTTTGCCGGGAGTACTGCGCAGTTGAATTTCGCCTCCCAGCAAACTCGATAATTCGCGGCTGATGGCGAGACCGAGCCCAGTTCCACCGTACTTGCGGCTGGTGCCGGCATCTGCCTGTTGGAAGGCCTCGAAGATGATCCGCTGCTTGTCCGCGGGAATCCCGATTCCTGTGTCGGCGACTTCAAAAGCGATGACGGATGCCGCCTTGGACAGAATCGGATGGTCGTTACTCCAGCCGTTGGGTGCGCCAGAAACGGAGAGCCGGACGCCGCCCTGCTCCGTGAACTTGAGAGCGTTCGAGAGTAGGTTCTTGAGCACCTGTTGCAAGCGTTTCGAGTCGGTCACCATGCAGCGCGCAAGATGCGAGTCGCTGTGAATTTCGAACGAGAGACGCTTGTTTTCTGCCTCGTGACGGAACGGACGAGCAACCGCTTCTAGCAAGCTGCTGAAGAAAATCTCTTCGGCTTCGACCGAAACCGTGCCAGACTCAATTTTGGATAGATCGAGAATGTCCGAGATGAGGTTCAGCAAGTCTGTACCGGCAGCATGGATCGTGCGGGCAAACTCAACTTGTTTTCCCGTCAGATTGCCGTCTGGGTTATCCGTGAGCTGCTGACCGAGAACAAGAATACTGTTCAGCGGAGTGCGCAGCTCGTGGGACATGTTGGCAAGGAATTCTGATTTGTACTTCGAAGTGAGGGCAAGCTCCTTTGCTTTCTCTTCCAGGGCGCGACGAGCTTGTTCGATTTCCTGGTTCTTTCTTTCGACCTCGACGTTCTGCTCAGCCAGCTGTTGCGCTTTCTGCGCCAGTTGCTCGTTGGTCTGTTGCAGTTCTTTTTGCTGCGCCTGGAGTTCGGCAGCCAGCTGCTGCGACTGCTTCAACAGCCCCTCGGTCTGCATCGTGGCCTCGATACTGTTTAGTACGATGCCGATGGAGGCAGTCAGCTGTTCAAGGAAAGCCAAGTGTGATGCGGTGAACGCGCCTAGCGACGCCAGCTCAATGACAGCCTTCACGCGATCTTCAAACAAGATGGGCAACACGATCATATTTCTGGGGACGGCTTCGACCAATCCTGATCTGATGGTTACGGTTCGATCTGAGGGCAGATCAGTGATCAGCATGCGCCGTTTTTCGAGAGCGCATTGTCCGATCAGACCCTCGCCTAGCCTCAATTGACGCAGATGCCCGTTCTCTCCTTCACCGGCGAAGGCTGAAAGCATCACCATGCCCGCCGTGTCCTCGGACTCCATCTGGTAAATAACACCCTGTTGTGCGTTAACCAGCGGGGCCAGTTCCGACAGCAACATGCGACCCACCGTTCCCAGATCACGCTGACCTTGCAACATTCCGGTGAACCGGGCCAGGTTGGTCTTTAGCCAGTCCTGCTCGGTGTTCCGCTCCGTCGTGAGTCGGAGGTTGTTGATCATCGTATTGATGTTGTCTTTGAGCTCCGCAACTTCGCCGCGGGCTTCCACCTGAATGGATCGGGTGAGGTCCCCCTTGGTAACCGCGGTTGCGACTTCCGCGATTGCTCGCACCTGGTTTGTCAGGTTGTCGGCAAGCAGGTTGACGTTCCCCGTCAGGTCCTTCCATGTTCCAGCCGCACCCGGAACGTTCGCTTGTCCCCCCAGCCGGCCTTCCACGCCAACTTCGCGCGCAACCGTGGTCACCTGATCGGCGAACGTCGCTAGCGTATCGGTCATGTTGTTGATGGTTTCGGCAAGGGCCGCAACTTCGCCCTTCGCGTTTACCGTCAGCTTCTGCTTCAGGTCACCGTTTGCGACAGCAGTGACGACCTTCACAATGCCGCGTACCTGTTCGGTGAGGTTTGCGGCCATCACGTTGACGTTATCTGTCAGGTCCTTCCACGTTCCAGCCACACCCGGAACGACAGCCTGTCCGCCGAGTTTGCCGTCGGTCCCGACCTCGCGAGCCACACGCGTGACTTCAGCGGCGAAGGCGTTGAGCTGGTCCACCATCGTGTTAATGGTGTTCTTCAGCTCCAGAATTTCGCCTTTGACATCGACGGTAATTTTGCGCGACAAATCGCCGCGCGCGACAGCCGTCGTCACTTCGGCGATGTTTCGCACCTGGGCCGTCAAGTTTCCCGCCATAGCGTTAACGGAGTCGGTAAGATCTTTCCACGTTCCGGCTACGCCAGGCACGTTGGCCTGACCGCCCAGCCGGCCTTCTGACCCGACTTCGCGAGCTACACGCGTCACTTCAGCGGCAAACGAGCGTAGCTGCTCGACCATTGTGTTCAGGGTTTCTTTCAGCTGCAAGATTTCCCCGCGCACGTCCACCGTGATTTTTTTCGACAAATCGCCGTTGGCGATTGCGGTTGCAACCTCGGCAATATTCCGCACCTGGCCAGTGAGGTTGCTGGCCATGAAATTGACATTGTCGGTGAGGTCCTTCCAGGTTCCGGCGACCCCAGGAACCTCGGCTTGACCACCAAGTTTGCCGTCGGTACCGACCTCGCGGGCCACGCGCGTAACTTCTCCCGCGAACGCGTTGAGCTGGTCGACCATTGTATTGATAGTGTTCTTCAGCTCGAGAATCTCGCCCTTGACGTCGACCGTGATCTTGCGGGACAAGTCACCGCGAGCCACAGCCGTGGTGACTTCTGCGATGTTTCTTACTTGAGCAGTAAGATTGCCGGCCATCGAGTTGACCGAGTCGGTCAAGTCCTTCCAGGTTCCAGCCACGCCAGGTACGTTCGCCTGGCCGCCGAGGCGGCCTTCGGATCCGACCTCTCGGGCAACACGGGTTACTTCGCCGGCGAAAGCGTTGAGCTGATCGACCATCGTATTGATGGTCTCTTTCAGGAGAAGGATCTCGCCGCTGACATTTACCGTGATCTTCTTCGACAAATCGCCATTAGCGATAGCGGTCGAAACTTCTGCAATGTTTCGCACCTGTCCGGTCAAGTTGCTGGCCATCGAATTGACGGAGTCCGTGAGGTCCTTCCACGTCCCGCCCACGCCGGGCACGAGCGCCTGGCCGCCGAGCTTGCCGTCGGTCCCGACTTCGCGGGCGACACGAGTAACTTCAGAGGCAAACGATCGAAGCTGATCGACCATTGTGTTCAAGGTTTCTTTCAGCTGCAGAATTTCGCCCTTGACGTCCACAGTGATTTTGCGGGAGAGATCGCCCCGCGCCACTGCCGTTGCTACCTCGGCGATGTTTCGCACTTGGGCAGTAAGATTGCCCGCCATGAAGTTCACGTTATCGGTGAGGTCTTTCCAAGTTCCGGCGACGCCGGGTACCTGAGCCTGCCCTCCGAGCTTGCCTTCCGTACCGACCTCTCGGGCCACACGCGTCACTTCGCCTGCGAAGGCATTGAGCTGGTCCACCATCGTGTTAATGGTGTTCTTTAGTTCCAGAATTTCGCCTTTGACATCGACCGTGATCTTGCGGGACAAGTCTCCGCGAGCTACAGCCGTAGTGACTTCCGCGATGTTTCTAACCTGGGCGGTGAGGTTCCCGGCCATCGAGTTGACTGAGTCGGTTAAGTCCTTCCAGGTTCCGGCCACTCCAGGTACGTTTGCTTGACCACCGAGGCGCCCTTCGGATCCGACTTCACGGGCCACACGCGTTACTTCGCCAGCGAAACGATTCAGCTGGTCTACCATCGTGTTCAGTGTTTCTTTAAGCTGCAGAATCTCTCCGCGGACGTCGACCGTGATCTTGCGTGACAGATCCCCGCCGGCAATGGCGGTTGCGACCTCGGAGATGTTTCTCACCTGCGCCGTCAGGTTTCCGGCCATGAAGTTTACGTTGTCGGTGAGGTCCTTCCATGTGCCAGCCACGCCGGGCACCTGTGCCTGACCACCCAGCTTGCCTTCGGTTCCGACTTCGCGGGCCACGCGGGTGACTTCGCCGGCGAAGGCGTTGAGCTGGTCTACCATCGTGTTGATGGTTTCTTTGAGCTCGAGAATCTCCCCCTTTACATCGACGGTGATTTTTCGCGAAAGATCGCCACGGGCCACAGCGGTCGTGACTTCGGCGATGTTCCGGACTTGCGCCGTGAGGTTTCCGGCCATGGCGTTTACCGAGTCCGTGAGGTCCTTCCAGGTTCCAGCCACGCCCGGCACAACGGCTTGTCCGCCCAGCTTGCCGTCGGTTCCGACTTCGCGGGCCACGCGCGTGACTTCCGAAGCGAACGAACGCAACTGATCTACCATCGTGTTGATGGCTTCTTTCAGTTGCAAGATTTCCCCGCGAACGTCTACCGTGATCTTTCGCGACAGATCGCCACTGGCGACCGCAGTTGCCACTTCCGCGATGTTTCGAACCTGGCCCGTGAGGTTGCTCGCCATGGAGTTCACAGAATCCGTGAGGTCCTTCCATGTTCCGGCCACCCCCGGCACAACGGCCTGTCCGCCGAGTTTGCCGTCGGTCCCGACCTCACGAGCAACGCGAGTGACTTCGGAGGTGAACACGCTCAACTGCTGAATCATCCGGTTGACAATGTCAGCGGAGCGAAGGAATTCGCCTTCCAGCGGGCGTCCATCCACGTCCATCCGAACCGTTTGGGTCAGGTTGCCTTGCGCCACAGCGGCAATTGCGCGCGTCATTTCAGTCGTTGGCCGCAGCAAGTCCTCAACCAGGGTGTTAACGGAGCCTTCCATCTGTCCCCAAGCCCCTCGGGCTTCGTGGAATTTAAGGCGTTCACGGGTCCGGCCTTCCTTCCCGACCCCTTGTCCGACTCGGTTGAGCTCCTGCGCCATCTGCTGGTTCGCGGCGACAATATCGTTGAAAGTGTCGGCGATTTTGCCGGAAATGCCTGTCCATGACCCCGGCAGTCGCACCGAAAAATCTCCGTTGCGCATGGTCTGCAAGGCTGCGAGGACGACGCTCATATCCGCCGGAGACTCCGCAACCGTTGCTGCGCCACCACCGCCATTTCCGGGTGCATGGGACGCAGGGGGGGCAATGGTTGCGACAGAGCTCTGGGCAGTCTTCTTCATAGACTTATTCCTTTGGGTAGCAAGCGGGCTGAATTGGGCGGCTCGAGGCTCGAGTAGCCCGAACGGCACCCTACAAGATGAAGCGGCGACATATTTTTTTCGAAGCGGAAAGCGCCCGAAGGACGACTTCGTTTCCCAACGCACGAACGAGGAGCTCAGTATTACAAGAAGGTCAGAGCAATTGCTCTACAGTATTTGCTGTAGAACGCTAAGGGAGTCTGTAATCTGTACGTTAGACGACACTCGCGGCTCTCTCCCATCGTTCAACGGCGACTGCTGCCGTAGTTCTTGCGAAGGATGGCAGCCAGGATGATGAGGAACGCTCCAAGTCGAATCAAATAGATCAAGGGGCTGCCTTCGCTAGGATTCCTAACGAAAATCACTGCGATCCGATTCCCAGCCTCGATAAAGAAGGCAATCGAGAAGGCTAAAAACAATCCGTCGCTCGTGCGCCTCCAGAATTTCAAGAAATAGACGGCGCTTATCAATGAGAGAGTGCTGATCATTCCCAGGAGAAAAGGTTCGAGTCTCATTTCTCACCTTCCCAGATCAGGCCATAAACCAACAAAAGCATGGCCCCGGCTGCGGTTAGCAATCTCCAGAGGTAAAGATCTTTGTTAGGAAACAAGACAAGGTCCACGAAAATCAAAGCATTTGAGAGGGTCAATCCGAAAAAGCACAGAGCACTCCAGAGCAGGAGCTTGGCGTGGGAGCGGAAGTATCCCCGGATTAGCAGAATGGCGCAGACAAGCGTTGTGAGCGCGCCCAGGACGTAAACTGCCGGCCCCATCTATTTCTCCTCTTTCTTGTCGTCTTTTATAAAGCGGAAAGATCTCGCAAATTCTCGAACCCCAGAAGGCGCTTTCGAGTGAATCATTCCTGAAATTCGGATAAGCTCGCGCTGATAAGCTGCGTTCACCCGGGACACCACTGCATCTTGACCTTCCGAACCAGATCTATAGCAATACCGTACCTCGCTTCCGGGCGCGTGGCTCAGCAGTCCCTTTTCTTCGAGATCCCTGAGAATTTTCGTTGCGGCCTCTTCTGGAACATACAGCGCGGCTGCCATCTCGGCCACGGACCACACACGGGGGCGCCCCCGCCAGGTCAGTAGAAGGGCTTCGAGGTGAGGAACTGTATCGATCTCGTCTCTTATGAATTGATCGACCTCCGGCCTGTGCTCAAGTTCCATTCAGAAACTATTCAGGGCTGCGCAAGCCACTATAAGAAATGCCTAACAGCATCGCAATACGATATTCATCATTTAATCGCACACCGGGTTCACCCGCGGAGATGTATTGAGAATGCTGAACCGAGTCTCTAGCTTTCGATGGCCAAGCGCTACATCGAAATTTCGAGGGACAAGAGACTATTTGGGCCTACCAAACTCGGCGAACGAGCCCCCTCCACAGCGGAGCGCCGCTGATGCCAACGAGCAGGAATGCGAAGAAAAGCACAACCGCATCCAGGCTAGCTCGACCTTCTTTTGCCCAATACACGTCGCGTAAGTTAAGCCAGAGAGCAAACTCATCGAGCGTGAGCGCGGCCGCTGCGCCATAAAAAATGCAGAGGAGTCGGCGGCCAGCCAGTCTCCAGGATTTCGCGTCGCCTCCAGCATCGATCATCCAGCCGTAGCCGACGAGTAGAAGCAGAAGAATGCCCCAGACTAGGTGGTGAATGTGTCTTCCTCCCATGTGGACGTCATGGAAGGGCCCAATCCCATTATGGATGGACCAGGTCAAAGCCCGGACTCCCGCGAACGTAAGGAAAAAGGCAACGGAGGATAGGAGAATGCGCCGCCTGGGCGTATCTGAAATGTGGCGGTGAAGCAGGTCGCCAGCGCGTGTCCAGTGCAGCAGGGCCAGAATGGCGGTCGAAATCGCGAGGACGAAGATGAAAACCACCCATGCTCCGTTCATACTCAGGGTGGACCTTTCTGGGCTGTGAATCAAGGCTTGCGGGGCGTGAATCAACCTCCGCGCTTCCAAGTCGCGCTGTCTACCTTTCGTCAATTGTGCGGTATTGCCTTTTGCTGGAAGAATTGTCTCAAGTCAGGCCGGAGGACATTTCTGCAAACAAGCCCGTCCCCAACCATTTTGGACGTTTGCGGGTTGACCATCCGCTATCTTCCACGCGGACAAAAGCCCATTCAAGCTTTGAGGGAGGTTAACGTCCGCCTTCATCCTGGAGAGATTCTCGGGATCACTGGGGAATCGGGGTGCGGCAAAAGCACACTAGCGACCTCAATTCTGAAGTTGCTTCCGGATTACGCCGACTATAGTGCGGGTGCCGTACGATTTGAAGGCCGCGATGTACTTACGATGGACGAGTCTGAGCTGCGCAGCATTCGCGGCTCTCGGATTGCGCTAGTTTCGCAAGACCCGTCTACAAGCCTGAACCCAGTGTTAAAGGTTAGTACACAGATTTCCGAAGTCCTGCGCGCTCACCTAAAGTTGAACAAACAGCAACGCAGGATGCGGGTGCTGGAACTGCTGCGGGAAGTTGGTTTTGATGATCCCGAGCGCATCGCCTCGGCATATCTCCACGAGCTTAGTGGCGGCCAAAATCAACGGGTCGTGATTGCGCAGGCAATTGCATGCAGTCCGGCACTGCTGATTGCCGACGAACCGACCAGCAAGCTGGATTCCCAATCGCAATCAGAGATTCTTACTCTCCTTTCCGGCATAGTGCGCCGTCACGGAGCAGGGCTAATTCTCATCACCCACGATCCTGCGATTCTGATCGGCCTCGCCAACCGCGTCGCAATCATGTACGCGGGCTCCATCGTGGAAGATGGAGCCATGGCGGATGTCGTCCGAAATCCGCTTCATCCCTACACCCAGGGCTTGTTGCGGCTGTTCATGTCGGAGCACGATCGACGCGGGGGCAAGATAGACAGATTTCCCGTGATCGTGGGCGAAGCGCCAGATTTGAGTCTTGCTGGACGGGGTTGCAGGTTTGAGCCCCGTTGCCTAGAACGCATGGTGCCCTGCGCGGTTCAGGATCCGAAAGAATCTGCTATCTCCGATTCTCACCGGGTGAGTTGCTTCAAACATGCCAATTGATATGAATTCCCCCATGGCCAATCGAGTCTTGCTGCGTGTCCGAGCTCTTAGCAAGAACTATTGGACGCGCCGGGGAAGGTTCAAAAGAAGGGCGCCGCTTGCAGCTGCGAGCAACGTCACGTTTGAAATCGAGAGCGGCAAGACCTTAGCGATTGTGGGGAGCTCGGGGTCGGGCAAATCCACGGTAGCAAGATGCGTCGCTCGGCTCGAGAAACCCGATTCAGGAGAAATCTGGATCGATGATCGAGAGATTGCCCGGACGAAGGGGAAGGATTTGATCCCCCTGCGCCGTCAGGTGCAGCTTGTATTTCAAGATCCGTCGACATCGATGAACGCGAGGTTTTCCGTGGCCAAGGCGATTGAAGAACCCCTCCTTCTTCAAGAGCACGACTCTCGGGAGGAACGGAGAACCAGAGTGGCGGAGTTGATGAGGGAAGTTGCGCTCCGTCCTGAATGGATGGAGAGAAGAGTTACCGAATTCAGCGGTGGACAAAGGCAGCGCATTGCAATTGCGCGGGCGTTGGCCCTCCGGCCTAAATTGTTGATCCTCGATGAAGCCTTCAGCGGCCTCGATTTGTCCACCCAGGCGCAGATTGCGAACCTGCTGCTCGAGCTACAGGCATCGCACTCGCTGACCTACATATTGATTTCGCATGATCTGACATTGGTATCCCGCATGGCGGACACCATTGCCGTCATGAGCGAAGGGCAAATTGTGGAAGAGGGAAGGGCAGAAGAGGTTGTGACCAATCCCGTGCACCCGAAAACACGGCTCCTAGTCGCTGCCGCTCTTGGCTTTGGCCGTGAAAACGCCGCCCAACAATCATCATGATGTATGTCCTTCAGCGATTCCTCCGGTCCGTGCTTCTCCTCTGGGGACTCTCGTTTTTGTGCTTCTTGTTCACTGAGATGGCACCAGGCAGCTTCTTCGATGAGATGCGACTGAATCCCCAGATTTCCCCAGAAACGATTGCCAGCTTGCGCACGCGATACGGATTGGATCGCCCGCTAGGGGTTCGCTATGCCCGCTGGACAATCGCGGCAATACACGGGGATTTAGGCTATTCCATCGCTTACAACACGCCGGTTACGCCGCTGCTCTGGACACGCGCTAAGAACACTCTGCTGCTCACGGTGACTGCGACTTTTCTGACTTGGCTGCTAGGCGTGCCGCTCGGGCTCTTGACGGGCAGCGCGCGGGGCAAATTCGCGGATAAACTCGCGACTCCAACCAGTTCGTTCCTTCTCGCCGTTCCCGAAATCGTCTTGGCCGTCGGGATTCTCGCACTCGTTGTCCGTTGGCGATTTGTGCCAGCGGGAGGAATGATGTCGTTGGGATTCGAGGATCTTTCGCCGTGGCAAAAAATTCGCGACATTGCTGTTCACATGCTGGTACCCGGTTTGATCCTCGTACTCGGCGGGGTTGCGGTTGTCGAGAGGCACGTACGCGCAAGCGTTCTTGAGGTGCTCAACATGCCCTACATCCAGGCAGCTCGCGGTTTGGGAATCGGACGCGTCCGGCTGTTATTCCTTCATGTCTTACCGGTTGCCGCGAATCCAGCGATTTCCCTCTTTGGATTTTCGATTGCCGCGCTGCTGGGCGGTTCGCTTGTAGTTGAGGTCGTCACGGCATGGCCCGGGCTGGGCCCGCTTATTCTGGAAGCAACGCTGTCGCGCGATCTTTACCTGGTGATTGGCGCGGTTCTGCTTTCTGCTGTTTTCATGATTGCAGGCAATCTGATTGCCGACCTGATACTGGTAGCTTCCGATCCCCGCATCCGTGCCGGAGAGTCCAATGCGGCGTAAGCTGTGTCTCGGCTTTCTCGTTGGGGCCATGGCCGCGTTGCACTGTGCGATCCTTGCGGCTGCATTCATCGCGCCCTATGATGCTGGTGCGCAGGATCGTGACTTGCCTTATGCGCCACCTACACGTGTGCATTTCCGGGATTCCTCCGGATGGCATGCGCCCTTTGTATATCGCTGGATTCCGGATCGCGATGGCTACCGCCTGGACACAACCACCCGCTATCCCATTCATTTCTTGGCAAGGGGGGAGTCGCACAGTGTTCTGGGGATCTTCCGGTCGAACCTCCGCCTGTTCCAGGTCGACGAACCTGCGCGACTTCTGTTCTTAGGTACTGATTCCTTCGGGCGCGACGAATTTTCACGTCTGCTTTATGGCGGGCAAATTTCCTTGGCCACGGGTTTATTAGCCACCTTGATCACTGTAGCCACGGCAACTCTAATCGGGACCATCGCCGGCTATTTCGGAAACTGGATTGACGAATCCCTGATGGCGGTGGGGGAGCTTTTTCTCTGCCTGCCTTGGTTTTACTTTCTCATAGGGGCGCGCGCCTTCCTGCCGCTCCACCTTAGCGTGGCGGGTACATTTCTACTTCTGATCGTTGTCATCGGAATCATCGGCTGGGCGCGTCCTGCCCGGCTGATCCGCGGTATCGTGTTGAGCGCTCGCAATCGCAACTATGTCTTGGCGGCGCGTGGTTTTGGCGCATCCAGTTTCTATCTCCTGCGCCGGCACATTCTTCCCGAAACGTCGGCAATCCTTCTGACCCAGGCGGCTCTGCTCATCCCACAATACGTCGCGGCGGAAGCCACGCTGTCATTCCTTGGACTTGGCGTCAGCGAACCTGTGCCGAGCTGGGGAAACATGCTTAGCCCTTTACAGCAGTACACCGTACTTGTGTCGTACTCCTGGCTCCTCGCCCCGGCCGTCGCCCTCGTGATTACTTCCGTCATGTATTGGCTGCTGGCCGACGTGCTGCATCACTGGGTACAATCTCACTCAATCAACTGAGTTCTGTGGGGAAGGGCCATTTTGTATGAAATCCATAGCTCACCTCACACTCGTTGTGTGCCTGCTTGCAGCCTGGGGCTGGGCTGCCGCCCCTGCACCCGCCGCCATCAATTCTTCGGAAGAGCTTCAGAAAGAAGACGGAGAAGTTGGCCAATACGGTGGCCGCCTGGTCATCGGCCAGCGTGCCGAACCGAAGACGCTGAATCCAGTTACCGCGACGGACGCCCTATCGCGCGAAGTCATCGGACGGTGCCACGCCGACTTGATCAGTATCAATCGCGTGTCGCAAAAAACCGAGCCCGCGCTGGCGGAATCGTGGAAAACGTCGCCCGATGGTCGTAGCTTTACCCTCAAACTTCGCAAAGGCATTCGATTTTCTGACGGCCAGCCGTTCGACGCGGATGACGTGGTGTTCTCGTTCACCGTCTATCTGGACGAAGCCGTAGGTTCGCCTCAGCGCGATCTGCTGGTGATCGATGGGAAGCCTCTGGTAGTAGCCAAGCTGGATGAGTACACGGTTCGCTTCACATTGCCGCGTCCTTATGCCGCGGCGGAGAGATTGTTTGACGGCCTCGCCATGCTGCCCAAGCACCTTCTCCAGAAACCATATCGCGAGGGGAACTTTGCGCAAACCTGGTCGTTGAACACGGCTCCTTCTGACGTCGCTGGTCTTGGGCCGTTTCGAGTAAAGCAGTATGTCGCCGGACAGCGCATCGTGCTCGAACGCAATCCCCATTACTGGAAGGTAGATCGCGAGAATCACCGCTTGCCGTATCTCGATGAACTCGATTTTCTGTTTGTGGGAGGCGAAGATCAGCAGGTCATGCGATTCGAGGCCGGCGAGACCGACATGGTGAGCCGTCTCAGCTCCGAAAACTACGCGCTGCTGAGGAAAGAGCAATCCCGCAGTGGTTGGCAACTCAGTGACCTCGGACCCAGCCTGGAATACAACTTCCTTTTGTTCAACCTGAATCCCATCGACGCAGGGAAGATGAACGAAATTGCACGTAAGCAAGCTTGGTTCCGCGATCTCAAGTTCCGACAGGCGGTTTCCGCAGCGGTTGACCGCGATTCGATCGTGCGGCTGGTCTATGGGGCCAGAGGTACCGCCCTCTGGGGCAACGTTGGTCCTGGGAACAAACTCTGGATGAATCAGTCGATCCCACACCCCCAACGTTCAATGGAGGCTGCGCGCCAACTGCTCAAGTCGGCTGGGTTTTTCTGGAACGATTCAGGACAGCTTCTTGATTCGAGCGGCAAGCCAGTCGAGTTCACGATTGTCACCAGCTCCTCGAACACGCAGCGCATGAAGATGGCCACTCTGATCCAGGATGACCTCTCGCATCTTGGAATCCAGGTCCATGTGGTTCCCCTGGATTTTCGCGCCATGCTCGACCGTGTCTTCCAAAGCTTCGATTATGAAGCGGCGATCATGGGATTGGGCGGTGGAGACCCTGATCCTAACCCGGAGATGAATGTCTGGCTATCGAATGGCGCCACTCATCTCTGGCACTTGAATGAAACGCAACCAGCGACAGACTGGGAGCGCGAAATTGACACCCTCATGCAACAGCAGATGGTCACGCTGGACTATGGGAAGCGGAAAAAACTTTACGATCGCGTCCAGCAAATCATCGCGGAGAATGTGCCGTTCGTTTTCCTGGCCACTCCGGATGTGCTGGTAGGAGCAAAAAGTCAGATCGGAAATTTTCATCCCGCCGTGCTCGATCACTACACTCTGTGGAATGCCGACCAGCTTTACCTCCGCGCACCTGCTCGAGGAGTGGAGCGAGCGGGCATTCGGTGATTGGCGGAACCAAATTAGCGCGTGAGGGGGCGGAATCCTGGTCGGACGAGCGCCTGGTCTCGGAGTGTCTCAAAGGCAACGAGCAAGCGTGGGCTGCGTTGATCGATAAATATAAGAATCTGATCTATTCCATTCCGGTGAAGATGGGAATGCATGAGGACGCGGCCGACATCTTTCAATCTGTGTGCCTGGACCTGCTGTCTGACCTTCCCCGCTTACGGGAACCGCGCGCCTTGCCGAAGTGGCTGATCCAGACCTGCTATCACAGGTGTCTGCAGTACCGCCGGAAATCACACAACCATTTTGCTGCGCCCGAAGCTGATGCCGAAGATATTCCAGCCGGCCATGAGCAGGCGTCTATTCCTGATCAAATGCTTTGCGAACTGGAAAAAGAGCAGATCGTGCGTGACGCACTCGGGGAATTGAGTCCGCGCTGCGAACGCATGGTGCGAATGCTGTTTTTTGAAAACCCACCCCGCCCTTATCAAGAGGTTGCGCGGGAACTTGATCTTGCCACCGGATCCATCGGATTCATTCGTGGCCGATGTCTCGAGAAGCTGAAGAAACATCTGGAAAATATGGGGTTCTGATAATGAGCACGGGAGCCGCGCCCCAGACCGAATCCGATGCCATGATTCAGCGCCTGCTGGCGGCTGAGGATCTTGCAGTGTCTCGCTCGCTGGTTCAGCAACACCCAGAGCTCAATTGGGAGCAGATCGTTACGAAGCTGACTGATCGCGTCCGACAAGAAGTGCACGTGAGTTCCGCCCAGGCCCAGCGCCTAGCTGACATTGCCATTACCGTTGCGCAAGCCACGAATGACAAACCGGCCCTCGCCAAAAGTATTCGGGCAAAAGCGAACGCTCTGTACGCGCAAGACCAGCATGCTGAAGCCGTCGAGATGCATGGGCGCGCCATACACCTATTCGAGGAAGTTGGGGACAAGGAAGAACTGGCGCGCACTCTCAGCGGTTCCATTCAGCCACTGCTGTTGCTCGGGCGTTATGAGGAGGCCATGGCGGCCGGCGGCCGGGCTCGCGCGATCTTCGCCGGTCTGGGAAACAGGTGGCGACTCGCACGTCTCGAGATCAACATTGGGAATATTTATCAGCGGCAGGATCGGTTCGAAGATTCGCTGCAGCACTATCAGCAGGCCTATGAAGAACTGCTTAGCCACGATGATGCCGAAGGCCTTGCGGCAGTACTGAGCAACCTGTCCCTTTGCTACATCAGTCTGAACAATTTCCCCAGGGCCCTCGAACTCCATCAGAAAGCCCGGAAGCATTGCCTGGAGAAGGGCATGCCCATCCTGGTCGCGTATGCGGATTACAACATCGCGTACCTCTACTTCTTGCGCGGCGAATATGGGCGATCTATCCAAATGCTGCGAGAAGCATCGGCTGGAGCTAAGCGGGCGGGAGATGCATACCAACTCGCGTTGTGCGACCTCGACCTCGCAGAAATCTACCTCGAAATCAATCTAAACGCGGAGGCGGTGGAGCTAGCACAGGCCGCGAACCAACGCTTCGAGCGGCTTGGATTCGGGTACGAAGCTGCCAAGGCCCTGGCATTCGCTGCAATTGGCGTGAGTCGCCAAGGGCAGGCGTTCGAAGGTCTTCAGCTATTTCGCAAATCCAAGGACATGTTCGCCCGGGACAACAACCTCGTCTGGCCGTCACTTATTGGTCTTTATGAGGCGCTCGTCCTTTTCAACGAAGGCCGGATGTTCGAGGCCCGCCAGCTGTGCGCGGGCGCACAAGACTTCTTTGCTCACGCCAGCATGCCGCGTAAGGCTCTCCTGGCGGAACTACTCCTGGCGCGCATCGCTCTCCGCCTGCACGACACCTCTTGCGCGCGACAGCATTGTGAATCTGCGCTGCAGGAACTTTCGCGCGTGGAATCTCCCATGCTGCAGTACCAGACGTATTTTCTGCTCGGTGAGACCTCCCGAACAGAGAAAAACGACGCCGAGGCGTACGACGCATACTCTCGTGCTCGTGTCGCACTCGAAGCCCTCCGCGGCAGCCTTCGCGGGGAAGAACTGAAGATAGCTTTTTTCGATAACAAGCTGGAGTTGTATGAGCACCTGGTCGATCTGTGCTTGCAACGTATGGACGGTTCGGAGGAAGCGTTTGGTTACATCGAACAGGCGAAGTCTCGCAGTTTGATGGACCTTCTTACCCAGCCGGTCTCAGTGGTTGAGAACGACGACGGCCAGAGTGATCTGGTTCGATGCATCCGGACTCTGCGCGAGGAACTCAACTGGTACTACAACCTGATCGAGCGGGAACAGCTACGGCCGGAAGAAAACTCACGGACACGCATCGTAAGCTTGGAGAAACAAGCACGAGCCCGGGAGGGTGAATTGCTGCGTGCTTTGCAGGAGGCAACCACTGCTGAGGTCAATCAAGCTGGCCTCGAATCCCCAACCCATGTGCCGCTTCAGGAAATTCGCACGGCGCTTGCGCCGGGAACCACCCTGGTTGAATATTTCTGCGTTCAGGACCGCATTCTTGCCTGTGTTCTCAGCCAGGATCATCTCCACATCGTGCCCGTCACCCTGTCGTCTCGCGTACAGAAGAACCTGCAGATGTTCCAGTTCCAGCTCTCTAAGTTCCGCCTTGATCCACAATACGTGGCCACATTTCAGGATGCTCTGCTGGAAGCCACGCAATCGCACTTGAAGAGCCTCTACGACGAATTGCTCGCCCCGGTTCGTCAACTTCTCGAAGCCAAGCATCTTGTTTTCGTACCCCATGGATTGCTGCACTACGTGCCCATGCATGCGTTGTATGACGGCGAATCGTATTTGATCGATAACTACGCCATCTCGTATGCGCCGAGCGCGAGCATTTACTCGATCTGCCGTGCAATACCGGAGAAAACTTCCGGGTCGTCGCTCATCTTTGGCATTGCTGACGCGCAGGCGCCTTCCATTCTGGACGAAGTGCATGCGCTTCACTCCATCCTGCCGCATGCCAAGCTTTTTGTCGGCGATCAGGCCACAGAACACGCCTTACGTGAGAACGGTGCCAACAGTCGCACCATCCATATCGCGACGCACGGCTATTTCCGTCAGGACAATCCGATGTTCTCCTCCATTCGTCTGGGCGGCTCGTACCTGAGCCTGTACGACCTCTATCACCTTAAGCTCCCAGCCGACCTTGTGGTCCTTAGCGGATGCGCCACCGGACTCAATGTGGTTCGGCCTGGTGATGAGCAGATCGGGTTAGTGCGAGGACTGCTGCGGGCCGGCGCTCACTCGCTGGTATTGAGCTTGTGGGACGTCCACGATCAGAGTACTCAGGAATTTATGGTTGCGTTCTATAGCAAAATGCAGCACGGCCTATCGAAGCCTTTCGCCATCCAGTCGGCGATGGTGGAACTCCGGGAGCATTCCCCTCACCCCTATTACTGGGCTCCTTTCTTATTGATAGGAAAGGGGTAAGCTTTATTACACATTTTTTCTCTGAGGGCTATATCTTTTAGCCCCCGCCCTCCCCTTTATATCCAGAAAGCCAGAAGGCTTGGCCACGCGGTTGGCCGAAGTCGAAAATTCCCCAAGACAACTGAGGTCATGAATGCCCCATTTTTCCGAAGAAGTTTTTGCTGATTTTGTGCGCGGGATCGACGTAGCCGCGCACAAGGAGCTGCAATCACACCTTGCGTCTCAATGCGCGCCGTGTATGCAAACCTACAGCATCTGGCATCACCTGCGGTTGATCACCTCGCGCGAGGATGCGTACTGCCCATCTGCGGCAGCGGTGCGCACGATTAAGGTCGAATTTGAAGCCCGCAAAGCCCCGCAGCGTGAATTGCTGGGAAACGTGGTGTTTGACTCATTCTCGCAACCTGCCCTAGCCGGGATACGCTCTGCCGGGGCGGCAGCCGCGCGGCAAATGGTGTACGAAGCCGAGGGCATGATGGTGGACCTACGAATCGACCGCCCAGCTCATTCAAAATTGGTCTCTTTGATCGGACAGGTGCTCGATCAGAAAGTGCCACGCGCCTCGCTGGCCAACGCGTCAGTCATGCTGTGGACGGAAAAGGGTCTCGTGTTGGTCGAAACCAAAACCAGCGTTTCGGGCGAATTTCACCTGGAATTTGAAGCGCAGAATCGGCTCCGCTTGTCGATTCAGGCTTCTATGGGAACGCTGATTCGCATTCATCTGGCCAATCTGGTTGTTGAGCAAGACGGTAACTCTGTTACCGGCGGGACGGGTAATAGTTACCCCTGAGATATTACAGCTGTAATTAGCGTCAGTACAGTGCTTGACCATACACTTTCGACACTGTCCAAGTTGGGGAGAAGGGCAAAATGAACAGGCTACTTCGGAGCAGAAATAAGTTCGGCCGGTACGGGGTCGTGATGGTTTTGATGCTAGGGCTGGTCGCGCTCTCGGCACCCCCGGCGCAGGCTCAAACACGCTTGGTGGTGCGGGACTCGTTGGGCCTCCCCGGCCTCAACTTGAGCTGTGTGCTGCTGGGCTGCAACGTGGTTCGCGGTTTGGGCGACCCTCAGGGGCAATTGTTCTTGGTGTCTTTCCCCCCGTTGCTCAACCCGGTGACCGGCATTTTAAAGCTCAACTTGCAACTCGGCGTGATGAGTGTCGAGCTCGATCAGACGATTCTTTCCCATGACTCCGGGGCCAATGCAGCACCTAATTACCTCACGGACAAGAGTCCTACTGCTTACTATGGCAATACGGTATGGCACGGGTATGTCGTCCAACCGGGCAACCTGCTGGTGCGGACCAGTACGACACAATCTAGTTACGCAGTCACGGGACTAGGTTCGACGGTCGCAGTGATCGACACGGGCGTTGACCCAAATCATCCGGCGTTACAAGGCGTGCTGGTCAAAGGATACGACTTCACCCGAAACGTGAGTGGCGGATCCGAAACTCCCGACGTCAACGCTTCGCCTGACATGAGTGATGCCGACACCGCTACGGTCAACCAGAGAACGGTCGCCGTTCTGGATCAGCGCACCGTCGCGGTGCTCGACGGCTCCGGCTATTCGGCTTTCGGTCACGGGACGATGACTGCCGGTATCGTGCACCTGGTTGCTCCACAAGCCAAGATCATGCCGCTGAAGGCCTTTGGACCGAATGGAGCCGGTTATGAATCGGACATCATTCGTGCGATTTACTATGCTGCGGCGAACGGGGCAAATGTCATGAACATGAGCTTCGATTTCGCAACCTACTCAAACGAGCTGGCGACCGCAGTAAAGTATGCCCAAGGGAAGGGAATCATCGTGGTAGCGTCCGCCGGAAACGACGGGAAGTATGAGTTCGTCTATCCCGGAGCGCTGCCCAACGTCATCAACGTTGCCTCCACCTCTAATCAGGACGTGCAGTCAACTTTCACCAACTACGGTACTCCGCCGGTCTTCATGGCTGCGCCGGGCGAAGGTATCATGACGCTCTATCCTTGGGGCACATACGCGGCAGGCTGGGGGACTTCCTTCAGCACGCCGATGGTGGCGGGGACTGCTGCCCTGATGCTTGGCCAGAATGGTAAGTGCACTCCTGCCAAGGTCGCGTCCAACTTGCAGCATGATGCCATCATCTTCAATCCGCAATTGGGGTCCGGCCGATTGGATACCTATCTTGCGGTCAAGAGCTGTCACGGCCTGTTCTAACGTTATGGCGGGATTGCCAATTGCCAATCCGATCGCGCAAGCTGGGTCGCTGCTCATGCGAGTGAAGGAACTCGAAGAGCAGCACCTGGCTTACCGCAACTCCGTAGTCTGTGCCTTCAACCAGTTGCTGGACTTAAAGGACATCAGCACCGGTGTACACAGCACTCGGCTCGCGGAGTGGGCGATTCGCGTGGCCCGAAAACTCAATATTGCTGAAGAGCATCTCTATCAGGTTGAAGTAGCGGCACTGTTGCACGACATCGGTAAGATTGGTGTGCCTGACGCCATCTTGAAAAAGCAGGCCCCGCTTACGGCGGAAGAGCGCGCGGTCATCAATCGCCATCCTGAGTACAGCTGGTCAATCCTTCGACTTTTCCCCGGCCTGGAAGATGCAAGCCTGTATGCTTTGCACCATCACGAGAACTTTGACGGCAATGGATACCCCTCAAAGCTAAAAGGGGCTGATATTCCAGTCGTGTCGCGCATCGTGTCTGTGATCGATGCGTACGACGCCATGGTGTCCAATCGCTGCTACCGAAAGGGTTTGCCGCACGCGGAAGCCATCCGACGGTTGCTCGAAAGCTCAGGAACACAGTTCGATCGGGAAGTGGTCCAGACATTCATTCCTATCGCTGAGCAGGATGCGGAAGCGGTTTTCGCTGCTGCTGGCACTAGCGCCCAAGCAGCTCTCTAGATGTCTTCGGGTGAGTCCCTGAGGATGTGGGCGGTGCCTGGTTCCGCTTTGAGGCCACAACTCTGTCTTCTTGTTTTGCTGCCAGGCTCACTTGTCTGGAGCTTTTTGGGCAACCAAAACTGGTTGTCAGAATGAGCTTTTGCGGTTCGAGATCGGTGCGGCTTCATGGGCTCCGAACGAGGCAAATATTGCTAACCCCGTTCTCTTGAACGTTGCCCTTCCGCCTATCAGTTAGCTTTTGCCTTACTGCCTATTTTGAGTCTTTTTAAGGGAAGAGCTTTGGCCAATTGACCTTTATGGATATGATTTGAACCCAATGCGTGACTTGCTTTGGCTTATCTTCCTGCTGATTCCGCCCGTTTCGGCTTGGGCAGCCAACACGGATTCCTCCGCCCAGCAGTTGCTGGTTGCTGCTGAATCACAGTCGAGTCTGTTCCGCGGTCAGGTCAGCCCGTTTGAGCTCGATGTCGACTTCGTCGCACAAGTGAATGTGCCTACGCACGGACAGATGACGCTCAAATGGGCCGCAGCCGATCGTTGGTGGCGCAAGATCGTGCTAGGAACTTTCGAGCAAATTGACGTTCGCAATGGCGAGAAGCTCCATATAACCCGCAATATCGCTTTCACGCCGATTCCGGTCCAAGAGCTGATTGACTTGGTCGAGTTTGCCGAAGGCCCACAGCAATTGGTTGTGAAGAAACCGAAGCAGCGTGCCGAGAATGGCGTCCAGCTGGTTTGTTTACTGGTCGAACAGAAGTCCTTGAAGGGAAAGTCCCATGAGGTTTGCATCGACTCCCTTACCCACGACCTGTTGAGCGATCAATGGCAGGAGTCGCCGGATGAGCGGCCTCGAGCAGAATACAGCGATTACTTCGATTTCGGAGCCCATCGATATCCGCGGCACCTCGAGTTGCGCTCGAACGGAAGTAAGCGCGTCGACGCAAAGGTTCGGAGTTTGACAACGGCCCCTTTCGACGAGAGCTTGCTCGTCCCGCCACAGGGGGCGATTGAAAGACGGGAATGCCTTGACATGAAACCTGCGATTCCCATCAAAACGCAAGACCCATTTTATCCATGGTCAGCAAACGAAAATCGCCTAGGCGGGGACACGACGGTTGTGATGACTGTCCAGGCCGATGGTTCGGTGACTGGTATCCAGCTGATTGGGAGTTCGCTTCGCTCGATGGACGATGCGGCCTTACATACCCTAAGAACCTGGAGATTCAAACCTGCTATGTGCGGGATGGAGCCAATCGTCTCAGATATACAAGTGGTTGTGAAGTTTCGCACGCGCTGATCCTGAGCCGCGGTTCACCACGAAAATGGAAGATCCTGGGGGCGATCGCCGGGGATGGGAAGCTCCTGCTCTCAACGCCGGTTCGATTCTGGCCCCGCGAGCGTGCCCCAAACCCACTCATCAACAATTAGTTCAGCAGAGCCGAATCCGGATCGGATGACCTCGTCGTTTTGTCGCAGTTTTGGTGCAATCATGTGCAGACCCGACGCCAAGGCTTACCTCCTACTTACTTTGTGACAGCTTTGAGGTCAATGCGGTCATATTCCCATTGCTAACGTGAGCATGGAATGCAATCGGAATCCATTCGTCGCTGCCGGGCATCCAGTTCGAGATGAGACAGCCATGCGATGAGTCTTTGATCAGAGCTCGAGCACCCGATGCACCATGTGCCGGGAAGGTGCGACCCTGGATTCTTGCAGCCACGATTCTCGGTTCAAGCATGGCGTTCATCGACAGCACTGTCGTGAATGTCGCTCTGCCTGCGCTTCAATCAGACCTTCACGCTACCGTGGTCGATGTGCAATGGGTTATTGAATCTTACGGCTTATTTCTTTCTGCCCTGATACTGGTAGGTGGCGCTCTTGGAGACTCGCTTGGCCGCAGGGCCATGTTTTTGTACGGCGTCGTCGGCTTCGCAGTTGCGTCCGCCGGCTGCGGTTTTTCCTGGAGCATCAGGAGCTTGTTGGTTTGGCGGGCTGTTCAGGGCATTGCTGCCGCCTTCTTAGTACCCGGCAGTCTCGCGATCATCAGCTCATCCTTCGACGAAAAGTCACGCGGTAGGGCTATCGGGACCTGGGCTGGGTTCACGACCGTGACAACTGCTCTCGGCCCAGTTCTCGGAGGATGGTTGGTAGAGCACGCTACTTGGCATTGGATCTTTTTCATTAATATTCCTCTTGCGGCCCTTGTTCTTTCGATTTCATTGTGGCGCGTGCCGGAATCGCGCAGTTCTCATCCCGCCACCATCGACTGGTTGGGTGCATCGATCGTGACTTTCGGGTTGGCCGCGCTTGTCTACGGATTCCTAGAATCATCGATCTTGGGTTGGACCCATTTTCGTGTACTTGGCAGCTTGATGGCGGGATTTGGTTCGCTGATTGCCTTTGTGTTCGTCGAGAAAAGGGTTAGGAGCCCGATGGTTCCCCTGAAGCTGTTTAAGTCAGCAAGCTTTAGCGGAGCAAATCTATTAACAGTATTTCTCTATGCCGCCCTGGGCATTTTCTTCTTTGTATTTCCATTGAACTTTATCCAGATCCAGAAGTACTCGGCAACGGCGACCGGTGCCGCGGCTTTGCCCATGATTTTGCTGATGTTCTCACTCTCGCGCTGGTCCGGAGGGCTCATAACGCGCTACGGAGCAAAGATCCCGCTAATGGTGGGGCCGCTGATTGCCGGCATTGGGTTCCTTCTTTTTGTTGCGCCCAATGTAGGCGCCAATTACTGGTCCGCCTTTTTCCCCGCTTTCATTATTCTGGGGCTGGGCATGGCTATCAGTGTCGCGCCTTTGACGACCGTAGTCATGAACTCGGTAGAACAGGAACGGGCGGGAACCGCATCGGGAATTAACAACGCAGTGGCTCGAGTCGCCGGTGTACTGGCAGTGGCGGTGTTGGGCGCGGTCATGGCAGCCGGTTTTGCCCACGCGTTGCGACAGTCGCTTACGAAACTGAATTTGGATGCCAAAATTGTTCAACAGCTGGAATCGAACGTGGCCAAGCTAGGTAGCCTCGATGCGCCTCCCGGCGTGGATCCCCAAGCCGCAGCAGCGATCCGCTTCGCCATTGCTCAAGCATTCATCTTCAGTTTCCGATTGATCGTGCTACTGTGCGCCATCTTGGCCTTGGCGGGCGCCATCGTCGCCTGGCGGAAGATACCCCCTTCAACCGTCTGAATCAGTCCGTTCTGAGCGGGACTAGGCCGGTTCGATTTCAACGATTCGCCTGATCATAGAATTCTATTTCTTATATAGATTGGGCAACTGCTCGCGCAAACGGTCGAGCTTGGGAGCATCATTGATGGCGATGTATGGGTCGTCAGGATGAAAGGAAGCGTAGTTCTGGTGATACATCTCGGCGTTGTAGAAAGCCTTTAGGGGGACGATTTCGGTCACGATAGGGCGAGGAAAGACGTGAGCTTTTTCCAGCTGGGCGATATAAGCTTCCGCAATGCGTTTTTGTTCTTCGTCGGCATAAAAGATCACCGAGCGATACTGGGTGCCGACGTCTGGACCTTGTCGGTCGAGTTGTGTGGGATCGTGTGCAACCGAGAAAAATACTTTCAGGAGTTGGCCGTAGGAAATTTGCGCGGGATCAAACGCGATCTTCACAGATTCTGCATGTCCGGTCTTTCCCGAACTGACCTGCTCATACTCCGGAGACGACGACGTGCCCCCGGAATATCCGGAGGTAGCGCTCTTCACGCCCTTGACGTGCTGAAAAACCAGTTGAATACCCCAGAAGCAACCACCCGCAATCACAGCAGTCTGTTTTCCGGGTTTTGCAGCCAGTGATTCATCGAGCGAGGGATCGGGAAGAGTCACACCGTTTTCGGCCGCGTGGGAGTGATTTCGCCCCAGGGCAACACCAACAACCACAAAGAACACGACAGCTACGATGAAGAGAATAGGGTTAAGAGTTTTGAGTTTGTGATTCATGTGCCAGCAGCTCCAAATCACAATGTGCGAGAAGTCCGTAAGATTAGCCTTGAATCCTAAACTACCGCCCCCCCCCGACTCCCCGTGTGTTGCACGTTGAATAAAGACACGCATCTTGCGAGGTTCTAGCCAGTCATTTTACATTGGTCTCCCCCGAGTTGCCCGTTGCAGCCGCCTAGAGAATTGCTCGCCACCGCAGGTTTAATTACAATCACGGCGACATTTCTCTCAACCGATCCCCGGAGGGTTCGATGCGATTACCGCGCGAGTTTCCACTGCTGTCCTTCGTCGTCGTGTTTCTCGCGCTGTTTATTTCGCATAATTCACTGGCGCCGGCTCAGACCCAATCCAAACCAGCCACAAAGGGTAAGACCGCATCGTGCCCGAAGGACAGCAGCGGGTTGAGGTTACCTTCCGGCTTCTGTGCGACTGTCTTTGCCGACAGCATTGGTCACGCCCGGCATTTGGCAGTGGGATCGAACGGGGTCGTTTACGTGAACACATGGTCGGGAGACTACTACAACTTCGACAAGGTTCATGAAGGCGGATTTCTCGTTGCTCTTCGGGACAAATCAGGGAGCGGAAAAGCCGACGTCATCGCGCGTTTCGGCGACACCGAAAGGACGGGAGGGGCCGGCGGAACCGGCATCGGTATCTATAAGGGATGGCTGTACGCAGAGATCAACGATCGCATTGTCCGGTATTCCTTACCTGCAGGCGCCAGTGTTCCTTCCGGTGCTCCGGAAACCATCGTTTCGAAATTGCCGCTGGGCGGTGATCACCCGATGCATCCATTCATCATCAGCGCCGATGGGAGCCTCTATGTGGATGTGGCCAGCGCGACCAACTCCTGTCAGGCAAGGAATCGGCAACCGAAGGTTCCGGGAGACCAGCCGTGTACGGAGCTGCAGACGCGCGGGGGAATATGGCGTTTTGATGCCGACAAAACGAACCAGGTGTTCTCTCCATCGGAGAGATACGCAACTGGGATCCGCAATGGGGAGGGTTTTGCGATTGATTCCGCCGGACGCATCTTTGTAACTCAACATGGTCGCGATCAACTGCACTCAAATTGGCCAGATTTCTTCAAGCAGGATGACGAAGCGACCTTGCCCGCGGAGGAAGTGATGTTGTTGAAGGCCGGTGGCGACTATGGCTGGCCCGAGTGCTATTACGATTCGTTCCAGAAAAAACTGGTGCTCGCACCGGAATATGGAGGCGATGGTGGCAAAACCGTCGGCATTTGTGCCAGCAAGTCCGCGCCGGCAGCGGCCTTTCCTGCTCATTGGGCACCGAACGCGATGACGCGCTACGACCAAGATAAGTTCCCCGCGCGTTACAGCGACGGGCTCTTTATCGCGTTTCATGGATCTTGGAACCGGGCACCTTATGCGCAAGGCGGTTACAACATAGTTTTTCAACCTTTTGGCGGTGATCACGCATCGGGCAACTGCGAGATCTTCGCAGACGGTTTCGCAGGTGCGGTGAAGACTCCAGAAGGTGCAAAACATCGTCCTTCAGGACTGGCAGTCGGGCCCGATGGCGCCCTGTATGTATCGGACGATGTCCGTGGGCGCATCTACCGAATCACCTATACCGGCAATCCCGCGGGGCCAGCTCCCAAGGCGACTCCATGTCCGAATATTGCCGCGCCCGCCGGCAGGGTCGTCGCCAAGGAAGCGACGCCACCCGAAAGCAATACAGCTGAGCTGCCGGTTCCCGATGGCTCGTCGCCTCAGATGGTTGCGTTGGGAAGCCGTATTTACCACGGGCAAGTTGGTGGCGCCACTTGCACTGGGTGCCACGGTGCAAACGCCACCGGGACGCCCCTCGGTCCCGATCTCACAAAACAGAAATGGATGTGGAGCGATGGCAGCGTTGCTGGAATCCTAAAGGTGATAACCGAAGGCGTGCCCAAACCGAAAAAATTTCGTAGTCCGATGCCGCCAATGGGTGGAGCGCAACTGTCGAATACTCAAGCCTCCGCAGTCTCTGCGTATGTATGGGCCCTCGGCCATAAGCATAAGTAAGATAGGCCGTCGAGTAATGATAGGACCTTCGAGACTCATCCTCCTGGGGAGAGGCTTTTCCCGCAGAGCCTGGCCTCCCCGCCCCGGTTCGACCGGTTGGGCAATCGATAGCAGGCGGACGCATAGAAAAAGCTGACGAAAAATCGAAGACATTCGGGGAACTTAGGACTTACCTAGATCCTTAAGCTGCCTTGACGGGCGGAAAACCTATTTCCCGATAATCCCTACCAAACTTGAGTCATGAACCGTGACCAGGCGAAGCTCTCGCTGACAGGAAGCAGCGCGCCCTCTGAACCAGACGCGCCAAGTCAGTAAGGGTGATGCTTGCGGACATACCATGTCCTGAATGTCACCAAATCGTTTCTGTAAGCTAAATCGAAACTAAATCGCTTTAGTATATTGACCAGGAAACGCTCTCTGAGGTATATGCATCTGAGTTGCTCGGTCATGGTGCTGGCAAAACAGCGGATCGATCGAGTTAACAAAGAGACAATCACTGGATAATCGCGCATTCCCTGATTGCCGAACCAAAGATTGCCTCTCACGCCGAACCCCGGGACAGACTGTCCGTCTGTGATGATCCTCAAAATAAAGCCGGGCCACCGAGCCCGGATCCCCACAAGGAGGTAGCTAATGGAGTCAGAAAGACTATCCAGGATGATAGGACTGCTGGTTTCGACCTCGTTGTTCTTTGGTGTCGCGCAGCAGTCAAAAGCTCAAACCGTTTGCAGCAACCAAACCGGAACCAATAACGGATTCTTCTATTCGTTCTTTTTGAGTTCCGGATCGGCATGCATGACCATGACCGGTAATTTTGGCGGCGGCAACTACAGTACGACTTGGAGTCTCGGTTCCAGCGGAGATATGGTTGCCGGCAAAGGCTGGAACCCAGGCTCGACAAGCAGGGTTGTCGGCTACAACGCGGGCAACTTCTCTCCAGGATCGAACGGATACTTGGCTCTCTACGGTTGGTCCACTAACCCTCTGGTCGAGTATTACGTGGTGGATAGCCACGGCCCTTTTACGCCCCCAGGTAACGGAGCCCAGTCCTTGGGCACGGTAAACAGCGATGGTGGCACCTACAACATCTATAAGGTCAGCAAAAGCGGCCCAAACATTCTGGGCAACGGACCTTTCACGCAGTTCTGGAGCGTCCGCACGTCCAACAGAAGCCAAGGCAGCAATAACACCATCACCTTTGCCAACCACGTCAATGCCTGGAGAAGCCATGGAATGAATCTGGGAACGATGAATTACCAGATCATGGCGACTGAAGGATTCGGAAGCAATGGGAGCTCGAACGTAACAACGTGGCAGCAGTAATGGTGTGGTTTGTGGGGCTGCGGCGTGCCCAGCCCCACAGTTACGTACGCTCGGCGCCTTCCCCGAGCCCTGACGCGGATCTTGCCCGTGCAGACCTTCAGCCGGTTAGATCATCTACTCTTAACGACATGGGCAGGATTTTGTCTGGGACCGTTCTTCTAATCGCCGCTCTCGCAGCCTGCAACTTGCAGGCAGAGGCAACGTCGGTTTTCGGACGCGCGCTTCGCAGGGACGGTTCGAACCCTCCGGGTCCCTGTCGCGCCATCCTGAGAGCGGAAGTGGACCGGCGCGGCGCCCCGGATACCAATTTGGAAGGCGAGCCCGACGGCAAGACAACCTTCTCCGTGCCTCTTGATCAAAGTGGATACTTTCAATTTATCGCTGTTCCGACGAGCAGATATTTGCTGTCTGTCGAGTGTCCGGCAGGAAGCGGAGTCCGCGAGCTAAGCGTGCAAGCGGGCAGAGCTATCCGGGTTGATCCTCCCCTGATACTCGAAGATCTAGCTCTCGAGGTCGTCATCACCCCAAAGGTTGATCCTGACGGTCATCCGTGGCAGCTCACCGTGGACGCAACGATGCCACGCTTGCGACGGATAGCAGACAAGTCCACCGCCAGAGCAGATGGACATTGGGCGCGGCGCGGCCTGGTTGCTGGTAACTATCGTGTTTCCATCAGCAGATCCGACGGCACGCCGTGGCTGCAACGGTTCTTTAACTTGAGTGCAGAGAGCGGTCCGCTGCGGCTGCAGCTGCCGTTCATGCGGGTCTCGGGCCAAGTGCGGTTGAGCACACAACCGGTGCATGCTCGCCTTGTATTCCATAACGAGGCGGGCGGGGAACCCGCAACGCTTGTAAGCGACGATAGCGGTTTTTTCCAAGGGCTCCTGCCGGTTACCCCAAGCGTCGAGGAAACCAAATGGACGGTTGAGGCGCGGGCCACCAACCCCCCTATCAGCAGACGCCTGGCAGGGTTAAGCGTGCAGACGGCTGGCGAGACGAATGCTTGGCTCGATCTGGCGCTACCTCTGTTTGCCGTGCACGGAACCGTGGTCTCCGAGGCCGGTAAGCCTCAGAGTAACGCGTCAGTTACCGTCGAGGAGATCGACAGCGGAGTAAGAGCCGCCACGGCCACCGACGACGCGGGCGGCTTTGAGCTACAAGATTTGCCGCCGGGGAAATATACGGCGCTGGCCGAGTCGGTCGAAGGCGTCTCTAAGCGCACGCCGTTCCTGGTAGTCGAGGGTACGGAGAGCGAAGTGAAACTGGTTCTTAACCCCTCTGAACACGTCCCTTTCTACGTGGTCTCCAGCCAGGGACCCGTGGCGGAGGCCACGGTGCAGGTTTGGATCCCGCCGGGTGTGCCAAGGTGGTTCACCCGCACCGGTCCTGACGGTAGCTTCGACCTGAAGCTCCCCCCCGGGACCACGGAAGTGGGCATGACGGTTGGAGCGCGGGGCTATGCTCTCAAACTCACGCGCTTGGAAATCTCGCGTGACCGTGACAACTCGTCCGATACAAACACCGTCACCCTCGACACCGATGGCGGGAGGCTGGTGCTCGATCTTCACCCCGCCGGGTACGTCCTAGACAGCTCCATGACACCTTACCTTGTGCACAAGGGAGCCATCGAAGCCGTCGGCACACTCCTCGCCTGGGGCAGTAACCAAGCCGATGGCAGTGGCCGCGGGTTGTTGGCGGTCGAGCCGATCGAACCTGGGGCTTACTCACTCTGCATGGTTGTGGATTCTGCGGAGTTAGCGGCACTCTGGGTTGGAATCCCCCCGTCGAACCGCTGCCGTACAGGGTCGGTCGAGCAGGGCCGAACCCTGACCCTATCGCCACCGTAAATCGATTAGGGGGTAACATCGGAGAGTTTCCTTAGTGGGATCCCGGAGAAAGCAATGTTCCGAAGCGATGTTGTGGGAAGTCTATTGCGCCCTGGGTCCTTGAAACGAGCACGTGAAAAGTTCGAAGCGGGCCGAATAGGCGAGAAAGAATTTAAGCGTATGGAAGACTTCGCAGTGGATCAGGCCATCGCGTTGCAGGAACGCGTAGGGTTGGACGTGATCACCGACGGCGAGATGCGCCGCTACGCGTTCTATGGCCATCTCATCGATGCGGTTGAGGGCTTCGATAAGACTGGCGGATGGGCGATCCCGTTTCGCGACGAAAAAGGTGAACGACTTACGTTGAAGCGTCCGGTAGTCGTGTCCAAGCTTCGACGCAAGCGGCCGATGTGTGCGGAAGAGTTTACCTACGTTCGAGCACGAACATCTCATCCGGCAAAGACGACCTTGATCAGCGCGCAACAAGCCGCGGCTTACTACGATAAGGAAAAGTCAGCCGGGGCTTATTCCACGATCGAGGGCTATTTGGCAGATCTGGTGGATATTCTTCGTGACGAGGTAGCAGAATTGATACGCCTTGGCTGTACTTATATTCAAATTGATTCGCCTCAATACGCCGCGATGCTCGATCCCGAGCTGCGCGAGGGGTACCGGAAGCGCGGCAACGATCCTGATCGGCTGCTCGATCTTTCTACTGAAATGGACAATGCCATCATCGGCAACCACCGCGGCATCACTTTCGGCCTGCACCTCTGTCGCGGCAACAACCAAAGCAAGTTTTACGCGGCCGGAGACTATGGTCCGATCACGAAGGTTTTTCAGAAGACCCGGTTTGAGCGCTTTCTTCTCGAATACGACGACGAGCGTTCGGGAGGGTTCGAACCGTTGCGGCAGGTTCCCGAAGACCGCACCGTCGTCTTGGGATTGGTCAGCTCAAAGAAAGCCGACTTAGAGTCGAAGCACGAGCTAAAGAAACGCATCGAGCAAGCATCGAAGTTTGTTCCCCTCGATCGCCTGGCCTTGAGTCCGCAATGCGGTTTCGCGTCGACCTTGGAGGGAAACCTGATCACCACGCAGGACGAAGAAGGGAAATTACGCCTTGTTGCCGAGACGGCGAAGGAGGTATGGGGGTAGAGAACCGTGAGGCTGGTGATCCGATCTCCTGGGTTGGACAGCCATCTTTCCGGGCCTGGAAGGGGGAAGAATTCGCGACGGCAACATGGAATGAGATTGCCAGGATGCGTGAGGGCCTCAATCCGTGCCAGTGGTGCGAAACACTAAGGTGAAGGAGAACTTATGAATTGGGTGGCTCTTGTTCTGATTACTTTCCTAGCGCAGACCTCTTGGGCCCAAGACTGGGCACGCGCTCAGCTAGAAAAATCGCCTCGCCATCAGGAATGGGTCACGGTGAAGCATGATGGCCGGCAGGTAGAGACTTTCGTGGTATATCCCGAGAGCAAGGGGAAGACTCCGGTCGTGCTTATCATTCACGAAATCTTTGGCATGTCGGACTGGGTCCAGAATCTCGCTGACCAGGTCGCCGCCGCAGGTTATATCGCCGTTGCCCCGGACTTATTGTCAGGAATGGGCCCTCATGGGGGACGCACGTCCGACATCGGCCAGGATAAAGTCACGGAAGCGGTAAGCCACCTCAATCCGGATCAGATCACGGCGGATCTCAACAGCGTCGCCGATTACGCCAACAAACTCCCCGCATCGAACGGCAAGTTGTACGTCGCGGGCTTTTGTTGGGGCGGTAGCCAGAGCTTTCGCTTCGCAACCAATCGAGCCGACCTCCAGGCTGCTTTTGTGTTTTACGGCGGGCCTCCGGAGAAGGATTCGATGACCCGAATCAAAGCCCCTGTGTATGGTTTTTATGCGGGGAATGATGCTCGAATCGGTGCCACGCTTCCCGATACTACGACGCAGATGAAAGCTGCGGGGAAGACCTTCGAACCAGTCGTTTATGAAGGCGCCGGGCACGGGTTCATGCGTTTGGGGGAAGCTCCGGACGCAAATGATGCAAACAAGAAAGCCCGTCAGGAGGCCTGGGTTCGTTGGAAAGGTCTTCTGGAAAAATAATTGGCGGCCAACCGGAGGGCTTCTGGGGTGTTCCCGATCGGGGGCAGCATTTTTCTCCTATGATCTAGTACACAAGGGGCTGCTCCTTAGCTTTCCCGAGAATGGTGTGCCCATGGCGTTGGACCAGCGTTCCGTCCGATCCCTGGAAATCTATTTCACGCTTCCATCCAATCACACGATCAAAGCTGTAAACTGTTTGCGAATCCGAATCAGGACCAGCGGCCAGCCGATGTAAGGTTTCCTACCTGCAATGAAAGCCGTTCGCATTCACGAATTCGGCGATCCCGAGGTCCTTCGCTACGAGGATGCGCCCGATCCGCAATTGCGGGAAGATCAGGTTCTCATTCGTGTGCGCGCCTGCGCCATGAACCATCTTGATCTCTGGGTACGTCAAGGCCTCCCCGGAGTGCAACTGCCGCACATTCTCGGCAGCGATATCGCCGGGGAAGTGGTGGGCATCGGCCGGTATGTTTCGGGCTTTTCAAGCGGCCAGCGTGTCTTGATTGCGCCAATGCAGTTTTGTAACCATTGCGAGAAGTGCGTCGCAGGTCTGCAAAATCAATGTCGCGAATTCGCGGTGCGCGGCAATACTGTGGGGGGCGGAAACTGTGCACTCATCGCGGTCCCGCAAGCCTGCGCCATTCCAATTCCGGATTGGCTGTCGTTTGACCAAGCCGCCAGCGTCCCGCTCGTTTTCCTTACCGCTTGGCACATGCTGGTTGGCCGAGCGGCAGTGCGCTCCGGGCAAACAGTTCTTGTGCTCGGAGCCAACTCCGGCGTAGGCATTGCTGGAATTCAAATCGCGAAGATGTTCCATTGCACGGTCGTCGCCACCGCCGGAGATGAGCGCAAGGCCCAAAAGGCGCGTGAGCTTGGTGCCGACCATGTCATCCATCATTACCAACAGAAGATCTCAGAGGAAGTCCGTAAAATCACCAACAAGCAAGGCGTTGATGTCGTGATGGAACACGTCGGTCGAGAAACCTGGGGCGAAAGCCTGCGCTCTCTCAAGCCCGCTGGTACTCTCGTCACTTGCGGCGCCACCACCGGCCCGCAAGCCGGGCTGGATCTTCGCTTCGTGTTTTCACGTCAGCTTTCGGTTCTCGGCTCCTACATGGGAACCATGGGCGAGTTGCATGAGGTCTTGAAGCACGTGTTCGCCGGGAGGCTAAAGCCCGTTATCGATCGCACTTTCCCCTTGTCTGAAGTGTGCGCGGCCCACAAGTATATGGAAGAAAGCCAGATGTTCGGAAAGATCGTTCTGAATCCCGAGCCATAAGACCGTAAACCGCGGATGACTCCTCGCTAGCAGCATTTCACTCGCACTCGTCGTTGCCGCAGAAACGCCGCATAGGACTCTCGCCCGCGCAAGACTCCTTCCCTCATGCAGAATCGCTCATACGCTGACTCTTCGAAAATTTCGCGCAGGATTGCGTGAAGAACGCGCAGAGCCTTCATCCTCGCTCCTCTGCCAGCCGGCTGACCACGAACGGCGTTTCCGTCGTACTGGAAGGCTTTCGACCCGACAGCGCCGCCATCCATTGCCGCATCGATTCAATTAGCAGCAGGCTGACCATCACCACAAGAATTGCGGATACAACCGCATCCAGCCGGTTGTTAAAGACCAACCGCGCATTCCCTCCGGCGGCCGCAATCTGTTGCGCTTGCGCGAGAAACCCAATCCGCGGGTCGGGATCGAAAATCTTGTGCCATGACGCGGTGAAGGTCACCCCAACCAGCCAAACCAGAGGTGCCAGTGTCACCAATGCATAGCGCGCCCGGTGCTTCTTGATAATAATTGTCGTCGCCACACAAAGCGCGACGGCGGCGAGCAACTGGTTAGAGATCCCAAACAACGGCCACAACGAATTAATCCCGCCCAGTGGGTCGCGCACGCCTTGCCATAGAAAATATCCCCATGCGGCAACCACAATCGCGCTAGTTGCGAGTGCCGAGGGGTACCATCCCGTGCGTCCCATCGGCTTCCACACATGCCCGAGCGCATCCTGCAGCATGAAACGGCCAACTCGCGTTCCGGCGTCAAGCACGGTCAGAATAAACAGTGCTTCAAACATCAGGGCGAAGTGGTACCACAGGGCCATCAACGTTTGTCCGCCGAGGCTGCCGGAAAAAATGTGCGCCATTCCCACTGCGAAAGCGGGGGCGCCTCCCGTACGGTTGAACAGCGTGATTTCTCCTACATTCTGCGCGAGCCGATGCATTGCTTCTGCGGTCACTGGAAATCCCCAGCTGGAAATTGTGGTAGCGGCCTTCTCCGGAACAGCACCCGCCACCCCCGCTGGACTGTTGATCGCAAAATAGGTTCCCGGTTCGAGCACGCAGGCCGCGACTGTAGCCATGATCGCGACCATCGATTCACACAGCATTGCACCGTAACCGACCATTCGCGCGTCGGTTTCGCGGCGGATCAGCTTCGGAGTGGTGCCACTGGAGATCAGTGAATGGAAGCCGCTGATCGCACCGCAGGCAATCGTGATGAACGCAAACGGAAACACCTTTCCGGCGAACACCGGCCCGGTTCCATCGATGAACTTCGTGAACCCAGGCATGCGCAGCGTTGGATGCATCAGCACAATGCCAAACGCGAGTAGCCCAATCGTTCCGAGCTTCACGAATGTGCTCAGGTAGTCGCGCGGTGCAAGCAGCAGCCACACGGGCAAGGCTGAAGCCGCGAATCCGTAAAGAATGATGGCCATCGCCAGACCAGGTGCTCCCAGTGTGAAATAGTTGCCCACCGCTGGGTGCAGCGAAACCCACTGTCCGCCCCAGATCGCCGCCAAAACTAGGATGAAACCCAAGGCGGAGGTCTCCACCACCCGGCCAGGCCTCAGTCGGCGCAGATAAACGCCCATGAGAAACGCAATTGGGATGGTCATCGCAATCGTGAATGTCCCCCAAGGGCTCTGCTTAAGGGCATTTACCACTACGAGTGCACAAACGGCGAGGAGGATCACCAGGATCGCAATCACCGAGGCGTAGGCGACCAGGCCTGCGACATGCCCGATCTCTTGCTTGGCCATCTCCGTGAGGGATTTGCCGTCCCTCCGGACAGAGAAGAGAAGAATGACGAAGTCTTGCACGCACCCGCCGAAAACCGAACCAACCAGGATCCACAGCGTTCCAGGCAGGTATCCGAACTGGGCAGCCAGCACTGGCCCGACCAGCGGCCCTGGTCCGGCAATCGCGGCAAAGTGATGTCCAAACACCACCCATTTGTTTGTCGGAACAAAGTCGCGGCCGTCTTCGAGGCGCTCCGCGGGTGTGGCGCGTTTGGCCTCAAGCGCGAGTACTTTCGCTGCCACAAACTTGCTATAGAAGCGGTATCCGACGGCGTAGGTACAGAGCGCCGCGATCACTAGCCAGAGTGCGTTGATTTGTTCGCCGCGATGCAGCGCCATGCTGCCGAACCCGAACGCACCGAAAACAGATATCCCGATCCAAAGGAGGAGCCGACGCATGAGTGTAGCGCGGGCGCCGCCCGCGACGGATTGCTATTGTTGCTGGTTTGCGATGGAAAACGCAACTACTCTTTCTGAGAGAACTGCTCCTCAGGCGTAGGCAGCGGGAGTATGGTTCCCCAGCTGCCTCAAGAAAGCAGAATTCTTCGAGGCTTACCGAATTACTTCCTGCTCCACTCCCGAATCGACTTGATCTCTACGGGAGGAATGTGGAGATACGCTAGAAATTCATTGTGGTCCTCGGGCGCGGCCTTCTCGAACTCGCAATGCCAACGGCGCATGTCGTCCTCGCTAAAGCCCGCAGCTTTCATGATCGAAACCCATTTTTCTTTGGTCATATTCTTTGTTCTCCTCAGGATGTTTTTGGTTTGCAATAGCCGCAGAATCCCGCGCTGATGTTCGCGTAATCTGCCGATCTCCGAATCGAGCTCCTGCAGTCGACGTCGAAGCAGCACAGCGACGTCCGTTCTCGGATTTTCCAGCATGGTCCGAATGCTTGAGACGCTCAACCCGACCGAGCGATACAGGCATATCTGTTCCAGAAGCCGCGTCTCCTTGTCGCCATAAAGGCGATAATTGGCGCGCGTTCGATGCCCCGGCTTCAACAATCCGCACGATTCGTAATAGAGGATCGTAGTCCTGCTGAGTCCGAACCGGTGGGCAATTTGCGAGACACTCAACATGAAACTCAGGATCAACCCTACAGTGATAGACAGGTCAAGAACAAGAATAGAGGATGGGGCGGGCCACCCTGACCGGCCCGCATCAGCTTTCCTGGTTCACGGCTCGCTAAGGCTTTCCAGCCCACTCATCCACCCAATCGTTCACCGTCTTGTACCAGAGCTGAGAATTCTGCGGCTTGAGCACCCAATGTCCCTCGTCCGGGAAGTAGAGCATCTTCGACGGGATACCTTGCCGCTGCAAGGCCGTAAATAAGTCGAATCCCTGCGAAACGTCGAGCCGGTAATCGAGCTGCCCATGCACAACCAGGGTCGGCGTTTTGAAACTGCTAGCGCTCAAATGGGGAGACCATTTCCGGTACATCTCGCGGTTCGTCCACGGCGTTCCCTTGAACTCCCACTCGGGAAACCAGAGCTCCTCGGTAGCCCCATACGCTGACTCCGTGTTGAACATGCCGTCGTGGGTTACGATGCACAGGAAGCGGTTGGTATGGCCAAGGATCCAATTGGTCATGTATCCGCCATAGCTCGCCCCTAAGGCGCACTCGCGGTCTTTATGGATAAATGAATAGTGCTGTTCTGCGTAGTCGAGCCCCTTCATCAGGTCTTCAAATGGGGCACCGCCCCAATCACCGTTGATCGCATCGATAAAATTCTGCCCGTAGCCGGTCGAACCGTGAAAGTTGATCATGATGACCACGTATCCATTAGCTGCAAACAACTCAGGGTTCCAGCGATAGCTCCAGTCATCTCCCCACGACCCTTCCGGCCCGCCGTGAATGAGGAATTTAACGGGATATTTCTTGTGGGAGTCGAAGTTTGGTGGCTTAACCAAAGAGGCTTCTACTTTTGCTCCATTGGCACCATCAAACCAAAAAGACTCGACCTCCCCCATCTTTACCGAGGAGAGGACAGCTTCGTTAATCTTTGTAATGGGCCAGTCCTGGTTGAGGGAACAGTCCTGTTTGCCGTCGTCAACGAACCCGGTTTGGGCGGGACAGCCGTTCCCATGGGCGGAACTCCCATAGATTTCGTTGGGCGCCTTAAGAGACATGCGAGTAAACAGTAACGTCGCGCCATCGGGCGTGATCGCAAGGTCGTCGTTGTAGCCTCCAACCAGCGAACGTCTCGGATAACCTGCCTGGCCTTGCGATCGTGGGGTCGTTGCAATCGCGTAGATTAAGCTATGCCGTTCGTGCTCGGCAGTGGCGTAGATTGCTTTCGAATCGCGCGCCCAGACAAAGCTTGCGACCCAGTGGTCGAATCCTTCTGTTAGTTCCTTCTTCTCACCCGTCTTTCGGTTGTACAACATTAGCCGCCAGCGGTCGCTCTCGTATCCTGGACGGGCCTGCGCGCGATAGGCGATGTAGTCACCATCCGGCGAGTAGAGTGGTGTGTTGTCCGCAGCCTTGTTCCCGGAGGTGATGTTCTTGGTGGCGGCACGCACGGGTGCGTCGGTCAGGTCCCATGAAAAATCCACGGGCACAACGAAGAGGTCATTGTTTGTCGATGCTGCCGGCATCTCATCGTGATTCGATGCGTAACACAACTGCTTTCCGTCCGGAGAAAAGGCGTAATCATCCTGTCCCCCAAGGGAAAACACCGGCGCATCCCAGTCGCCTGGCGTGAGATCGCGGTAATTCGCGGAGGGACAGGAGTTCTCTCTGGACCGTTGGGTCGCGACCTTTGTCCCAGCGAGTGTCGTTGTACAACTCTCGACCGGCACTACGAACAGGTGTGTCCTCTTCCCGTACTTGAATGCATTCCAGTGGCGATAGAGCAGCTGAATGAAAATTTGTGCCTTAACTTTTGACTCTTTCGCCTGCCTTACTCTTTCCTGGATACATGTGGCTTCCTGCTCGGGTCGGCCCATGCACGTGGGATCCACATCCGATTTGAACAGAACATGTTTTCCATCGGGCGACCACAATTCACCGTCGGCTTCCGTCGGTATAGCGGTGAGCCGTTGCTTAGCCGTGACAGTTCCAGTCGAGTCATCAAAATCAGCAATCCAGATCTGGGAGCCTTCTTCCTTGGTTGACACGAACGCAAAGCGCTTTCCATCGGGTGCCCATCGCGGCCGGTCCGCATCCTGATCCGAAATGATTTCTCGTTCCCGAGGATTTGGGGAGGGGTGGGCATCGCTTGAAACTGGCACCACCCACACATGCGGTATTTTCGTATTCGCCTTCAGATCGACATCGACCGTGGCGAAAAGCACCCATTTCCCATTGGGGGACACGACCGGTTCCGCGACGCGTTTCAAGAGCATCATGTCTTCGAAGGTGAAAGGATGGGGGTTTTGACAGAAAACGGGAAGAGCTAGAAGGAAACCAAACAACCATCGAGCGCGCATCGAAACCTCCGGAGGAAACCACAGAGTCTAAACCACCCAGGGTTCATCACGCGGATCCGAAAGAACTTGGAATCGAGTACGGCCGCAAGAGTGGGCGAATCCCTGGATCACAACCAAACCGGTGGAATCTATTCCAGCGCTTTCCGAATCTTGCCATTCGCAATCAACTCCGCAATCTTGACGAAATCCCGATACATGGCGCGATCCTTGTCTAGCTTTGGGGAAACTGACCGGATCGCCGCATGCGCCATTTGACCACGCTTGCTGGTGGTGAGCGGAGCCATCAGATCCAGGGCTTGCGCCGCCGCCATAGCTTCAATCGCTAGAACCCAGCGCGTGTTATCGACCACTCGCCGCAACTTCAGTGCAGCCGTCATTCCCATGGAAACGTAATCTTCCTTGTTGCCCGACGTCGTAATCGAATCCACCGACGCAGGGTGAGCCAACACCTTGTTTTCGCTGACCAGGGCCGCAGCCGTAACCTGCGGCATCATGAACCCCGAGTTGAGTCCGGCGGTGGGCGCGAGAAATGGCGGTAGCCCTTCATTCAAAGCCGGATTGACTAGGCGCTCAATCCTGCGTTCCGAAATCCCCGCAAGCGCGCTCAGAGCAATGGCGACGAAGTCTAGCGCGAATGCAACCGGTTCTCCGTGGAAGTTCCCTCCCGACAGAACGTCGGAGCCTTCTGCCGCCGAACCAGGTATCTCTGCCCGAGGTGTACGGGCGGAGCGAAACTCTCCATCCCTTGACTTAGTGAAAAACACCAGCGGATTGTCCACCGCCGAATTGGCTTCTGTTTCAAATACCTCGCGACAATGTGTCAGCGTGTCGCGCACAGCTCCATGCACCTGCGGGATGCAGCGCAACGAATACGCATCCTGCACGCGGCCGCATTCACGGTGTGATTCGCGGATCGGGCTGCCTTCCAGCATGCGGCGCAGGTTGGCCGCTGTCTTGATCTGGCCGGCATGGGGACGTGCCTGATGAATGCGTTCATCGAACGCGACGTCAGTCCCGCGCAAAGCATCGAGCGTCAGGGCTCCAATCACGTCGGCGGAATCAGCCATGGTCTCAGCGGCCAGCAGCGCCAGTGTTCCTACTCCGAGCATGGCCTGTGTCCCGTTAATCAGAGAAACCGCTTCTTTCGCCTCAAGCACCAGCGGCTTGATCTGTGCCTTGCGCAGTGCGTCAGCGGCGGGAACACGGGAGCCGTCGGGCTCGAGGCAGTCACCCTCGCCAATCAGCAAGAGGGCGAGATGAGCAAGGGGAGCCAGATCCCCGCTCGCTCCAACGCTGCCTTGCGACGGCACCCACGGCGTGACGGTTCGGTTCAGTAAGTTGCAGAGCGTGTCGATGACGATCGCCCGAACCCCGGAGTGTCCTTTGGAAAGGGAATTGGCGCGCAGGACAATCATTGCGCGTGCCTCAGCAATCGAGAGCGGTTCGCCCACGCCCACCGCATGCGATCGAACCAGATTCAGCTGTAGTTCGCGAATCTGATCTCCCGCGATGCGCACATCGCTCAATTTCCCCACACCGGTCGTTATGGCATACGACACCTGATTGCTCTCAACCAGTTCATCGACTACGGCGCGCGCCCGGTTCACCGCCTCTCGGGCGTCGGAGGCCAGCAGGACGGGGCGGCCACCGACGGCCACTTCCCACACGTTCTCCAGCGTGAGAGCGTTCCCGTCGATGTGTAGCGCCTGCATAATCCAGAGGTGAGCGAAAAGCGGTGAGCTATGAGCAGCGTCCTTACTCGCCGCTCATAGCTCGCAGCTCATTGCTCCCTTGCTCCCATCGCGTGTTTGAAGATTGCGACGTATTTCTCCGGAATCGCTCTCTTCTTCATCTGCCGGTCGATCACCACGTGGGTGGTTTCGCCCTCCGCCAACAACAATCCATCGCCCGCGCGCAGCAATTCGTAGGCAAAATGCACCAGGGATTCGCGTAGGTTCTTGAGCTGTGTGCGAACGATGACCTCATCATCGTAGCGCGCCGGAGCTTTGTAACGGCAGCGAGCATCGACCACGGCGATATGGCAACCGTCCTGCTCCTCCATGTCTTTGTACGAGAATCCGAGCTGGCGGAAGAACTCGACGCGTCCAACTTCAAACCACACGAAATGATTCGCGTGATACACCACACCCATCTGATCGGTCTCGGCGTAGCGCACGCGGATCCTGACTTCGCCTACGCGGCCGCTCACTGCCCGCTCCAGCTGGGCTTGCGCTTCTCCAGAAAAGATGCCACGCCCTCCTGGAACTCTGAGGTTGAGCGGATGGCTGCGTTTTCCTGTACCGCGGTCTCAATCTGCCGGTCAAGCGACTTGGCAAGATAACTATTCAGCAACTTCTTTGTTATGCGCAGCGCTGACGGACTATTTTCCATGAGTTGTTTGGCCAATTCGCGTGACCGAGGCAACAGATTCTTCGGCGACACCACCTCATTCACCAACCCAAGGCTCTGTGCTTCAGCGGCTTCAAAAGCGCGTCCCGTTAGCAACAGATCACGGGCGGTTTTGTGTCCAACTTGCCACACCAGCACCGACGAAACGATTGCCGGAACGAATCCAATCCGTACTTCCGTATACCCGAAGGTCGCTTCCGCCAATGCCAGCGTGAAATCACACATCGTGGCGATGCCCGCGCCTCCGGCCATTGCCGCGCCATTAACGGCAGCGATTGTGGGCTTGGGAAATTCGTAGATTGCGCGGAAGAAGCGCGCCATGCGCTCAGAATCAGCCACATTCTCAGAGGGCGTCTTGCTGGTGAGCGACTTGAGTTCCTCAAGATCCATTCCTGCGCAAAACGCCTTACCCGCGCCCGTGAGAATTAGAACCAGTGCTTCGGATTTCTCGACCTCCGCCAGCGCAGACATGATCTCCTCGATCATCTGCACGCTGAGCGCATTCCGCTTCTCCGGACGGTTGAATGTAATGGTGGCGGCGCGGGCTTCGTAGGCGAGTTTGATCGTCGAATACGCCATAAGAGGGACAGGAGATTATAAGGGATTGAAACACATCAACGGCTGATCTGGCCATCGGCAGATCAGCCCTGTGTCGGCATATCTATCGCAAATGCCGATGATGCGATGTTCCGAACACCCGATCTACATCAGTTTCCTTCTCACCATATCCAGCGCCTGCTGCGACGCGAACCACCGGATCCTCTGCCGATCGCCGGGAAAGTTGCGTTGTACGACCTCGGTCCCGGACTCGGTTGCTAAAGCATGGTAGACCAAGCCTACCGGTTTTTCTGCGGTCCCTCCGGTTGGTCCAGCAACTCCGGTGATTCCAAGTCCCAATGTCGTCCCGCATCGCTTACGAATTCCTTCGGCCAATGCTTTCGCCACTTGCTCACTCACGGCTCCAAAGTGCTCAAGCAGATCAGCCGGGACATCGGCCAACTGGGTCTTCAATTCATTTGAGTAAACCACCGCACCGCCGATGAAGTAGCGCGAGCTTCCGCTTATAGAAGTCAGCCGTTCCGCGAGTAATCCGCCGGTACAAGATTCTGCGACGGAGAGTGTTGCGCTCCTCATTTGCAAGTAGTAACTGACGATCTGTTCCAGTGGATCGCCGTTGTCCGAAAAAACGGAATCGCCCAGCTCGGCTTCCAGCTTGTCCACCAGATCATCCACGCGAAGTTGGGCGGCATCAGACGACGGAGCTTGCGCGCGCAGATGAAGTTGGATCTCTCCAGGTGCGGCTAGAATCGTTGTACTCACATCGGTGTAGCGCTTATAGATCGGCGCCACCCGCGCATCGCATGCCGACTCACCCAACCCCGCAATCTTCAGCACGCGTGTCGCAATGTATCGCCTCGGAACCTTCGCTCGCAGCCGTTCGAGCACGGCACTCTCAAAGAGCGCTCTCAATTCGTGTGGGGGGCCTGGCAAGAGAACGATGATCCTTTCTCTGCCGTCCGATCGTCCGCTGATCCATTGACCCGGTGCCGTGCCGTTCGTGTTCATCAGCACCGTCGCGCCCTGAATGACGTCAGCTTGCTTGATATTATTCGCCGGCATCTTCCATCCGTGCTCCGCGAAACGGCGCTCGATTGCCGCCACCAGTTCCGGACTGCGTCGCAGCTGAAGCCCGAGCGTCTCGGCCAACGCTTCACGCGTCAGGTCGTCCTCCGTAGGCCCTAGTCCTCCGCTAAAGATCAGAATGTCGGCTCGAGCCAAGGCGGTCGTCGCCACGCGCACCAGGTCTTTCATTGAATCACCGACAATCGTTTTGAAGCTGACCTCGACGCCAAGGCCATTCAGTTGCGCAGTCAGATAGAGCGAGTTGGTGTCCTGCCGAAAGGGCGTGAGCAGTTCTGAGCCTACGGCGATGATTTCCGCAATCACGCTTGCAGTGTAAATGAAGTTCAGCTGAGATCGAGCAGTGCCTGGCCTGCCGTGTCCCACGAAAGATGGTATACGGCGCTGGTGCTGGCAAGAATAGCGGATCGCCCGGGCGCAAATGCGAGCCCCACCAGATTGGGTCCGGCGACCGCCAGGGAAGCTGTGCCATCCGGCATGATTTTCACAATCCCCCTCTTTCCGCCCAGAGAGGCAGCCACGTACAGGTTTCCATCTCGGTCAAATGCCAACCCCTGCGGCCGTCCTAACCCACGGTAAAACACCGACACGGCTCCATGGGCATCAATCTTGTACACCACGTCGAAGCTCGACGGGGTAGGCCCGGTCACGAAAAGGTCGCCGTGAGGTCCGAATGCCAGGTGGTACGCGGAAACGCTAGGTTCAAGAGTGGCAAAAACAAAAATCTGCCGATCGCGAGCGATTTTGAAAATGGTCCCACTGCGGTCTCCGACGTAGAGGTTCTCAGCCTTGTCGAAGGCTATCCCGGTCGCTACTCCCATGCTTTCCGCATACGTCGACATCGTCCCGTTAGGCGCAACCCGGTAAACCGCACCGTCGTAGCGCGACGAAACATACATCTCTCCGGCGCGGTCAAAGGCAATTGATGTCGCGTTCATCATCTCGGTCAGGAACGGCTTGATGTGATAGTTGGTGTCTATCTTGAAAATCGAAACCGGAACCTTTTGGCCGCGAGATCCCGAGAAGGTGACGAAAACGTTCCCTTCGGCGTCGAGCGCTGGATTCGTGACCGGATGCAGGTTTTCGGCGAGCGGCGTCGCCACCCGCAGCTGGTGTGAGTTGCTGGAGTGACCATTGGTGGAAACCACGACCTCGCCCGAAGCCGCCCCCTGCGGCACCCGTGCCACCACAAAGTCGTCGGAGCTGATGATGATCGGTCCTTCCACGTCCCCGAACCGCACTCGCGGGCGCCGCAGGTCTTGTGGACGCAATCCGCTGCCGATGATCCGTACCTCGCCACCTGGCAGGGCGGCTGCGGGCGTGACCGCCTCAATGTGCGGTTGTCCGTTTGCGCTCTTTCTTCCCAAAATGCGGTTGGAAATTGTCATGCGGCTTTACAGCAAAAAAAACCGGAAACGCAGAATCAGTTGCATCACCAACAGCGCGTACAAGCCTGCGGCGATATCGTCCATGACTATGCCTGTTCCCTCAGGCAATCGCTCCAGTTGGCGTACCGGTGGCGGTTTCAGAATATCGAACGTACGAAAAAGAATAAAGCCCAGGAGCAGCGTTTTCCATGAAACCGGAACGAACAGCATGGTGATCCACTGGCCAGCCACCTCGTCGATCACCACTGACTGCGGATCTTTTAGTCGTGCAGCTCGAGCAAACCGTGTAGCCGCTGGAATCCCGACCGCAATTGCCAACAGCGCGAGGCCGATCAGTACCCTCCACTGGAACTCGACGGCGGTCGACCGGGCCACCGCCGCCCAGATCAGCACAGCCGCTGCCGATCCCCAGGTGCCCGGTCCTGGACGCAATCTTCCCGCGCCAAAGAAAGTAGCTACGAGCGTCGACCAGAGTGGTGCGGCTCGCACGGTTGGAAGCGATTCCGTAGTTACCTCACTCATCTTCATCATCCTTCCTGCTGGGGTGTTCGAGCAGGTCACTGATGTCTTGCACGGGCGAGGACACTACGTGCTGTCCACTGGACCACTTCCCAAGATCAATGAGGCGGCACCGCGGGCTGCAGAAAGGGAAGTCCTCGGCTCGAGTATCCACGGTTTGCTTGCATGTCGGGCACTTCAACTGGACTTTGCGCTTACGTGGCACGCTTCAATTGTAGTGGAGGAGAGAGTACAGCATCAGCCAAAGGCATCAGCCAGCGTTTGTCGATCTTGGGATCGAGCGGTTTGCGGCAACCGCTGCACTTACGCCTTCGCTCTGAGCACAACGGAAGCCGGAGCCGGGTGCGAAATTTCTTCGCGCGCCACGGTTTCATAACCCAGCGAGGCTGAGTGTGCGGCTCGATCAAAAAAACGCCCGATCGAATGCAGCAGGTCGAGGTCGCCCAACGGCTCAATCGGGAACTCCAGCAGACTCTCCCGCTCCAGATATGTCCAGAGGCAGTCTTTTGTAGTATTCAGCGCAAATAAGAATTGGCTAAAGGGAACGCCCTGCTTGGAGCGGCGGGCTCCGAGGCCCACATACCGATCTCGGATTTCTGATTCCGTCTTAGCCAAGATCCAGTCGCTCAGGTTGCCATAAATTTCGTGCGTCCGCATCTTGAGCTCCTGGGGAGGAACATTCTGCAGCAGATCGGGGCATTTTCCAGATTTTTTCAGCCGATGCATCAATTCGTCCGACAAAGCCCCGGCGTGCGATTCAATCAGTTGAACCATTCTGAGAGCGAACATGAGAGACCTCTTTCCCTGCATTCTCGCAAGCGAGCTGGGCGAGGGAATACCGCATTGTAGCCCCATAACGACGATTACAGCAGCGACTCGCACCCCTCGCGTCAGACGAGATGAGACGACATCCTCAGATCGCCAAAGGCACACTGCAGTTATCATTCCATTGTGACTGTTAGCCCGCGTCCGCCAACCTGGAAGCTTCTCTTCGCCTTTGCGATCATTTACTTCGTCTGGGGATCAACCTACCTCGCGATCCGCGTCGGCGTGCTTGAAATGCCGCCATTCTTAATGGCAGGCATCCGGTTCTTCCTGGCGGGAACAACCCTCTATGCCTGGGTCCGTCTGACCGGCGTGCCTTCGCCAACTCCAAGGGAGTGGCGCGACGCAACCATCCTCGGCGCCCTTATGTTCCTCATGGACTACGCCTGCCTATTCTGGGCCGAACAGCGCGTTCCCTCCGGCATTAGCGCAGTGATTTTGGCGGCGATCCCGGTCTGTATCACCTTGCTTGAAATTATCGTGCTTCGAACCCAGAAATTGACGGTGCGTTTAACCGTTGGGCTGGCGATTGGAATCTTGGGAGTCGGAGTCCTGATGAATCCGATCTCGTCATTGGGAGAGGCGCCTCTTGACCGTCGTGGTGTCGTCGCGCTGATGGTCGCCTGTTGGGGATGGTCGATTGGAACCATCGTCACGCGACGGGTGACACTGCCGGAATCGAAAGCCATGGGCTCCGCCATGCAGATGTTCACTGGCGGAATTCAATTATTGCTCCTCGCCTTGATGGCCGGCGAGTTTGGTCGCTTTCATCCGCGAAGCGTCTCGCCCGCGGCATGGTTTTCTTTGTTCTACTTGATTACCGCGGGTTCCATCGTCGCCTTCACGGCGTACGTGTGGCTGCTGCACTACGAATCCCCGACCAAGGTTGGCACCTACGCCTATGTGAACCCGATCGTCGCTGTCATCCTCGGCGCAGTGCTGGGTGGGGAGGCGGTAGGACGCAGAACCGTGCTTGCAGGATTCTTAATTCTCGTCAGCGTCGCTACCATCACGACCATTAAGACCAAGATCGCTCCCCGGGTCCAAGAAACCCTGCTTCCGCCAAGAAGCCAGGAGAGCTCCTAAAAAGGCGGGGAACAACCGTGTCACTGCTCGCCGCTCGAGCTCCCCTTGGGAGATTCGTAAGGCTTTTGCATATAGCGCCGAGCCTCATCGAGAGCACCTGCGGTGTTGTCGTTTGTCTGCAGGGCCTGACGATATTCGTTTGTGGCTCGTTCCCGTTGACCTGTGGTGTCAAAAATCTTGCCTAGCTGAACATGGCTCCATACCTCGGTCCACCGCGGTTCGCCATCTCCATTGAGCGAATCGCGATATGCATTGGCCGACGCCTGGTAGTTGTGTTGCAGAAAAAAGATTTCCGCGATCCGGTAGTGAGCAAGTGAGCTGTTCTTGTTGATCTCAAGCGCCTTATTGAACTCGGAGAGCGCGCCAGCAAGGTCACCCTGCTGCACGAGCGCCTGGCCACGTTGGATCCCCGCGCGCATGCGGATGTCGGGAGAATTCTTTAGCAACCAGTTCTGCGGGTCGATGCTGATACGCCGCGGCCGGCCGAATGTGTCAACGCTGAAGGCAGAATCTGTTCCGGTCACGTCTACGCGCTTGGTTTCGGTTTTTCCATCGGTGTCGATCTTCAGTTCGACAGGCATGCGAAACAAATCGAGGTCCTGTGCGATCTGACCAACAACACGGAACCCCTTGTTGTTCCCCAAACGATAGACCGTGTATTTCGTCTTGAATTCCGGTGCTCCGGTTGAATCCAACCACTGCGAGAAGAACCAAGTCAATTTGTCACCGTAAGCTTTTTCTACGATGTCCCGAAAGTTATCAACGGTCGCTGACTTACCGGCAAATTGGGAATAGAAATCGCGCATCGCTTGGTCAAACTTCTGGTCGCCTGTGACCCAGCGCAGCATGTGAAGGATCATTGCTCCTTTGTCGGTCACCAGAGACTGGAACTCCGGGGAGAACTGATCCAGCTTGCCCGCGCTCGAAAGCGGTACGGTGTCATACGCCAGCGCGCCCACCGACATGTCTTTGACCGCTTCCTGCAAGGCTTCCGCGCCGGCAGCCGTCTCGATGTAGCGCGCCTCCGAATAACGTGCGAACCCGTCTTCAATCCACCAGTCATTCCGGGTCGCGGGGCTCACCGAAGCTCCCCACCACTGGTGCGCAATATCGTTTGCCAGCAAACGGTAATTCGTTTTCGGCGTGATGCCACGGCTTGCAAGAGCCACCAATTGAGGAGCCCATGCGGAAGGGACAGTGTCATCAGGAATCTCCACCACCCGAAGGACGTTGGATGGTGGGACTCCGTAGGCGGTAATGAAGTAGGTGAACTCCTTCACTGCCGTCTCGGCGTAGGCGGACTCGAGTTCCTTGTGCAGGGGCTTGAAGTAGACATGCAAGTCGACGCCCGCCTCGGTGCTGTAGTAGTCACCAAAGGTTCCTGCAAGGATGGTTCCCGGGAAACTGGCCCTGTCGTATTTCAAAACGAAGGTCTTGGTGGGGCCACTCTGAGCTAGGCCTTTAAGGACGGGTTCTTTCCCTTCGCTCACGGTCCCGCTGCCGATTACGATCATGTGCGCGGGCACCGTCACCGAGATCGTCGATGTAAATTGGTTGATGCCGTATCCCGCCACCGGAAACCAGTCGCCGGCATAAAGCAGATACGAAGTATCTTCCCCGATCGAGGCCAACTTAAGTCCCGGTACGGGAGAATCGTCGGCGGAGTCGAGCACGCCCGAGTATTCGAACGTCAGGGTCGTTGATTGGTCCTTGGGCAGCGCTGCGTTGAGGGAGATGCGGACGCTCGCATCCTGCGGATTCCGATCAGCCGTGAGCGCTTTGCCTGCCGCATCGGTTACCTTGGACAACCTCAAAAGGTTGTGTAACTGAAACGTGGCAATGTTCATGTCCTCGGTGGCGGTGATCTTTACCTTCGCGCGCGCTGTGATTTTGTGCTCATGAGGACTGAGGACTGCCTCGATCTGGTAGTCATCCGCGCGAAAATGGGATTTTTCAGCAGCTTGCGCCGTTACTCCGGCTAAGGCCAAGGCAAACCACAGGGTAGCTGCAAAGGTGCCACGCAGCGGCCGAGGTGCAAAGAACATTCGGGAAGTCTCCTCCTGCAGTAACGCTTCAATTGTACGATGAATTCTGCACCAGAAAAGATGTGTAGCGACATGCGTTTAGGGATGATTTGCGAATTTTTGACAGGAACTTTCTTGAAATGCCCGCCGGGCCCTGAGGAGGCTCGAAATCACAGCCGCAGCATGCGCCGGAGCACTGCTGGCATGGTTGGATCCTTTGAGGAGGGCTTTTACCGTCCGCAAGCCACGTAACATTGCATCTCGTGCGTCTCCGTCAGGGATGATCTTAGTCACTTCTCTGGCGACGTTGTCCGCCGTGAAGTCCTGCTGAACCAACTCGGGAACGACCTTCTCTCCTGCGATCAGGTTCACCATAGCAAAGTAGGGGACTTTCACGGTTGATCTGCCGAGCAGATAGGTCATCGCGGTCACCCGATAGACCATTACGAAGGGAAGCTCCATGAGTGCAGCTTCGACCGTCGCCGTGCCACTGGCGATTACCCCAGCTCGAGAAAAGGCGAGTGCGGAAAGGGCTTCGGGGAGCAAATGGACACGCTCGCGGAGCTGGTGCGCCCCGTTCAGAAACTGCGTCAGGTATCCCGCGTCGAGCGTAGGTGCTACCGGCAAGAGAAACTCAAGGTCCCCTCTCAGTCGGGAAGCTGCCTGCAGGATTCCTGGCAGGTTCATTCGAACTTCTTTCCGGCGGCTTCCCGGCATGATTGTTATCCAATGCTTTCTAGGATCCAGCTCGAAACGTGCAGCATATTCTTGCCGTGAAACTGCCGGCGGCGAGAGTTCCGCTAGAGGATGTCCCACGAACTCGGCGTTCACGCCGCGGTCGCGATAAAACCTCTCTTCAAATGGAAAAATAACTAACGCCTTGTCCACATACTTCCGCAGCAGCTTCACCCGCCCCTGCCGCCAAGCCCAGAACTGTGGGCACACGTAGTAGACAACAGGGACGTTGCGCTTTTTCATCTCGCGAGCCACTCGCCAATTGAATGCTGGCGAATCGATGACGATCGCAAGATCCGGCCTTCGGCGTTCGGCTTCTCCGATGAGTTGATGAAACAGCCGCCAGATCTTTGGAAGGTGACTGAGGATTTCTGTGATGCCGACGACCGCCAGATCCTTGGCGTCGATGAGCGTTTCGCATCCGGCGGTGCGCATCTTCTCGCCGCCAACACCAAAGAATTCAACTATGGCGTGCTGCCCGCTCGGTGCGGGCGGCTGCAAGGAGGGAGCCGGTGGGACACAGTCCCCTGCGGCTTTTTGATTTCCCCTCTGCAGGGCGCGCGATTCGATACTCCGCGCCTCAGAAAGTTGGGAGCGCAGTTCTTCGACCAACTGCGCCCCATACATTTCGCCCGAAGCTTCCCCCGCCGAGATCAGGATTCGCACACTGCATTGTACCGGGCCGTGCCGGCCCTAGGTGGATGGGTCGGTTTGGGGGATTCTCACCGTTTAACGAACCAGAAACCAGGAATGCTCGGTTCCTATTTGATCTCCACCTCATCGATCTCAAACTCAAATTTCCCTGTACCCATTCCCTTGATAAAAGCCACGCCAGTCAAGTCACTGCCATCCACTTTGAACGCCGAAATCGGAAACGAGTAGTTCTTCCATTCCGGTCCGGCTGTGAAGTTCTGGAATACGGGCATTTGCCCGCTGTTGCTCTCCGCCAGCAATACCAAGGAGTAGCCTTGGCCATCGCCTTTCGCCCAGAAAGAGACAGTTTTCTTAGCCGACAGATTGGCCGGATCCTGTTCCGAGGCTCCCGGAATGAAGTTCACGCCTGCGAAGGTGAATGGTGCCCCTGCCACGGTCTCTCCTGTGACTTTCAACGCGCCATTAGTGGCATTGGCACCACCCTGCACGGCTTCGATGGCCGCGGTTGATTTTCCCCCCAGGACCTTGTCGGAGACGGTCTGCCAGGATCCGTAATTTGCGGCGACCTTCAAGTCATCGAAGTTGCTCACGAGCCCGGATTCGGACCCGGCAGGAGCCGGCAGGGGCGGGGAGATCCCGGTTTCGCCCTTCGGTCCAACTACGTTCAGGTTGACCGTTTGGGTGTGCGCCGAGTCTGGCCCGACCATGATTTCAAATGCCCCCGGCTCGACCACCCTTTGCATGTTGACGTCCAGCAAGGATAGGGAATCGGGCGTGAGGGTAAACTCAACGGTTTTCTTTTCTCCCGGCTTAAGCGTAATGCGATGGAATCCGCGCAGTTCCTTCACCGGCCGGGTGATAGAAGCAATTTTCTGGTGAATATAGAGTTGTGGAACCTCATCACCCTCGCGCGAGCCGCTATTCGTCACATCGACACTGACCTTAGCTGTCCCGCCGTTGTGGATCTCGGGCGGCTCAATTCGTGGGTTGTCGAACTTGAAAGTGGTGTAGCTGAGCCCAAAGCCAAAGGCATACAGCGGTTCGCGGGTGCTGAACGCGTACGTCCGATTTGCGGACGGCTTGTGATTATAGAAATCCGGCAAATCGCCCACCGAATGGGGGAAGGTAATCGCCAGTTTGCCGCTCGGGTTCACGTCGCCAAATAACACCTGTGCCGCCGCCGTCCCGCCTTCTTGGCCGAGGTACCAGCCCTCAACAATGGCAGGAACGTGCTGAGCGATGTAATTGATCGAAAGCGGGCGCCCATTGATGAGGAAGACCACGACAGGTTTGCCGGTTTCGACCACGGCTTTCACCAGATCGTTTTGCGCGCCGAGCAGATCAAGCGAATCGCGATCCCCCAGGTGGTTCTCGGCCCAGGCTTCACGGTTGGTGCTTTCATTTTCTCCTACCACGAGGATTGCCACGTCGGACTGCTTCGCGGCTTCAACTGCTTCTTTGATTTTGTCCTGCTGCGTCGCAGGGTCTACCAGTTTGACGTCATTGTCGAACCAGCCGCGCCAGTCCTGGTGTTTGTCGCTGAAGCGGCAGCCCTCGGCGTAAATCACTTTGGCTCTCGACCCCACACGTTCCCGGATGCCTTCGAGAATCGTCACGCCGTGCCCTGGATTGCGGCTATATCCACCGAGATGCAGACCGTCCGCATTGGGCCCAATTACGGCAATGGTCTTCAGCTTGTTGAGGTCGAGGGGAAGGAGATTGTTTTCGTCCTTCAGCAGAACGGGAACTTCTTGGGCAGCCTTAAGAGCCAAGGCGCGGTGTTCCTGGCTGTTGGTGGTCTTTTCCGCTAGATCCGGATCCACAAATGGGTTCTCAAACAGTCCTAGCCGGAATTTCGCTGCCAGCACTTTGCCAGCCGCGCGGTCCAGGTCTTTCTCTGGAACGATTCCTTGCTTTACCTGCCACACTAGAGTGCGAAACACCGATCCGTCTGACAAGTCGAAGTCCACGCCGGCGGCGACAGCCAGGCGGGCCGCGTCCGCCTTCGTGGCAGCCACATGATGAGTGTTCACCAGCATCTGTAGCCCGTCGCCGTCCGAGGTGATGAATCCGTTGAAGCCCCACTCCTGACGGAGAACCTTCCCGAGCAGCCAGTGATTGATGTGCGAAGGAATTCCGTCAATTTCATTGTAAGAAGCCATCACACTTCCCACACGACCTTCCTGTACCGCAGCCTGGAAAGGAACCAAAAAGGTTTCGCGAATCATACGCTCAGAGTAGTTCCCAGGTGCCGTGTTGGTTCCCCCTTCCGGTTGCCCATGCACGGCGAAATGCTTCATGGTTGCCATCACATGACCACGATTGATCAAGAACACATCGCCCTGCAGACCGGTCACTGCGGCCACCGCCATCCGTGAAACAAGGTAGGGATCCTCGCCATAAGTTTCTTCCGTGCGGCCCCATCGTGGGTCTCTCGCCAGATCAAGCACCGGGCTAAAAACCTGGCCCGCACCACGCGAGCCGGCTTCCTCGCCCGCGGCGGTGAACACCTGCTTTACAAGATCAGGATCAAACGTGCTCGCCAAGCCAATCGCCTGTGGAAAGCTCGTGCTGCCGTACTCCATAAACCCGTGCAGCGATTCACCCATAAATAATTGCGGAATACCCAGGCGGGTTTTCTCTTGCAAGAAGCGCTGCACGGCATTGCGGAGAATTGCGCCGTCCTTGGGCGCAAATTGGAACTCCGGATCACTCCACCGGCTCAGCCATTCCCGGGCCTTTTCATCGGTAAAGGTTCCGGTGGGATCGATTACGTGCGTTTCCCGCTCACGGCTTCCCGCAATCTGCTCGACCTTCTCCTCGATGGTCATGCGCGAAAGCAAGTCGGCAACGCGGTCGTCGATCGAAAGATTCGGATTGCGATAGGGAAGCGTACTTGCTGTGGCGGATGAGGGGTTTGCGGCTGGTGTGGTGGTGTTCTTGGCCCGTTCCGGTGATTTCGATTTTTTTTGAGCGCCTGATGTCGCAAGCAGGCTGATAAGACACAAAACTACGTAGAAAGTCAAAGTAAGAAAACGAATTGCCATAGGGATTGTGCGCCTCTCATCGGGGAATCTGAGACTGATCCAGAGTACGCAAGTATAGACGCGCGAGTTCCCTCAAAGTAAGGGACTTCGCCCTCCGGCTTGACCCCGATGAGTAACCGTCACCCGTCCAGTGCTCGGCGGACGCGATTTCGCAGCGGCTTCCCCATTTGCTGACTTGCTACGCTTCTAGTCGTCGGCTCCGGCCGTAACCTGGGGCGTAGTCGAGGAAGACACGGCCGGCAGTTCCTGATCCTTGTACTGGAGTTGGTAGAGCTTGTAGTAGATCCCGCGTTTGGCCAGCAGTTGCTGATGTGTGCCCATTTCGCGCAGCGTGGCCTTATGCATGACCAGAATCTTGTCGGCACGCTGAATGGTCGAGAGCCGATGCGCAATAATGATCGAGGTGCGCCCTTCCACCATCTTGCCGAGCGCATCGCGCACCTTAAATTCCGTCTCCGTGTCCACGCTGGAGGTGGCTTCATCGAGAATCAGAATCTTCGGAGAATGCGCCAGCGCACGCGCAAAAGAAATCAGTTGCTTTTGTCCCGTGGATAAAGTCGATCCCCGCTCCTGAACTTCTTCTTTGTAGGTGTTCGGCAACTCATGGATGAAATCAGCGAGGTTCACATCCTCAGCCGACTGTCGCACCTGCTCATCGCTAATCCATTCGGTCCCGAGTCGAATGTTTCCTTCGATCGTGCCGGTGAACAAGAACGGATCCTGCAGAACCACGCCAAATCGCCGCCGCAACTCATCGAGCGGCATCTGCTTGATATCCACGCCATCGATCCGAATGGCTCCGCGCTGCAAGTCATAGAACCGCAGCAAGAGGGAAATGATGGTGGTCTTGCCGGCACCGGTGTGGCCTACGATGGCCACGGTCTCGCCCGGCTCAATCGTGAAGCTCACGTCGCGAAGAACCCAGTCCGGTTCCCCCGGGGCTTGTCCCCCCACCGACTGTGTGGGGAAGGGGGCTCTTGCTGGTTCCGCCCGGCCGGTTCGATCGCCAGCATGATCCTCGGCTGGAACATTTCGATACGCAAACCACACATGGTCAAACTGAATACGCCCCGGCCCTTCCGGGAGCGTCGTTAAGGCGGCTTCGGTGACCTCAACTTCAGTGTCGAGTAGCTTGAACACGCGTTCCGCGGCAGCCATGGCCGACTGCAGCACGTTGTATTTCTCGCTGAAATCCTGAATCGGACGGAAAAAACGTTGCGCGTACTGTATGAAGGCCGCCAGCACGCCAATCGTTACCACCTTCGGCACCAAGTGGAGCGCCCATAATCTGTGCCCTTCGGATCCCAACTCCACCGTGGTCAACTGAACGTGCCGATTCAAATCCTGTCCGCCAAACCAGATCACACACGCGATCGCAATTGAGGAAAGGATCTCAACCACCGGGTAGTAGATGGCGTGCGCCATGATGGCGTCTTTGTACGCCTCCATGTGTTGCGCGTTCACTTCCGAGAACGCATCGAATGCCTTCTTCTCGCGGTTGAACAACTGCAGAACCACCATGCCGCTCACGTGCTCCTGAAGGTGAGAGTTGATGCGTGCGATCGCCACGCGAATCCGGCGGTAGGATTCACGCACGCTGTTCCGAAACATCCTCGTCGCATAAGCAATCACCGGGAGAACAGCCAGCGTGATCAGGGCCAGCTTCCAATCAATGCACAGCATGATGGTTGCAATTCCGACGAGTACGAAAATGTCTTCGAAGATCGATACCACGCCGGAGGTGAACATTTCATTCAGCGCATCCACGTCGGTGGTCACGCGCGTGACCAGCCGTCCCACCGGGTTTTTGTCGTAGAACCCGATGTGCATGCGTTGCAGGTGGCGGAAAATTTCGCTGCGCAGGTCGAACATAACCATCTGTCCGGCCCACTGCATGAAATAGGTTTGTAGATACTCAAGTAAAAAGCTGAAGGCAATGAGCCCTACGTAGATCCCGGCAATCTGCGCGATACCGACAAAGGGCTGCGGACTGAACCAATGTGCCAGCCGGGACGGTGATTGCGACGTAGGCGCGAGATAGAGGTCGATCGCCAGCATAGTGAGCGGCGGTCCCATGACATCCGCGCCCGCTTTCAGGATGATCGACGCCAGGGCGATCATGACCTTGAAGCGGTACGGACGCAAGTAAGCCAGGAGCCGCTTCATCAGGCGGCTGTCGTACGCTTTTCCTAGTACCTCTTCTTCTTGGTGAGACGCCATGGCAGGGCAAAAGAACTATTCTATAGATGGGCCGAGCCCGTGAGCGGATGGAAAACTTGGCCTGGTTAAGGCCTGATCTTAACCCATAACCTCATTCCGGACCGCACATTCAGCAAGGTGCGGGTAACCAGATGCGAATAAGACTTAAACCTGGGGCTCCGCAGCTGCAAGCCGTTTTCGATCGAAGGCATAGGGAATTGCCGAGAAAACGATGGGCGCCATGATCCAGCTCCAAAGGAGTTGTGAGTTGGTCGGCGCTGTCGTAGAGAACAGCTGTGTCCATGTCAAGGCGGTAAGCAGCACAACGAATGTTGCCATGCCCCAACGGGTAACTCTGGTTCCGCCCTTCACCCTCCAGTAGAGGACCAGCCCGGTGAAGGCCATCAGACTTTCAATGGTAAGTTCGAGCGGCAGGTGGTTCCACAACCCCAGCCCAATCGTCGGGGAACTCTGCGCAAGCAGCGGCAACTCGGGCGTATGCACCAACCCATCGAGAATGAAGTGTGAGAATACTAGGGTGGCAATTATCCAAAATGCCCGAACCCGACCTTGCCGGTCGACCCAGCAGCACACCGCGCCGAACAACAATCCCCACGCGAAAAGCGCCACCATCCCATGCGAGTATGGAAAGGTGAATGTGAGATAGTGCCTGCTTGCGAAATCCGGCGGAATATGCGCCTGTTCCATTCCAAGGAGAGCGAAGACTCCCAAAAGAAAGTCAGCCAGGAAGGCCGCGAAGATCAGAATTCCTGCATTGATTCGAGGCGTCGCGCGCGCAGCTCCCAGGGCGACAGCGGCGTGGCCAATACCCACCTTAGATGGTCCAGCGCAGAAGCGTCGCGCCCACGGTGAATCCTGCGCCCACCGACGCCAGCAGAACAAGATCGCCTCTTCTGAGCCGGCCTTGCTCCATTGCGGTCTGCATCGCTAACGGAATGGTTGCCGCTGTGGTATTGCCAAAGCGGTCAATGTTGATAATTACCTTTTCTGGTTTCAGCCCCACGCGATCCGCAGTGGCCTTGATGATTCTTTGATTGGCTTGATGCGGAATAAAGCAATCGATATCCGCCGCACTCACTCCGTTGCGCGCCAACAGCTTCTCGCACACATCGCCCATCTTGCGAACGGCGAACTTGAAGACTGCTTGCCCATCTTGATGAACGAAGTGCATCTTCTGATCCACGGTTTCGTGGGTCGAGGGATTGAGACTCCCTCCACCCGGCATATACAAGGAGCATGCTCCGGAGCCATCGATCTCGTGCTCGAAATCGATCAGGCCAACGCCATCTTCGGCCGGCTCAAGGATTATGGCGCCGGCGCCGTCGCCGAAAAGAATGCAGGTCGAGCGGTCCGTGTAGTCAAGAATAGAAGACATGGTGTCCGAGCCAATCACCATCACCCGCTCGTGCGCACCGGAGGCGATGAACTGAGCACCCGTCTGGAGCGCATACACGAAAGCGGAACAGGCCGCGGAAAGATCGAACCCCCAAAGCCCTGACGCGCCCAGTTTGTGCTGGACCAGACAGGCGGTCGAAGGGAATAACATGTCGGGCGTGACCGTGGCCACTATCAGGGCATCCAGCTCTTTGGCGCCCAAGCCCCGGGTAACCAGAGCGCATTTTGCCGCTTCGGTCGCCATATCGCTTGTCGCCATTGGTTTGTCCACCACGTGACGCTCTCGGATTCCAGTGCGGGTCAGGATCCACTCGTCCGACGTTTCCACCATTTTTTCGAAGTCCTGATTGGTCAGCACCCGGGGTGGGACGTAGGTGCCCAAGGCGGTGATTTTGGCGCGCCGGCGGTCACTCACTCGCGATTGCTCTCCTAAAGAGGAATTGAAACGTTATTGTACGCACCCGACCGTGAAAGTCCACTTTGAGACGTTGACCCTCGTGTTGCCTTAGGGGGAACGGTACTTTAGTCATCATCGTTTTTCGATCAAATAGGTCTATGATCTGTGCTCAATTGGGGGGGAACTATGAAGAGACTCCGGATTGTAGTCTCTCTAATCACGCAGGATAACGATTACCAGGTAGAACAAGCTGCTGCCGCCGAAGAGGCTGCTCGCAGACTGGGCGTCGACGTCGAAATCCTCTATGCGGATGCAGACAGCATTCAGCAGAGCCAGCAAATTTTGAAATTTGTTCAGGCCGACGCCGAGGCTCGGCCCGATGGCATCATCTTCGAACCGGTCGGAGGACTGGCTCTGCCGCAAGTTGGCCGAGCCGCGGTGAGCGCTGGAATCGCCTGGGTGGTTCTCAATCGAGAAGTCGAATACGTTAAACAGCTCCGGGCGGCCTTCAAAGTTCCGGTCTTCATCGTTGCCATCGACAACCTGGAAGCCGGCCGCATTCAGGGCCGCCAAATGGCAGCTCTATTGCCCAGTGGCGGCACCGTACTCTACATTCAAGGACCTTCCGACGCTGACGCCTCCAAACTGCGGACTGCAGGCATGTACGAGACTAAACCGGCCAGCATCCAGCTAAAGAGCATGAAAGGGAACTGGACCGAGGCGAGCGCGTTCAAAGCGGTGACCTCTTGGCTTCGATTGTCCACATCGCAGCAATCGCATATTGACGTCATCGTGGCGCAGAACGATGCGATGGCTGCGGGCGCGAAGAAGGCCCTTCAACAGTTCTCGTACGAGGCCGAAGGCAGGGACCACTGGGTGAATCTGCCATTCCTCGGCGTCGATGGAGTACCCAAGACCGGGCAAGCATGGGTGCGGAGCTCTGTACTAGCCGCAACCGTGGTCTGTCCGCCGCTTGCGGGCACCGCCATGGACCTGCTCACGCGCGCCCTTCAAACCAAGGCAATGCCCCAGGAAACGACCTTAATTTCACCGCACTCTTTTCCGGAGATCGGAGCACTCAAGGGAGTGAAAACGAGCAGCCAGGCCTCTGGAGCTCGCTAGCCAACCGCAATTTCAACCCCCGCGAGGTCCGATCCTCGCAAATTTGAGCAAGCGAAAGCGGTTCTAAGAGAGCCCGCAGCCGCCGATTGCTGATGAGGCCGCTTCCAAGGTGGACGGACTCTTGGACCTGCTATTGGGGACGGCTAAAAAGGGGACCAAGCAGGAAAAGGGGACCAACCGATGTCCTCTAGCCAGGCACCGGCAACCCACTGCACACACAAGAGCCCGTTACCGTTGCTTCCTTCCGGACCTGGCGGGGTTGGCGGGAATGCGTCGCGTGGGGCCGATGCCTGACCCTTCATCTTAACATCTGGATTTTAAAAAGGCGGCGGGGAGAACGTAGCTGGTTGGCGATCAGAAAGCCCAGGGTCGGGTGCAGAGAAGCTTCTAGCTTCTCCGTCGAAGGCGCAGTCCGATCTTCGGTACCCTTTACCTTTCACGGCAAAATCTCGACAATACCTCTATTCCATGCCTGGCCTGTTACAGCCTGGAGAGATCACGTTGACCGCCGCCATCCGGCGCTACCTCGATGTCGCTCTCTATTTGCTGGTCTTTACTGGCTTTGGAACTGTGGCATCGACCGGCCGTCTGGACTTGCCGACCGTGGTGCTGGTTTCAGCCGCTCTCTTGTTTCGCGGATACATTCTCGCTCGCCGGCGTCAGATCTTATTGACCGAGCGTTGGACCAACCTGCTTACCATCGCGTGCGTCGCTTTTTTCATTGCCGACGAGTTCGGCATCAGTAAAAGTTTCCTAGATTCCTTGGTGCATCTCGTCTTGTTTGTCATGCTGGTGCGGCTGTTCTCAGCCCAGACCGACCGTGACCACTTCTTCCTCGCCGGTCTCTCGTTTGCCATGGTGCTCGCGGCAGCGGTCCTCACCGTCGACAGCACATTCCTGTTTGCTCTAGCCGGATTTGTGCTGGTCGCCACCGGTACCTTCATTCTGATGGAGATGATGCACGCCTGCACGAAAGCGGCTGTACAGGGACGCGATCCCAATGTCCCCCGCGCCTATCGCCACCTGTCTTTCGCCATTGCGACGGTCGCGCCAGTGTTGCTGGTTGTGATTTTTGCCGCCGGCGCCCTGATATTTTTTGTCCTCCCGCGCGTGTCGGCCGGCTACTTCAATGCTTATGCTTCCGGCAATGATCTCAGCACAGGTTTCTCCGACCGGGTTGAGCTCGGGCGCATTGGCCAAATTCAACAGTCTCGCAGTGTCGTGATGCATGTGCGCATCGATCACGACATGAACGCCGGGCGCGAACTGAAGCTGCGCGGCGTCATTCTGAACGAGTTCGACGGGCACGCTTGGTCGAACACCCGGAAAAAAATCGAACTGAAGCGAAATCCCGATGGCAGTTTTGACCTGCACGGATTCGCGGCCGAGGAGCGCACGCCAACGGCAGGCTATCCCGTGCACTACCAGGTGACCCTCGAGCCGTTCGTGAATAACGTGTTCTTCTTGATGGCGAATCCGCAGTCTCTACACGGCAATTATCGGCAGCTGGCGGCGGATGCTTTCGCCGATGTGTACGATTTCGATCCCGATCGTCCGGTCACTCGCTATGAGGCGGATTCGATTCTTCGGCTGGGACGGACAAGGGTTGGGGGAATTCACCCAGCCGGATATCCTCCTCAGATTCTAATGGATTTCCTGGGACCCACCCCGGTAGACCCACGGGTGCGCGCCCTCGCACAACAAATCACCTCCCGTGCCCCCCGCCCGTATGAGAAGGCGGAAGCCATTGAGTCATACCTGAGTTCCCACTTTACTTACACCCTGGAACTTCCCAAAACCGCTCCCCAGGATCCAATCGCAAGCTTTCTTTTCGAGCGTCGCCAGGGCCATTGCGAATACTTTGCTTCCGCAATGGCGGTCATGCTGCGCACCCTGGGCATTCCCTCTCGAGTCGTGAATGGATTTTCCGGCGGCGAGTACAACGATGTCTCTTCTCAATACCTGATTCGCGCCAGTGAGGCCCACTCCTGGGTCGAAGCCTACATCCCCGGGGAAGGCTGGATGGAGTTTGACCCCACCCCTTCCGGTACAGGGTTGGCCGAGAGCCATTCGAATCGCTTCATGCTCTATCTGGATGCCCTGGCTTCCTTTTGGCGCGAGTGGATCGTGAACTACGATCTCGGACACCAGATCCGCCTCACTCAGGACGCAAGCCGAGGCAGCCGCCAGTTAGTCGGTCAGGCGCAGTTGTGGTTTAAATCGCGCTATGACCGGATGCTGGCCTGGGCTCACAAGGTCGAGGACCGAGTAGGAAGATCTACCGTGTTCTGGGGTGAGCGCGTTCTGGCCTTGTTCGTGATCGTTTTGCTCATCGCCAGTTTCCCACGTCTGATCTCCTTGGCCCAGAAGCTACGACTCTCTCGTCGCCCGGAGCGTGCTCCCCAACTTGCAGCCACTCTCTGGTACGAGCGCATGCTGCACTATGCTGCGAGGCAGGGGTTTGACAAGTCACCGGCCCAAACTCCCACCGAATTTGCCTGTGGCATTGACGACGAGCGTCTTCGTGCCAGCGTAGAACGGTTCACCAAGAAATACGAGAGCGCGCGCTTTGGGAACTCCGCCCTGGAAGCCTCAAAACTACCTGAACTGTACGAAGAGATGAAGAGCAGCCGCTCGGCATAGAAGCGAGCGAGGAGTTTCTAGAAGGCGAACACCGCTCCGCCGCCCACGTAGAGATTGTGCTGGCGCGTCTTCCCCGTATCCACGTTGATCGGCGCCACGCCGCTCCAGTTGTCCCGCGCTTCGAAGCGGAAAATTGTGTTGCGCAGCTTTCGACCGAGGGGCACGTCAAATCCTACCCCCCCATTCAGTACACCGGTGGTTTTAATCCGATGGCCGGTGTTGGCGCCCCCGCTGAAAATCAGATCCTTGCTGGCCACGAAATGGCCCACCCCACCCCCAAAGCTGACCCAGGGTTCGAAGGCCATTCCTTCGAGAAATCGCACCCGTGCGGCGGGAGTCAAAAATATCGAGCTGTAGTCGACGGGAACCACGTTCTGCCCAAAATTGAGGTCTACGTCCGGGTTCCACAACACGGGAATCTCAACCCCGAGCGATCCCCACCTGTAGCTCGCTAGCGAGTGCGCATAACTGAAATTGAAGGAAAGCCCTTTGCCCGAGTGCACGGTGTTGTTGAAGAAGCTGGTGTTGGGGATGGTCTGATCGCTGATAAAGGTGCGTCCTACGGTCACCGCAAGTTCTTGCTTCTTCCCCTCCTGGGCGGCACACAAACGGGCCACACTCAGAAGCAATACGCCGGCCGTAAGAAATCTGCGCATGCTAACTGGAGCCTAGCATGTGATTGGAACAAGGCGGGATGGCTTCAATGGTGCGTCTGTTGACTTTGGTAACCGCGAAAACAACCTTCGCCTGCTTCTCGTCGATCGAAAGACCAGGCCCGGCGGTTGAACCAGCACTTAGGTCATGATAGCCTTCTCAGTTTGTTGTTCGGCAGCCCAGCCCCTGCCGAGTGATCGAGGACCGTCTTGCCTCCAGTCGAAGCCACGCCCGCTATCCGCAAAACCGCGCTCCACCCAGTCCACCGCAGGCTCGGCGCCAAAATGGTGGATTTCAACGGTTGGGACATGCCGGTCGAGTATTCTGGGATCATTGCCGAGCACATCGCGGTCCGCACCGGCGTTGGTATCTTTGACGTCAGTCACATGGGCGACATTCGGGTTGCCGGCAATGAGGCCCTCGCCGCCATCCAGCACATTTCCATGAACGACGCCTCCCGGCTGGCAATCGGTCAGGCGCAATACTCGGCGATGCTATATCCCCAAGGAACCTTCGTCGACGACATCATCGTCCACCGCCTGGGAGAGCAGGAATACCTCATCGTCATCAATGCCGGCACGCGCGAGAAGGACTTCCATTGGGTCCGCGACAATACCGGCCCCTACGATTGTGTAACCGAGAACCTTTCAGACGATTTCACGCAAATCGCCATCCAAGGTCCGCGGGGCGTCGACCTTGTCCAAAAACTCACCGATGCCGATCTGGGAGCCCTGAAGTTCTATTGGGTGACGCGGGGAACAGTCTGTGGTCTCCAAGACATCCTCATTGCCAGAACCGGCTACACCGGAGAGGACGGCTTTGAAATCTACATCCCCAGCGACCAGCAAACCAGCGAACGGGTTTGGAGCGAAGTGCGTGAAGCAGGAAAAGAATTCGGCGTTCTGCCTTGCGGTCTAGGTGCGCGCAACACGCTGCGACTCGAGGCGAAGTTGCCGCTCTACGGGCACGAAATTTCCGATACGATCAATGTGTGGGAAGCCGGCCTTGAACGCTTCTGCAAGATGGAGAAGCCGGAATTCATTGGGCGCGAGGCATTGGAGGAGGCAAAGGCTCGAGCAGGGAAGCGGGTGCTGGTTGGCCTCGAGATGGTCGAGCGTGGAATCGCGCGAGACGGTTACCGCATCTTGAATACTTCGGGCCAGGAGGTCGGATACGTGACCAGCGGGTCCTATGCCCCGTTTCTAAAAAAGAACATTGCTCTGGCATACGTGCCGCCTGACCTTTTAGGGCCGGGAACAGAAGTCCTGGTCGAGATTCGTAATCAAGGCGTGAAGGCAGAAGTCGTGCCCACGCCGTTCTACAAGCGGCCGAAGAAGGGTTGATTCCCATTTGTTGCATAATCGTTCGTTTTTTTTGCTTTAGATCGAAGCTAAGAGCTAGAAGCTAGGAGCTTGGTTTTCATGGCGTATCCCGCAGACTTCAAATACACCAAAGAACACGAATGGATCAAAGCCGATGGCGCGAGCGCCACGATTGGCATCACCACCTATGCCCAGGAATCGCTCGGGGACATCGTCTTCGTCGATCTGCCCAAGCCGGGAACCGAGATTTCCGCCGGCAAGACCTTCGGTTCGGTGGAATCCGTGAAGGCCGTCTCCGATCTCTATGCGCCCGCATCGGGCACGGTGAGTGAGGTCAATGCCGACCTTTCCACCCATCCCGAAAAGGTCAACTCCGACGCGCACGGAGCTTGGATGTTGAAGATCACCTTGAAAGACAAGAATGAATTGAATTCGCTACTGTCAGCCGCCGATTACGAAAAGTTTGTTTCCGAGGAAGGCGGGCATTGATCGAGCTTTGAGCAGTCAGCACTTAATTTCCAGCCGAACGCGACCCCGTGCAAGCTAACAGCGGAGATCTAATAGCGACTTATGCGTTATCTTCCTAAATCTGCCTCAGACCGCGAAGCCATGCTGAAGGCGATTGGTGTTCGGTCGATTGATGATTTATTCGCGCAGATTCCGCCCGAATACCGGCTCAATCGCGGCCTCGAAGTGCCGCGCCAAATGGCCGAATCTGAAATCGTCGACTGGTTCCGTGAGCGCTCGCGCGAAAACGGCGACGGGCATGCCACGTTTCTCGGCGCCGGCGCCTACTACCACTATCGCCCGGTTATTATCGATTCGCTGATCTCTCGCGGCGAGTTCCTTACCGCCTACACACCGTACCAGGCAGAGATTTCACAAGGAACGCTGCAGTCGATCTTCGAATTTCAGACGATGATCAGCGAGTTGACCGGCATGGAAGTAGCCAACGCGTCGATGTACGATGGTTCGACTGCCGCGGCTGAAGCCGTGATGATGGCGGTGCGTCTTACCGGCCGCCGTTCGGTGGTGGTGGCCCGCAGCGTGCACCCCGAGTATCGCGAAGTTCTTTCCACCTACGCCTTTCATCAAGGCATGCCGCTCGCAACCGTGTCTTTCAAGGATACCGGCCGAGTTGATTTCAAAGAACTCGAAGCCGCAATGAACTCCGATACCGCCTGCGTTCTGATACAGTCTCCGAACTTCTTCGGCACCATCGAAGACGTTGAGGCCATCGGCGAACTCGCTCACTCCAAGGGCGCCTTGCTGGTGGTGGCGATTGCCGAGGCCGTGTCGCTCGGCATCGTTGCGCCGCCGCTTTCTGCCGACATCATTGGTATGGAAGCTCAGTCCTTTGGCGTTCCGCTCGGCTTCGGTGGGCCTTATTGCGGCGTGATCGCCACCCGGGAAACGTACGTCCGCCAAATGCCCGGACGTTTGGTGGGGCAGACGACGGACCGCAACGGCAAGCGGGGCTTCGTTCTGACCCTGGCCACTCGTGAGCAGCACATCCGTCGCGAGAAGGCCACCTCGAACATTTGCACCAACCAGGCGCTGATCGCTCTGATGGCGAATATTTTCATGGCTGTGTACGGCAAGGTTGGTCTGAAAGAACTGGCCAAGCAGAACTTGGCAAAAACCGCCTATGCCGCGCAGCAGTTCGGCAAACATGGCAAAGTCTTGTTCACGGGGGCGCCCCGCTTCAACGAGTTCGTCGTAGAGACCACGGAAGATCCGTACGCGATCAACGCCCGGATACTGGGACATAAGATCGTGGGTGGCCTCCCGCTGAAGAAGTTTTATCCGGAACTCGGCAATGCCTCGCTCTGGTGCTGCACCGAGTTGACCTCGCGCAGCACCATCGATACTGCTGTTGGCCACGTCGCCGACAGCGAACGTTCGGTGCGGAACGCAAAGGAAGAAACCCCCGAAGAGGTGGCGCGGTGAAGCACATGACACGCAAAGCCACGCGCCACGTGAACCAGAACGAAGGTCTGATCTTCGAGAAATCTTCGGCCGGAAAAGCCGCGTGGAAGCTAGCACCGCTCGATGTCCCTGAAGTCGACACCAGAGAGCTTTTGGGTACTTGCGAGAGAAAAGACCTCGGCAACCTGCCCGAGGTCAGCGAAATTGAAATCATTCGCCACTTCACCCGCCTTTCAACGTGGAACTACGCCATCGATCTCGGCATGTATCCGCTGGGCTCTTGCACCATGAAGTACAACCCGCGTGTGAACGAAGTTGTGTCGCGGCTTGACGGCATTGCCAACGGCCATCCCTATCAACCGGAGAAGGTTTCCCAAGGGGCGCTGCGAATCATCAAAACGCTGAGCGACTGCCTTCTCGAAATCACCGGCATGGATGCAATCACCTTGCAGCCTGCGGCCGGTGCTCATGGCGAACTCACCGGTCTGCTTCTGGTGCGCGCCTATCACGACACGAAGGGAAGTGCGCGCAGGAAAATTCTGATCCCCGACTCCGCCCACGGCACCAATCCTGCCACGGCGGCAATGGTCGGCTACGCGGTCGAGAATCTCAAATCCAATGCGCAAGGCATGGTCGACATCGGTGCTCTCGAGGCGCAGATGAATGAAGACGTCGCGGCCCTGATGTTGACCAATCCCAACACCCTCGGCGTGTTTGAGCAGGACATCCACAAAATCGCACAACTCCTTCATTCTAAAGGCGGTTTGCTCTACATGGATGGAGCTAACATGAACGCGCTGGTGGGCAAGGTTCGGCCCGGCGACTTTGGCGTGGACGTCATGCACTTGAATCTGCACAAGACCTTCTCAACGCCGCATGGCGGAGGCGGTCCGGGTTCTGGGCCAGTGGCAATCAAGAAGCAGCTTGAGCCTTTCCTTCCAAGGCCAGTGCTTGCCTCAAAACCCGACGGAACGCTCGGCTTCGACTACGATCGTCCGCAGTCGATCGGCCGGGTGCGTTCGTTCTATGGAAACTTTGGCATGTTCGTGCGGGCGCTGGCCTATATCCTCGCCAACGGGCCCGACGGCCTCAGTCAGACCACCGAAGATGCTGTGCTCAACGCGAACTACATTCGCAAAGGATTGGAAGGCACCTTTGATCTGCCATACTCCAGCCCGAGCATGCACGAGGTGGTTTTCAGCGACAAGATGCAGGCAAAAAAAGGCGCCCGTACTATGGACCTGGCCAAGCGTCTGATCGATTACGGATTTCATCCGTACACGACGGCCTTTCCGCTCATCGTCCCGGGGGCCATGATGATCGAGCCAACCGAAAGCGAGTCCAAAGAAGAACTCGATCTGTTCCTCGAAGCCATGCGTTCCATCGCGCAAGAAGTCGACGAGGACGCAGAATTGGTGAAGTCGGCCCCACACACGACACGTGTCTCCCGTCTCGACGAAACCGCTGCCGCCCGTAAACCGATCCTTCGCTGGAAGCCGGAAGTTTAGTCTCGATCGCGAGCTCTGCTAAGCTTCATCATTCGAGCCGTTCCTATGGCGCGGGAGTCTTGATGAAATCAGGTGCTGGGGCGGGACGAGATCGAGCGTGTGCGAAACTCGCGATTTTGGGCAGCTATTCGACGAGCCGGTTCTGCCGCTGGGCGCGCATTTATCTCGCCGGAAACAAGTGATAGAGCATGAGATAGATGACGACTCCGGTTACCGATACATACAGCCACAGCGGATACGTCCAGCGTGCGATTGCGCGATGCTGATCGAAGCGCTCGCGAAGAGCGCGGCTCAGGGTAACAATACTCAGGGGAACGATGGCAGCGGCTAATAGTGTGTGCGAGATGAGGATGCTGAAATAGACCGGGCGCGACCAGCCGTGCCCCTGAAACCTTACCGAACCGACGTGGGCATGATAGTAGAGGTAGGAGACGAGAAATAGCGTCGAAGTCGCGACTGCCGTCAGCATCAAGGCGCGATGCATGGCAACCCGTCCGGCTTTGATCATGCGGTGTGCTGTAACCAACAACACCGCGCTGGTTCCGTTCAACGTGGCATTGATAGCTGGAAAGATGGAGTAATCGCTAGGCATCTGTCGAACCTCACCGCCGGGACAACACGCCGCCAGGAAACTTCCCTGGTTTTTCGGTGTCCCCGAGTTTTCATGCGGCAGGCTTGGTGCTTCTCCGGTTTACGATCAGGAAGGCTGCCCCGAACATCACCAGGGAAAACAGAACGAGCGTGGCCATCGATGCCACGAGCGAAAATTCGCCTCGGCTCCCCGGATACAGAACACTGCGCAGCGCCTCGACCCCGTACGTCAGTGGATTGATCTGCATCAGTAAGCGCAACCAGGAAGACGCGCTCGACAGCGGAAACAGCGCCCCTGAGAGAAGCCACAACGGAATCAGGAACAAATTAATGATCGCGTGAAAGGCCTGCGTCGAATCCATCGGCCAGGCAATCGCGAATCCCAGGGCCGTCAAGGCAAAGGAGACCAGCAGGACCACCAACGCCGCCAGCAAAAATACGGAAAAGCCCAAGTGAATGCCGACAAAGGGGGCAAACACCAGAAAAATTAATCCCTGGATTGCGGCGAGAGTAGTTCCGCCTAGCACCTTTCCCAGAACGATCGCCGACCGGGACACCGGGGCTACCAGTACGGAAAGCAAGAACCCTTCCTTCCGGTCTTCGATTACCGACATCATGGTGAAGATCGATGTAAACAACACGATCATGATGAGCGCACCAGGGTAAAAGTAGTCCAGGTAGTGCTGGCTTGTGCCCGAACCGGAAGTAAAAGATTTGCCGAAACCAGAGCCGATCACGATCCAAAAAAGCACGGGAGAGGCGATTACTCCAACCACTCGTGTCCTTTGCCGATAAAACCGTACTACCTCGCGCCACCACAGCGTGAATGCTGGAAGCGCAAGTTCCTGGGAGCCTCGGTTCGGTTGCCCTACAGTCGAGGTCGCTGCCGTCATCGCTTACTCTCTTTTCTGCCGAATGACTCTTGGGTTCCCTCAGTCCAGAATCGATGTCCCGTGCGGCGTATGAAAACGTCCTCTAAGCTGGGCTTGGAAATCGAAACGGAATCGATTTCCCCCGGGAAACTCTGCACTAGATCCAATACGAACCGATGTCCGTGCTCTCTCTCCATGCGGACCTGGGTTTCAAGCACCTGCGTGTCGATCCCAAACTGGGTGCGAATCCTGCCCGCAAGTCTCTCTGGATCTTTGGTCTCCAAAACGATCACATCGCCGCCAATCTCCTGTTTCAGTTCGGCTGGAGTGCCCAGTGCAACCACTCTGCCTTCGTTCAGGATCACGAGCCGGTCGCAACGCTCGGCTTCTTCCATCAAATGCGTCGTCACCAGGGTCGTGACCTTTTCTTCTTCGCGAAGGATGCGCAGGTATTGCCACAAATCGCGCCGCGCCCCCGGATCTAGGCCGGTTGTCGGTTCATCCAGCAACAGCACTTTGGGCCCGTGCAGAAGGCCTTTCGCCAACTCCAGTCGACGTTGCATGCCGCCGGAGAAAGTTTCAGCCTTGTCCTTCGACCGATCGGCTAGGCCAACCCTGTCAAGAATCTCGGCAATGCGCTTCTTGAGTACTGCGCCCCGCAAACCGTAGAGATGTCCCTGGTGCATCAGGTTCTCAGCGGCTGTGAGCTTTAGATCGATGCTCTGGGCCTGGAAAACGACCCCAATCTCGCGCCGCAGTTCATCGGGATCCTGCGCCGGGTTGTGCCCTAGAATGAGCGCGCGCCCGGCTACGGGGACCATGAGCGTCGAAAGAATCCGGAATAGTGTGGTTTTACCGCTGCCGTTTGGCCCGAGAAGCCCAAACAACTCCGCCGGCCGGACGTCAAACGACACTCCGTTCAACGCCGCACGATTCCAATAACGATGCACGATTTCGCGAACCGAAATTGCAGGTGTGAGGTCTTCCGAGGACAGGCTCGGGGAGACAGGCAATACTGGTAAGTTTGAGGTCAAAGACTATTCTACGACGTGTGGCCCATGGGTATGGGCTCGAGCTATACGGCTACGGTTCTGCCTTCCGGAATTTCCCGTTTTTGTGTCACCGCCGCATGTCTCCACACCTGAATCGTGAGCACAGCGGTGATTGCCAAGAGCAGGGCACCGACCGAGGTATGAGCCACGGTTGACACCACCATTGAATTGCTGGCTTCAGTTCCCGGCCAAGCAATCCTCGTCAGAAATGCCATAAAACCAAGTAGCAGTTGAACCACCAAGGTGAACAGCAAGAGCGCAGCCGCCCTCCTGATGGTTCGGACCCGGGGGAAGGTCGTGAGCGCCCGAACTCCAGTCCAGGTAAGGCAGAGCGCGACCGTTACCGAGTTCACCACGTGTGGCCACCAACTCATGCCATGGTGGCGGAACATTCCACCGAACACCAGCTGAACATAGAGAAGGCCCAGCGAATAAGCGCACAAAACCAGCACCTTGGGATGTCCATCATCGACGACCGGCGACGGAACTTCCTCGACCCACTTACGTCCGGTGAACACCGCAATTGCCACAGCGATGCAAAAGAACGTCTGGCCGACTGCCGCGTGTGCCGTGGACACTGCCGGCGGCAGAAAGTTCAGCACCGTAACTCCGCCGAGAATGCCTTGAACGACGATGGTCCCCAGGGCCGCGAACCCCAGGATCTTCATCCAACGCCGGCCATCGACAAAAAGGGTCCAGAATGCAATCAGGGTAGTGAGGATTCCAGTCACCGACGCGATCATCCTATGACTGTGCTCATACACAATCCCGCCTACCCAAGGAGGCAAACGCAAAATATGGCCATAGGAGGTCGGCCAATCCGGCACCGAAAGACCGGCGTCCTCGCTTGTCACCAGGGCACCCGCCACGATGACAACAAAGGTCAGGGAAGCGATGAAGATCGCGATCCGGTGATGCCAAGGATTGTAGAGCGTAGATTCAGACTTCACTAAAACCTCCAGCCAAACCTTTTAGTCTAGCAGAGACAATTTTCGGAGAAGCTCAAGCGGGGAGGATTGCTGGCTGTTCCAACCAAACAAACTATCGGCTCTTATGCGTTTTCTAGAGCCCAGAAGGGGGCAGACCCTCGGCGCGGTGTCCTTATTCCTGCGGCGGTGACGGGAGCGCAATGGCTGCGATTACATTGTCCGCGAATTCCGATGTCCCGGCATTTCCGCCAACATCTTTCGTGAGCTTGTCGCGATCACGATAAACCTTCTCCAATGCGTTGCGGATCATAAGTGCTGCTCCCGGCTGGCCAATGTGTCGCAGCATGAGCAGCGCAGACCGGAGCAGGGCAGTGGGGTTGGCGAGGTTCTTGCCAGCGATGTCCGGAGCTGAACCGTGTACTGCTTCAAAGATTGCGTACTCGTCTCCCAGGTTCGCGCTCGGCACCAGGCCCAGGCCGCCCACGAGCCCGGCACAAAGGTCCGAAATGATATCACCGTACAGGTTCTCCATCACCAGCACATCGTACTGGTACGGATTCATGACCAACTGCATGCACGCGTTGTCGACGATGTGCTCACTGTAGGTAATTTCAGGAAATTCTTTTGCCACTGCGCGAGAACAGCGCAGGAACAGGCCGTCGGAAAGCTTCATGATGTTGGCTTTGTGGACTGCGTGAACTTTCTTGCGCTGATGCTTGCGCGAGTATTCGAAGGCAAAACGCGCGATGCGGGTCGAAGCCTTTTCGGTAATCACCTTCAGGCTTTCGACAACCCCCGGTACGACCTCATGCTCCAGCCCGGAATAGAGGCTTTCCGTGTTCTCGCGCACGATCACCAGGTCCACATCCGGATATCGTGTGGGAATGTGAGGCAGGTTCCGCACCGGACGAAAGTTCGCGTAAAGATTGAACTGCTTGCGCAACTGAACATTGATGCTAGCGAATCCCCCGCCCACCGGAGTCGTAATCGGCCCCTTCAGGGCCACACGCGTGCGCTCTATAGAAGTGGTGAGTTCTTGTGGGATGTATTCCTTGTATTTTTCGTAGGCATCGGCGCCCGCAAGCACGGTTTCCCATTCAAATTTCAAGCCGGTAGCTTCCAGAATGCGAACCACCGCCGCGGTAACTTCTGTGCCGATGCCATCGCCAGGAATGAGAGTAATTTTGTGAGTCATGAAGGTGAACTATTGGACAGAAGGTTGCGTCATTAGACCGGCTTCGCAGCGGTTTTCGCTTGCGGCTCGGATTCTTTGGTCTTGAGCAGATCCTTCAATTCCGTCATAAACTCCTGCACGTCCTTGAAATCAAGGTACACCGAGGCAAATCGCACATATGCAACTTTGTCGTAGCGCCGCAGCCGGTTCATGATCAATTCGCCGACTTCGCTGGTCTTCCTTTCGCGCTCAGGAGATTCGATGATGAATGCTTCCGCCTCATTTACGATCTGCTCCAGTTTGCTGATCGGGACCGGACGCTTCTCGCAGGCTCGCAGCAGTCCGTTGAGAACTTTTTGACGATCAAATTTCTCCCGCCGCCCATCTTTCTTCACCACCATATAGGGAATCTCGTCGATCCGCTCGTAGGTGGTAAAACGCTTCTCACACTTCAGGCACTCGCGGCGGCGGCGGATCGAATCGGCTTCCTTGCTCTCGCGCGAATCCACGACCTTGTCGTTGGCGTGGCCGCAAAAAGGACATTTCATGATGATGGGAAACTGAATGCATTGTAGCAGTTAGAAAACAAGTACTCAGCATTCCGTACTCAGGTGGGAATCCCCATTTCAGGCAAGCGTTCGAGAAGACATGGGTGTTGTTGGGATCATGCTGATTGGCGGTTGCTAACTCCGATCACCAGCACCAAGATCTCCGCGCCCAATCATTTATAATCACAAGTTTCACGACAAGCATGTCGCGTTCTTATGAAGGTATCGGATACCTGAAAGGGAGGCGCCTAAGCGTTTGGTCCGCTTCAAGGCGTGTGATCGTGGACGACGATACCACAGTTATTCCTACTGAGGAGAGAAAGGCAATCATGAGCAATATTGCAGAGATTCGTGCACGGCAGGTGTTGGACTCGCGGGGCAACCCGACGGTTGAGGCGGAAGTCTGGTTGCAGGATGGCACCGTCGGCCGGGCCATCGTTCCTAGTGGTGCTTCAACCGGCGAGCACGAGGCGGTTGAGCTTCGCGATGGCGACAAGAGCCAGTACGTTGGCAAAGGCGTTCTTAAAGCTGTGGAGAACGTGAACGGCGAAATCGCCGACGCTCTTGCCAATTTCGACGCCGCCGACCAGCGCACGCTCGATCAGAAGATGATCGAACTCGATGGCACCGAGAACAAAGGCCGTCTCGGAGCAAATGCGATTCTGGCGGTTTCAATGGCTGCCGCGCGCGCCGCGGCAACCTGTTACGAAACCCCTCTCTACCGTTATCTCGGCGGAGCTGGGGCGAACACCCTGCCGACTCCGATGATGAACATCCTCAATGGCGGGGCGCACGCCGACAACAACGTCGATTTCCAGGAATTCATGGTGATGCCCGTCGGTGCTCCCTCATTCTCGGAAGCCCTGCGCTGGGGCGTCGAAGTTTTCCACACGCTCAAGGGCGTGCTGAAGAAGCGGGGCTACAACACCGCCGTCGGGGACGAAGGTGGCTTCGCACCATCGGTCAAGTCGAACGTAGAAGGTATCGAAGTTGTGATCGAGGCCATTCAACAGGCCGGATACAAACCCGGTGAAGAGATTGCCATTGCACTCGATCCCGCAGCCAGCGAGTTCTACCAGGACGGCAAGTACGTCTTCAAGAAGTCTGACAAGTCGTCGAAGAGCTCGGAAGAGATGGTCCGCTTCTGGTCCAAGTGGGTCAACGACTATCCAATCGTCTCCATCGAAGACGGCCTTGCCGAGAACGATTGGGAAGGCTGGTCGCTGCTGACCAAAGAAGTAGGCAACAAGATCCAGTTGGTGGGTGACGACCTGTTCGTGACCAATGTCCAGTTCCTGCAAGAGGGTATCAACAAGGGCGTGGCGAACTCGATTTTGATCAAAGTCAACCAGATCGGCACGGTGAGCGAGACGCTCGACGCGATTGATCTCGCGCGCCGCAACGGTTATACGGCCATCATTTCGCACCGCTCCGGCGAGACCGAAGACACTTTCATCGCCGACCTGGCGGTTGCGACAGGCGTAGGCCAGATTAAAACCGGCTCAGCCTCGCGTACCGACCGCATCGCCAAGTACAACCAGCTGCTGCGGATTGAAGAAGCTCTTTCTGGCGGCGCCCGCTTCCTCGGTTTGAAGGCGTTGAATTACAACGGGTAGGACAGACTACCTGTTCATTGGAGGTGGAAGGTGCGGAGAAACGTTGTTCTCACCGCGATCGTGCTCGCCTTATCGGCTGCGTTCGTGGGTGCGCAGGCTGGTAATCCGAGCGACCAGCTTGAAACACCCCCGCACCTGCACTCCCCGCGGGCAGATCAGGGCCTGAAGTCCTCGGCTGGGAGCGTCTGGAACGGCTCGGCTGAAAGGTCGTAGCCTTCCCGGTTTTAAAACAAAGAATGCTTGCTCTTGATCGCTCGACGCACTCGGCCCCAAGCTCCGAGCTCCGAGCTGAGAGCTAGAAGCTAGGAGCGAAAAAGCTATCTTATGTCCCGTCCTAAACCACTTGTGCTGATCATTCTCGACGGTTGGGGCTACCGTGCCGAAACCAAGGCTAACGCGATCGCGCTTGCCCGCAAGCCCACCTACGATCGCCTGCTTCGCGAGTTCCCGAACACGCTGATCCATACCAGCGGCCCCTTTGTGGGGCTGCCGGAAGGGCAAATGGGCAACAGTGAAGTCGGCCACCTCAATATCGGCGCCGGCCGCGTGGTTCACATGGATTCCACTCGCATCGAGCTGATGATCCAGAATGGCGACTTTCTCCAACACCCCGTTCTGCTTGATGCCATGAAAAACGCGCGCACCCACGGACGCCAACTCCATTTATTTGGCCTGGTCTCCGATGGCGGCGTGCATTCGTATCAAACCCATTTGCATGCGCTCGTGAAGATGGCGAAACAGAACCAGGTCGAGCGCGTATTTGTTCATGCGTTCATGGACGGCCGCGACACCCTGCCCACCAATGGCGCGGGATACCTCGAACAATTGCAGCATGCCCTGCGCGAGTACAACACCGGCCGGATCGCCACCGTGAGTGGGCGTTATTACGCAATGGACCGTGATCGCCGCTGGGAACGCATTGCCAAGGCCTACAACGCCATGGTCTTCGGCGAGGGGGAAGGCGGACGGTACGCGGACGCGGTTCAGGGGATGAAGGAGTCATACAACAAAGGCGTGACCGATGAATTCATCGTGCCATTCGTCTGCAGCGACTCCAAAGGCCAGCCGCTAGGCACCATTCGCGACGAAGACTCCTGCATCTGCTTTAATTTTCGCGCCGATCGCGTTCGCCAGATTACCCGCGCGCTTACCCGCAACAGTAGATTGAACGAGCACGAGGGCCGCGATTTGCAGGGCGCTCAAGACCTCGATGCAACCATTCCGCGCGATCGCGTGCCGAAAAATCTGCACTACGTCTGCATGACGCAATATGACAAGAAGTTCAGCCTTCCCGTCGTGATTCCTCCCGAGTCGCTCGACAACATCCTCGCCAATGTCATGGGCCAGATGAACATGCGCAACCTGCGCGTGGCCGAGACGGAGAAGTACGCACACGTAACGTACTTTTTTAACGGTGGCGTCGAGCAACCGTTTCCGGGAGAGGAGCGTGAGTTGGTAGCTTCTCCGAAAGTTGCCACCTACGATCTCAAGCCGGAAATGAGCGCCGCAGGAATTGCCGACACGGTCGTCAAATTCGTTGAAGACGGCACCTTCGATGTCATCGTCGTGAACTTTGCGAATGCTGATATGGTGGGACACTCCGGCAAGCTCGAGCCAACGGTCAAAGCCGTCGAAACGGTAGATGCTTGTCTTGGCCGCATCGAGCTTGCGGTCCGTTCTAAAGGCGGCGCCATGCTGATCACCGCCGACCACGGGAATGCCGAGATGATGGTCGATCCCGTCACGGGCGGCCCGCACACCTATCACACCACCAACCCTGTTCCGTTCATCGTCATTGCGGAGAACGCGAAACAGTTCAAGCTCAAATCGGATGGCTCCTTGCGAGACATTTCGCCGACGATCCTGGGCATGCTCGGTCTGCCAGAGCCAAAAGAGATGACGGGCTCGGATTTGCGCGTGAAGATGGTATAGGCGTCATAAAATTGCTTTTCGCATGGCCTCGCCTGTGTGTTCTCCGTGGTGAAGGTGGAGCGATGCACTTCCCTGGGATGAACGACGATCGGATCTTATGAAGGTCTTGGTTGCCGCCTACAGTCGAATCGACCTCTGGACTGCTCCGGAGTGGTTTGTCCAGCGCCTAAAAGCCGATTTCCCGCAAGTTCTGGTCACGCAGATTACTTCCGGGGAGCGGCTAGCGAAGGAATTATCGGATGCGACGGTTCTTTTTGGCGGGGCTTTCGGTCCCGAGCACCTACGCGGCGCCTCCCAATTGCTCTGGATCCATTCGTCAGCGGCTGCCGTGCACGACTTACTTTTTCCTGAGCTCGTCAACAGCCAAGTCATCCTGACGAATGCGCGGGAAGTACACGGGACGGTGGTGGCTGAGCAGGTGATGGCCATGATGTTCGCCCTGGCCCGTCGCATCCCGGAGTCCGTACGCTTCCAGATAAAGCGCATATGGGGCCAGGCGATCCTCTGGCAGGAGCGCCGAACCCCACAAGAACTCGGAGGTGCCACGCTGGGTCTGGTTGGCCTGGGAAGCATTGGCCGTAACGTCGCGCAGCGTGGCTCGGCATTGGGGATGAAGGTGATCGCCGTCCGCGAACATGCTGATAGGCCGAAGCCGGAAAACGTGGCTGAGGTTTTGCCATCGTCCCGCTTGAACGAGATGCTCGCGCGCAGTAATTACGTTGTGCTATCGCCCCCGGTCATTCCATCGACACGCGGCATGATCGGCCGCGATCAGCTTTCGGCGATGAAGAAGGATGGCTATCTCATCAACGTCGGCCGCGGACCTCTAATCGACGAAGCCGCGCTGATCGAAGCGCTGCGCGAGCATCGTATCGCCGGCGCAGCTCTCGACGTCTTCGATCAGGAGCCATTGCCGCCCGAGTCCCCACTCTGGGATTTAGAGAATGTGCTCATCACTCCCCATACCGGTGGCATGACCGAAAAGATGTGGGAGCGCCACTATGCACTTTTCGCGGACAATCTGCGGCGATTCCTCGCCGGTCAGCCGCTGCTCTGGGTAGTGGACAAGCTGGCGGGATACTGAGCCGAGCGTCGCCCTCGGGGAAACGGAGCTCATCTTTACCTGGGCTACAATCTTGCGAGGAGCCTCTTGTATGTCTGCCGACCTCCTTCCTCCCGCAATGGAATCCATCGAATCTGCCCGGCGCGCCCTTGATCCCGCCGAATGTGTGCTGATCGTCATCGATATTCAGGAGAAGCTTCTGCCGCCGGTTTTCGAAGGTGACCGTCTGGTGAAGAACTCGCAACTGCTGATTCGCGCCGCAGGCATTCTGAATCTCCCAACGCTTGCCACCACGCAATATGCGAAAGGCCTCGGCGAGACCGTCTCCGACGTGAAATCACTTCTGCCGAGCGGTGCCATCGACAAGCAGGTGTTCTCCTGTTTTGGCAGTGACGTGTTCTGTTCGATGCTGAAGCGTCTGCCCGGAAGAAGAAACACCATCCTGCTGTGCGGCATGGAGAGCCACATCTGCGTGGCGCAGACGGCGTTGGCGGCTCTTCGTCAGGGTTACCTGGTGCATGTGGCATCCGATGCGGTCAGTTCGCGCACGGAATGGAACTGGAAGATTGGCCTTGATCGCATGCGCTGCGCGGGAGCAGTGATCTCTTCAACTGAGATGATCCTGTACGAACTTCTGCGCTCCTCGGGAACAGACGAGTTCAAGAAGATTTTGGGGTACCTCAGATAGCAGAACCAATCGCCGGCGCGCGATGCTTCCATCGCGCCGTCTTTTAGAACCCGGCTCAATTGCGTTTCAGAGATTGGGGTAGCGATTGCTCTGGCCGTGCTCCACGTTGTCGGGTTGCTTTGAACGGCGGTTTAGGCGCCAGACTACTCTTTCGCTTTCACCCTGACCACGGTGATCTTCGAAAAACCCTCCTCAAAGGTCGGCGGCTTGAGCTTGGCGGCCATTTGGTGCATCACATCGTCCTCAACCACCCGTTGTCGGCGGGCGTTCCGTTCGAGACAGACTTCGAGCGGCACATCGAAATAGACGGCTTGGGTTTCATAACCGAAATCTTTCGCGAGCTTGATCCAGCTAGCGCGGTCGTGGGGCGTGAGGTTGGTTGCGTCCACGTAATTCAGCGGACGGCGGGCCACCAGCCGCGCGCGCAGCAGGGAACGCAAATTCGAGAAGACGAGATCCTGAAAGCGCTGCTCGGTGGGATCGTCGAATAGCATGGCGCGGATCATGTCGCTTGAAAGCGGATTCAAGTGGTGACGCTTGAACCATGAACTCTTGCCAGATCCCGGCAACCCTATTGCAAGTACAACTGTTCCTTTCGAAGCGCGTGGACGGTGCGCAACCGGAGCAGCTGGTGCAGTCTTCACGGGTGCCGGCGCGGGCAAGCCATCTGCGGCTTCGGTTGGAACCTGCGCCGAATCGGCTGGAACCGCAGCCGGTTTCGGCCCGGAGCGTCTTCGCCCCCGCCCGCCCCGGCGTCGCCGTCTGGGGCGCTTTTCGCCTGGTGTAGTCACCGGGGTCTCCTCCGCCCCTTCCTTCGTAGCTTCCGACTCAACGTCGGCTTGGGGTTCTTCTGCGCGCTGAACATCGTCGTCCCGGCCAGCTTCTTCCCGCCCCGGGGCCGGCGTCGCCTGGGGCTGCTGCTCGGCTTCAAAGTAGGCCGGCTGCAAAGGCGCGGGCTGGCTCGGAGCCGCTTCCTCGGTCTTCTTGCGCCGCTTCAAACGATCTCGCATCCATTTCCGCATGTAGGGCTTGTAACATATTGACAGGCTCCCCGGCAATTGTGAGAGGGGTCAAACGACCGAGCCTAGAGAGTTCCTTTCTCATCTTGGTGCGATCCCGGTGGAGGTTCGGATCCTTACGGAAATACTTTTGACTGCAAACTGCACCAGAGCCACGTTGCCTGAAAGCGCAACCGCTGAAACGCCGCATGCTGGTTTGCAGGAACGATAACGCGATGCCGATCCCAGGGGAAATTTCCGGCCAGAAATACATCTCTTTGACGACGTTCCGCAAGAGCGGGTCGCCCGTGC
>Ga0157369_10000100_pt1 | contig 118782 bp, 102 predicted proteins | sample C25metaG_FD_113461 | JGI IMG/M metagenome (GOLD analysis project Ga0157369, IMG submission 113461) | Corn rhizosphere microbial communities from Kellogg Biological Station, Michigan, USA - C2-5 metaG | ecosystem: Host-associated > Plants > Roots > Rhizosphere > Soil | place: USA: Michigan... | reverse complement strand
GGCGAGGTTGCACAGTGATAGACGTAGATGCCCTGGTTCAGCGCCTTGAACGTGAACCGCGATTCGTGGCCCGGCGCGGTGAAGCTCGACGCCGCGCCGCCGCCCGGGCCGGTGACGCCGTGCAGGTCGATGTTGTGCGGCATCTTGTTGTTCGGGTTGTTCTTCAGGTGGAACTCGACCGTATCGCCCTGACGCACGCGGATGAATTTGCCGGGCACGGTGCCGCCGAAGGTCCAGAACGTGTAGGTCACGCCTTCGGAGATCGGCAGTTCCTTCTCGATCACTTCCAGCTCGACAATTACCTTGGCCGGATAATTGCGCTGGGTCGGCGCCGGAACCATCGGTGGCGTCGTCAGCACGGCGTGGATCGGTTCCCCCCGCGGCGGACCGAAATCGCCGTGGATATAACCTTGTGTCGCTGCTGGTGCGGTGTCTGCGGCCAGGCCGTACTGGCCGGCGGTCAGCGCCAGCAGCGTGGACATGGCATATATCACTTGCTTCATTCCGGTCTCCCCGATGCAATGACGAACGATTCTCGCTCAATTATGCGCGGCGCGCGTAGCCAGCGCATTGACGCAGGTCAAGGCGCCGCTTCAGTGCCAGAGCACGGCAAGGATGCCACGTGGATCGTGCGTGAGTGCCACGCTGACGATCAAAAAATAGACGGCCAGCGCGGCGAGGAAGAAGAGCCCGCGTTGCCTCCGGGTGCGGCCGCGCCGCAACGCGAACACGCCCAGGACGATGTAGACCACGAGCAGCAGCACCTTGACGGTGAGCCAGGCCTGCACGAACGGATATTGCCGCAGGATCGTCACCAGCATCAGCGCCGCTGTCAGCAGCGTCGTGTCGATCGCATACGAGGCGAGGCGCAAGACGCCATGATTGGCGAACTGTGAGCCGGACAGCATCAACGCGCCGCGCAATGCGAACAGCCCGCCGGAAAGCACCACGCACAGCACATGGACGAACTTGATCTGCGGATAGAACTCGAGCATCGTCGGGGCGCGGCCAGATCCTTGTGCAGTACCGGCTATCCGGTCAGGCCAGCGGCGCGCGGAACCAGGCAGTTGCCGAGCGGGCGCAACACCCACGGCGCGACAACCACCAGCCAGCCAGCCGCCGCGACCGCCGTCCAGCGCGTGCTGCCGGGCACGCCTTCACGGCCGATCCGGCACAATACAACCAATTGCAGCAGCACGAACGTGGTCCGCGGGCTTGCTCCCGTCTGCAATGGTCGGCCGGAATGCTCGTGAGTGAACGCCGCCGACGCCACGCCGAGATCCGGCGCAGGTCGCGCATGAGGGCCCGCGGCGCGGTCCGGGACAGTGTGGCCAAGCGTCCCGGCACGGCGGGTTCAGACACTGTCGACCGCTTCCTTGCCGACCGCCACGACGCGCCGCGGAACGATCCACAGCCGGGCGACGAACCAGGCGATCAGCAGTGCGCCGACAGCGAAGATCGTGTCGCCAGGAACGCGCAGCCATATCAGGAGGTGGATCAGCGGGCGGTCCATGAATTCGGCCGAGCGCGCGTACGCATAGCCGTGTTCGAGCACGGCGTTGAGCTGCAGCACGCCGAGCGGCAGCAGGGTCAGCAGCGCCATCAGTGACAGGCCGATATTGAGCGCCCAGAATGCGCGACCCAGCTGCTCGTCGCTCCAGACGGCGGCAGGCTTGAGTCCGCGCAGGCAGAACAGCATCAGGCCGATGCCGAGCATGCCGTATACGCCGAACAACGCCGTGTGGCCATGCAGCGGAGTCAGGTTGAGTCCCTGCATGTAGTAGAGCGCGATCGGCGTGTTGATCAGAAAGCCGAACAGGCCGGCGCCGACGAGGTTCCAGAAGCTCACGGCAAGGAAGAACACGATCGGCCAGCGGTAACGCGCCATCCAGGGTGTCGCGCGGCTGTGCGACCAGGTCTCGTACGCCTCCATGCCGACCAGCGCCAGCGGCACTACCTCGAGCGCAGAGAACGATGCGCCGAGCGCGACAACGGCCGTCGTGGTGCCGGCGAAGTAGAGGTGGTGGAACGTGCCGAGCACGCCGCCGGCCATGAACACGAAGGTCGCGAACAGGACATTGACCGTCGCCGTGGCTGCCCGGACCAGCCCGAGCTTGACGAACAGGAAGCTGATCACGGCGACCGCGAACACTTCGAAGAATCCCTCGACCCACAGGTGCACGACCCACCAGCGCCAGTACTCGACCATCGACAAAGACGTGCGCTCGCCCCACATCAGGCCGGCACCGTAGAACAGCGCGATCGCGACCGTCGACAGGAACAGCAGCCCGACGATCGAAGCCATGTCGTCCTTGCGGCGCAGTGCGGGCCACAGCGCCCTGCCCATGAGCACCAGCCACAGCAGCAGGCCGACGAACAGGAACACCTGCCAGAAGCGGCCGAGATCGACGTACTCCCAGCCCTGGTGGCCAAACCAGAAGTTGTACTTCAGCCCGAGTTTCTGCATGACCGCAAACCACTGGCCGGCAAAGGCGCCGACCACGATGACGAGCAGGCAGGCGAACAGCAGGTTGACGCCCAGGCGCTGGAATTTCGGTTCGTAGCCCGAAACGGCCGGCGCTATGTACAGCCCCGTGGCGAGCCACGCGGTGGCGATCCACAGCACGGCCAGTTCGGTGTGCCACGAGCGCGTCAGCGCATACGGGATGAATTGCGAGATGTCGAAACCATAGAAGCGCTGGCCTTCGACCTGGTAGTGGGCCGTGATCGCACCGAGCAGGATCTGCGCCAGCAGCAGGGCGATGACGACCCAGAAATACTTGGCGGTGGCGCGCATCGAGGCGGTTACGCGCAGGTCCCTCAGCGGGTCGCTGAGCGGTGGCGCCAGGTGCGGTTCCTTGCGTTGCCAGACTGCGTAGTGCCAGGCCAGCAGGCCAATGCCGGCAAGCATGAACAGCACGCTGAAGACGCTCCAGATGAACGCGCTGGGAGTCGCGCTGTTGCCGACCAGCGGCTCGTACGGCCAGTTGTTCGTGTAGCTGACGGTACTGCCGGGTCGCTCGGTCACGGTCGCCCATGCCGTCCAGAAGAAGAACGCAGCCAGCTGGTCGCGATGTTGCAGCGTGTCGACCGCGTTGTTGCGCATGGCATAGCTTTCGCGCAGGTGCTGCGTGGCCGGATCGTTGCCGAACAGGCTCGCGAAATGACTGGCGACGTTGGAGATGACGACGGCGCGGTCGGTCGAAACGGTCAGCGTGCCGGTCGCCGCATCGAAGGTATTGGTGCGCAGTTCGGTGCGCAGACGCGCCTTGAGTGCCTCCTGGCCGGCGGCATCGAGCTGGTCGAACGCGCTGGCGCGATCGTGCTGTGCCCACAAGTCGAGCAGACCGGTTGCTTCGCGATGCAGCCAGTCTGCGCTCCAGTCCGGAGCGACCAGGGCGCCGTGGCCCCAGATCGTGCCGAGCTGCTGGCCTCCTGTCGACTGCCAGACGATGCGGCCCTGTTCAATGTCCTCGCGCGCGAACAGGGCGTTGCCCATGGCGTCGACGACGCGTTCGGGCATCGGCGGAGCACCGCGATGGATTTCGCCACCCATCCACAACAGAACCGAAAAGGCAGCGCCAAGCAGCAGCGCCAGGGCGATCCAGAGACGACGGCTGGTAGACACGATCAGGCTTCTCCGAGCAGAAAGACGTGCCGCGATGGTGAACGGCCCGGTCCGGATTCGCCTTGACCTGGATCAATGGTCTGCAAGTCGCCGCGAGCTGCGCCAGCGAGGCAGGATGTTTGCCGTGGGGCTTCGAACTTGTTGCAGCCCTCGCCTTCGAGGAAGGGTGTATGGGGATGGTGTTGGATCGTGCCAGCCGAGTCGGCATGTCTGCCCTTCGGCGGCAGCGACACCGGCAGGGACGCGGCTCAGACGGCCTTGGAGTAGCTCACGCCCTCGCCCTGCGGGCGGTGCAGATGCGCGTCGAAACACATGGCTATCACACGCAGCAGGTAGCGCCCGCGCGGAAGCACGACCATGCGCTGCGGCTGGATCTCGATCAGTTCGTCGCGCTCGAGTTCAGCCAGCCGGTCGAGCTCCGCGCTGAAATAGGCGTCGAAGTCGAGCTGGTGGCGTGCCTCGAATGCCGGGATGTCGAGTTGTCCGTGGCACATCAGCTGCTGGATCGCATCGGCGCGGATCGTGTCGTCGGCATCGCGCGTGATGCCGCGGACGACCGGCAGGCGTCCCGCATCGAGCGCGCCGTAGTAGTGGGGCAGGTCGCGTGCGTTCTGGCTGAATGTTGCACCGATATGCGAGATCGAGCTGACGCCCAGGCCGATCAGGTCGCAGTTGCCGTGGGTCGAGTAACCCTGGAAGTTGCGCTGCAGCGTGCCGGTGTCCTGTGCGCGCACCAGGTCGTCTTCGGGCAGCGCGAAATGATCCATGCCGACGTAACGGTAGCCCGCATCGGTCAGCTTGCGCACGCTCAGGCCGAGCAATGCCAGTTTCGTCGCGGCATCGGGCAGGTCGGTTGCTTCGATCTGGCGCTGGCCCTTGAACCGTTCCGGCAGGTGCGCGTACGAGTAGCAGGCGACGCGGTCGGGGCGCAGGGCGATCACCTGGTCGAGCGTGCGCGCGAACTTTTCCACGGTCTGCTTCGGCAGGCCGTGGATCAGGTCGACGCTGACCGAGCGCATGCCCGACTCGCGCGCCGCATCGAGCACGGCGCGCGTCTGTTCGACGCTCTGGATGCGGTTGACGGCGCGCTGGACGTCCGCGTCGAAGTCCTGGATGCCGACCGAAATGCGATTGAAGCCATGTGCCGCCAGCATACGCACGTAGTCCGCATCGCAATGGCGCGGATCCAGCTCGATGCCGAATTCGCGTTCGGCTTCGTGCGTGAACGTGAAGTGCCGTGCCAGCGTGTCGAGCAACTCGCCCATCTGGCGCGCGTCGAGAAAGTTCGGCGTGCCGCCGCCGAAGTGCAGCTGCACCAGCGGGCGGGCGCGATCGAACAGCGGCGCGACCAGTGCGATCTCGCGGTACAGGTAATCCAGATAGATGCCGGCCTTGCCGCGGTCGCGCGTGATGACGCGCGTGCAGCCGCAATAGAAGCAGGGGCTCAGGCAGAACGGAACGTGGACATATAGCGACAGTCGGCGCACGTCCGCACCTTGGTTCGAGCGCCGCGCGGCTGCGAGCAGGTCGGCTTCGCCGAATGCCGCGTGGAATTGCGGCGCCGTCGGATACGATGTGTAGCGCGGCCCGTTGATGTCGTAGCGGGCGACAAATTCCGGGTCGAAGCGACCATTGCTCGGATTGACATTGTGCATGGGTCGATCATGTGCGCGTCGCCATGCCGTCGTCATGATCTGGATCAATTCTGCGCTTCGGCGCGCGACAGATCCGATCGGCCCCGTGATGACCATCGGGACGATCGCCGAAGGGCCGAATCGGCCGGGCGCTGACCGTTCCCGGCGCCATCGGCGTTGATTACGCGCAAGGCTACGCGACCGGCCGGCCGCAGCGTTCGTGCCGCACCGGGCAGGCTCGGGGCCACCATTCAACTTGCGGCGACGACGGCGTGAAACGCCGCTGCATCATGCAACGCGCGCTTAACGCACGATGCATTCGATCGTGGCGGCTGTAAGGTCTTGTCCGTTCCGGACGTCTCTTCTGACGTACGACTTCGCGCCGCTTCGGCGCCCGTGAATCTGGAGTGACGGATGGAAAGGCAAAAACCGGAGGGTGCGCGCCTGCTCACGCGGCGGGCCGTGCTGGCTGCGGCCGGCGTGTTCGGGCTCGGCGCCCTGTGGGCGAGACTGCGCCTGCCTGCCGGCGAAGCACGCGCGGCGGACGGCGAATCGTTCGAGATCACGCACACCGACGAAGAATGGCACACGCTGCTGACGCCGCAGCAATATCGCGTGCTGCGTGCCGAAGGCACGGAATTTCCCTTCAGCAGTCCGCTCGACCACGAGCAGCGTCCCGGCATGTACGCCTGTGCCGGCTGCGCGCTGGACCTTTTTTCGTCGGACACGAAATACGACAGCGGCACGGGCTGGCCGAGTTTCTGGAAGCCGCTGCCGCACGCGGTCAACGACCGGCGCGACTATTCCCTCGGCATGGCGCGCGATGAAGTGCATTGCCGGCGCTGCGGCGGGCACCTGGGCCACGTCTTCGACGACGGCCCGCGTCCCACCGGGCTGCGCTATTGCATGAATGGCGTCGCGTTGACGTTCAAGGCGTCCGCGTGAATCGCATGCGTCGACGGCAGGCCCGGCATTGCTGCACGAGCCCGGCATCGGTCACGCGAACAGACTCACGGATGAGGCGGGTGCTTGGGATGCGGCGGGTGATAGCCGTAGCCATTGCTGCGCTGATCGCTGGTCCAGCCCGGTGACGCGATCGCGGCCGCAATGCAGGCGATGCACAAGGTGCCCAGCAACAAGGTTTTCCAGGATTTCACAGGCTCCCTCCTTTCGATGAAATATCCGACCGTATCGGTGCGTGACGCATGAGCCGGCACAGGATCGAAGTTGCGAGCATCCAGACCCAGAGCCGGAGAAAACTCGCCTCGAACAATCCGAGGACGGCGAAGACGGCGCACTGCACGAGCACGACGCGCCGCCGCTCGCTGTTCGAAGTCGGTTCCGCGTGATAGTTCCGGTACGCCACAAAGACTAGCAATACGGTCGCAAATATGCCAGCCAACCCGGTCACAGCCGCGATCTCGAGCGGCAGCGAATGCGGCCAGGGCGTATCGCGCGGGTCAAATGCAATGGAAGCCGGCAGGTAGCGCGTATAGGCCAATTCGAAGCCGTTCGGCCCGGTCCCGAGCCAGGGCCAGTCGAAGAACACCTGCCAGGCGGTTTGCCACAACTGCACGCGGTTCGCCAGCGAAGCCGATCCCTTGGCGAGAATTGCCGGATCGACCACCAGCGCCGCCGCGACGAGCGCGATCGTCAGCGCGAGCCCCAGCGCCACCACTCGCGGCGGCGAGCGAGTCAGCATCGGCGCAAGCGCGAGCACCGACACGAGCAGCGCCAGGCGCGAGCCGAGCAGCAGCATGAGGATCAGCCCGAAGATGATCGGAATCCCGACCAGAATGCGCCCGCGACCGGTCGTCAGCGCCAACAGCGGCGGCCAGGTTGCGGCAATCCAGCCCAGGTCGTTCGGTTCCACCAGCCACATCGCATCGGACCGGCGCACTGCCGCCTCTCCCGCGAGGCCGAAGAGCAACGGGACCGTCAACTGCAGGCACTGCCACAATCCCAGCAGAAAAAGTGCAACGTCGAATGCGGCAAGCGATTGCGCGGCGTTGCGCTGGCGCCGCAATACGAACAGCGACGTCAGCGCGGCGAGCATCGGAATCGACAGCAGGAACGATCGCGCCGGATCGAGCCCGAACGCGGACGACGCCATCCACGTCGCCGCGAAGATCAGCGCGCCCCATTCGATCCCGTCGAGATCGCCGGCCAGATCAAGCTCGCCGCGCCATGCGGCCCACACGGAAACGAGCGCGAGCACCGGCAGCGCGAAGTGTGCCGTGCCGGAATCGGCCATTGCCACGAGAAACCAGACCGGCGCACAGCGCAGCGCGGCGAACAAGGCGCTTGTCGGTGAAAGAAGAGATGGCGGCATCAGTACCACGGTCCGTCGAAGGCGCTGGCGCATCGTTCGCGGAATGATAACAAACGGCAAGGCGCCGGAAGCACGCGTCGACCGGGAATGCTGTAAGGTTTCGCGCGCCCGGGCCATCTGATGTGCAGAGGATCAGTGGTCGCATCGATCCGCATGAATCGCGGCGCAAGCCACTCCGCTATCCAGGTTGAAGAAAATGCACCAGTCGACAATGCGCAAGACGTTCGCACGCCTGTTGTTTCTGCCAGTGACGCTGCTCGCGGCGCTGGGCATCGGTTGGACCGGTGCATGCCGCGCCGCCGACGAGGTGGCGCCGGAGATCGCGCGTCCCGGCCTGCAGTGGTTCAACGTGGCCAAGCCGCTGCCGATCGCATCGCTGCGGGGACGCGTGGTGATTCTCGATTTCTGGACCGAAGGCTGCATCAACTGCATCCACATCATTCCGATCCTGCGCGGCATCGAGCAGAAGTTTCCGGAGCGGGTCGTGGTCATCGGCGTGCACTCGCCGAAGTTCGCGGAGGAAAAAAGCGCGGACAGCGTCAAGGACGCGATCGAGCGCTACGAGATCCGCCATCCGATCGTGCACGATCCCAAAATGTCGATCTGGCATGAGTACGGCGTGCAGGCGTGGCCGACCATCGTCATCATCGGCCCCGACGGCACCATCCTCACCCGCGTCGCCGGCGAGCCCGATCCGGAGCGGTTCGACAAGGCGATCAGCCAGCTGGTCGAGCGTGCCGGGCAGGCCGGCGCATTGAAGCCGGCAAAGCTCGACTTGCAGATCGAGGAGCAGCCCAAGGGCCGTTTCCTGTTTCCGGGCAAGCTCAAGGCGGTGCCGGGCAAGGATCCGCAATGGGTCCTGGCCGATGCAGGTCACAACCAGATCGTGCTGCTCGACGATGCCGGCAAGGACGTGCGCCGCTTCGGCAGCGGCGCCGCCGGCTTCAAGGATGGCGCATCCGACGTGGCGACGTTCGACCATCCGCAAGGCCTCGTCGCGGCCGACGATGCGATCTTCGTCGCCGACACCGGCAATCACGCGATTCGCCGGATCGACCGCGCGAGCGGCGCCGTGACCACGCTGGCCGGCACCGGCAAGCGCGGCGCGATGCTGACGCAATCCGCGCAGCCGGCTGCGACAACCGCGCTGGCTTCCCCGTGGGACCTGGCAAAGAAACGCGATGCGCTGTTCTTCGCCAACGCCGGCACGCACCAGATCGGCGTGCTGGACCTGGCCGCACACACCGTCGCGCGCCTGGCCGGCAGCGGCTCGGAGGACCTGAAGACGGGATTGCCCGCTGTCGCGGCGTTCGCGCAACCCAGCGGCCTGTCTCTCAGCGCCGACGGCGCGACGCTTTATGTCGCCGACGCGGAGAGCTCGGCGATCCGCGCCATCGCGCTCGGTGACGGCAAGACGCAGACGCTGGTCGGCGCCGGACTGTTCGACTTCGGCAAGACCGATGGCGCGTTCGTCATCGCGCGCCTGCAGCATCCGCTGGGCGTGGCCGTGGACGGGGCGAACCTGCTGGTCGCCGATACCTACAACAACCGGATACGCACGCTCGATCTGGAGCGGCACGTCGTCGCCGAGTTCGATGGCGGAAAGTATACATGTATCGATCCGGTCTGCATTCCGACGCGTGAGCCTGCCGGCATCGCTGTCGCCTCGAGCGACCGCGTCCTGCTGGTCGATACCGGCAATCATCGCGTCGAGGAATATCGGCCGTCGTTGAAAACGTTCCATACCTGGGCGCGGTGAACCGGCTCGCGGCAGCAGCGAAGGCGCTGCCTGGCACCATTCCACCCGTCCCACCCGGCGTTGGCGCGACCGTCCTTCCGGCTTGGCAAGGGCAACCCGGCGCTGCGCATCCTGCTCCGCGCGTTCAGCGCCGCGCCAGTCAGTGACTCTCGGACGCGCCGCTCACCGCTTGAAGGCGACGGCTTCTGCTATTGAAGGAGCGCAGGCGGTTTCAAGCGCGTTGCGGCACGCAGCCGGCAACGCGCGGCTTCCTGGCGAGGGTCGCGAACTCAGCGCTCGTCGATCGAGCGTATGTTGCCGTTGCGATCGACGGTGCAGGTCAGGTGACCAACCGGGCTGTCGAGGTTTACCTCGAACAGGCCGTGACCGATCCAGCGCGCGTCGCTGGCGGCGATCTGGTTCGGGCGGAGCGATTGGTCGGAAGCGACCTGGTCGATGCACGCGCGGCTGGCGCCGGCTCGCAGGCCGTCGACACTGGCGTAGCGCGCACCGTCATGACGATGGTCGCTGCGCGGCTCGTCGGCGTAGCTGTCGGCCGTTCCACGCGCATCGCGCGTGTCGTCGCGGTAGCTGTCGCCGCGATCCTGCGCAGGCGGCTCGACGTCGCGGAAGCCTTCGGCCGGAACCGGCGCGTCGCGGGACGGCTCGTCCGCGCGATAGTTTTCGGCGGGAGCGCGCTCGCCCTCATCCCTGCCATTGCCCTCGTCCCGATCGTTGTCGAGCGCGTCCTTGCCGGCCTCATAACCGATGCGGTAGTCATCCGAGCGTGCGCGACGATCGAAGGCGCCACGCTGCGCATCCTGGAATCCGCGTTGCCATTCGGGCGAGGTGTCGGCCGTCTCGCGTGGCGGCGGTGAATCGGCGTACGCCGGCGCCGGCGCGCGTTGGTCGTATTGCGCTGCGCTGGCATCGTACGGTGGCTGGACGTCGAATACCGCGCGGCACCCGCCGGAAACCCAGATGCTGTCACGGTCCGGGCCGGTGCCCCAGTTCTTGCCCTCCACACATGCAGTGCTGCTTAGCTGGCGCGCAATGCGCACGCCGCTGCCGGACGCGATCGTGCCGCAGGCTTCCGTGCCGCCCGAGCGGGACTCGCAAGTTATTTGATCGGCAAACGCCGACGAGGCGCTACCGGCGAGGACGAGAATGATTGCTGCACGTAACGGTTGCATGGCGTGGCCTCCTGATTCGGGGACCCCGGTGCGTCAGCAACCGATCGAGTCGTTGCGCGCCAGGGTGTTGCGCGTCCCGCCGACAAGCTCGGAGCGGGGCGGCTGACATCAGCGACAGCCTGCCAGTACGCGCGGCAATCCACACTGAATATCGACGAGCCTTTGCCGCGCCCTTCAGGTGGCGTTGTGCTGGCGAAACGTCTTTGCCGGCAATGCAAGCCCGCTTGCCGGGTCGCCGCTGCGGCACAGCGCACGCTTCTGGGCCGCGGACAACTGCCTGATCCGGTACTCGGCAATCAAAGCCGCCGACCGATTTTGTACTTCAAATGCCGCCAGCAGTCGCGCCGGCGGATGCGAGCGCGTGTAGCGTGCCCCCTTGCCTCGCGCGTGGGCCGCGAAGCGCGCGGCCACATCGACGGCGATGCCCGTGTAGATGCTGCCGTCGACGCACTCGATCATGTAGACGAACCAGGCCATCGGCCAATTCTATCGGCCGATGGGATCCTCTGGCGGAATTTCGATGCGCGCGTCGCCGCCTGGTCCGTCGCAGCGTCGCAATGCCAGCCTTCGTCCGCGCGGGTCACCGCGGGCTGCGCGCAACACTTGGCCTATCGTTGCCGCTTCCAGGCTTGAGCGACGATGTCGCCCGAGCGGCCGTCGCAGACGTCATCGACCTTGGTCAGCCTCAAGGCATCGTGTTCGAGCTTCCATTGGTAGACACCGGTCTCCTGGCCTTTTTCGCATGCCATCGGACCGCTCTTGTCGGTGAGGCTGATGCGATCGGCCTGAACGGTAAAGGTGCCGTCGACGAGCACCTGGTCATCCTTCGTCAGGCGCATGTGCCCGGAAGGTTCGAAGTGAAGCACGATTGGACCCGCAGCGTAGTTGCCGTCCGGAAAACCGGTGTCGGCGAACACGGGCGATGTCGTGATCGCGGCGGTGATTGCCAGCAAGAGGCAGGTCGGGCGATGGGACAATTGCGTGGGCATTGTTGGCTCCTGATCGTGGATGGCAGCCTGTCGGTCGCAGGCCGGACTGCCGTGGCGCGTCGGAGCCGTCCAACCCGATAGCGGGAGCGGCTGCCGGATGCGTGGCGTTCAGGGTTACGTCGTTCGGCAGCGATTACTGACAGCGCATGTCAACGCTCGCGAGGCGATCGTCCAGCGAGGGGACAGACGTGAAAGCCGATCTGCGGTCCGGCACGGAACGGGCGGATTCGGCTGCTGCGCCGCGACGAGGGCGCGCGGCGTCATTCCCCGGATCGAGTCGCCTGTCCACCATCGCACTTCGTCAGCGCCGGCGACCGTCGCGCGGAGTCGTCCAGCGCAGCCGCACAGTTCGCCGTCAGGGCGAGCCGGTCGAATTCACTGGCGTGTTCACGGGCAGGTTCGATTCGAGCGGACCGCGCATCGCACCGCGGGCGCGCTGACGTCCGCGCCGGTCGATGTCGCGGAACGAAACGAGGCGCCGAATGTCCTCGTCCCACAGCGCAAGGCGCACGCACTTGAAGCTCTGCAGAAAGGTCAGGCGGCCGGTGCCGCGCAATTCGGGATAGTCGTTGAGGACGTCGGGCAGGCGATAGTACGGAATGCGGCTCGCCAGGTGGTGCACATGGTGCACGCCGATGTTCGCGGTAAACCAGCGCAGGACCGGCGGCAGGTCGTAGTGCGAACTGCCGTGCAGCGATGCGGTGCGCACGTTCCAGTCCGGCCCCTCGGCCCAGTATGTCGTTTCGAACTGGTGCTGCACGTAGAACAGCCAGCCGCCGACGGCGGCGCTGAGCAGCATGATCGGCGTATGCACGATCAGGAACGCCTTGATCCCGATTGCGCTGATCAGCAGGGTGCCGGCGACGAGCAGCGCGACGTTCAGGCCCATCGTGCTGGCCCAGGGACGCCAGCCGCCGCGGATGAAGCCGAGCGGAAAGCGGTTCTGCAGCACGAAGATCAGGAAAGGTCCGAACGCGAACATGACCAGCGGGTTGCGGTACAGCCGGTAGCGGAAGCGTGTAGCTTTCGAGCGCGCCTGGTATTCGGCCACGGTCAGCGTGTCGATGTCGCCGACGCCGCGCCGGTCGAGGCGCCCGGACGTGGCATGGTGGGTCGCGTGTGCGCGTCGCCAGTGATCGTATGGGGTCAGCGTGAGCACGCTGATCGTGCGTCCGATCCAGTCGTTGGCCGTGCGGTTCTTGAGAAAGGCCTGGTGACCGCAGTCGTGCTGTATCAGGAACAGGCGGACCAGGAAGCCGACGGCGGGCAGCAGCAGCAGACAGTAGAGCCAGATCTGTCCGTGCGTCACGGACCAGTACATCGCGCACCAGATCAGCACAAAAGGAGCCGCGGTGATCGCCAGTTCGACGACGGCGCGCAGCGTGCGCGGGGTACGGTATTTGTCGAGCTTGCGGTCCCACGCGAACATGTCGCCTGCAGCCTCGGCTCCGGTCACTGCCACCATGCATTTTCCCCTGACGTTGACGCGGCGATGCGCCGCCTTGCAAGGCCGGCTCGCACCACGCATGTATTTCTGCGCGGCGCAGGTCCGGCGTATCCGGTTGCCGCTGTCCCGCGGCTCGTCGAAACGACGGGAGCCTTCCCGCCGCAGATGCGTTTTTCAGTCGAACTAGTGGGCATTCGGTCGCGGCACATTGACTTTGTCGATCGCGTGGATCACGCCATTGCTCGAATCGATGTCGGCGGCAGTGACTTGCGCGCCATCGATGTTGACCTTGCCTTCGTGCATGCGCACCGGTGCCGACTGGCCGTGCACGGTGCTTGCCGCCTTCCATCTGCCGACATCGGCCGCACTGCGGCGACCGCGCAGCACGTGATAGCTGAGCAGCGAAACCAGTTCCTGCTTGTTCTTCGGATCGAGCAGGCTGTCGAGCTTGCCCGGAGGCAGCTTGTCGAACGCCGCGTCGGTCGGTGCGAACAGCGTGAAGGGGCCGGGTCCGCGCAACGTGTCGGCCATGCCGGCGGTCTCGACTGCGCGGCCGAACGTGTTGAACGAACCATTCGCCGCTGCCGTGTCGAGCAGGTCGAGCGTCGTGATATCGTCCATATCGCTTGCATCGTTCATGTCCTTCTCCCTCCCCCGGGGGACTCGCCTCTGGCGAATCCATGGCGGCCGTAGCCGTGACCTTCGATCCATGCGAAGGTGCGATGCTCAGAGGGCGAAGGTTCGCGAAAGCGCGACGCAGGCTGAGTAGCGTTACGACATTGCGTCGTAGTGCGCAACAGAGGATACGCGCAATCGCGTTAGTTTATCGTAACGCAGAAGAATCGCTATGTGTGCTACCGAACATAGCGGCGCGCAACGACTCGAGGCGCGACAAACCGCTTGTCGAGTGCATCATGGCACGGCTTGCACCGGCTGTCGCCGCAACGGCACAAGTCGCGCCGCTCGCACGCGGCGAAACCCCCTTCGTGCCGCAGTGTGCGAGCGATGCTGGTACCGCGTCCGCGCACCGAGGCAAAGTGTTCAGCGCGCCGGACTTGCTCTAGGATGGCCGCGCGCTCATTGCACGGGGGAGTGCCATGGAGAAATGGATCATCAATTTCGCGACGGTTGTGCTGGCCGTGCTCGCCGCACTGTTCGTCTTCCAGCGTTTGCAGCCGAAGCCGAAGCCGGACGTCAACGCCGTTGCGGCCTTGTCGCCGCCGTTGCAGGCAATCCATGACGATGCGGCGCAGGCGATGAATGCGGTGCGGACAGCGGTGCAGGAGTTCTACATGAATACGGGCAGGTGGCCGGAATCGAATGCCGCTGCCGGCCTGCCGGAACCGGAGGCGTTTCGGGGCAAGTCACTCAAGCGGCTGGATGTGGACGGCTTGACCGTCACGCTGAAGTTCGACTCCACCTCGGGCGTCTACGGCGGCACGGTCGTGTTCACCGGATCGGCGACGCCGCAGATGGTCATGGGCATCAACTGGAAATGCGAGTCGCCGAGCTATCGCCAGATCGACGCCGCGATTGCCGACTGCGTCTATTCCGGTCATTGAGAAAGGATCTCTGCCATGCCGCGTGTCGTGATGAACTTTGTGCTGGTCTTCGTCGCCGTCCTCGCCGGCCTGTTCGTTTTCGGCAGGCTCAGCGGGAAGAAAAATCCGGTCCCGCCGCTGCAGCAGGTGCAGGACTTCGGTGTCGGCCAGATCCGCGCGCGACGCGACGCACTGACCGTGGGCTTCCGTCTGGCCGATGGCGCGAAAACGGCGTGGGCCGAGTATTACTCGAACACCGGCAAGCTGCCCACAGGCAACGAGGAAGTAGGACTGCAGCCGGCGAATGCGTATCACGGAAAGTCGATTCGCGCGATAGCCGTGTCCGAGGCAGGCGTCACGGTGACCTACGACGAAACCACGGGTATCGACGGCGGCCGCGTGTTGTTTGAAGCGCAAACGCAGGCCGATGCCGGTTCGGTCACGTGGAAGTGCGTCACTTCCAGCTATCGCGACATCAAGATGCTGGCCCCGGGCTGCGAGTACACCGGCCAGTCCGCACCGTAGGCGCGTGCCTCGCCCGGCTGCACTTACCGGCGCTTGCCGTCCAGCGTCCAGGCACCGCCGCCGACCGCCGCCAATGCCAGGAAGATGAAGCAGAACAGCACGGCCGACTCGCCGCCGTTCAACAGCGGCGACAGCACGCTGCCCTGCGCGGCATGCACGAGGAAGTAGGCCACGGCCATTTCACCGGACAGGATGAAGGCAGTCTGGCGCACCCACAGCCCGACCAGCAGCAAAGCGCTGCCGACGATCTCGATGACGGCGGCGAAACCGAACAGCGACATCAGCTGCACGCCGTCGAGCGCGGCGACGTGCGGCACGCCGAACAGTTTTGCCGTCCCATGCTGGATGAACAGGAACGCCGTCACGAGCCGCAACAATGCCAGCGCGTACGGAGCGTACGACTCGAGCTTGGCAACGAATGAGTTGGGCATGATCGCTCTCCGCTTGCGGGAGACCTGTGACGGCCGCGGCCGCCGATGTGCGCCGCGGCCCGGTCCGCCGCGGGACCGTCATCGGCTGCGGCGCGTTTTGTCCGGCGCGCACCATTCTGCGCCTTCCACAGAGGCTGTGCCAGAGGCTGCGTCACATGGGTCGAGCGGATCTTGCGGTCGGCAGCACGCGCCAATCCGCTGCAACGGTGCTGCGCTGGAGCCGGTCGCGGAATGGAAACCTGTTACCCGGCACGCATTCAGACCGGAAGAGCGGGGCGCCGTGATCGCGCTACACGCCACTTTCCAAAAGCGATCGGACAGCCCGCTCAGAGGATCGGAGGGACAGGAACGCCGGCAGTGTCCGGTGCAAAGGCAACGGCCGGCACCGGGCTGGCGTGAAAGTTCGCCACGGGCGGCGGAACTTCGCTGCGCCGGCGGTGAGCAGCCGTGTCGTCCAACTGGCCATATGCGGGCACCACGGGCGCCGCGCCGCTCGGCACGGCCGACGCTCGGGCGAACACTGCGCAGGACAGCGCAGCGGCCACTGCCGCGGTCAGGCCGAGACGTACTTTCAAATACGAACCGATCACATGGGGGCTCCTGGTCTTGAACATTCGAATGTCCTCACGTCGACCCGCCGCGCGCAGCCCGATGTGTCAATCGAGGTGCGCGACAGACCGGATGCAATGCGGACGGCTGTTTCGTAAGAACGAATTTCCGTCAGGCGATGCGACATGTGCGAGTCGGACTTGAAGATCACGACCGTCTTGCCGCCGATCTTCGTCGTCCACCACAGGGCGAAGTCTCACCTGCCGGCATGCAAATCGCATCCGGCCGCCGGGACAGAAGCCGCTCGCGCCGCACCTGTTCACCGGCAACGCGCGCTCGCTGCGGACTTGCATGGATGACACGGGCGCGATCGAAGGCGGACAATGCGCCCGGCTCGAAGCACGACGTTCGCGACAAGGAGTACGAACATGGCGACCCGGAAAAAGGCACCCTCGGCGACCGTGCCCGATGCGCAATATGTCGTGCGCGGATTCATCGTCCATTTGGGCCGCGACCTGAGTCCGAAAAAACGCAAGGCTGCGCTGCAGCGGATCCGCGCACAGGTTCCGGAACTCGCACACGCCGTCGACGCGCGCGCGCTCGATCGCGCAAGGCCGCTCGGAAAAGGTGCAGCCGATGTGCTGATCGCGCTGCCGCGCCAGCACGCGGTCGACATCCGCGAGGCGTGGAACGTCGTGCACGCGCTGCGCCGCAATGCACTGGTCGCCGATGCCGAACCTGCCGTGCGCACGGCGTCCGGCGTGGCGCCGCCGGAAGGAAAGCGGTTCGCCGCGATCGGCGGTCCGGAAGGTCCGCCGCTGCCGCAGGCGAGCACTCCGCGCTGGTCGGTCGACAACGCACGCATCAGCGACGAGTGGCCCGCAACGCGCGGCTATGGCGTCCTGGTCGGTCACCCCGACACCGGCTATACGCACAACCCGCAGATCGACAACGCGCGCCTGCTCGCCGCCTACGGCTACAACTTCCAGGAAGGCAATGCCGATCCGCTCGATCGCATGAGCGGCAGCTACCCTGGCCACGGCACGGCGACGGCCAGCGTGATCATGGCCGATGCGCAACCGGTATACGGCGCTGCGCTCGAGGCGCGCCTGATTCCGTATCGCGTGTCCGACAGCGTGATCCATTTCGACTTCACCAATCTGACCCAGGCCCTGTACCGTGCGCGCGACCAGCAGTGCGATCTCGTCTCGATGAGCCTCGGCGGCCCGTGGGCGGGACGCGCGCTGAGCCGCGCCGTCGACACGCTGGTCGCTGCCGACATCATCCTGCTCGCGGCGGCCGGCAACGTCTGGCCGTGGGTGGTCTATCCGGCGAAGTTCGACAACGTGGTCGCGGTTGCGGCGAGCAACGCGATCGACAAGCCGTGGAAGGATTCGGCATCGGGTGACGAGGTCGACATCAGCGCGCCGGGCGAGTCGGTCTGGCGGGCGTGGTCGCAGAAGATCAATGGGGCGATGGACTATTCCGTCGCGCCGAGTTCCGGAACGTCCTACGCGGTGGCGACTGCGGCCGGCGCGTGCGCGCTGTGGCTGTCGCTGCATGGCGCCGCGGCGCTGCGCGCACGCTACCCGGGACGCGTCGCCGCCGTCTTCATGGACCTGCTCAAATCGGCCGGCTTCCGCAGTATTGCCGGCTGGAAAACCGGCAGCTACGGCCCCGGCATCCTCGACGCTGCGGCGCTGCTGGCAGCGCCGTTGCCGGCCCAGGCGCCGGCAGCCATCGCGCGCGTGCGCAGCGCGGTCGCGACGAGCCAGCGCTCCTACGCGTGGGCGCGCCTGCAGCCGTTCTTTCCCGAATTGTCGCCGGAGAAACTGGCGCGATCGATCGTGCCGGCGTTCGGCAAGCGTCCCGCGACCGCCGCACGCCAATTGGCCGACGTCATCGACGAAGTCGAATTCTTCGTCGCAACCAGCCCGGAGGTCCGGCGCAGCGTCATTGCCGGCGCGCAACCGCCGAAGCGCGGCCGATCCGCCATTGCCGCCGAAAGCCCCAGGGCGATGCTGCGCAGCGTCGGTTCGGCCCATCTGCGCGCGAAGTTGAAGGGCTGAGCGATTCCGATCGAAGCGGGGAAGCGCGGCATGAAGATTCATTACGTACCGAACGATCCGCGCGCGAACGCGTGGAACACGCCGCGCGCGCAGACGCCGCGCAAGGATCGTCCGGCTGGGCGCGCCACGTTCGACCCCGGCAGCATGCCGCCAGCGAAGATCTATCCGGCGGGCAGCGACGCCGCGCTGGCGTGGCAGGTGCGCGAAGCGGCATTGGCCGCGGTCGAGGTGTTCGAGAGCCTGCACGGACCGGTGACGAAGTGGGCGCGTGCGCCGCGCAGCAAGGTGCTCGAGCTGACGCGCGACGGCGGCGTCGACATCAATGCCTACTACGACGGCGACGGCGTGCGCTTCTTCCACTATCCGGTCGGGTCGGCCATCGCCTGCAGCGGGGCGAGCGCCGACATCGTCTCGCATGAAGTCGGCCACGCGCTGCTCGACACGATCCGCCCGGAGCTGTGGGATTCGAACTATCCCGAGGTAGCCGCATTCCACGAGGCGTTCGGCGACTGCATCGCGATGCTGACCGGGCTGGCCGATCGCGACATGCGCAAGGACGTGGTCAAGGTGATCGGCAAGCGCAACTTCCTCGAGACCTTCGGCGAGGATTTGTCGTGGACCGTGCTCAGGGTCAAAGGCGCGTCATGGAATGCGTCGAAGCCGCGGCAGGCACGCAACAAGTTCCGCTTGGCGCTGCCTTCGACGCTTGCCGATGACGGGCCGGGCGGCACGCTGATCAACGAGCCGCACAGTTTCGGCCAGGTGTTCACCGGCTGCTTCTACGACACGATCGCATTGCTGTTCGCCGGCGGTGCGAAGACCGAGTCGAATCTGTGGAGCGCGGCGAGTACGACGGCGCAGGCGCTGTTTGCCGCCGCAAAGGCTGCGGCCGTCACGCCGCGCTTCTTTCAGGCCGTCGGCCGTGCGATGGCTTTGCACGACACATCTGCGGCAGGAAGCACGCGCGACATCGTCCGCCAGGCATTTGCAAACCATGGCATTGCGCTCGGCAGCGCGGCAGCGGCAGTGCCCCGCGCAACGGTCGCCGGAACGAGGCTGAGGCGCGGCGCGGTCGCATCGCCGGTGCTGATGGCATCGACCGCGGCCGACCTGCGCGTGCGGCTCGGCGCGGCGCGCCGCGTCGCGCTGCAGGTGCGCGGCGTCACGCTTGGCAGGCAGCATCTGGTCGAGGCGTCGCATCGGCGCCGCGTCGATCTCACCGGGCTTGCCGGGTACCTCGAGGACGTGGTCGCGCTCGGTTCCGAACCGGTGCTGGTTGCACCGGTGCGCGGCGCGATGGCAATCATGAGCAGCATGCCGGACGCCAACGCGACGCGCGACGAAGTGCAGGCGTTCGTCAAGGGCATGGTCGCGCGCAACGAGATCGCGCACGCCGGCAACAAGCCCGCCGTCGCGCATGTCAAACGCAGCGCCGTGGCTGCCGTGCCGGTCGCCGCGCGGCCGGTCACGCATCGCATCGTCAGGCAGCACGGCGACGCGCTGCTGCAGCGGGTTCGCTTTGCCTGCGGCTGCTGCGCGGCGCGCTAGCGCATGAGGGCGGGTTTGATCAGATCGCCGAAAAGCGCTTGCGCACGAGGCGCGGCTTGCCCTTCGGCTTGACCGGCTCGAGCACGTGCGTAACGCCAGGCTTGAGCGGACCACCCGCCTTCTGCACCTGGCCATGGCGTTTCAGCGCGGCGAGGAAGCGGGCCTCTTCCATCTTCCCGGCGCTCGACGCCGCGGCGGATTTTCGTTTCGGTTTTGCCGTCACTGCCACTGCCACGAAGCGGCCCCGGGGACTGGTTGCATGCATGGTTGCCGGTACAAGTATAACGCCGCATGAAGCGCGTCGACGCCGGCCGGCCAGCAAGGGCTCAACGCCGTCGGAAGTTGAAACCGCGGACCCATTGGACACGTCGCCGCGGGCCGCCTTTGCATCAGCGCGAGCGTGCCGGCGCGGCACGTGCATGGCGCATCGCCGCGATTCGCGCGAGCCGCAAGCGGCCGTTTTCGACCGTGGCGCGAATCGATAAAGACGAGGTCGACTCATCGGCGCCGCCACCAATGCCCAGACGCCCTGTTTTCACGAGGTGGGCGACATAGTCGAGCAGTTCGCTTTCGCGGCGCGGGGTGTGCGCGACCAGCGTTAGGCAGCCGCTGCCGCGCCGATCGAAGCGGCTGCGCACAGGAGCCTCCCTCAGTCAATTCACGTCAGCAGCTGCACCTTGTCCTTGTAGCTGCGCGATAACTTCAGCTCGTGGCCCGAATCGAGCACCAGGAAGTATTCGCCATTGAGATGCGGGCGCATCTCCTTCACGCGGGACAGGTTCACGATGGTCGAGCGGTGCACGCGCTGGAAGCGGACCGGATCGAGGCGGTGTTCCAGGTCGCGCATGGTCGCGCGCAGCACGTGCGTGTCGTTGCCGGCATGGATGCACATGTAGTCGCCGGCCGCATCGATCCACTGGATCGCGTCGACATCGACGCGGACGATACGCTGCCCGTCCTTGATCGCCAGCTTGTCGCGCGCCTGCCGTGGCGGCTCGGCGCCGGCGGCTTCGGCAAATGTCAGTGCCGGGGCGTTCGGCAGGGTCGCGATCAGTTTCAGCAGCTGCTCGCACTGGTCGCTTGCGGCGCGGCGCGCGAGTTGTTCGCGGGCGCGCGCCAGCGACTGTTCGAGGCGCGCGTCCTCGACCGGCTTGAGCAGGTAGTCGAGCGCGCTCGCCGCAAAGGCGGCCAGCGCGTACTGGTCGAAGGCCGTGACGAACACGGTCAGCGGCATCAGCGTCGCCGGCACGGCCCGCAGCAGCTGGAAGCCGTCGACGCCGGGCATCTGCACGTCGAGAAACATCAGCTCGGGTTTCAGCGCCGAGATCGCCTTGAAGGCTTCACGGCCGTTGGCGGCCTCGCCGACGATCTGGATGTCGGCGTGATGCTGCAGGCGCAGTTCCAGGCCGCGTCGCGCCAGCGGCTCGTCATCGACGATCAGGGTGCGGATCATCGTCATGCTGCGTTGCTCTTTGCCTCGGACTCGAACGGCAGGTCGATGCGGATCTCGACGCCGTGCGGTTCACGGTTGGACAGGCTGAACTGCTGGCGGTTCCCGTACAGCACGCGCAGGCGCTCACGCGTGTTCGCCAGGCCCACGCCATGGCCATTGCTGCGGTTTTCGAAGTTCTTGCAGCCGGGCCCGTCATCGCGCATCACGATGACGAGCGCGTCGCCGACGCGCCTGGCTTCGATCTCGATCGCGCCGCCTTCCTCGCGCTTGGACACGGCAAACTTGATCGCGTTTTCGATCAGCGGCTGCAGGATGAGGCTCGGCACCAGCGCGTCGCGCGCGGCGGCCTCGACGTTCATGCGCACGCGCAGGCGCTCGCCGAAGCGCAGCTGCTCGATGCCGAGGTACTGGTTGGTCGCTTCGATTTCCTGGGCCAGCGTCACGCGCTGCACCGGGTCGGAGTCGAGCGAGTAGCGCAGGAACCCGCTCAGGCTGCCGACCATGCTGTTCGCCGTGCCGTTCCTGTGATCCAGCACGAGCGTCGAAATCGCGTTGAGCGTGTTGAACAGGAAGTGGGGGTTGAGCTGGTAACGCAGCATCTTCAACTGCGCCTCGTGCGCCATGGCCTGTGCCTTGAGGGCGGCCTCCTTCTGCTCGCGCAGCTGGCGGCTGAACTTGATGCCGAAGTAGAGCCCGGTCCACGACAGCAGCAGGTACAGGCTCGAGGTGAAATACCAGATGTAACCGAACATGCTGTGCATCTCGCAGTCGTCGCAGAAGCCGGCGAGCAGCACCACGAACATCTTCATCTGCGCCAGCGTCGCCAGCAGCAGGAGACCGGCGGCGGTCGGCACCATGCGCGGGGTCGGCCAATTCCAGATGTAGCGGTAGCCCAGCCGCAGCAGGCAGGTCACGGCGAACCCGCAGGCGCCGACGGCGAGGTAGAAGAAGATCCACCTGGGCGGAGCGCCCTCGCCGACCTTTGCCGAAAAACCCAGGGTCGAGTAGCAGCACCAGCCGACGACCTGCAGCGTCCAGAACAGCCGGCCGGGGTTGGAAAGAAGCAATTTGAGTGTGCGCATGGCGGAAACCTGGCGGCTGCAAAGGCGTATGCTAAGCCGATTTGCTGGCCGTTGCCCTCGTCCTGGCGCGCCACGCCAACGGCCTGCCGCTGGATTGCCTCGTGTTGACGGGATTGCCGCCGGCGCGCCGGTTTGGCCGCCATGCGGCGGCAGGCTAAACTACGCAACCTGCCAGATCGCGAGCGCCCGGCGCCGCATGGCGTTCGAGGTTTCCCCGGCAATGAAGACGATCCTGGTCACCGGCGGCGCCGGTTTCATCGGCGGCAATTTCGTGCTCGGGCTGGTCGGGCAGGGCGGCTATCGCGTAGTCAATCTCGACAAGCTGACCTATGCCGGCAATCTCGACACGCTGGCCGGCCTGCGCGGCAATCCCGATCACGTCTTCGTGCAGGGCGACATCGGCGATCGCGCGCTCGTGACGCGGTTGCTGGCCGAGCACCAGCCCGCGGCGATCGTCAATTTCGCGGCCGAATCGCATGTCGACCGTTCGATCGACGGCCCGGCCGAATTCGTGCAGACCAATGTCGTGGGCACGCTCGCGCTGCTGGAAGCGGCGCTCGTCTACTGGCGCGCCGCAGCGCTGGCGCAGCAGGACGCGTTCCGCTTCCTGCACGTATCGACCGACGAGGTGTATGGGTCGCTCGGTCCGGTCGGCCGCTTCCACGAAGAATCGCCCTACCGGCCGAATTCACCGTACTCGGCCTCGAAAGCCGCGTCCGACCATCTGGTGCGCGCGTTCCATCACACCTACGGCCTGCCGACGCTGACGACGAATTGCTCGAACAACTACGGCCCGTACCAGTTTCCCGAAAAACTCATTCCGCTGATGATCCACAAGGCGCTGATCGGCGAGAAGCTGCCGGTCTACGGCGACGGGCGCAACGTGCGCGACTGGCTCTATGTCGGCGATCACTGCCGCGCGATCCAGCGGGTGCTCGAGATCGGCCGTACCGGCGAAGTATACAATGTCGGTGGCGATGCCGAGCGCGAAAACATCGTCGTGGTGCGCATGATCTGCCGGCTGCTCGACGAGCGCCGGCCGCTGCCCGATGCGGTCAGGCGCGAAACGTTGATCAACTTCGTCAAGGATCGCCCCGGCCATGACCGCCGCTACGCGATCGATGCCGGCAAGATTAAGTCGCAGCTGGGCTGGCGTCCCGCCGAAAGCTTCGAGTCCGGCATCGCCAGAACGGTGGACTGGTACCTCGACAATCAGGCATGGTGCCGGCGCGTGCTCGATGGCAGCTATCGCGGTGAACGACTCGGCGTGGCGTGATTACCAGGGCTAAAAGGCCGAAGATAAGAAGATTGAACCACGGAGAACACGAAGAACACGGAGGAGATAAAAGAAAAATGTTTTCGGCTTTCTCCGTGTTCTCCGTGGTTCAGACTTTTTCGGGCGCATCCACAATGTCGCAAATTGCAAAAGGCATCATTTTGGCCGGCGGTTCCGGCACGCGGCTGTATCCGCTGACCCAGGTCGTCAGCAAGCAGCTGTTGCCGGTCTACGACAAGCCGATGATCTACTATCCGCTGTCGACACTGATGCTGGCCGGCATCCGCGAGGTGCTGGTGATCAACACGCCGCACGAGCAGGGCATGTTCCAGAAACTGCTCGGCGACGGCTCGCAATGGGGCATAACGATCCGCTACGCGGCGCAGCCGAGCCCGGACGGGCTGGCCCAGGCTTTCGTCATCGGCCGCGAATTCGTCGGCGGCGAGCCGAGTTGCTTGATCCTCGGCGACAACATCTTCTACGGCCACGGCCTGACCGAAGTGCTGCGGCGCGCAGCACAGCGCACGCACGGCGCGACCGTGTTCGGCTACTGGGTGCGCGACCCGGAACGCTACGGCGTCGCCGAATTCGACAAGAACGGGAAAGTCGTCGGCATCGAGGAGAAACCGGCGCAACCCAGGTCGAACTACGCCGTCACCGGCCTGTATTTCTACGACCAGCGCGTCTGTGATTTTGCGGCCGGACTGAAACCTTCGCCGCGCGGCGAGCTCGAGATCACCGACCTCAACCGCTGCTACCTCGACGACGCGTCGCTGATGCTGGAAAAGCTCGGTCGCGGCTATGCCTGGCTCGATACCGGCACGCACGAGTCGCTGACCGATGCATCGAACTACATCGAAACGATCGAGAACCGGCAGGGCCTGAAGGTCTGCTGTCCCGAGGAAATTGCCTGGACAAACGGCTGGATCGATGCCGAGCAGGTATTGCGGCTGGCGCAGCCGCTGGCGAAGAACGGCTACGGACAGTACCTGCAGCAACTGGTCCGCCAGGGGCCGGTGGCGTAATCCCCGCGGAATGAAATCGAGCGCATGAAACCGATCTCATGAAAGTGATCGAAACCGATCTGCCCGGCTGCGTCGTGATCGAACCGCATGTGCACGGCGACGCACGCGGCTTTTTCTACGAGAGCTTCAACGCCGAAAAGTACCGCAAGGCCGGACTCGACCTGCATTTCGTGCAGAGCAACGTGTCACGCTCGGCGCACGGCGTGCTGCGCGGCCTGCACTACCAGTATCCAAATCCGCAGGGCAAGCTGGTCAACGTGCTCGAGGGCGAAGTCTACGATGTCGCCGTCGATATCCGCGTCGGCTCGCCGACGTTCGGCCGCTGGGCGGCCGCCGTCTTGAGCGCCGCGAACAAGCGCCATTTCTGGGTGCCGGAAGGGTTTGCGCACGGCTTCGCAGTGCTTTCGGACTTCGCCACGTTCTGCTACCAGTGCACCGCGGTCTACGATCACTCGGCCGACGCCGGCATCCGCTGGAACGACGGCGATATCGCGGTCGACTGGCCGATCAGCGCGCCGCTGCTCTCCGACAAGGACCAGAGCACGCCGTTCCTGCGTGATGTGATGCGCGAGCGACTGCCGCGCTACACGGGAATCGATCGATAGTGGAAGTTTTTTTCTCGCCCATCAACATCAACGACAAGGGAATGCAACGATGCGACCAAGAATCCTTCCGGTCCTCATGCTGTGCACTTGCGCCTCCGCGTTGCCCGCGACGGAAGTGCCGATCACCGACTTCACGCGCCACGAGCAGTACCTGACCGTCAAGGTCTCGCCGAATGGCGAATATCTGGCGGCGACCGCCGTTGTGGGCGGCCAGATTGTTCTCGAGTTGATCAACACCGCCGACATGCGCCCACGCGCGTTGCGCCCGCGGGAAGGCGACGACATCGCCGGTTATTGGTGGGTCGCACCGGATCGCCTGATGTACACCGAAGGCCTGCACCTCGGCGGCATCGACCGGCCGGTTCCCAGCGGCGAGCTGTACTCGGTCAAGGCGGACGGAACCGGCGCGGCATTGCTGTTTGGTTTCCGCGCCGGGCGCGCCGCAGCCGAGTCGCGCACCGCGACGCTGATCAAGAAACAGACTGCCGACATGGCCAGCGGCGACCTGATCGCCCCCCTGCGCGACGACCCGCTGCATGCCCTGATTGCGAGTTACGCCTGGAACGGACCGGGCCATTCCGCCGCTTCACTCGGCGCGCATCCCGAGGCCTACCGGCTCGACCTGCGCGACGGCAAGAAGACACTGATCACGACGGCGCCGTTGCGCGACGCCGAATTTCTCGCCGACCACAGCGGTGCGATCCGCTTTGCCATCGGCATGGATATCGACCAGTTCCGGAAAGTCTGGTATCGCGATGCGCAGGGCGGAGACTGGCAACTCCTGAGCGACGAGAGCAAGCAGCACGAGCGCTTCACACCGCTCATGTTCGATCGCACCAATGCATCGGTGTACGTGAACTGCGGCAGTGCAGATGACCTCGGTGGCGTTTGCCGGTGGGATGTGGCGACTCGCAAGCAGGAGGTGCTGTGGCGTGCGAGTGATTCTGCGGCGAGCCAGCTCTTGCCGACCGCCGATGAGCTCGACGCCTTTGCGATTCGCAGCATGCCTGGACGCCCGGCGGTCACGCTGCTCGACAAAAGCGCGCCCGAAGCGGCGCTCCTGGTCGGCATGATGAAACAGTTTCCGGGCGAAGATGTGATCCCGGCCGGCGCCTCGCACGACGGCAAGAAGACGGTCTTCTTCGTGCACGCCGATGTCGATCCCGGCGTGTTCTATCTCTACGACGCGGACAAGAAAAAAGCCGTGGAGCTTTTCCAGAGCCGGCCGTGGATCAAGCCCGAGCAGATGGCAAGCAAGGAACCGGTCACGTTCAAGGCGCGGGATGGACTCGGCCTGCACGGCTACGTCACGCGGCCGCCCGGCAAGGAATCGGCAAAGCAGCTGCCGACGGTCGTGCTTGTCCACGGCGGTCCCTATGGCATACGCGACACCTGGAGTTTCGATCCCGCAGTGCAGTTGCTCGCTTCCCGCGGCTACGCCGTGCTGCAAGTCAACTACCGCGGCTCCGGTGGCTATGGCGACGCATTCCTGCGTGCCGGCTACCGCGAGTGGGGCGGCAAGATGCAGGACGACGTGACCGATGCAACGCGTTGGGCGATCGACCAGGGCATCGCCGATGCCAAGCGCATCTGCATCTACGGCAGCAGCTATGGCGGCTATGCCGCGATGGAGGGCGTGGTGAAGGAGCCGGACTTGTACAAATGCGCAATCGCCGACGCCGGGGTGTACGATTTGCGCCTGATGTATGCGCGCGGCGACACGACGCAAACCCTGTTCGGCGAAAATTTCCTCAAGATGATTCTCGGGGAAGACCAGGCTGAGCTCACTGCGCGCTCGCCGATCACGCAACTGGATCGGTTGAAGGCGTCGGTGATGCTGATTGCCGGCGGCGCCGACGCGCGCGTTCCCGCGGTGCAGGGCGAGAACCTGCACAATGCGCTCGCGCAGCGCAAGGTCGACCACGAGTGGATCTATGAGCGCACCGAAGGCCACGGGTTCTATACAGAAGAACACGTGACCGCCATGTTCGAGAAGATGCTCGCGTTTCTCGACCGGCAGATCGGCACGCAGCACGCCGGTACGGCGCACTGATGAAGATCCTGCTGCTCGGCGCCAACGGCCAGGTCGGTTTCGAGCTGGCGCGGGCGCTGGCGCCGCTGGGCGAGGTGCATGCGGCAACGCGCGGCGGCGAGCACGGCGTGCGCGTCGACCTGGCCAACCCGGAGACGCTCGACGCGGCCCTGCATTCCGTGGCACCCGACGTTGTCGTCAACGCCGCCGCCTACACCGCCGTCGACCGCGCCGAAGACGAGGCCAATCTCGCCGAACGCGCCAACCACTGGGCGCTGACCGTGCTCGGTGCGTGGGCCGCGCGCACGCGTGCGCTCGTCGTGCACTACTCGACCGACTACGTGTTCGACGGCGCCGGTAATCGTCCGTATCGGGAAGACGACCCGACGGCGCCGCTCGGCATCTATGGCAGCAGCAAGCTGGCCGGCGAGGCGGCGCTGCGCGATTCGGGCTGCGATCACCTGATTTTCCGCACCGCCTGGGTTTATGCCGCGCGCGGCCGGAATTTCCTGCGCACGATGCTGCGCTTGGCACGTGAACGCGACGAGTTGCGCGTCGTCAATGACCAGCGTGGCGCGCCGACGGCCGCGCGCCTCATCGCCGCGTCGACGGCGCTCGCGCTGGCGCGCAACCTGGACAGTGGCAACGCACTGCTCGGAACCTACCACCTCACGGCAGCCGGCGAGTGCAGCTGGTACGACTTCGCTAGCGCACTGTTGCAGCGCGCGGCCGCAGCCGGGATCATCGAGCGCGTTCCGCAGGTCGTTCCGATCGCGACATCCGACTTTCCGACACGCGCGCGCCGCCCGGCGTATTCGGTGCTCGACACGGCGCGAATCCGTTCGGCGTTCGGTTTAAACTTGCCGTCATGGCAGAGCGGGCTCGACGACGTGATCGGCGAACTGTCGGCGGCCAGTGTCCTGTTGCGCAAGTAACGCGAAGGACTTCCGGAGGGATTCGCCGCGAGACAAGGCGCGAGGACGAGGCGTAGTGGCCACGGAGACGACGAGCAACGCGGTATCGTCGCGAAAATGCCGGAATTGTTTGAAGGTACTTGTGCAAGACGACACCAGGTAGAGGGCGATGTCGAAAGTTATTCCGGTGATCTTGTCCGGCGGTGCCGGAACGCGGCTGTGGCCTGTGTCGCGCAGCGCCTATCCGAAGCCGTTCATGCGCATGGCCGACGGCGAATCGCTGTTGTACAAGACGCTGGACCGTGCGTTGCGCATGGCCAGCGACGGCCACGTGCTGACCGTGACCGGGCGCGACTACTACTTCCTGAGCCGCGACGACTACGCGCGCCATCCGCACGCGCAGCGCGAGCGCCTGCCGTTCCTGCTCGAACCGGTTGGACGCAATACCGCACCGGCGGTGTTGCTGGCGGCGATGTATGTGGCCGAACATTTCGGCGCCGATGCGACACTGCTGGTGCTCCCGGCCGACCATCTGATTCGCGATGTCGACGCATTCGTCGCCGATGCGCGGCGGGCCGCAGCAATCGCCGCGGACGGAAGACTGGTCACGTTCGGCATCGTGCCGACTGCGCCGGAAACCGGCTTTGGGTACATCCGTACCGGGCCGCCGCTGGATCGGGGCGGCGCATCTGATACCGCTCGCGAAATCGTGGCATTCGTGGAAAAACCCGATCGCCAGACGGCGCAGCGCTACCTCGACTCCGGCGAGTATTTGTGGAATTCGGGCATGTTCTGCTTTCGCGCCGACGCACTGTTCGACGCCGCACGACAGCACTGTCCCGACGTGCTGGGCGCGGCACGCGCCTGCCATGCGAGCGCCGGCGGCAGCGGCAGCCCGGTCGAGTTCGAGGGCGACAGCTTCGCCAGAATGCCCGATATCTCCCTGGACTACGCGATCATGGAGCGCGCCGGCAATCGCGCGGTCGTTCCGGCCACGTTCGACTGGAGCGACATCGGTTCGTGGAAGGCGGTGAGCGAGCTCGAAGCGGACATCCAGACCGACGCCGCCGGCAACCGCGTGCGCGGCTCGGCGATCGTGATCGAAAGCGAAAATTGCTACATCCAGGGCGACAAGCGCATGGTCGCCGCAGTCGGCGTGAAGAACCTGCTGATCGTCGACACCGGCGACGCCGTTCTGGTCGCCGACCGCGAGCGCGCGCAGCAGGTCAAGCTGGTCGTCGACCAGTTGCGCAAGAGCGGCCACGACAGCGCGCGCTTTCACCAGACCGTGCATCGCCCGTGGGGCAGCTTCACCGTGCTCGAGGACGAAGCCGATTGCAAGGTCAAGCGCCTGACCGTGAAACCCGGCGGCGTGCTGAGCCTGCAGCTGCATCATCGGCGCAGCGAACACTGGACCGTGGTCTCCGGCACCGCCAAGGTGCGCGTCGGCGACCGCGAGTTCCTGCTCGGCCGCAACGAGTCGACTTATATCCCGGCAGAGACGCTGCATCGGCTGGAGAATCCGGGCGATGCCGACGCGCACCTGATCGAAGTGCAGTGCGGCGACTATTTCGGCGAGGACGACATCGTGCGCCTCGAGGACAAGTACGGCCGCGCCGGCGCTTCGATCGATGAGCCGCCGGCCGGCTAGACCGGCGCCGTACCGAGCGGCCGCCGCATTGCTGCGCAGCACCCACAGGCGCGCGACCTTTCTGCGATACTTTGCGCGCGACCCGGCCCCGTCGCGCCCGCGCAATGACTGCCAATGAGGGATGATCCGATGAGATTCGCGTTCGCCGTTCTTGCCGTGCTGCCGCTTGCCGCCGTTGCCGATCCGCATCCGTTCAACGTGCACGACCTGGTCATGATGGACCGGATCAGCGATCCGCAGATATCGCCGGACGGCAAACGCGTTGCGTATCAGCTGCGCGAGACCGACTACGAAGCGAACAAGGGCGTCAACAGCATCTGGGTCGTCGAGATCGGCGGCAAATCGGGGCCCTTCAAGCTCAATGATGCGACCTTGCCTGCCGCGTCGTCACCGCGCTGGTCGCCCGACGGCAAGCACATCTACGTCCTGGGCAAGGCCAAGGGCGATGCGACGACGCAAGTCTGGCGGCTGTCGCTGGAGCAGAGCGGGAAGGGTGACGACAGGCGAACCGCGGACCATGTCACGACCGTCGAGGGCCGCGCGGCGGACGATTCGAAGACTCAGCTCCTGCAAAAGGTGCAGTCCGGGAAGAGCGGATACCGGCACGACATCCTCCGCATCACGAACCTGCCGCTCGACGTCGGCAGTTTCAGGATTTCGCCGGACGGGCGGCAGATCCTGCTGTCCGCGGACGTCTTCACGGACTGCGCCGATCTGGCCTGCACGAAGAAGCGGAATGATGAGACGGCCGCAAACAAGGCCAGCGGCAGGCTCTATGACAAGCTGTTCATCCGTCACTGGGACACGTGGGCCGACGGCACGCGCTCGCAGTTGTTCATTGCCGACCTGCCGGAAGGTCTCGGCGCGATTGCCGAACCGCGCCTGTTGACCCGCGGGATCGATGGCGACGTGCCGTCCAAGCCGTTCGGCGACGACAGCGAGTACGCCTTTTCGCCGGACGGGAAGACGGTCTATTTCGATGCGCGCATTGCCGGCAAGACCGAGCCATGGTCGACCAACTTCGACGTCTACTCGGTGCCGGCCGACGCCTCGGCCGCGCCGAAGAACCTGACCGCGGCGAACCTGGCCTGGGACAGCGCGCCACTGCCGTCGGCAGACGGCAAGACGCTGTACTACCTCGCGATGAAACGGCCGACGTTCGAGGCCGACCGCTTCGGCATCATGGCGCTCGACCTGGCCACCGGCAAATCGCGCGAGATCGATCCGAAGTGGGATCGCTCGGCCAGTGCGCTGCAATTGTCGAAGGACGGCAAGACCCTGTACACGACGACCGACGACAATGGCGATCATGCGCTGTTTGCCGTCGACATCGGCAGCGGCAAGGCGACGAAGATCGGCGCAGCGGGCCAGGTCGAGGGTTTCAGCGTGCGCGGCAGCGAGATCGTCGTCGCCCGCAGCACGCTCAAGGCGCCGGCCGACCTGTTTCGCATGAGCACGTCCGGCGGGCGGGAAGCGCCGATCACGCATGCGAACAAGGCGCGCCTGGCGGAAGCCGCCATGGGCGACTACGAGTTCTACACGTTCAAGGGTGCCGACAACGCAACGGTGCAGGGTTATGTCGTCAAGCCGGTCGGCTACGAGAAGGGCAAGCGCTACCCGGTCGCGTTCCTGATCCACGGCGGACCGCAAGGTTCATTCACGAACGAATTCCATTACCGCTGGAATCCGCAGACCTATGCCGGTGCCGGCTTCGCCGTGGTCGCCGTGAATTTCCACGGCTCGACCGGCTACGGCCAGGCGTTCACCGATGCGATTTCCGGCGATTGGGGCGGCAAGCCGCTGGAGGATCTGCAGAAGGGCTGGGCTGCCGCGCTGGACAAGTATACTTTTCTCGACGGCGACCGGGCCTGTGCGCTCGGCGCCAGCTACGGTGGCTACATGATCTACTGGATGGCCGGCAACTGGTCGCTGCCGTGGAAATGCCTGGTCGACCATGACGGCGTTTTCGACAGCCGCCTGATGGCGTACTCGACCGAGGAACTGTGGTTCGACGAATGGGAGCATCATGGCACGCAGTGGGAAAATCCGGCGGCCTACGAGCGCTTCAACCCGATCAATCACGTGGCCGAGTGGAAGGTGCCGATGCTGGTGGTGCACAGCCAGAAGGACTACCGCATTCCGGTCGAGCAGGGCATCGCCGCGTTCACGGCGTTGCAAAGACGGGGCATTCCGAGCCAATTCCTGACCTTTCCGGACGAGAACCACTGGGTGCTGAAGCCGCAGAACAGCGTGTTGTGGCACGATACGGTAAATGCGTGGTTGAAGCGCTGGACCCAGGCACCGGCGGGTTGATCCGGCAGGCCGGTCCCGGCGACCGGATCCGCGCGAGTCGGCACAGCACGAGGACTTCCGCCATGGCTCATGCCATCGAAAAAGTTTCCGAGAATCGCTGCTTCGGCGGTGTGCAGGGGTTCTACAAGCACATCTCCGACGTCTGCAACGGCACGATGACGTTCGCGGTGTACCGTCCGCCGCAAGCCGATAAAGGTCCGGTTCCGGTGCTGTGGTACCTGTCAGGCCTGACTTGCACGGCGGAAAACTTCACGTTCAAGGCCGGCGCACAGCGCGTTGCCTCCGAACTCGGTCTGATGCTGGTGATGCCGGACACCAGTCCGCGCAATACCGGGATCGCGGGCATCGCCGACGACTACGAGTTCGGCAACGCGGCTGGCTTCTACCTCGACGCGACGCAGGAGCCGTATGCGAAGTTCTTCAACATGTACAGTTACGTGGTCAGGGAGCTGCCGGATTTCGTCGCCGAGAACTTCAGCGCCGACATGTCGCGCCAGGGTATCTTCGGCCACTCGATGGGCGGCCACGGCGCGCTGACGATCGCGCTGAAGAACCCGGGACGCTACCGCTCGCTGTCGGCGTTTTCGCCGATCGTCGCGCCGACGCGTGTGCCGTGGGGCAGCGCGAAGGCGTTCCCGCGATTTCTCGGCGACGACCGCGAAGCGTGGAAACAATACGACACGTGCGAACTGATCGCTGCCGGCAAGCGTTTTGCCGGTGAGATCCTCGTCGACCAGGGCGACGCCGATCAGTTCCTGAAGGAAAACCTGCGGCCGGAACTCCTGGCCGAAGCCTGCAAGGCTGGCGGGCAGGCGCTGCGCCTGCGCCTGCAGCCAGGCTATGACCATAGCTACTACTTCATCAGCACGTTCGTCGAAGACCACCTGCGCCACCACGCTGCAGCCTTGCGCGCCTAGGTGTTTTTGCGGATGTTCGGCGGCGGCGCGTCTGCTTCACTTTCGTGGCACGGACTGTGGCGAATCAGGAACACCCTGCTGCGCGGCGAGTGCCACGCCCTGCTGGACACCGCACAAATACTGGCTTTGCGCCGCCTGCACGCATTGGCACACATGCTGCTTCTCGCCGTCTGGGAATGCGTGCCGCGCGATCGGTCCGACGTCCCGGCGACAATAACAACTACGTAACATGGTGGAGTTCCGCGAACAATGAAAACAAGAGCAGCTGTAGCTTGGGAGGCGGGTAAGCCGCTCAGCATCGAGCAGGTCGACCTGGACGGTCCCAAGGCCGGCGAGGTGCTGGTCCGCATCGTCGCGACCGGCGTCTGCCATACCGACGCATTCACTTTGTCGGGAGCCGATCCGGAAGGCATGTTCCCGGTCATTCTCGGCCACGAGGGCGGCGGCATCGTCGAGGAAATCGGCGCCGGCGTCACCAGCGTCAAGCCCGGTGACCACGTCATTCCGCTGTACACCCCGGAATGCGGCGAATGCGAGTATTGCAAGTCCGGCCGCACGAACCTGTGCCAGAAGATCCGCGTGACACAGGGCAAGGGCGTCATGCCGGACGGAACTTCGCGCTTCTCGATCAAGGGCAAGCCGATCCTGCACTACATGGGGTGCAGCACGTTCTCCGAGCACACGGTACTGCCGGAGATTTCGCTGGCCAAGATCAACCCGAAAGCGCCGCTCGACAAGGTCTGCCTGCTCGGCTGCGGCATCACGACCGGCGTCGGCGCGGTGCTGAATACCGCCAAGGTCTGGCCGGGTGCAACTGTCGCGGTGTTCGGCCTCGGCGGCATCGGGCTCGCGGTCGTGCAGGGCGCGGTGATGGCCAAGGCGTCGCGCATCCTCGCGGTCGACCTCAACCCGTCGAAGTGGGAAATGGCCAAGGCCATGGGCGCGACCGATTTCGTCAACCCGAAGGACTATGACAAGCCGATCCAGCAGGTCATCGTCGACATGACCAATGGCGGCGTCGATTTCTCGTTCGAGTGCATCGGCAACGTCAACGTCATGCGCTCGGCGCTCGAGTGCTGCCACAAGGGCTGGGGCGAATCGACCATCATCGGTGTCGCCGGAGCCGGCCAGGAGATTTCGACGCGTCCGTTCCAACTGGTTACCGGCCGTGTCTGGCGCGGCACCGCATTCGGCGGCGTCAAGGGCCGCTCGCAGCTGCCGGGTTACGTCGAGCGCTACCTGGCCGGCGAGTTGAAGGTCGACGAGTTCGTGACCGAGACTCTGCCGCTGGACCAGATCAATCATGCGTTCGACCTGATGCACGAGGGCAAGGTGGTTCGTTCGGTCATCCGGTTCTGACCGGCTCAAGTCAAGGATTTGCGTGAGTGATGCCGCCGTTCCCAACGGCGGTTCGAAAACAATAGCGGAGGGAAAATCATGGCAGTCTCGCTTCATCCGTCGATCGACAGTGGTCTCAAGAAAGGCAATCCCAATTTCGCCGGTGGCACTTTGGTGTGCAAGTGCACATCGAACCCGGTCGAGGTCAGTCTCGGCTCCAACGTGGTGCATAACCACGCGTGCGGCTGCACGAAATGCTGGAAGCCGAAAGGCGCGACGTTCTCGGTGGTGGCCGTGATCCCGAAGGACAAGGTCAAGGTCACGAAGAACGGCGACAAGCTCAAGGTGGTCGACTCGAACGCGACGATCCAGCGTCATGCGTGCACCGGCTGCGGCGTGCACATGTACGGCCGCATCGAGAACAACAAGCATGCGTTCTACGGTCTGGACTTCGTGCACGTCGAACTGTCGCCGCAGAGCGGATGGCAGGAACCCCAGTTTGCCGCGTTCGTCTCGTCGATCATCGAGGGCGGCGCCGACCCGAACAACATGGGCGCGGTGCGTGCGCGCATCAAGGAAATCGGCCTGGAGCCGTACGATTGCCTGAGCCCGCCGCTGATGGACGCGCTCGCGACACATGCTGCTAAAATGTCGGGTGTACTGAAATCCTGAAAACGTCCTGACGGATCGCTGGTCATCGAAAAGAGGGGCCGGTTCGCCGGCCCCATTTTTTTGGCTCGTCATCGTCATGGACCTGCCACCGCAACCGGAGTACCTTCGTGGATTCCACCCAGCTGCTTCGTGCCGTACCGCTGTTCGACGGACTTTCCAACGATGACCTGTCTGCGCTCTCGCATGAAACGCGCGCGCGCACCTTCAACGAGGGCCAGGTCATTTTTTCGCAGGGGGATTCGGGCCGCACGATGTTCATCATCGAGCAGGGCGGCGTCGACATCCGGCTGCCTGGAGATGGCAAGGGCACCATCCTGCTGCGGCATCTAGAATTTGGTGAATTTTTCGGCGAGCTCGCCCTGTTCGACGACAAGCCGCGCAGCGCCAGCGCCGTCGCTGTGTCCAACACCGTGCTGCTGGAGCTGCAGCACGACAAGCTCGAGGCCTTCCTGGAAGGGCGGCCGCGCGCGGCCATCGCGCTGCTGCGTGCGATCAGCGGTTATGTGCGCCGGACCAATGCGTTGCTGTCCACGCGCGCGGCAACGAATGTGGATGCCGAGTTTGCGCGCAGGATGAAATGGACCGACCGGCTGGCCGACACGGTCGCCGAGCTCAACGGCAGCTGGATGTTCATCGTGATGATCATCATCATTTCGGCACTGTGGTGCCTCATCAACAGTGACGTGATGATTACTCCGCCGCCGGATCCGTATCCGTACCAGTTCTTCAACCTCGCGCTGGCGCTCCTGGTGGCACTGCAGGGACCGTTGATCGTGATGAGCCAGAACCGCCAGGCGCGCATGGACCGCGCGCGCGCCGACACCGACTTCCGCGTCAACCTGAAGAACGAGGTCAATATCGAAACGCTGCTGCGCGAGTTGCGCGAGTTCCGCGTCGAGCTGCGCAGCAAGCCCGAAGAATAGCGGCGGCAACCAGCTTCGCGCGCTATTTCCAGGTGACCTTCACGCCGGCGAAAACGGTGCGGTCCGGCGCCGGTTCGAAGTAGCGGCCGTTGCTCTCGTTGACGATCACCGAGCCGACATAGCTGTGATCGAGCAGGTTGTCCAGGCGCAGGAACGTCGACACGTGCGCATCGGCCATGTCGAAGGCGTAGCCAACGCTCGCGCCGAGTACGCCATAGCCCGGTGCGTATTGCGTGTTCTGGTCATTGACAGCGACATTGCTGGCCGCGTTCGCCTCGACGCTGGCGTTCCAGCCCAGGTCGCCGCCGTAGCGAAGGCCGGCGAACAGTTGCTGCTCCGGCACACCCGGAATGCGCGACCCGGCGGCGACCGGCGTGTTCGGTGTCGTGCAGGTCGAGGCAGCCGGGCAGGTCAGGAACGACGAGGCGAAGGTGGCATCCAGATACGTGTACGCCGCTTCGAGACGCCAGCCGGCCGCGAGCGGCTGGATCAACTTGGCTTCCGCGCCGCGGCGGCGGGCACGGTCGATGTTCTGGTAGGTCGTGCGGCCGCCCGATGACGTCTCGACCGCGAGTTCGTGGCGCGTGTTCGCCTGAAACACCGCGAAGTCGAACTCGCCGCCGTTGCCGACGCGGAATTTCGAGCCGAGCTCGCCGTTGCGGCTGCGCGCCGGCACCAGGTTGAAGTTGATGCCGGCGGTGCCGTCGGGGCGGTAGCCCAGCTCGTTGAACGTCGGCGTTTCGAAGCCGTTGCCGTACGACGCGTACAGGTGCCAGCGCTCGGAGGCGCGGAACATCAGCCCGGCGACCGGCGAGGTGGCTCCGTAGCTGGCCGCGCCGCTGTCGTTGCCGTTGGTCGGCGTGATGTAGTTGTCGTTCGATTCGAATTTCACGTCGCTGTGACGCACGCCGGCCGACAGCGACCAGGCATCGGAGAAGCGCCAGTCTGCCTGCGCGTATTCGTCCAGGTTGTGCTCGTCATCCTGCTCGTCGCGGCGCAGGTCGCCCTGCACGCCGAGGCGGCTGCCGACGAAGTTGTTGTAGCCGAGGCGATGCTGGTTCTGCTGGTCGTAGCTAATGCCGACCGTCACGTCGAACGGACGCTGCGCGAGGCCGCCGCTGTACGTCCAGCGCGCGTCGCTGCCGGCATAGCTGCCGGCGAGGTCGATCACGCCGCCCGGGCTGGTCGGCCGCACTTGCGTGCTGATCGGGATGGACTGGAACTGCTGCACGTCGCGCTGGCCGTAGTAGGTGAGGATGCGGATCGCCTGGTTGCCATCGATGGTCTGGTCGTAGATTGCGCCGGCCTGCGCCTGGTGCACCGTCTTGCGCGTGTCGAACTGGACCGCCACGGCCTGCGGCTGGCGCGGATCGGCATTGAATTGGGCACGCGTCAGGCCGAGCGCGTCGTCGGCGTTCGGCAACGCAACCGTGTTGAGCAGCAACGTCAGCTTGCGATCACCGTCGATATGGATATTAACCTTGGCGTTGCCGTTCTCGCGCTGCGCGCGGCCGTGGCCGCGATAGCCGTCCATGTAGAACTGCGATACCGCCACGTTGTAGTCGATCGCCGCGGCCGTTCCGCGCGCATCGCCTGCCACGCGATAGGTGCCGTAGCTGCCGCCGCCGACGCTGCCGGTCCATTCCGGCGTCGCGCTGCCGTCGGCCGTGAAGATCTGGATCACGCCGCCGGAGGAATTTCCATACAGCGCCGAAAATGGCCCGCGCAGCACCTCGATGCGCTCGGCCGAGTCGAGGCTGAAGTTCGAGACCTGACCCTGGCCGTCCGGCATGGTGGCGGGAATCCCGTCGGTGTACAGGCGCACGCCGCGCACGCCGAAGGTCGAGCGCGCGCCGAAACCGCGGATCGAGATCTGTTCGTCCTGCGCATAGTTCTGGCGGTTGCGCGCGACCAGGCCGGGGATGCCGTCGAGGTATTCCGAGACGTTGACGTTCGGCGTGTTGGCGCCCGGTTCGTTGACCGTCACCGCATCGACTGATGCCGGAATCTCGAACGACGATTGCGCGGTGCGCGTTGCCGTCACGACGATCGTCGGCAGGTTCTGGTCGGCCGGCGCGTCAGCCGCGCCGGCAAGAGCCGGCAGCATGATCCACGCGAGCACTTCGGGACGAAGCAATATTTTCTTGTTGGCCACGGTCCACCATTCGGGTTTGCCGCCAAGACATTTTCCTGTGGCGGTGTTACCGGATCGTAGCGTGGCGCTTGCGCCATGCCTCTAGCGAAATTCGTGATTTTCGCGGGACGCAAAAGGGACAGCCACGAAGGCACGAAGAAACGCGGGGCAGCCGCGAGGCAGCCGTTGCGGCCAATTCCTCTTCGCGCGTCCGAAAGGAGCTATTGCGACAGAACGATGCCGTGCTTGTGGATCTTGCGGTACAACGTATTGCGGCTGATGCCGAGGGTCTGCGCCGTGCGGCTGATGTTCCAGCGCATGCGTTCGAGCTCGCGCAGCAGCGCCGCGCATTCGGCTTCACGCAGTGCGGCAGACGGCGCCGAGGGCAGCGCGACGTGCTCGCCGGCCGTGGTCGTCACCAGCGGCGCGGCAACCGGAACCGGGCGCGTTTCGGTGTCGAGGATTTCCTGCGGCAGGTTGGACATGCGGATCACGTCGTCCCGGCAGAGCGCCGACGCGGTGCGCAACGCGTTGCGCAGCTGACGGATGTTGCCGGGCCAGGCGTAGTCGAGCAGCTTGCGGAATGCATCCTCGGCGATTTCGATCGGTGAATCGCCGTTTTCTTCCTCGAGCAGCGTGCGGATCAGTTCGGCCTTGTCGGCGCGATCCTTGAGCAACGGCAGGTACAGCGTGACGCCGTTGAGGCGATAGTAGAGATCTTCGCGGAATTCTCCGGCCTGGATCATGTGGCGGATGTCGCGATGCGTCGCGCTGATCACGTGCAGGTCGACGGGGATGGCCTGGTCGCTGCCCAGCGGCATGACTTCGCGTTCCTCGATCACGCGCAGCAGGCGCGTCTGCAGGGTCAGTGGCATGTCGCCAATTTCGTCGAGGAACAGCGTACCGCCGCTCGATTGCAGGATCTTGCCGGTGCGGCCGTCCTTCGAGGCGCCGGTGAACGCGCCGCGCGTATAGCCGAACAATTCGCTTTCGATCAGCGTTTCCGGGATCGCCGCGCAGTTGACCGTGACGAACGGCTTTTCGGACCACAGCCCGCTGCGATGCAGGACCTTGGCGAACGCCTCCTTGCCGGTTCCGGTCGCCCCCTGCAGCAGGATCGGGACCTGCTTGGCGAACAACTGGCGGCCGCAGGCGAGGTTCTTGCGCATCTGCGCATCTTCGCTGACGTGGTGCTGGCTGCTGTCCGATGGCGCGCTCAGCGGAGCCGGAGCGCGCTGCGGCAGCGTCGCCAGCGGCAGCGTGCGATTGGCCTTGTTCATCGGCGCGCGCACGACGGCGAAGAAGCGGCGGCCATGCCCCACGTCCCGTACCGGCCAGATCGTGCTCGGGTCGCTGCTGGCGCGTTGCTCGAGCGTGTCGAAATCGAACTGGAAGAACTGGTCGATCGGCTGGCCGACGAACGCCTTACGGTTCGAACTGCCGAGCTGAAGCATCGCGCTTTCGTTGACCGCGACGATCGTGCCGGAGCCGTCGACCGCGACCAGCGCCTCGTGCAGCAGGCCGACGAATTCCGGTCGGCTGTGGAAGCGCAGGATCCAGGCGTGGCGGAACTCGTTGAGGAAGTTCCAGCGCGAGATCAGGTTGGCCGACATGTTGACCAGTGCCATCGTGTGACGCTGGATCATGCGGCTGTCGTTCGAGTTGACCGTCGATGCATCGAGCACCGCGAGCACGCTGCCCTGCGGATCGAGGATTGGCGCTCCCGAGCACGACAATGCAATGTTGTAGCCGCGAAAATGTTCCTCGCGATGCACCGTCACCGGCACGCCCTCGGCCAGGCAGGTGCCGATGCCGTTGGTACCTTCGTGCCGCTCATCCCAGAGCGCACCGAGCCACAGCCCGGCCAGGCGGAATTCGCGTTGCAGCGTAGGATCGGTGATCGTGCTCAGCACGGCGCCCTGGGTATCGGTCAGGATCACCGCGAAGCCGGAACCGGCGATCTGCTCATACAGGCTTTCCATTTCTGCGCGCGCCGCGCGCATCATTTCGCCCATACGTTGCTGCAGTTCCTTGACCGACTGCGGATTGAGCACGGCGTTCTGGCGCACGCCGGACGGCTCGATGCCGTACTCGCGCATGCAGCGATTCCACGAGCGCGTGACGTGCGGCTCGATGCCGGCCGGCTGGAGGCCGCTCTGGACGACGTGGAAGATGCGCGAGGCGTGGCTCGAAGCAAGATTCAGGCTGGACAAGGTATCACCCTGCTTTATGGCGTCTCCCCCCTTGCCGCCGGGCATCCTGCCGGGCACTGCAAGGGTCTCTCCCGGACGTCTTGCCGACGAAGGGGCCTGCACGTGTCACGGGAGCAAGGTTGGTCCCTTTGGCCACGCCACGCAAATTGCAGCGCAGCATTTTTGCAGGAGATGTACCAGATTCGTGACAGTCGATCGGGCGCGGAGGCAGCGCGCTGACGCGCTACCTTGAAAATCCGTCCGCGGCAAAAGGCTATTGCTGGTCGGGAGGGGTGCCGTACTTGTAGCTCTGATCCGCGTCGGCGCTGTACTTGGATCGTACGAACGCGAAGATCTTCCACAATTCGTCGGCATTCTTGATCAGTGCACCAAACGGCGGCATCGGGCCGACGACATTCTCGCGTCCCTTGCGTACGTAACCGGCTTTCTGCAGTTCGTCGCTGCCGAGTGTCACGAGGCGGAAGATGGTGTCGTCGTCGCCGCCGTACACCCATGTGTCGTTGGTCAGCGGCGGGCACATGCCGCCGCCGCCGCCGCCGCCGTGGCAGCCATTGCAGCTGTAACTGAGGAACAAATGCTCGCCCTGGGCGACGATGTCGGCCTGGGTGTCCTTGTACGGGTTTTTCAACTGGCCCTTCGGCGTCTGTGCGACCAGATCCGTCGGCTTGATCGTGGCGTAGTCGACCGCCTTGGGCGCGTCGGCCGCCATTGCCGTGCGCAGGGTGTACGTGACACCCACACCAGCGAGCAAGACGACCGCAGCTGTAACAATTCTTCTTATCACCGTAAACCTCCTCCTCTTCAACTGAATTTTCGACGAATGGTGCGCTCCGCTAAGCCGCAACGCATGCATGCATGATCATGCTCGCCTGAAACTGAATCGATGCCGCCTGCGACCTTCGTCGCAGGCGCCGCCTTCAGCCTCCCGGTTTGTTCAACCCGATTTGGAATCGGCGTGCGCTTCGGCTTCCTGCAGCAACTTGAGCACGGCATCGCTGCTGTTGGACTTGGCGATCATCGCGGCAGTGCGGCCATCTTCGCTGAGCGTCTTCGGATCGGCGCCCGACTTCAGCAGCAATGCGCCGACGCGGGCGGCGTTGTTCGCCGCGACGACCATCAGCGGCGTCACGCCGCCGGCATTCTTCGCGTTGACATTGGCGCCATGCTTGATCAACAGCGCGCTCATCTCTTCCGAGCCGCCGGAGGCTGCCAGCATCAATGGCGTGTAGCCGCCCTTGCCGACCGGACGATTGACGTCGGCGCCGGCAATGATCAGCGCCGCGGCCGCATGCGCCTTGGAATTCTGCGCGGCAATGCCGAGCGGGGTGAGGCCGTCTTCGTCGCCGGTTTCGAGCTTGGCACCCTTGCTGACGAAGAGCTTCACCAGATCGGCGCTGTCGGTCCACGCGGCATACATCAGCGGCGTCCAGTGGCTGATGTCGACGATGTTGACATCGGCCTTGTGCTGCAGCAGCAGCGGCACCAGGTCGCCAAAGCCGAAGCGAGTCGCGTTCACCAGTGGCGTGTAACCGTCGCCGAAATGCGCGTTGACGTCGGCGCCGTGGTCCAGCAGGTAGCGCACGCGCTCGGGGTCGTCGGCAACGATCGCGTTGTTGAGTTCCTCGGCCGGCTCGGCGCCGTCGGCCAGTGACTGTTTCAGCCGCGCCAGTTCGCTTGCGCGCTGTTTGGTCGATGCGGTTTCCTTCGGCGCCGGCAGTTCCTTGTACGGCCCGTGCGAGGGCAGATTGCCGGAAATGATGCAGTCATTGCACTTGACCAGCGGCACGCCGAAATCGTCGAGCACCTTGCGGATGTCGGACTTGCCGTCGTGCAGCGCCTGTTCCACCGCGGCCTTGATATCCGGACGTCCGCGCGGCACGGCGAGCGCCATGTCGAATTCGAGCGGCACGGTGTTGTCGATCGTGTTGACCGGCTGGATCGTCAGCGGCGCGTGCTTGATCGTCTTGTAGTAGCCGGCCATCGGTCCCCAGGCCGCCGCGATGTCCAGATGCCCGTCGATGACCTGCTGGACCTGGAACGACGGCTGGTTTTCCTCGACGATGTCGCCGTTGTGGCTCAGGTAATGAATCACCGTGTTCGCCATGATGCCGTGCTGGGCCAGCGCCTGGCGTATGGCCGACACCTGGAACACGCCAATGCGCAAGTCCAGCAGGCGCGGATCGTCCAGGTTCCTGAAGCCGCCGAAACCCTTGTCATCGCGGTAGGCAAGGACGAAGGTCGAACGATAAAGAGGCGTCGTGACGGTCGCGCCCTCGGTGTCCGAGGGCATGTCGAGCCAGACGTCGCAGTTGCCGTCGGACAGCGTGGTGCGCATCAGGCCGCGCTCGATCGAGGGCCGCCAGTAATAGGTGATGCTTGCGCCGAGCGTCTTGCCAAGCACCTCGGCGATCTTGTTCTCGAAACCTTCGCCCTTCTGGTTCGACAACGGCATGTTGCCGGGATCGGCGCAGATCGTCAGCGATTTCAGTTTCAGCGGTTCTGCGGCATTGGCCGCGAATGCGGGGACAAACAGGCCCAGAGCGAACAGGCCCAAAGCAAACAGGGATTTCATGCTGCAACTCCTCCCGGGGTTATCGCCTGAGACAGCAAGCGAGTAAGAAGATTCAAGCCGCGAGGGTAGAGCAGGGCGCTGCAAAGCAAAAGCAACGGGTCCTCGGGATCTCTTGGAAAACGCATTTCTTCAAAAAAACGCCCGGCGTTTCGGCGCCGGGCGTTTGATCACTCTACAAGCGGACTGCCGCCATCAACCGCCGATGCGGAAGGTGAACAGCGTGCCGCCCTGCGGGATGTGATTGAGCCCCGCCGCCTTGGTCATTGCCGTCGCGCCGATCGCACCGAACTTGTCGTTCAGGTCGAGGCCGGCGGTGACCGGCAGGCCGATCCAGCCGCCGATTCCGGACAGGATCGACACATACTGCTTGCCCTTCACCGAGTAGGTGATCGGGTTGCCGATGATGCCGGACGACAGCTTGCGCGACCACAGCACCTTGCCGGTATTGCGGTCGACGGCGCGGAAGTCACCGCCGAGCGAGCCGTAGAACACCAAGCCGCCGGCCGTCGTGAGAGTGCCGCCCCAGTTGGGATACTGGTCCGGAATTTCCCACTCGGTCTTGCCGGTTTCGACGTTGAACTTCTTCAGCTTGCCCGTCACGCCCGGCTTCTCGGGATACATGTATACATTGGCGAACACGTATACCGTGCCCTGCTGCGTGTGCGAGCGTTCCTGCGGGTTCAACTCCATGCACCAGTTGTTGGTCGGTACATAGAAATTGGCCGGGTCGGACGGATCGACGGATGCCGGCTGCTGGTCCTTGCCGCCCATGGCGGACGGGCAGGCTTGCACATTCTGCTGCGGCAGCAGCGGCGAATGCTCGGCAACCTTGACCGGGCGACCGGTCTTCATGTCGACCTTCTCGGCCCAGTTCGTCGTCACGTACTTGTGCGCATGCAGCAGCGTGCCGTCGGTACGATCCACCACATAGGCGAAACCGTTGCGATCGAACTCGACCAGCGCCTTGTGCGGCTTGCCGGCGTTGTCCTTGATGCCATCGACCAGGATGACTTCATTGATGCCGTCGTAGTCCCACTGGTCGAACGGGGTCTTCTGGTATACCCAGGCGACTTCGCCGGTGTCGACGTTGCGCGCGAAAATCGACATCGAGAACTTGTTGTCCCAGTCACCGTTGTTGCACGCGGCCTGCGTCTGCGGCTTGGCGCCACAGCGGAACGACGGACTCCACAGACCCGGGTTGCCGGTTCCGTAATAGACCAGGTGCAGGTCCGGATCGTACGCATACCAGCCCCACGCCGCGCCGCCACCACGTGTCCACTCGTCACCGGGATAGGTCTTGGTGCCGAGCTCGTGGCCGGCGGTGCCGTATTCCGGATGGGCCTTGTTCGAATTGGCGGTCAGGCCGATGTCCTTGTCGGTGCCGTTGCTGTAGAACTCCCATACTTTCTTGCCGTCGGCCAGCGCATACGCGGTGACGCGACCACGCGCGGCGAATTCGTCGCCGCCGAAGCCGATGAACACCTTGTCGTTGACGATGATCGGCGCAGGCGTGATCGTCTCGCCCTTGTCCGGATGCGCGTGCTTGACGACCCAGGCTTCTTTTCCGGTTGCCGCATCGAGCGCGATGACATAGCCGTCGAGCGTGCCGAAAACGAACTTGCCATCGGCATACGAGCCGCCACGATTGACCGTGTCGCAGCATGCGCGCGGTACCGCGGATTCATCGCGGCCCGAGGTCTTCATGTAGCTCCATGCCTGCACCGGATGGTCCGGATCGGACAGGTCGAGCGCCTGCACGATGTTGCACTTGGACATGTCGGGGCAGCCGCTGATGAAGATCATCATCGGTTTGCCGCCGATATCGTTGATTACCAGCGGCTGGCCCTCATGGCCGCGCAGGGCACCGGTCGATTGCGCCCACGACATCTGCATGTCCTTGACGTTGCCGGTATTGATGTCCTTGAGCTCGCTGTAACGCGTCTGGTTGAGGTTCCCCGCCGGCGCACCCCACTGGGTTGCATCCTTGAAGCGCGCGAACTGCTCGGCATCCGACCCGGCGAATGCCGGAAGCGCAGCCAGCAGCGTCGTGACGGCGGCGAGCATCATCAGCAACAGCGAACGCTGCATGCGCCGCGGTTGAGTGGTGCACCGTGATTCATTTGAGCCTTTCATTATTTTCCCTCCGCTGTGTGTTGCTGTTGTGATATTGGAAGCGCACTCGACGGCTGCGTGGCTCGTGCGGCCATCTTGTTCTTGTCGCGACAAACTAGACCTCTACTCGCACAAACACCAGTCAGGAAGTGCTCCTGCTGGCCCGAATAAGCAAGGGTGATGCCATCAGGCGCAACACATTGCTGCGCTTGGGCCGGAGCCGCGCGCAATCGTTTGTATTACATGGTGCGGGCACGTGCCGGCCGGGAAAATCGCGGCGGTCCGGATTGCCGTGGCGGGATCTTGCCGCGCGGGCGGAGTGGAACACTGCGCCTCATGCGCAGCAGGGTGTATCGAAACCGGCGCAGCAAATAATTGCCGCGGGAATGCGCGGGGAGACCGAATTGCCCCGTCCGGCGCCGACGCTGCGCCGCAACGCGCGAAAGATCGGCTCAGGCCGGCTACTTGGGATTACGGATCCACACGCCCCAGGGCAGGCCTCCGACCGGGATCGACTTGATCGTCTTGAACGTCGCGGTATCGATCACGCTGACGCTGTTGGAGCGCCCATCGGCGGTGTACAGCTTGCTGCCGTCCGGCGACAGCGCCATGTTCCACGAACGCTTGCCCACGCTCGCCGTGCCGACAACCTTGCCGCTCGCGACATCGATGGCCGATACCGTGCCTTCGCCGCCATTGGCCACGAAAACGCGTTTGCCGTCGCGGCTCGCGACGGCATCGGCCGGGCGCATGCCGGTGGCGATCGATCCGGTCACCGCGTGCCTGGCCAGATCGACGATGTCGACGCCGCCGGATGTTTCCTGCGCAACGTAGGCGATCTGCTTGCCCGGCAGCAGCGCGGCGCCACGCGGATGCCCGGATGTCGCGATCCTGGCGATCGACTTGCCGGCTTTCAGATCGATGATGTCGACGTCGTTGGAGTTCTCGTTCGTCGTGATCAGCCAGCGTTCGTCCGGCGTGAACACGCAGTGTTCGGGGTTCTTGCCCTGAGTCGGAATCTTGCGCACGACGGCTGCGCTCGTGACGTCGACGAGGGCGACTTCGTTGTCCTCCTCGACACAGACCGCAATGGTCTTGCCCGACGGCGACAGCGACGCGCCTTCCGGGCTCTTGCCGACGGCGATGCGCTGCCTGACCTCGCCCGAGGCAAGGTCGACCGTGACGAGTGCGTTGCCGTCGGCGTCGACGACGAAGGCGGTCTTTTCCGCCGGATCGGTCACGACGGCCTGGATCTTCTGTCCGATCCGGCCGTGTTCGGGAATCGTGCGCACGACCTCGTCCCTGGCGGTGTCGATGATCGACAACGTGCCGTTTTCCTGGTTCGCGACGTAGGCCAGCGGCGCCGCGGCGAGGCCGCTGCTCCAGGACGCGGCAAGGACGGCGGCGGCAAATGCGACCGGACGGTACGACGTTGCGTTCATGCGGGCGACCTCAAGCAGGAGTTTGGATACGCGACTTTGGACAACCGGCCGGCACGATCGTTCGCGAGCATGGCAGCTGCCTCCCGACAGTGTAAGCGTTCGGGCTGCAGAGGCGCCGGGTCGCCGCCGCGGCGCGTGAAATTTTCCCGGATGCATGCGCGCCGGTCCGCATGCGATCATCGCTTCCATGCGGACGAGTGCGCGCGCGGCCAATCGATGAACCGTAAACCAACCCGCGTCGTGCTGGTCGACGATCATGCGATCGTGCGCTCCGGCTTCCGGCGCCTGCTCGAGGAGTTTCCGGACATCGCTGTCGTCGCCGAGGCCGAATCCGGCGAGCAGGCCTATCGCTGCTACCTGGAATACCGGCCCGACGTGCTCGTGCTCGACATCTCGATGCCGGACACCAGCGGCCTGGCGCTGATGCAGCGGCTGTTCGCGCGGGAACCCGACGCGCGCGTGATCATCTTCAGCATGCATCACGACGCCGGCATGGCCGAGCGCGCGCTGGATGCCGGTGCGCGCGGCTACGTGACCAAGAGCAGCGCACCGGAGATTCTGGTCAGCGCCATTTGCGAGGTGGCAGCCGGCAAGCTGTTCCTGAGCCCCGACATCGCGCATGCGCTCGCCGTTTCGCGCTACGCCGGCCAGGATGATCCATTGAAACTTCTTTCGACGCGCGAATTCGAGATCCTGCGCCAGCTCGTTTCGGGCCGTGCGCCGGCCGACATCGCGCGCGCACTGAATCTCAGTGCCAAGACGGTCGCCAACTACCACACGTCGATCAAGCAGAAGCTCGGTGTGGCAACCGATATCGACCTGATGCGGATGGCGTTGCGCCAGAACCTGGTCTGATCCGGCGCAACGCCATGAACATGTCCCGTTACATCGTCCGGCGCATCATCGCGATCAGCGTCGTGATCCTGCTCGCCGCGCTGGGTCTCGCCTCGTGGCGGGCGCAGTTCGATGTCGCGCGCGAGGAGCGCGGGGCTGCCGACGAAGTGCGCCTGTTCGAATCCCTGTATGCGCTGGAGAACGGCCCGGCAGCCGACATCGACGGCAACATTGCGTCGCTGCGGCGGATCAATGCATCAGGCAACCTGCGCCACGTGCGCTTCGCGCTGGACGATGGCGAAGGCCGTGTCCTGGTGGCGCCCAGCGCCGACGCTACACCGACGCTGCTGCAGCGCGCATTTGCCGCGATTGCGCCCGGCATGCCCACGCCGCAGCTGGATGCGTCGGCACCGTGGCTGCTGCAGCGGGACGAAGGCCGGCGTTTTCTTGCGTCGTTGTCGCTCAGCCCCGCCAGCGAGCAGCTCGAGGCGCTCGACAATCTGCTCGGGATGCTGATAGTGCTGCTCGGCTACGCCGCGGCAATCCTGCTTGCGTTGTACGGGACCCTGCGCCGCGCGCTCGCGCCGATGACGCCGATCCTGGCCGCGATCGACCGCTTCCAGCGCAACGATCTTTCGCACCGGCTGCCGGCGCTGCCGTTCGCGGAAACCGACGCGATCGGCCGCGCGCTCAATCACATGGCGGCGAACCTGGCCACGGCGCAGGAACAGCGGCGGGCGTTGAGCCTGAAGCTCGTTTCCTCGCAGGAAGACGAGCGCACGCGCCTGTCGCGCGAGTTGCACGACGAATTCGGCCAGCGCCTCACCGCGATGCGTGCCGACATCAGCTGGCTGACACGCAGGACCGCCGAGCAGCCGCCGCTGCAGGAAGTGCTGCAGGGGATGACCGCGCACTGCGAGCGGCTGCAGCAGGATATCCGCGAGCTGTTGTCACGCCTGCGGCCGCTCGAGGCGCGTGCGTCGGGATTCGGCGCCTCGCTGGAAAAACTGATGGTCGACCTGGTGCGCAGCTGGAACGAACGACCGGGCGGGAAGACGCGTTTCACGCTGCACTACGCGGTCGGCGATACGGCGATCCCGGACGATCTGGCGCTGACCGTCTACCGGCTGACGCAGGAAGCGCTGACCAACAGCGTGCGCCACGCGCGCGCGACGCTGGCGCAGGTCGCGCTGGCAACCGATCGGAGCACGCTGGCGTGGTCGGTCGAAGACGACGGCATCGGCATCGACGACATCAGCGGCGGGATTCAGTTCGGCAATGGCCTGGCCGGCATGCGCGAGCGTGCGTGGGCGCTCGGCAGCGACCTGCAGATCGGACCGGCGCGTGACATGCCGGAGCACCCTGGACTCAGGGTGGCTGCCGTGTTCGTCTTGCCGAAGCCGTCCACGCCGACGCCGGCGAGCTGATGGCAAGCGTCGTTGTTTGCGCTGTGCAGGCAGGAAGGCGCGGCAGGCCCATTGCGGCAAGCCTCGGCAGCACAATCTGACTCTCGTCTGACACACGCTGTTTCCGCGTCCGGGAAATTTTCCCGCGGTCATCGGGATGGCATCCCGACAGGCGGCTGGCGCCGCAAAATGGCGCCGCGATGCGCTAAACAGGAGGCATCCGCGACGAAGAGGAACCAGACGCAATGCAGCGCAGCCGGGGGAAGGTGCAACTGGCCACGAAAATGCTGGTGGCGGCGATCAGCCTGATCGTCGCGACGCAGGGCACGCGCGCAGCCGATGCAATCGACCCTGCCGTCGCGCAATCCGATGCGGCGAGCGGCGACGGCCGGGGCACGGACCTCGAAACGATCCACGTCATCGCCGTGACGCCGCAGCAGGGCGCGGAGCTGCCGGAAGCGATGATTCCGTACAACGTGCAGTCGACCACAAGCGGCGAGCTCGACCGCACGCAGACCAGCAGCCTCACCGACTACATGAATCGCAACATGACCGGCGTGACGATCAACTCGGCGACGGCGAACCCGCTGCAGCCGAATCTGCAGTTTCGCGGCTTCACCGCCTCGCCTCTGCTCGGAGGCTCGCAGGGCGTGTCGGTCTATCTCGACGGCGTGCGCGTCAACGAAGTGTTCGGCGACAGCGTCAACTGGGACCTGATTCCCGAGGAGCTGATCTCGACGATGTCGGTGATCTCGGGCGCCAATCCGGTGTTCGGATTGAACACGCTCGGCGGGGCGATCCAGATCAAGAGCAAGGACGGCTTCAGCGATCCGGGCCTGCACGCGGAAATTTCCGGCGGCTCGTTCGGCCGCACCGAGAGCACGCTGCAGGGCGGCAACAACAACGGCACCTGGGGCTACTACCTGCTCGCCAACCATTTCGAGGAAACCGGCTGGCGCGACTACTCGAACTCGAATGCGACCGGATTCATGGGTGCGCTGAGCTGGCGCGCGGACAAGGCCTCCGTCGACCTGCACCTGGCGCATTCGGAAACCAAGTTGAACGGCAACGGCGCCTCGCCGATCGGAGCGGTGGCGATCCGCCCGCAAAGCGTGTTCACCGCGCCGGATCGCACGCAGAACTACTACAGCCTGATCAACCTGCAGGGCAGCTACCGGTTCAGCGCCGACTCGACGCTGTCGGCAACGGTGTTCAAGCGCCAGGTCAATACGCGCTCCTACAACGGCGACGCGAGCGATTTCAGCCTCTGCGACGACGACGGCGGATCCCTGTGCGATGGCGACACGCCGATCTTCGACCAGTTCGGCAAGCGCGTGCCCTCGACCTTCAATGCCATCAACAACATCGGCGTGCGCAAGCAGTTGAGCTACGGCGGTTCGCTGCAGTGGGTCGACAAGACGACGCTGTTCGGCCTGCGCAACCAGTTTGCCGCCGGCGTCGACTACGACCATGGACGGGTCGGCTACACGGCGCTGCTGGAACTTGCCAACCTGATCGTCGATCCGGCTCTGCCGCTGAGTTCGATCACCTCGGCGAACTCGGGCGTGTTCGTGCCGGACGATGCGCTGGACGTGTATGCCTACAATGTCAACATCGGCGGCTACGCAACCGACACGCTGAGCCTGACCGATCGCGTGGCCCTGACCGCATCGGCGCGCTACAACCATACGCATTCGGTGATCCAGGACATCGCCGGCACCAATCCCGATCTCAACGGCGAGCATCGCTTTCGGCGTGTCAATCCGGCGCTCGGCCTGACCTGGCAATGGACGCCGGCGGTAAACCTGTATGGCGGCTACAGCGAATCCACGCGCGCGCCGACCGCCGTCGAACTGGCCTGTTCGAGCCCCGACGCGCCATGCAAGCTGCCCAACGAATTCGTGGCCGACCCGCCGCTCAAGCAGGTCGTCGCGAAGAACTGGGAAGGCGGCCTGCGCGGCAGTTTCGATGGCGGCTGGTTCGGCACCACGCACTGGAAGGCCGGGCTGTTCCGCACCACCAATGTCGACGACATCGAATTCCAGTCGACCGGCGGCGCACAGTCGAACGAGGGCTTCTTCGCCAACATCGGTGACACACGCCGCCAGGGACTGGAGGCGTCGCTTTCGGGCAAGGCATTCGACAATCGCGTCGACTGGTTCGTCAACTACACGCACCTGGACGCACGCTATCTGACGCCCTTCACCGAGATCAGCGCCAATCATCCGGATGCCGATCCGCAGACCGGCCTCATCGAAGTCGAAAAAGGCGACCACCTGCCCGGATTGCCGCAGAACACGTTCAAGCTCGGCGCCGACTACGCGATTACCGGCCAGTTCACGATCGGCGGCGACATTGTATACAACTCGTCGCAATACCTGCGCGGCGACGAGGCCAACCTGCTGGCGCCGATCGGCGGATTCGCGCTGGTCAACCTGCGCGCCGTGTATCGCATCGGCGCGCATTTCTCGACCTACCTGCGTCTGCAGAACATTTTCGACCGCCGCTACGCCGACTTTGGCGTGATCGGCGACGCCACTGCCGTGCTGCCGCAATTCACCGATCCGCGCCTGCTCAGCCCCGGCGCACCGCGCGCGGCCTGGCTCGGCCTCAGCTTCGACCTGTAGTCGAATCGCCCGATCAGGAACAAGTGGAACGCGGATTGCGCGGATGAGGGTGCAGAACGCGGATCAGCAGCAAACCCTGTCGATTGGCTCTATCCGCGGCGATCTGCGAAATCCGCGTTCAAGTTCGCTGCTGCCGGCAGTCAGCAGCAGCCGCGATTGCCGCCGTTCTTGTAGCGTGCCTGCTGGCATTGTTCGAAGAACTGCTCGTAGCTCGGCACCGCGCGCTCCGGATGGTGAGAACGCAGGTGGCGGACGTAGGTGTCGTAGTCCGCCACGCCGATGGCCAGGCGTGCGGTGCGCACGGCCTGGCGCCAGAAGTGCCGCAGTGTCGACTGCGCTTGTGCCATCGAATTCATCAGCATGCTCCGTCAGTGGGCGCCGACCGATCCCAGCGCGACATACGGTTCTTCGTTCGCGGTCGGCTGTGCGACGGCGCGTGCCTTCATGATCGCGCGAACGCCGAAGACGACCGTCGCGACCACAAGCAGCATGAACAGCGCCGTCAGCGCGGCATCGACGCGGTTGTTGGTGATGATGGTCTGCATCTCCGCTACGGACTTCGCCGGTGCCAGCAGCTTGTTCTGCGCCATCGCGTCGGCATACTTGGCGGCGATCGCCGGGAAACCGATCTTCGCGTCCGCCAGCTTGATCCAGCCGGCAGTCAACGTGCAGATGACCAGCCAGGCTGCCGGAATTCCCGGCACCCAGGCGTAGCGTTCGGACTTCTTCTTGACCACCACGACCAGGCACAGGGTCAGCGCGATCGCCGCCAGCATCTGGTTGGCAATGCCGAACAGCGGCCACAAGGTATTGATGCCGCCGAGCGGATCGACCGCGCCCTGGTACAGGAAATAGCCCCAGATGGCGACGCACAAGCCCGACCCGACCACGTTCGCGCCCCACGACTCCGTCTTCTTCAACGCCGGGATGGCCAGACCGGCGAGTTCCTGGATCATGAAACGCGCGACGCGGGTGCCGGCATCGACCGTCGTCAGGATGAACAGCGCCTCGAACAGGATTGCGTAGTGGTACCAGAATGCCATCATGCCCTCGCCGGGCAGGATGCCGTGGATCAGTTGCGCCATGCCTACGGCGAGCGTCGGCGCGCCGCCGGCGCGGCCGAGGATCGTCGACTCGCCGATGTCCCTGGCGGTCTGCGTGAGCACATCCGGCGTGACCACGAATCCCCACTGGCTGATTGCCGCCGCGGCCGACTGCACGTCGACGCCGACCAGCGCGGCCGGCGAATTCATCGAGAAGTAGACCCCCGGTTGCAGGATGCTGGCCGCGATCATTGCCATGATCGCCACGAATGCTTCGGTCAGCATGCCGCCATAGCCGACCAGGCGCGCCTCGCCTTCGTTGCGCAGCAGCTTCGGCGTCGTTCCCGACGAGATCATCGAATGCCAGCCGGAAACCGCACCGCAGGCAATCGTGATGAACAGGAACGGGAACAGATTGCCCTGGAATACCGGGCCGGTGCCATCGATGAACTTGGTCACGGCCGGCATCTGCATGTGCGGCGCGGCGAACACGATCGCGATCGCCAGCAGTGCCACGGTGCCGATCTTCAGGAATGTCGACAGGTAGTCGCGCGGCGCCAGCAGCAGCCATACCGGCAACACCGAAGCGACGAAGCCGTAACCGATCAGCAGCCAGGCGAGTTCGGCGGCCTTGAAGGTGAACATCTTGGCCATGTCCGGATCGGCCGCGACCTTGCCGCCGAGCCAGATCGAGACGACGAGCAGGACCAGGCCGATTATCGATACTTCGAGCACGCGTCCGGGCCGCAGGTAGCGCAGGTAGATTCCCATGAAGAGGGCAATCGGTATCGTGCAGACGACGGTGAAGGTTCCCCACGGACTGATCGCCAGCGCTTTCACGACCACGAGCGCCAGCACTGCCAGCACGATCATCATCAGCACGAGCACGCCGAACATGCAGACCACGCCGGCGACATCGCCCAGTTCGGCGCGCAGCATATGGCCGAGGGAGCGCCCATCGCGACGCAGCGACAGACCCAGCACCATGAAATCCTGCACCGCGCCGGCGAAGATGACGCCGAACAGGATCCACATCGTTCCGGGCAGGTAGCCCATTTGCGCTGCCAGGACCGGGCCGACGAGGGGACCGGCGCCTGCAATCGCCGCGAAGTGGTGGCCATAGACGATCCACTTGTCGGTCGGCACGTAGTCGAGCCCGTCGTTGCGCAGCACGGCCGGCGTCGCGCGCGTCGGGTCGAGCCGCAGCACGCTGTCGGCAATGAAGGTCGCGTAGAACCGGTAGCCGATCGAGAAAACGCATAGTGCGGCGACCACGAGCCAGATCGCGCTGATGCTTTCGCCGCGCTCCAGGGCGATCACGCCGAGGCAGATCGCGCCGACGACCGCAACGGCGACCCAGACCAGTTTGCTTGCAAGGGAATTCATGAGGACTCCTCCGCGAAGTCTTGAGTGGACGACCTGTGCCGGTCGCCTTCTAGGTGTATGCAGGCCCGTCGGGGACTGCGTCATACACGGCAAGAGTCCCGCGCCGGAGCCTCTGCGGTCAAGACGCAAGCGCACATCGGCTGGCTAGCCTTTGGTCGTAGACCGTGGCGCTGCCGGCGGAAAATACGTTCGTTGCGGGCAGAAGCGAGTCGATTACAGCCACTTCGAGCGGCGCAGCCACCAGAACAGGCCGACGCAGATGCCCACGGTCAGTGAGATCAGCGTCGGGTATGCGTACGGCTTGTCGAGTTCGGGCATATGGTGGAAATTCATGCCGTACCAGCTGGCGATCAGCGTCGGCGCCGCCAGCAGCGCGGCCCAGCCGGCGAGGCGCTTGACCACCTCGTTTTGGCCGACAGACACCATCGCCAGGTTGACCGACATGGCGGCAGTCAGCAGTTCACCCATGGCATTGGTCGAGTCGCTGATGCGGGTGGCATGATCGAACACGTCGCGCAGGTACGGCCGGATCTCCTCGCGGATCAGGCCGCCATGCAGGCGCACGAGCTGGTTGAGGATGTCCTGCAGCGGCGATACCGCCAGGCGCAGCGTCACGAGCTCGCGCTTGAGCAGGTACAGGCGCTCGACCACTTCGCGCTTGAACGTGTCCTCGAAGATCTCCTGCTCGAGTTCGTGCAGCTCCTGCCGGAAGGTGTCGACGATCGGCATGAAGTTGTCGACGATGAAGTCGAGCACCGAATACAGCGCGTAACTGGGTCCGAGCGACAGCAGTTCGCGGTTCTGCTCGCAGCTCTTGCGCGCCGGCGCGTACGACAGCGACGCGCCGTGGCGTACCGTGACCAGATAGTTGCGGCCGACGAACAAGTGCGTTTCGCCGAACACGATCTTGCCGGCGACGACCTGCGCGGTGTGCAGCGCGATGAAGAGCGAGTCGTCGTACAGTTCGACCTTGGGCCGCTGGTGCGCGTTGTGCGCGTCCTCGATGGCCAGGTCGTGCAGGCCGAATTCCTCCTGCAGTTTTTGCAGCAGCACTTCGTCGGGTTCGTGCAGGCCGACCCAGACGAAGGCATCCGGGTCCTGGACGAAATCGCTGATCTCGTCGAGCGTGATGTCGCGCAGCTTGCGCCCGTCCTTGCCGTAGGCGATGCAGTTGACCAGCATCGGCTGATCGGCTGGCGCGGACATCGATTCGTTCATGACAGGGTATCCGGGGCTCGCGTGCATCATGCCGGAGCGCGGTGCGCGCGTGCAATGAATGAAAGGCCGCAACAGGCAGCCGGGGAGCCGGACAATCGGTTGCTCTTGATTTCGGCTACCGGTTCCGGCTGGCGCCTTCGGTCAGTGCGAGCGCAAATGCCAGGTGCAGCGGCAGCAGCAGCGCGATCCAGAAACGGTTGTCCTGCGGGAACGCCGGAAACACCTTGACGAAGAATGCCAGGCCGGCACAGAAGGCGATCGCCATGGCGACCCGGAACGCGAAAGGCGACGGCCGCCAGCGTGCGCGGAATGCACCGAGCCAGCACGGCAGCAGCAGCAGGCAGAGCGGGTTGAACAGCAGGATGTTCTCGTTGCGCCAGGCCGAAACGTGATCGGTCAGCGCCCACAGCCCGATCAGCACGAGGCCGCCGAGGCCGAGCACCAGAGCCATGACTGCGGCAAGCGTTGCAAATGTCGCGCGCGCCCAAAGCCGCCGGCGCAAACGCACCAGGCCGAGCAGTGCAAGCGCGCCGACAATGCTCAGCGCCAATGCGCGCCACACCCAGGCCGGCGCGTAATCCGGCGGATCTGCCAGGCGCGCGCCGGCCAGCCGGCGTTCGCTTGCAACCAGCGGTTGCATGGCGCCGCTTTCGTCCTTGATCCGGATGTCGCGCAGATGGCCCATCAGCTCCATCGGCACGAAGCCTTCGTCCCAGTAGGTCAGACGCTTGTCGGCGAATGGCCCGAGCCCGGCATCCATGGCCAGCATGATCGCCGGGTCCGGCGACATCAGGCGGTCGGCCTCTTCGCGGTAAGTGAGGCCACGCGAGGGCGCGATCGTCTGCGCCCTGATCGCACCGCCCAGCGCGGCGTCGAGTGCGTCGCGCACGCGCGTAGAGCAGTTGGCGCGGAAGTAATCGTAGCGGTACTCGGCATTTTCCGGCCGTGCATTGTCGGCGAGAAAGCCGGCCAGCTGCGCCCGCTGCGCCGGAGTCAGGTTCAACTTCTGTTCGACGATCCAGCGGCCTTCGGCGACGTACATCGGCAACTCGTCGGCCGGATCACCGGCGGCGATGCGGTAGGTCATCAATCCGCGCGCGAAGTTGAGAAAGAAATTCTTCTGGCCGAAGTCAAAAATTCCGTAGTTGTACAGCAGCGCGGAGCCGCTGCTGCGCTCGCGGATTTCGATCGCGTTGTGGCCGAAGCGTTCCCAGACTTCCTCGCCCGGGCCGAAGGTCAGCAGGGAGACCTCGAGCTTTGCGCCGGGTGATTCAACGGCATCTTCCGGTCGGCTCTGGGCGTTGATACCGGCCGCGAACAACAGGCCGGGCAGTATGATGACGAGTGCGCGCAAGATGTGCCAAAGCCTTCTTCCCCCGGCACGCTGGAGGCAGTGGGGGTGTGATCGCTCAGGCGTCATGCACGCGCACCGCAAATTGCAGCACGCGGCGATCATCGGCGCGGGTCACGCGGAAGTGGAAGCCGCCGACCACGATATCCTCGCCGGATTCCGGTAGGTGGCCCAGTTCGGAGGTGACCATGCCGCCGATCGTGTCGAATTCGTCGTCGGCGAATTTGCTGCCCAGGCGGCTGTTGAAATCGGCTATCGGCGTCAACGCGTTGACCAGGAAGCCGCCGTCGGGCTGTGCCTGGATCAGTTTCTTGCGGGCCGGATCTTCCTCGTCGTGCTCGTCGTCGATTTCGCCGACGATTTCCTCGAGCACGTCCTCGATCGTGATCAGCCCGCTGATGCCGCCGTATTCGTCGACGACGATCGCCATGTGATTGCGCGACAGGCGGAACTCCTTGAGCAGGATGTTCAGCTTTTTCGACTCCGGGATCATGACCGTCGGCCGCAGCAACGCGCGGATGTTGCACGGCGAGGCGTCGACGAAGCACTTGAGCAGGTCCTTGGCCAGCAGGATGCCGAGAATCTCGTCCGGGTCGTCGCCGTGGACCGGGTAGCGCGAGTGTCCCGATTCGATCACGCGGCGGACGATTTCGGCGACCGGCGCATCGACCGGCAGCGACACCATGTGCGTGCGCGCAATCATCACGTCGCGCACGCGCAGGTCGGCGACCTCGATCGCGCCTTCGACCATCGACAGGGTGTCGTTCGACAACAGGCCGTTGGCCTGCGCGTTGCGCAGCTCATCGAGCAGTTCGTCGATGTTGCGCGGCTCGCCGGAAACCAGATGGCTGATCCGCTCCAGCCAGGATCGGGACGGCTGGATACTAGGGGGATCCTCGTTCATTTCCGTTAAAGCAAGGCCCGCGAGCGGGCGAGCAGCCAATTCTAGCCGATTTTTCGTCGTCGATTAATAAAGTCTTATAAGTCAATAAATTGAACGAAGGTACCCTGGCTCAGGCATAGGGGTCTGGGATATTAAGGCGGGTCAGGATGCGCCGCTCGATATCCTCCATCCGCGCGGCGTCGGCCGCCGATTCATGATCGAAACCGAGCAGGTGCAGCACGCCGTGTACGGTCAGGTGCGCATAGTGATGACGCAGCGGCTTGCCCTGTTCGGCGGCCTCGCGCGCGACCACCGGCGCACAGATCGCCAGATCGCCGAGCAGCACCGGGCGTTCGCGCGGCAGCGGCTCGCAGGCAAAGCTCAGAACGTTCGTGGCGTAGTTCTTGCCGCGGAAACGATGATTCAGGTCACGGCCTTCGCTTTCATCCAGCAGGGCGATGTTGACCTGGCGGCGACCCTGATGGCGGTCGCGCAGGGCGGCCTGCACCCAGCGTTCGAACGAGGAAGTCGCCGGAACGCCTTTTCTGCCGACCCGGTTCTGCACGAAAACCGCGGGTCCCGGGCGTGTCTTCATTGCTTCGGCTACGCCTGGGGGCCGCCGGTTTCGGCCTTCCGGCCCGGCCCGGCCTGTCGCGGAGCCGTTTCCTCGCCAGGCCCTGCTTCGCGCTTTTCATAGGCGCGCACGATGCGCTGGACCAGCGGGTGGCGCACGACGTCGCGTGCGGTGAAGAACGTGAAGCTGATACCGTCGACGTCGCGCAGCACCTCGGTCGCGTCGCGCAACCCCGACTTCACGTGGCGCGGCAGGTCGATCTGGGTGACGTCGCCGGTGACCACGGCGACCGAGCCGAAGCCGATGCGCGTCAGGAACATCTTCATCTGTTCGGTCGTCGTGTTCTGCGCTTCGTCGAGGATCACGAACGAATCGTTCAAGGTGCGGCCGCGCATGTAGGCGAGCGGGGCGATCTCGATGACGTTGCGCTCGATCAGCCGCGTGACCTTTTCGATGCCGAGCATTTCGTACAGCGCGTCGTACAGCGGGCGCAGGTACGGATCGACTTTCTGCGTCAGATCGCCCGGCAGGAAGCCGAGTTTCTCGCCGGCTTCGACCGCCGGCCGCACCAGGATCAGCCGCTGCACGCGATTGTCGTTGAGCGCATCGACCGCCATCGCCACGGCGAGATAGGTCTTGCCGGTGCCGGCCGGGCCGATGCCGAAGTTGATGTCGTGCGTCGCAATGGCGTGCAGGTAGCGCGTCTGGTTCGCGCCGCGTCCGCGCACGGTGCCGCGCTTGACCTTGACCGCAACCTCCTGTGCGCCTTCGGCGGCCTTCGCGTCGAGCGCATCGATGCCGGATTCGGACAGGCGCAGGTTGATCTGTGCGCCGTTCAGGGTTTCGTTCGCGGTCGCGTCGTACAGATCGTGCAATGCGCGTTCGGCAAGCCTGACCGAGTGCTCGGCGCCGCTGACGCGAAACACATTCCCGCGATTGGCGATTTCGACGCCCAGGCGCAACTCGATCTGGCGCAGGTGTTCGTCGAACGGACCGGACAGGTTGGCCAGCCGCTCGCTGTCGTTCGGCTCCAGCGCGAAGTCGCGTTGGCTGATCTGTGCGGACATCAAGCCGTTGCTGCCGCCACCGGGTGCACCGGCTGGGCGATGCCGCTGGCGTCCGACACCAGTCGGCCCCGCAATGAGTTGCTCATCGCCTGCGTGATCTGCACATCGGCAAATTGGCCGATCAGAAGCGGAGCGAGGCCGGCCGGCGCGGCGAAGTTGACGAAGCGCATGTTGTCGGTACGGCCGGTCAGCTCGGCCGGGTCGCGCTTGCTCGGGCCCTGGACCAGAACGTTCTGTACGCTGCCGACCATCGCGTCGGCAATCCTTTTCGCGTTGACGTTGATGGTGGTCTGCAGGCGCGCCAGACGCTCGTGCTTGACCGAATCGGACGTGCCATCGGCCAGGTTCGCCGCCGGCGTTCCGGGCCGGCGCGAGTAGATGAACGAGAAGCTCTGGTCGAAGCCGACCTCGTCGATCAGTTTCATGGTCTGCTCGAACTCGGCATCTGTCTCGCCCGGAAAACCGACGATGAAGTCCGACGAGATCGAGATGTCCGGACGCACCTTGCGCAGCTTGCGGATCTTCTGCTTGTACTCCAGCGCCGTATAGCCGCGTTTCATTGCGCCGAGCACGCGATCCGAACCGGCCTGCACCGGCAGGTGCAGGTAGTTCGCCAGCTTCGGCACGTTCGCATAGGCCTCGACCAGCGAATCGGAGAATTCCAGCGGATGCGATGTCGTGAAGCGGATGCGGCCGACGCCGTCGAAAGCGGCGATCGCGTGGATCAGCACGGCGAGGTCCGCGACGCTGCCGTCGTGCATGATGCCGCGATACGCGTTGACGTTCTGGCCGAGCAGGTGGATTTCGCGCACACCCTGTTCGGCCAGCGCCGCGACTTCGGCAATCACGTCGTCGAACGGCCGGCTGATCTCCTCGCCGCGCGTATAAGGCACGACGCAATACGAACAGTATTTCGAGCAGCCTTCCATGATCGAGACGTACGCGGCCACGCCCTCGCGGCGCGGCTCGGGCAGGTGGTCGAACTTCTCGATTTCGGGGAACGAAATGTCCACCTGCGGGCGCTGCGTGGCCTGGCGCGCGTCGATCATCTGCGGCAAACGGTGCAGGGTTTGCGGGCCGAACACCAGGTCGACGTACGGCGCGCGCCTGACGATTGCCTCGCCTTCCTGGCTGGCGACACAGCCGCCGACGCCGATCACGAGTTGCGGATTCCTTTTCTTCAGCTGTTTCCAGCGACCGAGCTGGGAGAAGACTTTTTCCTGCGCCTTCTCGCGGATCGAGCAGGTGTTGACCAGGATGACGTCGGCCTGGGTTTCGTCGTCGGTCAGTTCGAGCCCGTGCGATGCCTTCAGCACGTCGGCCATCTTGGCCGAGTCGTACTCGTTCATCTGGCAACCGTGGGTTTTGACGAAGAGCTTGCCGGCCATGTGCTGATTCGCTGGTGAACTAATAATTGTAAGGCCATGTCATAGGGCCGGCCAGACTTTCTTGAGGGCCGGGGGTTGAGGCCCTGAAGGCTCGAAAGGCCGGCGGCCTCGTTGCTCGGGGATTCCTGGCCTTGTGTACCCTCTGCCATCGACCCGCAGATCCGTGAACCAGGCACTTGGCAAATCCTGATTATTGTCAGAAACTTAAGACAGGGGCTGCCCTGGAAATATGAAGTCGAACCGTTTGCGATGGCTGATTCTCGGCAACGCTGCCTTGTGCGGCGCGTTGGCCTGCGCGCTGATGATGCCGGTTGGTGCGACGGCCGGAGCGGTGTATCGCTGCACCGGTTCCAACGGGCAGCTGGCTTTCACCAACAAGCCGGGCGGCTACAGCGGCTGCACGAAGGTTGCCGACTACGCCGAGCGTCCGGCGCCGAAGGCGTCGACTGCGGCACCGGCGCAGAAGCATGCCGAATACCACTCCGAGCCGGCCACGGAGGCCGACGGGACCCAGGCCCCGGCGCCGGACACGAACGCCGCGTTGCCGGCTGCGGCGTCCAAGGACGTCGAGGTCCATCGCGGCGCGGTCTACAAGATCGTGCGCGCCAACGGCGTCACCGAATACACCAACACCCGGCCCAGTCGCGGCGGATACCAGTTGTTGTTCACGTACATCAGCACCTGCTTCGCGTGCAATATCCAATCGAACGTCAACTGGAGCTCCACGGCGCTCAACCTGAGCGCCTATCGCGCCGAAGTTGCGGCGGCGGCGGCGGAGTTCGGCGTCGACCCGTCGCTGCTGCGCGCCGTGATCCACGCCGAGTCCGCTTTCAATCCGAATGCAATCTCGAACAAGGGTGCCGAGGGTCTGATGCAGCTGATTCCGGAAACGGCATCGGACATGGGTGTCAACAATCCGTTCGACGTGTCGCAGAACATCCGCGGCGGCGCGCAGTATCTGGCCGGCCTGCTCAAGCAGTTCAAGGGCGACGAGCGCATGGCGACGGCAGCCTACAATGCCGGGCCGCAGAACGTGCTCAAGTACAACGGCGTGCCGCCGTTCGACGAGACGCGCGTTTATGTCGATCGCGTGGCTACGCTGCGCCAGCGCTATCACTCGGCCGAGTAGCGCTGCCCGCCGGCATCAGCCGCCCGGCTGCCGCAGCGGCGGCCTTTCCTGCAGCGTGACGTCGAGCGAAAACGCCCGGCCGTCGCGCGTGCCGGCGAGAGTCACCTTCGTGCCGGGGGCAAGGCCGGCCTCGCGGTTGCGCAGCTCGAGCTGGTTGCTGATCGCCTCGCCATTGAGTTGCAGCAGCACGTCGCCGGCGAGCAGGCCGGCCTGCGCGGCAGGGCTGTTGTCGTAGACACCCAGCACGATCACGCCGTGTCCCGGCCCCGGCGCCTGCTGTGCGGTCAGGTCACGGTATTCGGCGCCGATCCAGCCGCGGATCACCTTGCCCTGCGCGATGATCTGGTCGAGCACGTGCTTCGCAGTGGCCGCCGGGATCGCAAAACCGATGCCCTCGGCCATCTGGTCGCGCTTGAACGCCGTATTGATTCCGACCAGGTCGCCGTAGGCGTTGATCAATGCACCGCCCGAGTTTCCTTCGTTGATCGCCGCGTCGGTCTGGATGAAATCCTCGTAGGTCGACAGGTTCAATTGCCGCCCCAGTCCGCTGACGATGCCCATGGTGACGGTATTGCCGTGGCCGAACGGATTGCCGATGGCCAGAACCACGTCGCCGACACGCGATGGACTTTGCGCCAGCGTGATGTTGACGAGGTTGCCGACATCGAGCTTGAGCACCGCCAGGTCGGTCTCCGCATCGACACCGACGCGAGTGGCCTTGGCCACGCGGCCGTCGTTCAAGGTCGCCTCGATATCCTCTGCGCCCTCGATGACGTGGTTGTTGGTGATCACGTAGCCGTCGGCGCGGACGATGACGCCCGAGCCAAGGCTGCGCTCGCCGCGCTGCGTCGGTCCGGCGTCGATCACGCCGAATACGCGGCGCATGAACGGATCGTTCGGCACCAGCACGCGCCGCCCGGGCACGATCTTGTTGGCAAAGATGCTGACGACGCCCGGCGCGGCGCGGGCGACGGAATTGGCATACGACGCGACGAAGGTTCCGCCCGGTTGGCCTTCCTCGGCCGGGGCGGCCGGCGGCGCGACGTTGTGTTCGGTTGCGACCGCGCCGTGCGGATCGGGCGCCGTCGCTGCCGCCGCTGCCGGGCTGGCGGGCTGTTCCACAACGTGCGGCGAAAACGCCTTGCGCACGCGATCGCGCCATTTTGGCGCGAGCGTGCCGACGACGAATGCCAGTGCCAGACCGAGGACCACGCACTTGGCGACAAAAATCAGCGTGTTATAGGTATTTCTCATCGAAGGAAGTCGGGCGACCGCGATTGGAACGCATGCAGTGCGTCGTCGCACAGCCTCGTTTGCAGTGATTTCATTGTCTGCGGCCGGGCGCTTCGTTAAACTAACATGATTTTTGGGACAGGCGTCATAACCGGCCGGGCCGCACGGGTCCTTTCGGTTGCCGAAGCCTTGCCGACCCCGGTCCATGTCCGGGTGCGGTGACTACGTTGCATGTTTTGCGTTGCATATTTTGTACTTTCGGAGTGCCGGATGGCGAATGAAGGCGTGAATCAGGGACGTCGCCGCTTCCTCACCGCGACGACGGCTGTCGTCGGCGGTGTGGGAGCGATTACAGCGGCGATTCCCTTCATCAAATCGTGGCAGCCCAGCGAGCGTGCACGCAACGCCGGCGCACCGGTGCTTGCCGACATCGGCAAGGTCGAGCCCGGTCAGCGGCTGACCATCGCCTGGCGCGGACAGCCCGTGTGGGTCATCAATCGCACCCCGGCCCTGCTGGCGACACTGCCCGAGGTCGATGCGCGGCTGAAGGATCCGAAGAGCCAGGTCGATCAGCAGCCGAAATTCGCCGAGAACGAGACGCGCTCGTACAAGGACAAGCCGCAGTGGTTCGTGGTCATCGGCATCTGCACGCACCTGGGTTGCTCGCCGGACTTCGTGCCGGAGATCAAGCCGGAACCGTTCGATCCGGAATGGAAGGGCGGCTTCTTCTGTCCCTGCCACAAGTCGCGCTATGACATCGCCGGCCGGGTGTTCCAGGGCGTCCCGGCTCCGGCCAATCTGGTCGTGCCGCCGTACAAGTTCGTCGACGACAAGCACATCATGATCGGCGTCGGTCCGGAGGGAGCAGCCTGATGGCCAGCGTATTTACCAATGTCGCGAACTGGGTCAACGAACGCGCACCGAACATGATGCCGACGTATCGAAAGCACATGACGGAGTACTACGCGCCGAAGAACTTCAACTTCTGGTACTACTTCGGTTCGCTCGCGGTCGTCGTGCTGGTCAACCAGATCCTGACCGGCATCTTCCTGACCATGTTCTACAAGCCGGGCGCCGCGACCGCGTTCGACTCGGTCGAATACATCATGCGCGACGTCGAATGGGGCTGGCTGATCCGCTACATGCACTCGACCGGCGCATCGATGTTCTTCATCGTCGTGTTCATGCACATGTTCCGCGGCCTGATGTACGGCTCGTACAAGAAGCCGCGCGAACTGGTCTGGCTGCTCGGCATGCTGATCTTCCTGGCGCTGATGGCCGAGGCGTTCATGGGCTACGTGCTGCCGTGGGGCAACATGTCGTTCTGGGGAGCCAAGGTGATCATCTCGCTGTTCGGCGCGATTCCGTACATCGGCGATACGCTGGTGCAGTGGATCATGGGCGACTACAACCCGGCCGACGCGACCCTCAACCGCTTCTTCGCGTTGCATGTGATTGCGCTGCCGCTGGTGCTGCTGCTGCTGGTCGCGCTGCATATCGCGGCGCTGCACGAGGTCGGCTCGAACAACCCCGACGGCGTCGAGATCAAGAAGGGTCCGAAGGGCAACCGCTGGTCGCCGACTGCGCCCGCGGACGGCATCCCGTTCCATCCGTACTACACCACGGGCAAGGACCTGTTCGGCGTCGCCTTCTTCCTGATCATCTGCGCGTTCATCATCTTCTTCCAGCCGACCGTTGGCGGATGGTTCCTCGAGAACGACAATTTCATTCCGGCGAACAACCTGGTCACGCCGGCCGAGATCAAGCCGGTCTGGTACTTCACGCCGTACTACGCGATCTTGCGCGTGATCCCGAGCAAGGGCCTGGGCGTGATGATGCTCGCACTGGCGGTACTCGCGCCGTTCCTGATTCCGTGGCTCGATCGCGGCAAGGTCAAGTCGATCCGTTACCGTGGCCGCGGTTTCAAGATCGCGCTTGCCATCTTTGTCATTGCGTTCTTCTTCCTCGGCACGATCGGTGCCGGAAAGACGACCGAGTGGATTCCCGCACTGTTCGGACCGCACGCCGACCTGACATCGATAGAGAATGCGTTCGGCCGCACCCTCACGGCGATCTATTTCGGTTTCTTCGTCTTCCTGTGGGTCTACACCTACTTTGGTTACGAAAAAACCAAACCGGTACCGGAGCGGGTGACCACCCATGCATGAGTCGAAGCAGGTCAAATCAACCATGAAGCAGGGCTTTATTGCTGGCGCGAAGCTCGCGCTGCCGGCGCTGGCCGCAATCCTCTTCGCGGCGGCAACCAGCGCGGCTGCGGCCGAGGGCGCGGGCGAAATGGCGTCGGCGCAGGTGAATGTGGCGAACCTGGCTTCGGTGCAGCGCGGCGCGCGCCTGTATTTCAACTACTGTTCGGGCTGTCACTCGATCAAGTACATGAGCTATGCGCGGCTGGGCGAGGATCTCAAGCTCAGCCCGGATGACGTGCTGAAAAGCTTCGCCTTCACTGGCGCGAAGATCGGCGATCAGGTCGTCTCGAACATGCCGGCCGGGCACGCCCAGGAATGGTTCGGCAAGGCGCCGCCGGACCTTTCGCTCGAGGCGCGGGCCAAGGGGCCGGACTGGATCTACAACTATCTGAAGTCCTTCTATACCGACCCGTCGAGCACGGTCGGCTGGAACAACACGGTGTTCCCGAATGCGTCGATGCCGAATCCGCTGTGGGAGCTGCAAGGCGTGCAGGTCGCGCAGCGGGCAGCGGCCAAGCCGGGCGAGGATGCTGCCATCGAGAAACTCGAGCTGGCGCAGAAGGGCAGGCAGACGCCGGCAGAGTTCGATGAAACGGCGCGCGACCTGACAACCTTCCTGACCTACGTCGGCGAGCCTGCCGCGCTGCAGCGTGGATCGCTCGGCGCGTGGGTGATCCTGTTCCTTGCCGGCTTCACGTTCCTGACGTGGATGCTCAAGCACGACTACTGGAAGGACGTGCACTGAGTCCTGCGATCCGTCGCCCGGCGTAGCCATTCACCCGGTTTGCCTGCGGTTGTCCATTGCGCGGCGCACGACTCGACACGGGTCGCAGGCGGGCTATGCGCTGGCACGCCGCAGGTGTACATTGATCGGATCGCGGACGGGGAGATGCCGTCTGCCTGTTTCCTGCGTGGGGGCGTGAGGAATTGCCAATGGCTCTGACCCAACGATCGCGCACGGTTCTGACCCTGTATTCCTCGCGCGACAGCGTGCAGTGCCATCGCACGCGCCTGGTCCTCGCCGCCAAGGGTGTCGTCTACGATCTGGTCCCGGTCAATCCCGACTCGCCGCCGGAAGACCTGCTCGACCTCAATCCGTACAACTCGGTGCCGACGCTGGTCGATCGCGATCTCGTGCTGTACGACACCAGCGTGATTTGCGAGTACCTCGACGAACGCTATCCGCATCCGCCCTTGATGCCGGTCGATCCGCTGTCGCGCGCGCGCCTGCGCCTGGCGATTGTCCGCATCGAACGCGACTGGCTGCCGTTCGTCGACCAGATCGAAGCCGGCGGCCGCCCTGCCGAAGCGGCGCGCAAGCGTCTGCGCGACGCGCTGCTGGCAAGCATTCCGCTGTTCAAGGCGGCGAAGTTTTTCCTGAATCCGGAACTGAGTCTGGCCGATTGCGCGCTCGCACCGCTGATCTGGCGCCTGCCGAGCATGGATATCGCGCTGCCGCGCGAAGCGCACGTCATTGGCGAGTACGGTGACCGGATCTTCCGCAACCCGGGATTCACGCGCAGCCTGACGCCGGAAGAAAAGGCATTGCGGCCCTGATCTGCCGGGTTTTCCTGTCCACGTATTTACCAACCGGGGGGCCTTTCGCGGCCAGGTCATGACCACGATCGTTATGAGTTCCAATCGTCCCTATCTGTTGCGGGCGATGTACGAGTGGATTGCCGACAACGGCATGACGCCGTACATCCTCGTCGATGCCGCTGCCAACGGCGTCAGCGTTCCGAAGAGCGCGGTCAAGGATGGGCGAATCGTTTTGAATATCGCCGCGCGCGCGGTCGCCCAGCTCGAGCTCGGCAAGGAGCATGTCAGCTTCATGGCGCGGTTTTCCGGCGTCAGCCAGGTCGTCGAAGTGCCGATGGGGGCGGTGCTGGCGATCTACGCGCAGGAAAACGGCCAGGGCATGATGTTTCCGGCCGAAGGCCAGGCGCCGCCGCCGTCCACGCCGGACGCTGCGGCGAAGAAGGCGCCGCACCTGCGCGTCGTCAAATGACCGGCGCTCAGTGCCGGGTCGCGTCCGGCGGCAGCGGCAGCATGACCACGTTCGAAGCCGACTCGGCCAGCGCCGCTGCCGGAAGCGCGAGATTGTGCACCAGCACGCTGCCATCGAGGATGCTCAGCGATCCGCGGTGCCGGTCCCTGCCGTCAACGCTGAATTCGAAGCTGTAGTCGCGGCGCAGGAGCAGCCCGCGTCCCGCAACGCGCACCAGCTTGAGGCGCTGCAGCGCGACCGTCTGATCGAGCAGCTGCACGCGCGCCTGGCTGCACAGGTCGCGACTGAAAATGCGTGCAAGCTCGCGCGCGCGCAGGGCGTTTTGCCAGACATAGAATCCGGCAAGCACGAGAAGCAGCGGCAACAATGATTCGATCATGAACAGCTGGTCCGGGACGGTTCCTGCACGTGTCCGCCGGCAAACCATTGCCACCGGCGCGAGTTCGCTAATATAGTCGGAACTGTTGCCAATTTGAGCTTCGGGGGGGCGGGTGGCCGTGGTAGAAATTCCCGGCTATATCATCAAGCGCGACATCAGCGTTGGCCCGACCGCGACTATCCTGCTGGCCGACCAGAGCTCGCTCGATCGCGAAGTTGCGCTGAAAATCATGGCGCCGCCGCTGCTGGCGGACACGGCCCACACGCAGCGTTTCATGCAGGTCGCGCGCACCCTCGCGTCGTTCGCCCACCCGAATATCGTTGCCGTTTACGATGTCGGCACGACGGCAGAACAGACGCCGTATTACTCGATGCAGTACCTCCCGGGCGGAGATTTCATGGAGCGCGCGACGCGCGGCATGAGCGAGCCCGACCTGACCGAGACGCTCGCCAGCATCGCGCGCGCCGTCGGTTACATCCATCAGCGCGGACTGATCCATCGAGCGATCACGCCGCACAACGTGCTGTACGACGCCTACAACACGCCGGTGCTGATCAACTTCGGCACCGCCCCGGCGCCGGCGCGGGATGCGTACGTGACCAGCACGGTCTTCGCCGGCGATGTCGGCCGCTACATGAGTCCGGAGCAGGCGCGCGGCGGCGAACAGAATGAACGCTCCGACATCTACAGCCTCGGTGCCCTGACGTTTCTCGGATTGACCGGGCGGCCGCCATACGACGGCGCGGACGGTTTCGCGATCGCCTATGCGCACGTGTTCGAGCCGATTCCCCGCCTGCCGGCGGCCACCGCGCATTGGCAGTCGCTGATCGACTGCGCGCTGGCCAAAGAGCCGAAGGACCGCTATGCCAGCGTCGAGGAATTTCTCGACGCCCTTACCAACGTCGGTCTGGAGCACGACGCGGTCCAGAGTGTCGCGCCGCCCGGCATCGCATCCGCACCGGCATCGCCTCCCGCGGCGCCCGCGTCGCCGGCGCCTGCGCCAGCGGCCGCCGCGAAAACGCCTCCGGCTTCCACCGAGCGCGACGCCGTTGCGGGCGCCGTGACGTTGAAGACGGCGACGGTTGAAACCGTTGCCCCGACGCAGCCGCCGATCATGCGCACGGGTCTCGCGCGCTGGTGGCCAATGGCCGTCGCGGGACTCGGCCTGGCGCTGATTGCGGTTGCGCTCTTGCTTCCGAAAGATTCAACGCCGCCGACTGCGCAGAGTGCGGCGGACACGCCGGTCGTTCCCGCCGCTACGGAACATTCGCCGCCGCCTGGCGAAGCCGCGCCGTTGCCTGCCGCCGGCGTACCGGCGCCGAGCGAGACGAGCGGTGATGCCGCCGTTGCACCGGCACCGGCACCGGTGCCGGCAGTGGACGCCGGCGCCGCCACCGCGGCAGGTCAGATGCCTTCAGCGCCGGACGCGGCGGCTTCGAACATGCTCGATGCCGCCGAGGCGCAGGCGGAATTCGAGGCGGTCGATCCGGCCAGGGCGCCGACCGTGGTCGATCCGCTGAACGAGGCGATCCGGCTCGGTCGCATCGACCTTGCCGGACAGCGCCTGCTCACACCGCCGGGCAAGAACGCGCTCGAGCGCTTCCAGTTTGCGCTCGCCCTGGATCCGCGCAGCCGCGGCGCGAAGCAGGGCATTGTGGATATTGCGAAAAAGTATATAGAGCTGGCGGACAAGACCGGCGGCGACAGGTCACCCGGCAGTGCGGCGCTGGCGGCGTACGCCGAGCAGATCGATCACGCCGCGGACGTGGCCAGGCTGGTACCGGAAGGCGCCGACGTGCTCAAGGATGTTGCCGCACGCCGGCGGCGAGCGGTCGAGCCGGTGCTCGCCCAGGCCAGGGCGGCAGCCGAGAAGTGGGACAAGGCCGGCGCCAGGGCGGCGTACGAGCAGGCGCTGAAGATCGATGCCGACAACGCCGCTGCGCGCGACGGCCTGAAGTTCGTGGCGACGATCGGCGAAGCCGGCTTCGTATTCCGCGACAAGCTGGCGGACGGAACCGGCGCATTGCCGCTGGTCGTGATGCCGGCCGCTGCGATCGCGATGGCGCGGCATCCGGTCACGCGCGGCGAATTCCGGCGCTTCTGGGACAGCGCGGGGCGCGCCGAATTTGCCGGCAAGGAACCGTCGTGCCGCGACCGCGAGTCGATCTTCCGCTCGTCGAAGAAGCGCGGCTGGGAAAACCCGGACATCGCGCAGGACGACAATCATCCCGTGGTCTGCGTCGACTGGCCCGAGGCCGCCGCATTCGCGCAATGGCTCGGCAAGCAAACCGGCAAGCGCTATCGTTTGCCCAGCGTTGCCGAATTCGACCAGGTTGCCGGGCGTGCGCCGCGTGGCGACTGCACCAGCGCGAATCTTGCCGATGCGGCGTTCAACAAGCAGTTCGAGAGCCGCGACGGTTCCGCCTGCGACGATGGTTTCGCTGCGACCTCGCCGGTGGAGCGCTTCGGCGCGATCGAGGGGATCTACGACATCGACGGCAACGTGCGCGAATGGGTGGCGGCCTGCGGCAACGGCGCGGCGGCGGCGGCGGGAAGTTCGTGCCGCGATTTTCTCGTCAAGGGTCGCGGCTGGCTTTCGCGGGCGGACAGGGAGCGCGTGACCGCCAGCGACAGCTATGCCGCCGATGTCGGACTGAACAGCGTGGGCTTCCGTGTCGTGCGCGACATTTCCAACTGAGGCCCGGCGGGATCCTGCGATGAAGCTGCTGTTTCCGAACGACGAACATGCACCGGTGGCGCTGGTCGAGGGAATCACGCTGGTCGGCAGCGATGCGGTTTGTGCGATCCGGCTGGCGCTTCCCGGGGTCGCGCCGCGTCACTGCGAACTCGTCACCGAGGGCGGCCAGACCCTGGTGCGTCCGTTGACCGATTCGGCGGCGACGGTGCTCAACGGCAGGCAGATCGTCGGCGAAGCCACGGTCAAGCCGGGCGACCTGCTGCTGTTCGGCAGGACCGGCTGCCGCGTCGTTTCCGCCGGCGTTGCCGCGCCGCGAACGGTGCCGCCGGCTGCGCCGAACGAGTCGGGCGACGACATGGGCCACACGCGCGTGCGCATGGCGCTGCCGAAGTACCTGCTGCGCGGGGTGTCCGGCCCGACCTTCGGCAAGATCTACGCCGTCGTGGGCACGACCGCGGCAGGCCGCAGCAGCGACAACGACATCTGCATACCGATCGACGAGATTTCGCGCCAGCATGCGCGGCTGAAAAATGTGCCGAGCGGCATCGTGGTCGAGGACCTGGGTTCGGCCAATGGCACGTTCATCAACGACAAGCGCGTGCTCAAGCCGACCCTGCTGAACGTCGGCGACGAAGTCCGCTTCGATACCGTTCGCTTCCTGTTGATGTCGACGGCGCAAGAAACACAACTGGCTGCCGCCGCCACTGCCGGCGCGGCACCTAGGCCATCGTCGCGCACGGCCGGTCTGCTGTGGCTGGTCGCCACGGTTGCCGCGCTCGTCGTCGTGATACTTGGCGTGTTGCGCTACCTCGGCCGGATCTGATTCACGCGCCGGTGCGGATGCGCATGGACAGGTCGATCGCATGCACGTGCTTGGTCAGCGCACCGATCGAGATGAAGTCGACGCCGGTTTCGGCGATAGCGCGCAGGCGGTCGAGTCCGACACTGCCGGACGCTTCCAGCGCAACGCGCCCGCCGACACGGTCGACCGCCTTGCGCATGTCGGCCAGCGGGAATTCGTCGAGCATGATGCGATCGACGCCGGCCGCGAGCGCCTGATCGAGTTCGTCGAAGCTTTCGACTTCCGTTTCCACGGCAAGGTGCGGATGCGCCGCGCGCGCCGCGCGCACCGCCGCGCCGAGCGAACCGGCCGCTGCGATGTGGTTTTCCTTGATCAGGATCGCGTCGAACAGGCCGATGCGATGGTTCGCGCCGCCGCCGCAGCGCACTGCGTATTTCTGCGCGACGCGCAGGCCGGGCAGCGTCTTGCGCGTGTCGAGGATCACGGCGCGCGTGCCGCGGACTGCGGCGACGTGCCGCGCCGTGATGGTTGCGGTGGCCGACAACGTCTGCAGGAAATTCAGAGCGCAGCGCTCGCCAGTGAGCAGAGCGCGGGCATTGCCGTGCAGCGAGCACAGTTGCTGCCCGGCGTCGACCGCGGCGCCTTCTTCGGCCTGCCACTCGATCCGGACGCCCGCGTCGAGTGCAAGGAAGCACGCATCGAACCAGGGGCGTCCGCACAGGATCGCTGCTTCGCGGGTGATCAAGCTGGCGCTGGCGGTCGCGCCCCGGTCGATCAGGGATGCCGTGGCGTCGCCGCTGCCGATGTCTTCGGCCAGAGCGCGCTCCACGTCGCGACGCACGTCATCGGCTGAGGGTGGCAGAATAGAGGTCATCGCAGAAATTCCAGCCCCAAAAGCAGTCGCGCGGCCGGAGCCGCGCGATCAGGGACAGACGGCACCCGGTTTCAGGCTTCGACCGGCCGTTCCGCCGCCGGATGTGACGCCTTCAGCCGCGCGACGATGGCGTCGAGCGCGCGGTCGAACAGCGGTACTTCCTCCAGCGTGATCGTCGAACCGCGGCGCATTTCGGTCGCCAGCGCAAACACCGTCTTGTCGGCAACCTTGAGGCCCTTGCGATTGACGAACAGGTACTTGCCGGTGATCGGGCTGATCCAGGACAGCTTCGCGCGTTCCTTCGTGCCGCTGTCGGGATTGTTGAACTCGACCCACATGCCGACTTTCATGCCCTTGGCCTGCGCCAGGAACTCGTCATCGATCGCTTCGATGGCGTCCGGCTGCACGTCGGGATCGGCCGAGCTGCGCATGACGATCTCTTCGACCGCCGTGTCGTTCTCGGAGCTGTGGCCGCCAGCAACCTTGCTGACGATCTCGAGCATCTCGGCCGGCGGCGCGAATTCCTCGGTGGCCGATTGGGCACTGCCCCCGCTCGTGCCGGACGGCACTGCGCGCAACAGCCGTTCGTAGTACAGGTTCAATCCCTGCAGCAGCTGCTTGATGTCGTTGTCGTGGTAAGCGACCGTGGTCAGGCCGTGGCGCAGATGTTTTTCGATGACCGGCAGCAGGCTGCGCAGGCGCGCCTTGTCGGTATCGTTGTGCTTGTCCTCGACGCTCCAGACGAACTCGTCGGCGAAGCGCAGCGCCTGCTTCCATTCCTTCGAGTCTTCGCCCTGGCGCAGCAACGTCAGCACCAGGTAGTTGGCCCATGGACGAGTCAGGACACTCTGGATCATCGCCGGCAGCTGACGCCCGTCCAGCCGGCGGCGGATCTCGTCGGCGGCGATGCGCCTGGCCTGGTGCAGTTTTTCGCGGCCGCGCGTGGCTTCCGCCGCGCGCTGTTCGGCCAGTTCGGCGCGCTTCTTGCCGGTCTCGACAAACGCTTCGAAATCCACGCGCGTGCGCTCGAACACGCCGATGTCGTCGTCAAAATCCTTGAGCAGCGCCTCGACCGTCTCCTTGACCTTGTCGTACAGGCGGTGATCACGATCGGATTCCTCCGACCAGCCGATGCACGCCATCGCCATCTGGTCGAGCAGCTGGCGCGCCGGATGCGCTTTCTGGGTAAACAGGTGCCGATCGAGAATCGCGACCTTCAGATACGGAATCTGCAGGCGGCTGAGCATCGCCTGCATGACCGGCGGCAGGTTGCGGTCCTGCACAATGAACTGGAACATCATGCCGACCAGATCGATCGTGTCTTCGTCGGCGGCAGCGACCTGGGTTTTCTGGTCTGCCTGGAACTTGCTGGCCTGCTCGAGCAGCTCGTGCTTCATCTGCTGCACGACCAGCGCCGCATCGGCCGCGGTCGCCGGCTGCGCCTGCGGCAGGATCGCCTGGTTCTGCAGGATCGTCAGCGCCGACAACAGGTCGATCGGCGCAAAACTCGGCAGGCCGGCTGCCTGCGGGCTGTAGTCCGGACGCATGCCGCGGCGCATTGCCAGCAGCGACCGCACGGTGTTGTAGAGCTCGGCCTGCAGGTGCGCTGCAGCCGGATCGTACGACCCGGCGCCGTAATCGCCGTAGCCATCTGCAGCGGGACCGGCCGGCTGACTCAGTGGCGGCATCGGCGTGGAACCGGGCTGGCGCGGGCCGCCCTGCGCATGCTTGTCGCGGATCTGCGGCAGCACGCCGGCCTGGATCAGTTGATGATTGACCTCGCCGTAGAGCATGTCGAGGTTGTTCATCACGAAGCGGTCGAACAGCTTGTAGATGATCAGGCGCGCCTGCACGTCGAGTTCGAACTCGCGCATGGCCAGGCGAAATGCCTGACACAGCGGCGCAGGGGCAATCGGATTGGTGTCGTTCTCGACGCTGGCGCCGCCGCGGATCATCGACAGGCGCTGGTTGACCGCATACAGCTGCGGCGCGTGGCGGTTCTCGGCTTTTGCGACCATGCTGCCGATCGCCAGCGACTCCTCGAGTTCCTGGTCATTGACCAGCGACAGGCCCTCACCGGGTTGGCCGGCCGCTTCCGGCTTCATCGGCTCGAGCTTGCCGGCTGCGAAATCGCGGAAGATCTTGCCCAGGTGCTCCTGGCACATGCGCTCGACCAGCTGGCGCTTCTTGCGCACCTCGCGCATGCCGTTGAAGTAGCCGGTCTGGACCGTGTTGTTCTCGGCCTTTTCGGCGAGGTCGAACAATGCGTCGTCGATGTTTTCGAACAGATTGCTGACCAGGCCGTTGACGCGCTTGAGCGCTGTCGTGCGCACGAGTTTCAGCAGTTCTCCGACGCGGTCGGTTGACGCCGCCTGGTTCGCCTGCCGCTGCTGCAAATCGACAATCTTGCTGGTGTCGTTGTTTCCGCTCATCCGCGTTAGCCCCTGCTGGCCATCGAGCCGGGTCGTTCCCGCTCGGCCGTTCGCGCGACACTGCCAGCTTAACGATTCAAATGGCTGGAAGTGTGAACTGTTTCTCAAATTCAGTTACTGCAACATTATAAGCGATTTTGAGCATCGATCGCCGGAAATCAACGCGGAAAGTCGTGCAGCTGTACCGTGCCGATCGCCTCGTCCGCAAGGAGGACCGGAATTCCGTCCTCGATCCGATAGATCACCTTGCCATCGACAGTGACGAGGCCCGAGTCGATCTGACCCGATACCGGACGCCCATCGGTCGTCCGGATTTCATTCGAGCGGATCGCCCGATTGAGCACATCGAGCTGGGTCTTGCTCAACAGTTTCAACGGTGTCTTGCTGACCGGATCGCAGAGGATGTCGAGCAGTCGCTTGTCCATCGGAATGGTATGACCCAAGGCTTCAATGCGCCTAGAATAGTCATTTTGGCGCGCCTTGACCATGAAACCCAAACGCAATCGGCGACCCGAAGTCGGCATCGTGATGGGCTCGCAATCCGACTGGCAGACGCTGGAGGGGGCCTCCGAAACCCTGGCGCAGCTTGGCATAGCGCACGAGGTGCGCGTCGTCTCGGCCCACCGCACGCCGGACCTGCTGTTCGACTACGCGCTGAAGGCCGGCAGCCGCGGGCTCAAGGCGATCATTGCCGGCGCGGGCGGCGCGGCGCATCTTCCAGGAATGCTGGCCGCCAAGACTGCCGTGCCCGTGCTCGGTGTTCCCGTGCAATCGCATGCGCTCAATGGCATGGACTCGCTGCTGTCGATCGTGCAGATGCCGGCCGGGATCCCGGTGGCGACGTTTGCCATCGGCAAGGCCGGCGCCGTCAACGCGGCGCTGTTCGCCGCGGCGATGCTCGCGCTGCAAAGCGACGAAATTGCCAAGGCGCTTGCCGACTACCGCAGCGCGCAAACCGAGCGGGTGCTCGCCAGGCCGGATCCGCGCAAGGGATGAGCACCGCCCTGGTCTGCCCGAAACGCTCGTGCTGCACACGGCAAGACGCGTCGATCTGACGATGATGAAATCGCGGCGTGCTTGCCACCTTCACCCCTTGCGCTCTTCCCGCCAGCCGGAGAGGGGAGTCGGCTGTCGGCGCAGCGGCTTGGAAAGTGTGCTGCCGTACTCGAACAAGTGGGGTCTATGACGACGATTGGCATATTGGGCGGTGGGCAGCTGGCGCGGATGCTCGCGCTCGCCGGCGCGCCTTTGGGCGTGCGCTTTCTGGTCGTGGACAGCTCGACCGACGCGTGTGCTTCCCAGGTCGCTCCGCTGCTGGCTGCCGACTGGCGTGATTTCGAGGCGCTGGCCGGGTTCGCGCGGCGCAGCGACGTCGTCACGTTCGACTTCGAGAATGTGCCGGCCGAGACCGCGCACTGGCTGAGTGCGCGCACGAAGGTGTTTCCGAATGCGCGGGCACTGGCCCTCGCCCAGGATCGCCTTGCCGAAAAAAACCTTTTCCGCGACCTCGGACTCGAAACGCCGGCGTTCGCCACGGTCGACAGTCGCGACGATCTGGTTCGCGCGCTCGACCGCGTGGGATGCCCGGCCGTGCTCAAGACGCGACGCCTCGGCTACGACGGCAAGGGTCAGTTCCGCATCCGTTCGCGCGCAGACATCGACCCGGCGTGGGACGCGCTCGGCGGCGTGCCGCTGATTCTCGAAGCCTGGATCGCGTTCGAGCGCGAAGTGTCCATCATCGCGGTACGCTCGCGCAGCGGCGAATTGCGCACCTATCCGCTGGTCCAGAACTGGCACGCCGACGGCATCCTGTCTGCCAGCCTCGCGCCGGCACCCGCTGCCGAAGCGCTCGATGCCGTGGCGCTGGGTCACGCGCGCGCGATCGCCGAACGCCTCGACTATGTCGGCGTGTTCGCGCTCGAGCTGTTCGTTGCCGGCGGCCGCCTGCTCGGCAACGAGATGGCGCCGCGCGTGCACAACTCCGGGCATTGGACGATCGAAGGCGCACCGTGCAGCCAGTTCGAAAACCACGTGCGCGCCGTACTCGGCCTGCCGCTGGGCGATACCTCGGCGCTCGGCACCAGCGTGATGCTGAACTTCATCGGCGAACTGCCCGATCCGGCTCCGGTGCTTGCCGAACCGCGCGCCCACTGGCACGACTACGGCAAGGCGCCGCGCGCCGGGCGCAAGGTCGGCCATGCAACATTGTGCGCCAGCGGAAATGTGGAAATGCGCGAGCGCCTGGCGCGCGTCGCCCATGCATTGGGTCGCGACAGCCAGGCGCAGGCGCTGCTGGCGGCGCTGGGTGAGGCGTGAGGGGCAAGACACGGGCATGAGACGCGCGGCGTGAGATTTCGAGCCGGCGCACGGCGCTGGCTTGCGGCGCAACGGGCCGGCCACGTTTCGTGAGGCGGGCCGCGCTGGCAGGGATGCAACGCGCTGAATGCGCCCGTCGCCTCGCCGTTTCGCATCAGCTTGTCGCTGCTCACTCGTAAGCCAGCGCGGCCCGCGTCGGGATCCTTGTCGCACGCAGCGCCGGCCACAGGCTGGCGAGCAGCGCGACGACGCTCACCAGCGCGAACCACGCAACGACGCCGAGCGGGACCGGAACGAACGTGCGCGGCACGGGGAACATGGTCCGCCCGAAGGCATCGCCCAGCACGACGCTGATCGGCACCGACAGGGGCAGAGCGATCAGCCACGCGAGCAGCGCGATGACCATGCCCTCGACCACGATCAGCAGCAGGATGTCGCGATGGCGCGCGCCGATCGCCCGCAGCACGCCGATCTCGCGGGTGCGCTCGAGCACCGCCAGGCTCATGGTCGAGGCCAGGCCGAGCCCGCCGACCAGGATCATGACCCACGACATGGCACCGAGAAACTGCACGACCATGAGCAGGTGATCCTGGAAGACACGCCGGTTTTCATCCACGCGCGAGCTGGCGCCAGGACCGCTGCCGGCGGCATCGAGCGCAGTGCGCAGGCGCTGGATCGCGTCGAGCTGCAGCGCCGGAATGCGCGAACCGGTCTGGACCAGGAGTGTCGAGGCGCGATCGGCGCCGCGCCAGGCAGCGACCGCCGCACGCGAGGTGTACGCCGCGAGCATCGGCCCGGATTCGACGACGCCGACGACGTTCCAGACGGTCGGCTGTTCGTCGACGAGCGCCGTCACCGATGCGCCCAGGTCGAGCGTCGGGTCATCGCGCAGCAGGCCTGTGCCGATCACGATCGCGTTGCGGTCCTGCGCCGTCACGCTGCGTCCGCGCAGCAGGCGCGGTGTGAGCAAGGTCGACTCTTCCGGCAAGCCGATGATCGCGAATGCTTCGCCGCTGGTACCGTCGTCGAATGTGCGCACGGCGCGCAGGCTGTTCCAGGCCTCGGCTGCCGCGATGCCATCGACGCCGCGCGCGATTTCCTCGATCGAGCCTGTCGCGGCGGTTCCGGCAAGGCGGATCGAGAAATCGAATCGCTGGTCTGCGAAGAGCTGATCCACTGAAGCGATGACGGCCGCGCGCAGGTTTGCCGCGGCGAGAAATACCGCGCCGCCGGCGCTGAGCGCGAGCAGCGTCAGCAGCAGTCGACCGCGCCGGCGGAAAGCGTTGCCGAGCGACATCAGCAGCGGGCGGCCGATGCCTTCCATGACGATGCCGCGCCGTGTCCGGCACGTGGCCGACTCGGTGATGCCGACGTCGCGCAGTGCCGCCGCGACCGGCAAGCGGCATCCGCGGGCCACCGGAACGACCGCCGCCGCTATCGGCAGCAGGCAGCCGAGGGCGACCTGCAGCGCAATCGTCCACGGCGGGACGCCGTGGTCGCCGATCGGAAAGTTGAGCATGTCGAGTTTCATCTTCGCGTACTCGCGGCCGATCAGCAGCGCCAGCGGCGTCGACACGATCGTCGCGACCACGCCCAGGGCCAGTGCGAAGCCCAGGTACATGCCGGCGATCTGCGCGCGATCCCCGCCGAGCGTTTTCATGATGCCGATCTCGCGCACCTGTCCGGCGAGCATGGCAGCGACGAGATTGACCACAAGCAGTGCGCACGCCAGCAACGCCAGAACACCGAACGCGCCCTGCGTCATGAGCAGCGAGTCCATTTGCGCCGCGTGCACGTGCTGGCGCGGCACCGGCACGTCGACGTTCGACACGCGATGTCCGCGGGCTTCACTCAGTGCCTTGACGCGGGCGGCCACGCGTCGCACGGCCGCCCGGTCCGCGCCGGTGTCGCGCACGCGGAACTGGAGCTCGTCGAATCCGGCGGGCGCGCCCAGTTGTGCGAGTGTCTCGGGTGCGACGAAGCCATAGACGACATTCTCCATCCACGCCGGTGCCTGGCTGACGTCGCGCGCGATGCCCGCGACGCGCAGGTTCTGCCCCGGTCCGTCGCCGACGGCGACGCGAACCGGCTCGCCGACCGTCGCTCCGGAAAAGTCGAGGGCCGAGCGCTCGATGACGATTTCGCCGGACCGCGGCGGCCACGCTGCAGTCTCCGGATCCAGCCGGCCGATATCGGCACGCGTGAAATCGTCGAATGCGAACAGCATGGCGCGCTTCGCCGCGACACCGCTCTGCGTAGAAGCCATCACGGCCCGGCGCGCACGCACCGCCGCGATCTCCGGCAGCGCGCGGACCTGCGCCAGCAGTTCGGCGTCGACATGGTCGAGGTGCAGCGTTGCAGAGACCGGATTGCTCGACAGATATGTCTGCGCCGTGACCTCGCGCACCAGTCCCCAGGTGTCGAGCAGGGCGCCGGCTGCGCTCGAGCCGATCGCCATCGCCAGGATCGCCATCAGTGTGCGCGGCTTGTGCAGCCAGGCGTCGCGCAGCATCTTGCGCCAGCGCCTGTCAAACATGGGTGCGATCCCCGCCGCCGTCGACGCGCCCGTCGACCAGCGTGATCACGCGGGACGCGTAGTGTTCGGCGCTGCGGTCGTGCGTGACCATCACCAGCGTCTGACCGGCAGAAACGAGTTCGCCGAACAAATCGAGCAATGCTGCCGCGTTGCGCGAATCGAGGTTTCCGGTCGGCTCGTCGGCGAGCAGCAGGGCGGGCTCGTTGGCGAGCGCGCGTGCGATCGCGGCCCGTTGCTGCTGGCCGCCGGACAGCGCGCCCGGCAGCTTGTCGGCCTGGTCGGCGACGCCGAGCCGATCGAGCAAGGCGAGTGCCCGTGCGCGGCGTTCGCGCGCCGGCCAGCGCCGGCAGAAATCCATCGGCAGCATGACGTTTTCGGCCGCCGTCAGTGTCGGCAGCAGCTGGAAGAACTGGAACACGATGCCGACCGCGCGGCCGCGCCACGCCGACAGGGCGTGTTCGGACAACCGCTGCAGTGCCGTGCCGTCGACGCTGATCTCGCCGCGCGTCGGCCGGTCGATGCCCGCGATCAGGTTCAGCAGAGTCGACTTGCCGCTGCCGGACTGGCCCACGATTGCGGTGAAGCGGCCTCGCTCGATCGTCAGGTTGCAATCGCTCAACGCGGCAAGGCCGCCCTGTGGCCCGTCGAAGATCTTTTCCACATCACGCAGTTCGATCAGGTTTTCAACGCTGGCATCGGGTTTGCGCAGGGCATTCATCGTGCGTTTTCCGGATTCGTGAGGACGAGCCCAATGTAGGCCGCCGCGCGTTCATGCGGGCGCCGTTCACGGGCACGGATCGGCAACTCGGCGAAATGATCCTGCGCGGTATACAGTCGCGCACCGTTCGACGGCATGGATCGGCAGCTCGGCGAAAGTGGCCACCGACGTGCGATCCCCGGTGGCAGGATCGCCGCACTTCCGTTGGAGCATCACCATGAAAAACGCTTGCGCACTCGTGCTCATGCTGCTGGCTGTGCCTGTCGTCACGAATGCCCAGCACGATTCCGCGGCGCCGTCGCCACCGTCGACGGCCGCGCCGGCCGAGGCACGCCAATTCGACTTCCTGGTCGGGCAGTGGGAGATCGAAGTCAAGCCGAAAGTCGGCAGCCTGGTCGCGATGATCCACGGCGCGCCCAGGCTGGTCGGATCATGGAAGGCATGGCGCGCCCTGGACGGCTTCGGCGTCGAGGACGAACTGCGCATCGCCGATGCATCGGGGAATCCGATATCGTTGAACGAGGCCTTGCGCGTGTTCGATCGAAGCCGGAATCGCTGGAGCATCGTCGGCCTCGACGTCTACCGCGCGCGCTTCAGCAACTCCACGGCGCAATGGAACGGCACGGAGATGCGGATCGACGGCAACGGCGTCGATGGCGAGGGCAAGGCGTACCTGTCGCGCGTGCGCTACTTCGCGATCAGCGCCGACGCATTTCGCATGCAGCAGGATCGCTCGCTCGACAACGGCCAGACCTGGGACGAGGCCACGCTGACGATCGAGGCCAGGCGGGTCGCGGCAAGCGCCACCCGTTGAAGGCCGTGCTTCCGCCGGATCGCCGTAACGGTTAACGTTGTCCGATGCCGCGTTCCTGGATCTGGCTGCAACTGCTGCTCGGCTGGCTGCCGGTCGGGGCATTGTTCGCGCTGATGTTCAAGATGGCGCACGGCGGGCCGGTCACCGAAGCGCTCGCCATGGCGCTGCAGCTGGTGCTGACGGCAGCGCTGCTTGGCATTGTCGTCTACCGCTTCACGCAGCGCGTGGCGTGGCCGTATCCGCTGCACTGGCGTTTCGTCGCCACGCAACCGTTCGCCGCGCTGGCCTATGCGATCACCTGGTTCGCCCTCAACGTGCTGATCGGCAGTGTCGTTGCCACCATCTCGCACAGCATCGGGCACGGCGGCTTCGCCGTATTGCTCGCCATTGGTCCGGGCTGGGGTGTGCCGTACGTCGTGCTCGGCATCTGGCTTTATGTGATGGTTGCCGGCATCGCCTACGCCAACAATGCGGCCGAACGCAGAGTCCGGATCGAAGCGATGGCGGCACGCACCCAACTGGCGGCGTTGCGAGCCCAGTTGCATCCGCACCTGCTGTTCAATGCGCTGCACACGGTCGTACACCTGATTCCGGAGGATCCGCAGCGGGCGACACGCGCTGCCGAAGAACTTGCCGCGATCCTGCGCTCGGCACTTTCCGAACAGCGCGACGTGATTCCGTTCGCCCAGGAGTGGGCGTTCGTGCAGCGCTACCTGCGCATCGAGTCGCTGCGCTTCGGCGAGCGCCTGCGCGTACACGACGAGATCGACAGCTCGGCGCTCACTGCGCAAATCCCGGCGTTCGCGCTGCAGACCCTGGTCGAAAACGCGGTGCGTCACGCGGCAGCGCCGCGCGTCGAAGCCACCGATCTTCGTCTGAGTGCCCGTTGCGCGGGCGCAGCACTGATCGTGACCGTCAGCGACAACGGCGCCGGGGCCGAACTGGATGATGTCAACGGCAGGAGTGCCGGCACCGGCCTGCCGCGGTTGCGCGAACGGCTGCTGCACCTGTGCGGCGGTGCCGCGCGGCTCGAGCTCGACAGCGCGCCCGGTCGCGGCTTTCGCGCAACGCTGGTGCTGCCGCAGCGCGAACTGCATGCCGCGGTCGCTGCCTTCGGCAACGGCGATGACCGATAGCGCGCCGGTGCAGGTCCTGATCGTCGACGACGAGCCGATCGCTCGCGCGGGTTTGCGCCGCATGCTCGCGGAAGTGGAGTGGATCGGCTGTGCCGGCGAGGCGGCGAGCGGGCCGGAAGCGCTGCAGGCGATCGGCGCGCTCAAGCCCGACCTGGTGTTCCTCGATATCGAAATGCCAGGGCTGTCCGGCATCGACGTACTGCATTCCCTGGGCCGGGCGCCTTACGTCGTGTTCACGACCGCCTACGCCGAGCACGCGGTTGCGGCGTTCGAACTAGGCGCGATCGACTACCTGCTCAAGCCGTTCGGCAGCGAACGGCTGCAGGCAAGCCTGGAACGCGTCCGCGCTGCGCTCGGCGAGCCGCGCGCCGCGCTGCTCGACCGCATTGGCGAGGCGCTGAGCCGCGGCGCGATGTCGCGCCTGTTCGTTCGCACCGGACGCAGCATCGTGCCGGTGGCGGTCGACGGCATTGCCTGGTTCGAAGCCGTCGGCGACTATGTGGCGGCGCATGCCGGCGGCACGCAGCATCTGTTGCACGTATCGCTGAGCCGTCTCGAAGAGCGCCTCGATGAGCGACGCTTCGCACGCATCCATCGCACCCACATCGTCAATCTGGATCACGTCATCGCATTCAGGCGCCAGCTCACTGGCGAAGTGATCGCCGAATTGCGCGACGGCACGCGCCTGCCGGTCAGCCGCGCCAAGGCGCAGGAGCTGCGCCGTCTGGCGCGCAGCTGACACTCGCGCTGCACTGGCTTGTTTTAACCCTCCCGTTCAATGGGAGCGTTGGATGGGGATGGTGCTGCTGGCTTTTCTTCATTCGTCATTCCGGCTTGCGCCGGAATGACGAGTACTGAGCAAAAAGCCGCCCGAAGGCGGCTTGATTCGATGATCCATCGCGTGGTGCACGCGATGACAATGAGCGCGCGACGCGCGCATCACGCCATCTGCGAAGCGGCGAATTCCCAGTTGGCCAGATTCCAGAACGCTTCGACGTACTTCGGCCGCGCGTTGCGGTAGTCGATGTAGTAGGCGTGTTCCCACACGTCGCAGGTCAGCAGCGGGCGATCGCTGCCGGTGATCGGCGTCGCGGCGTTGCTCGTGCTGACCAGGCCGAGGCCGCCGTCGGCGCGCTGCACGAGCCAGGCCCAGCCGGAGCCGAAGGTGCCGACCGCGGTCTTGCCGAAGTCCTCCTTGAACTGGGCAAAGCTGCCGAAAGTCTTCTTGATCGCGTCGGCCAGCTTGCCCGCCGGTTCGCCGCCGCCCTTGGGCGACAGGCTGTTCCAGTAGAACGTGTGGTTCCAGATCTGGGCCGCGTTGTTGAACATGCCGCCCTGCGATTTCTTGATGATCGCGACCAGATCCATGCTTTCGAACTCGCTACCCTTGATCAGGTTGTTCAAGTTCGTCACGTAGGCCTGATGATGCTTGCCGTAGTGATAGTCGATCGTCTCGGCCGAGATATGCGGTGCGAGCGCGTCGCGGGCATAGGGAAGAGCAGGTAGTTCGATCGCCATGGTGGCTCCTTGCTGACGGACGGGGATGCCAATTATAGACGCGAAGGCTGAATCGACGCCGTGGGCTGCGGCTGCCGCGGCTGGTACAATGGGCAATCGCGCTTTTCGCACCCCAGTTGCAGTGAGCCATGGACGTCATCGATCGCATCCGCCAGACCGTATCCGACAATCCTGTCGTGCTTTTCATGAAGGGCACGCCGCAGTTTCCGATGTGCGGTTTTTCGTCGCGCGCCGCACAGGCGCTGAAGACCTCGGGCGCGCATTTTGCGTCGGTCAACGTACTGGAAGACCCCGAAGTGCGCGCCAACCTGCCGCGCTATTCGAACTGGCCGACATTCCCGCAGCTGTTCATCAACGGCGAATTGATCGGTGGTTGCGACATCATGCTGGAGCTCGAGCAGAGCGGCGAGCTTCCGCGCATGGTCAAGGAAGCGGGCCGGGTCTGATCCGCGTGAATGAAGCCGATTGCGTCCGGCTGCCGCCCGGCTGGACGTCCGCGAACGACGCCCTGACCGATCGGGTCGTGCTGGTGACCGGCGCCGCCGGCGGCCTCGGCCGTGCGGCTGCGCTGGCCATTGCGCGCGCCGGCGCTACGCCGGTGCTGCTCGGACGCAAGGTCCGCGCGCTGGAGAAACTCCACGACGAAATCGCTGCGCTCGGCGGCGTACAGCCGGCGATCTATCCGCTCGATCTGGAAGGCGCGTCGCCGCGCGAGTACGAAGAGATGGCCGGCAGCATCGATCAGGAATTCGGCCGCCTGGACGGCATCGTCAACGGTGCGGCGTACTTTGGCGGTTTGCAGCCGGCGGCGGCGATCGATCCGATGGACTGGCTGCGCACGTTGCACATCAACCTCAGTGCGCCGTTTCTGCTGCTGCAGGCGTGTCTGCCGCTGTTGGGCCGGTCCGACCGTGCCAGCGTCGTGTTGGTGCTGGATGATCTGGATCGCGTCGGCCGCGCGCACTGGGGTGCCTACGGCGCCGCCAAGCACGCGCTAGCCGGCTTGCTTTCGACGCTGCATCAGGAATACGAGGACGGACCCGTGCGCCTGCATGCGCTGCTGCCGCCGCCGATGCGGACAGCGTTGCGCCGCACGGCGTACTTTGGCGAGAATTCGATGCAGCTGCCGTTGCCTGAAGCGATCGCCGATGCGGTGGTTTATCTGCTCGGTGCCGATGGCGCGGTGGCGCGCGGGAAAGTGCTGGATATGAGGGCAGCTCCAGGGGCAGAGGCCTGACGGCGATCAACAGCGCAGGCGCATTTTCTTTTCGGCCCTCGACCCTCAGCCCCGGCCCGCGCCCCTCGCGCCATGCTATAAAAAGAAGACTCCACTCGACTGGCGGGGGCAAGGTGGACAATTCGCTCACGACGCTCTCGGCCGGCATCCTGCTGTTCCTGATCATGGATCCGCTCGGCAACGTCCCGCTGTTTCTTGCGCAGTTGCGCAATGTCGCGCCGCTGCGCCGGCGCCGTGTGCTGGTTCGTGAACTGATCATCGCGCTGGTCGTGCTGTTCGGGTTCCTGTTCGGCGGCAGCTATGTACTGACTGCGCTGCACCTGCGTCCGGAGTCGATCAGCGTCGCCGGCGGCATCGTGCTGTTCCTGATCGGCGTGAAGATGATCTTCCCGCCGCGTGACGGCAACATGTTCGGCGCGACCCCCGGCGCCGAACCGTTCATCGTGCCGATGGCGATCCCCGGCGTCGCCGGGCCGTCGGCGATGGCGGCGTTGATGCTGATGACGAACTCCGCGCCGGGTCGCACCGCCGACTGGAGCGCGGCGTTGTTCTGCGCCTGGCTCGCGACCGCCTTGATCCTGCTGTCGTCGACCTACCTGTTTCGCTGGCTCGGCGAGAGCGTTCTGACGGCGCTCGAACGGCTCATGGGGATGCTGCTGGTCGCGCTCTCCGTGCAGATGTTCCTGGACGGGGTCGCGGCATACCTTGGGAAGGCGTAGAGCGCGGGATCCGGGTCCGCCCCGGGCGTTCTGTCTGCCGTCAGGGGGCTCGGGATGATGGACCCGCACGAGCTCCGGCAGGCCATCGAGCGCCGCCACTCGGCCTCACGATGTCTTGATCGTCCCTCCCGAACGCCGGCCGGATGTAAAGACGAATCGCGGGACTAGAACTTGTTAGAAAATTGTCATAGAGTCGCTTTAAGCTGCGGTTAACGATTCTTTGCGGTGTTTTACCCCCAAAGACGCGGGGACTTTTCGTAATAGATCTGGGGATTTTCGCAATAAATCCTGTTTTACAACAAGTTGCGCGATGCCACGCTGATTGTGGCATGCGAAAAAAACCTTTTTGAAGCGACGTTGAATCGACCAGACGATAGGCAATCCATGACCATGACTCGACTGAACAAGAAGCTCCTGCCGCTGATACTTGCCTCGCTGTTTGCAGTGTCGGGGGCGTACGCCCAGGACACCACATCCGGCCTCACCGGACGCGTGCTGGATAGCAAGGGCAACCCGGTTTCTGGCGCCAAGGTGCGCATCGTCCACGTTCCTTCCGGAACGACCTCGACGGCGACGGCCGACGCAAACGGCCGCTATCAGGCGCAGGGCTTGCGCGTGGGTGGTCCATACCATCTCGAAGCGCAGGGCAACGGCATCAAGGAAATCGATGCAGACAACGTCTACATCGAACTCGGCCAGGTCGCCACCGCCAACCTGTCGGAAGTCTCTGCGGCAACATCGCTCGAAGGTGTCAGCGTCACGGCATCCGCCATCGACTACCGGTTCAACTCCGACAACAAGGGCCTGGGTACCAGCATCAGCGGCCGTGCGCTCGAGACTGCCGTCAGCGGCAACCGTTCGCTCGACGACATCGCGCGTCTGGATCCGCGCATCACGGTTACCGACCAGAACGACGGCTCGATCTCGCTGGCCGGCCAGAACAACCGCTTCAACGAAATCAGCGTCGACGGCCTGTCGGTCAGGGACCCGTTCGGCCTGAATGCGAATGGCCTGGGCTTCACCGGGTCGCCGATCTCGCCCGATACGATCGCCGCCTACGAAATCAAGGCGACCGATTACGATACCGCTTTCGACGCCGTGGGCGCGAACATCAACGCGGTCACCAAGTCGGGCACGAACGAGTTCCACGGCTCCGTATACGGCGCTTATACCGACGCCAGCAGCATGGTGGGCAACCGCGGCGGCAATGATTACGCCGGTTTCGACAAGAACGAGACCTGGGGTGCAACGCTGGGCGGCCCGATCATCAAGGACAAGCTGTTCTTCTTCGTCGGGTACGAAAAACAGAAGATCAACGGCATTGCCGGCGTCGGTACCGACGCGGTCACCGGCGGGGGTCTGACGCAGGCCCAGGTCGATGCGGTCACGCAGGCGTTCAAGACTATCGGGATCGATCCGGGTTCCAACACCGGCAGCGCGCTGACCCTCGAGGACAAGCGTTCGCTCGCCAAGCTCGACTGGAACATCAGCGACACCCAGCGCGCCAGCTTCACCTACCAGCGCACCGAGGAGACCAAGCCGACGCCGTATTCCGGATACGTCAAGCCGACCAGCGTCATCCTGTCCAGCGATTTCTACACGGTTTCAAGCACGACGAAGAATTATTCGTTCCAGTTGTTCAGCGACTGGACCGACACGTTCAGCACCGAATTCAAGCTTGGCCACCAGCAATACGACAACACCAATGGCGCTGCCAAGAACCAGCCTGAAGTGTACGCATGCTTCACCGCTACCGCGGCCAGCTGCCCGAACAGCCCCGCCAGCATTCCCGCCAGTGTCGACTGGGTCGTCGCGGGCGAGGACCGGTTCCGCCATGAAAACGCGATCAGCAGCAAGATCCTCACCGGCTCTCTCGCTGGCACCTGGCACCTGGGCGACCACGTCGTCAAGGCCGGATTCGACTACATGAGCAACAAGACGGCCGACATATTCGGCCAGTTGCTGCATGGCTCCTACGGTTTCTATGACAAGAACGGCAACGGGACGCCGGCAGACGAGATCGCCGCCGGCAACTATGGCACGTACCTGGTGAACATCCTTCCGGACGGTGTGACCCTCGCCGACAGCGCGGGTACCTGGAAGTACACGCAGGTCAGCCCGTTCATCCAGGACACGTGGCAAGCCACCGACCGCTTCTCACTCGTCTACGGCCTGCGCTTCGACGTGCCGAACGCCGACCATGCACCGCCGGTCGCAGTCGAGAATACCGGCGTTCCGGGCGTGACGCCCGGCGCACCCGTGTGGCAGAGCCGGTTCGGCTACCCGAGCAATGTTTCGCTGAGCGGCAAGGATACGGTCGTGGAGCCGCGCGTGGCCTTCAACTATGCGTTCGACACCGAACGCAAGATGCAGTTGCACGGAGGCGTCGGCCTGTTCCAGAGCGTTCCGCCAACCGTCTGGCTGTCGAACCCGTTTATCAACAACGGCGTCGTCGGCTCGAAGCAGTTCACGAACACGGCGCTCAACAACCCGCCGTTCAGTCCCGACCCGAACAACCAGCCAGGCCCGCCGACCGTTACGGCAGGCGTCTGCGGCGGGTCGGGCGGCATCTGCCAGATCGACACGCTCGCTCCGGGCTTCAAGCTGCCGACGGCGCTGAAGTTCAACCTCGCGTTCGACAGCGAGCTGCCCTGGTGGGGTCTGATCGGATCGGCCGAATATCTGGGCATCAAGGCCCAGGACGCCATCGCCTACATCGCCCCGAACACCGGCGTCCCGAACGGCACGATGCCGGATGGCCGTCTGTCGTTCTGGAAGGTGGCCGGTACCACCGGTAGCGGCGCCAGCAACGGTGCCTATCCGGAGATCAACATCCGCTCGACCGAGCTCACCAACACCAGCCAGGGCATGAGCAATTCGCTCACGCTCGCGCTGAGCAAGCCGTGGCAGAACGGCTTGAGCGGTACCGTCAGCGCCACCTTCACGCACTCGACCGACGTCAATCCGGGTACCAGCTCGCAGGCGTATTCGAACTTCAACTACAACGCGCGCATCAATCCGAACGACGTCTATGCGGACACCTCGCGCTTCAACATCCCGCTTTCGTTCAAGGCCGCGTTGAACTGGGACCACGCATTCTTCGGCGACAACAAGACCACGGCGTCGTTGTTCTATAACGGCCACAGCGGTCTGCCCTTCAGCTGGATCTTCGGCAGCGACGTCAACGGCGACACGCTGAGCAATGATGACCTGGTGTACATTCCGCTGAAGAATGATCCGAAGGTGAGCTACGGCAGCGCGACCCAGGCGCAGATCGACGCGTTCAACGCCTACATCGACAACAATTCGTACCTCAGCAAGCATCGCGGGACGATTGCCTCGCGCAATGCCGTGCAATCGCCGTGGGTCAATCAGCTCGACGTGGGTCTGCAGCAGGAACTCCCGGGCTTCTTCGGCCAGGACAAGTTCATCGTGCGGTTGGACATCTTCAACTTCCTCAATCTTCTCAACAAGAAGTGGGGAGACGTCGACAACGCCGGCTTCTTCGGCACGCGTACGCTGGTTTCTTCGGCGACCGCCGCCAACGGCCAGTACGTCTACAACCTGAGCCGCCCGCCGCAGGGCTACACGCTGTACGACAGCTACACCAATCCGGCGCGCGTCGTTTCGCGCTGGCAGATGTTGCTGACGCTGAGGTACAAGTTCTAGCCCGATTCGACCTGCCAAGCGAGAACCGGCGTCCGCGAGGGCGCCGGTTTTCTTTTTTGCGCTAGACTTGGCGGTCCACAGGCAGATCGAATTTCCCATGAAGAAAACCACGGTCAGTGCGCGCATCTCGCCGGTAGCCGGCATGGACCTGTTGTCGCGCGACGAGGTATCGCGCCTGCGCGATGCCTCGCGCGGCGGCCTGCACGGATTGCTGCGCCGCTGCGCGCTCGCCGTGCTGACGCAGGGCAGCCTCAACGACGACGCACGCAGCATCCTCGAGCGGCACAAGGATTTCGACGTGCAGGTGCTGCAGCAGGATCGCGGCATCAAGCTGGAGCTGACCAACGCTCCGGCCAGCGCGTTCGTCGAAGACCGCATCATTCGCGGCATCAGCGAACTGCTGTTCGCGGTGGTGCGCGATATCGCCTACATCGCCACGCAGATCGACGCCGGGCGCTTTCGCCTGGACGATTCGCATGGCATCACGCACGCCGTGTTCGAGATCCTGCGCAACGCGCGCGTGCTGCGGCCGAACATCGAGCCGAACCTGGTCGTGTGCTGGGGCGGCCACTCCATACCGCGGCACGAATACGAGTACACCAAGGCGGTCGGTTACGAGCTCGGCTTGCGCGCGCTCGACATCTGCACCGGCTGCGGACCCGGCGCGATGAAGGGGCCGATGAAGGGCGCGACGATCGCGCACGCCAAGCAGCGTCTGCGTTCGCGCCGCTACATCGGTATCACCGAGCCGGGCATCATCGCGGCGGAGTCTCCGAATCCGATCGTCAACAACCTCATCATCATGCCGGACATCGAGAAGCGCCTCGAGGCATTCGTGCGCATCGGCCACGGCATCATCGTGTTCCCGGGCGGCGTGGGCACGGCCGAAGAGATCCTCTACCTGCTCGGCATCCTGCTGCATCCGAACAACGCTGCCCTGCCATTCCCGCTGATCTTCGCGGGTCCGGTCGAGTCGGCCGCGTACTTCGAGCAGATCGACAAGTTCCTGCGCCTGGCGCTCGGCGACGCGGTTGCCGAACGCTATCGCATCATCATCGGCAATCCGGCCGATACCGCCAAGCTCGCGCTCAAAGGCATCGAGAAAGTGCGCCTGCACCGGCTCGACAGCAAGGATGCATTCTTCTTCAACTGGGCGCTCAACATCGAGCATGCGTTCCAGATTCCGTTCCGCCCGACGCACGAGAACATGGCTGGGCTGAAACTGCGGCGCGATCAGCCACGCCACCTGCTCGCCGCCGACCTGCGCCGCGCTTTTTCCGGCATCGTCGCCGGCAACGTCAAGGAAGAGGGATTGCGCGCAATCGAGGAACACGGTCCGTTCGAGATCGACGGCGACTCCGAAATCATGCGCGCACTCGACGCGTTGCTGGCAAGCTTCGTCGAACAGAAGCGCATGAAGCTGCCCGGCAGCGTCTACAGGCCGTGCTACCGGATCAAGATGTCCTGAGACGATAGCTGGAAGACGGCAATCGGGAATCGGAATCGGGGAATCGTGGCGGAATCGAGTGAATCGCTCACCCCAACCCTCTCCCCGAAACATCGCGAAGAGAGGCAGGAGCCAGGCATCGCAGAGAGAGGGGCGGAGCCCGGCATCCTCGGAGAAGGCGGGAGCCAGACATCGGAGTGCAGGTCTCGAATTCCCGGGAGTGCAGGTCCCGAACTCGCCGAAGTGGAGCTCTAGCGCTTGTTGATCGCGAGTCGCGCCGCTTCGAGTTTGCCGGCACCGCGCGGCAATGCAGCCGGCACTGCTCCGGCGTCGAGCGCTGTTCCGTCGACCAGATGCGACCACATGCGATCGAGTGCCGCGTAGCCGTACGGCAACATCGGCACATACCGATCGCCGAATCCGGGAAGGGCAAGGAACGCATCGAAGTGCTGTGCGTGCGCGATCGGCCAGAAGAATGGCTCACGGCCGTTCGCACGCAGCCAGTTGACATAGGGTGCCGACGTGAACGCCATCGGCAGCAGCCCGTCTTCCTGGCCGTGAATGACCCATATGGGAAGCTCCTTGCGCGGCAGCTGCGCTGCCGTCGCTGCGACGGATGCGCGCACGAGCTTCGCGCGCGGGGTATCCGCCGTCCACAGTTCGCGCAGGCAGAGCAGGCCACGCAGCGCGGGATCGGCCGAATCGGCGGCTGTCGGCTCGTCGAGAAATACCCCGGCACCCGGCGCTATGCCGGCGGCGTCGGACCACCACGCGGCACGTTCGGATGCTGTCGGCGCGCGTGGTTTGCCGGCTGCATCGCGGGCGACGAAGCGATATCCGCACGGCATGTCGCCGACGCCGGTGCGTGCGTAGGCCGATGCGTACGTCGCGGCCGCGGCGCGCCACAGGTCGAACGCCGTCGTGCTGGCGGCGGTGGCAAGTGCCGCGTCGCTCCAGCCGCCTGCATGCAGGCGATCGAGCGCCTGCGCGGCAGGACTCGCTGCCTGCAGCGCGCCTGCCGCATGCAGCGAGTCGCAACGCAAGGCCCACGCCGGCGGTACCCGCCCCAGTGCGCGCGCTAACGGCGTGGCGTCGAATCGTGCATCGGTCAGCGCACATGGCAGCCACAAGGCCGCCTCGGTCGCGTAGTCGTACAGCGGCCGGCCCAGTGCCGGAACATTGATGTTCGGCGCCAACGCCACGACTCCGGACAGGCTTCGCGCATGATCGATCCCGGCTGCCTGCAGCACCGCACCGGCGCCGTTCGACAATCCGGCGGCGATGATCCGCGTATTCTGCGCGGTGAACGGTGCGGTCTGCGGAAATGCCCGCTCGAGCATCGCCAGTCCGAATTCGGCCGCCTGCAGCACGTGCCTGCCCCAGTCCGCTTCGGGGTTGTCTGCCGAGTGCGCGTGCTTGATCGCGACGCCGGCGTCGGGCGTGGACCGTGTCGGCACAAATTCGAGTTCGGCGCTGCCGGCGGCCGCCGAGGTTCCGTCGAGTTGCGAGCCCGCAGCCGCGGCGGTGTCGAAGTAGCCGGTGCCCGCACCCTTGTCGGTGTAGGCGACCGCACAACCGCGCGGCAGGGCCCAGGCTCCGGCCAGTGCAATTGCACCGTAGATGCCGCGCGAACCGGAAGACGCCGCAACCACGAGACAACGCGTCCTCGCATCGAACGCGTCGGGGATTTGCACAAGTATACGATGCGGCGAATGTGCACCCGGGACTTTCGCGAACGCCTGATACTCGCGGCCCGGCACATCCGTGACGCTGCCGTAGACTTCACCATAGGCGCCGAACGGGCCGAGATCGGCGATGCCGTTCCAGTTGCTCTGGATTGCGCGCCGGCGCAGTTCGCCGGGTGTCGGCGCCACGGGGTCGGCGAATGCCACTGCCGCGCCGCGCAGTCCGGCGAGGCCGAGCCCGCCAGTCAGCAGGTCATCGCCGCCGCGATGGAAGGTTTCGCGAATCGCGCTGGCAAGAAAATCGAACGGCACTGCGACTCCGGGATCCCGTCGAACGGTTATGCAGGCGTCGTTCGCTCAGGATCAGCCGAACGGAGTAACGCCGATCCAGCGTGCATGCAGGAAGAATGCAAAAACGGCCCAGGCGGCGATGCCGATGGCGAGCGTCAGCACATCACCGAGCGTGGTGCCGGCAGGGTAGGTGACCGCGGCGAGGCGATCGCGGCGTCGCGAGACGGCAAACCCCGCGACTGCCCAGATCAGGAATGCGCCGAAAAGCACGACGTCGTGCAACATTCCGGTCGCCAGCAGATGGCCGAACGCCCACACCTTGACGCCGGCAAACATGGGATGCCCGAGTTTGGCCTTGAGGTGATTGCGTGGAACGTACGCCGCAGCAAATAGCACGAAGGCGATCAGGGTAAACAGTGAATTCGCATGCCGCAGTGCGAGCGGCGGCACGTACAACGGCACCGGGTGCAGTCTGGCCTCGCCAAAGCCCCAGACCAGCAGCACGAAGCCGGCGATGGACAGCAGCGAGTAGATTCCCTTCCAGGGAACCTCGCCGATGCGCGCCATCTGGCGCGCGCGCCAGCCGCCGGCGGCGATGCGCACGCAGTGCACGCCGAGAAATACGACGAGACCTGCGACCAACAGCCACATGGCACTGTCCCTTGGTGAGATTCGCACAGTTTACCCGGGACACTGATGGCCGTGTTGCCGGAACGATCTCGACGTGCCGGGATTCTCGCGTTGCAGGATAATGGCGCCCGTTTTCCGGGGACCGCGCCCATGACCGCTCCGAAACTGCCCTCCATCGGCACGCCGTTGTCCGCTGCCGCAACCCGCGTGATGCTGCTTGGCGCCGGCGAGCTCGGCAAGGAAGTGCTGATCGCGCTGCAGCGCCTCGGTGTCGAGACGATCGCGGTCGATCGCTATGCGAACGCGCCGGGGCAGCAGGTCGCGCACCATGCCCGCACGATCGCGATGAGCGATGCGCAGCAGCTCAGGGCGCTGATCCAAGCCGAGCGACCGGATGTCGTCGTGCCGGAAATCGAGGCGATCGCGACGCCGGTGCTCGAGGAACTCGAAGCCGCGGGCGTCGTGCGCGTGATCCCGACCGCGCGCGCGGCGCGACTGACCATGAATCGCGAAGGCATCCGCCGGCTTGCCGCCGAGACGCTCGGCTTGCCGGCGAGCCCCTGCCGGTTCTGCGATTCACTTGCCGAATTGCAGGCCGCGATCGACGGCGGCATCGGCTATCCGTGCATCGTCAAGCCGGTCATGAGTTCGTCGGGCAAGGGCCAGAGCAGGATCGACGGACCGGCCGACGTGCAAAAGGCCTGGGACTATGCGATGGCCGGCGGCCGCGTCAGTTACAACCGCGTGATCGTCGAGGGCTTCATCGATTTTGACTACGAGATCACGCTGCTGACGGTGCGGCATCGGAGCAACGACGGTTCGATCCGGACGCATTTCTGCGCGCCGATCGGCCACCTGCAGGTGCATGGCGATTATGTCGAGAGCTGGCAACCGCAGCCGATGCACCCGGCCGCCCTGGCGCGCGCGCAGGAAATTGCGAAAACGGTCACCGACGACCTGGGCGGGCAGGGCGTCTTCGGCGTCGAGCTGTTCGTCAAGGGCGAGCAGGTCTGGTTCAGCGAAGTCAGCCCGCGCCCGCACGACACCGGCATGGTCACGATGATCACGCAGTGGCAAAACGAATTCGAACTGCACGCGCGCGCAATCCTCGGCCTGCCGGTCGACACCTCACTGAAAAGTCCCGGCGCGTCGGCCGTGATTTACGGCGGCGTCGACGGAGCAGCGCTCGTATTCGACGGTGTTGCCGAAGCACTGGCGCTGTCGAATACCGACCTGCGCCTGTTTGGCAAACCCGAAAGTTTCGTCAGGCGCCGCATGGGCGTGGCACTCGCGCATGACGCCGATGTCGAAGTCGCACGGCGCAACGCCAGGCTCGCCGCGTCGCGGGTGAAGCCGCGGCTGGCTTGAGTCGACGAGCCTGTCGCGGCACGTTGTCCGGGCAGCCGGCGCCGCACCGGCCGCAGCGTCAAAGCGCGTCGATGTCGCCGAGTGCGCGAATCAGTCGCCGCGCGCGCTTGTCCGGCTTCGTCGCCGGTCGGGTGTAGCCGGCCGCCGCATGGCGGCGCTGTTCGGCAGCCAGTTCGCGCGCGGCGCGACCGGCCGCCGTCTCCGTGTAGCATTGCTGCGCGAGGGCAGCCGACCCGCGCTGATGGCGCAGGGCGGTGACCTGGACCTCGAATCGATCCTCGCCGCGCGTGATTTTCAGCGCGTTGCCGATGTGCACCATCGTCGCCGGTTTGGCGAGCGCGTCGCCGAGCTTGATCTTGCCGCCTTCGATCGCCTGCTTGGCCAGCGCACGCGTCTTGAAAAACCGTGTTGCCCACAGCCACACGTCCAGGCGCACGCTTGCCGCGTGCGGCGTGGCCGCGCCGCTCGTGTCGGCGTTCGAGCGTTGCCGCTTCATGCCCTGCGCTTGCAATGACGCTCGATCATGGCGGGATTATCGTCGATCTGCAGGCCGCCAATGCGCGATTGCAGGACGCAGGCGGCTGTCAGCCCGGATCGGCCGTCACGGTGAACTTGCGCGACTTGAACGTGCGGTCGGTGTCGAGATTGCAGCCGTCGAGATAAAACGCAAGGCCGGTCTTGCCGGTGCGCCCGACCGCGAGGTTCGGCGAATAGAACGAGGGATACCAGCCGTTGAACGAGGTGCTAGGACTGGTGTCGGGCTGGCCGGCGCACGGCGTCGTTGCGGTGAACTGCGTGTTCGCGACGAGCTGCGGCGGGGTCCAGTCCTCGGCGTCCAGGCTGGTCGCGGTCGAGAAGAACCAACCCAGCTGTCCGGCCACGCCGGACACCTCGCAGACCATCGTCATGAGATAGCGGCCGATGAACTGGTTGTAGCTCAAGCCCGGCTGGAACTGCGTGCCGGTGCAGGTCGGCGTTGCATAGGTGCCGCCGATCGGCGTGAACGGGATGACATTCGTGCCGCCGCCGCCCATGCCGGGCGAGGTGAATCCGCCGCTACCGCCGCTGGCAAGATATTTCTGGAAAGCCAGCGGGTCGCTGCCCAGCTGTGCACGCGCGATCTGGATGGCGATCGCCCGATTGGTCTCCGTCGGCGCCGGATGATTGGCGTAGACCACATACAGGCAGGTGCCCTTGAGGTATGCGCTCGGGATTGCGTCGCCGACCGCGGTGATGCTGTCCGGATTGTAGGCTGGCTTGTCGGCCGGGCCACCGAGAATCGGATAGCGCAGGATACTGGGCGTGAATCCCGGTGCCGGCCATGTCACGCCGTTGTCGGACGAGCGCGCGAATCCGGCCGTCGCGTAATAGGGCTGAACATTGTGGACGCTCATGTCCGACGGATCGACGCGGCAGTGGTTTTCGCCCTCGTAGACCATGATCAGGTTGCCGTCGGGCAGGGTCGGATCCTGCAGCACCGATCCCGGCGCGGCGTAGTTCTCGTCGAACAGCAGGTCCAGGCCGGTCGGATCGTTGGCACATTGACTGAACGCCTTCAGCGAAGACAGCACCGGCGAGGTGTAACCGGCCGCCAGCGTGAAACTCGCGAATGTCGAATCGGTGGCAAGGACGACGGCGCCGGTCGTGCCGTCGTACCTGGCCGCTTCGAAGAACAGATATGCGCCGCCCGGCGTTGTCGGCGGCACGAACGACGAATGCTCGTCGGGCAGCAGCGTCACGCCGGTCGGTGCCGCGTAAGCGGTCTCCTCGCTGACCGCGATCGACGGGCCGGCGCCGAATCCGTTGGAAAAAATCGGGTCGAGCGGCGTGCCGCAGATGTCCGCCGCAGCGGCCGGGCGAACCGCAAGGGCGAGGATGATGCAGAGAGAGACGCGGGCCGTGATACCGGTTATCCGGTTCATCGATTGTCCTTTCGCATCGCTGCGCAAGACGCACCTGCAAATACTAACGCGTCGCGCGTGTTGCGGCGGGCAACGCGGCACGCAGCACGAAAAAAATGCAGAAAGTGTCAGCTTGTCGTCAGCTTTTTTGCGTCGGGTGACGCGGCCGCTTGCTTGGCGGCTGTGGCAATCCGGATCAGGTCGGCTGCGACGGCGCGGCAAGCGGAATGTCCACGCCCGCGGTGCCTGTTTGTGCTGCAGGTTCCGCTGTGACCTTACGGTCTTTCCTGCTCGGGCCCGGAACGAAGCGGCGCGCCAGCACCGTCGCCACGCACAGCAACACCAGCGGCGGAAACGGATGCAGGTAGCGGAACACGATGACCGGTGACAGCAGAAACTGCGTGCAGAACATGCCGCACAGGATCAGCGCGAGCAGTCGTGCCTGGGCAGCATCGACGTCGTGGCGCATGCGCCACAGAAATACGATCGCGATCAGTGGCGCAAGCAGGAAGCAGCCGACCAGCCACCAGCGGCTGTGCTCGAACCAGATGCTGCTCAGCGTGTCGGTGAACGCAATCGGGCGCACGTCGAAAGAAAAGTACTTCGCGGAGATATCGATCAGTTCCAGCGGCAGCGTGCCCTTGCGGCCAAGGTCGCTGTTCATGCGCCAGCTCGCTTCGGTCTCGTCGAAATACTGGGCGACGGTGGTCAGCGCCATCGGCAGTACCCTGCCGGCAATCCGACGCGAGGCACGCTGTGCGACCGTGTCGGCGGCAATTTCCGGTTGCGGGCACTCGCGCTGAATCGCGTCCCACAAGCCACCCTGGCCCCAAAGCTGGTACTCGCGCGTGCGCGGGTCCTGCAGCGGGCGCTTCAGCTTGGTCAGCACTTCGGCGCTGCAGCCGGTATCGCGAAAGTCCTTCTGCTCGACCGCCGGCGCGACGAAGCCCAGCAGGAACAGGCCCTCGGTGCCGATGTAGCCGGGTTTGGTGTGCGCAACATCGGCGACGATATGGCGGTAGCCGACATGGACCACCAGCGTGCAGGCAACGGCGAGCCCGAGATGCGTGGCGAACCGGCGCACGCGTGTCGTGCCCGTAGCGCCGCGCAGGAACAACACGCGCAGCAGCGGCAGGCACGCCGAAACCAGCAGGATGACAGGCGTGCCGTTGAGCCGGAACGAAACGGCAAGGATGCCGGTGAACGCAACGAGCGGCAGCCAGGACGCCCGGCCGTCCCGCATGTAGGCCAGTGCCAGCGCGACGAAGCCGAGCAGAATCATGCCGCCGAATGCCTCGGCCATCACCATGTGCTCGTAGAAAAGCTGGCTCGGGCCGACTGCGCACAGCAATCCTGCGGCAAGCGCGACGGTAAAGCGCACGTTGAAGAACACGCGCAGTATCAGATAAAGCAGCAGTGCGCTTACGACGCCGGCAAGCGTCTGCACCGCGACCAGCACCAGCAGGGAATGCGTCGGCACGGCGACGGCTTCAATCAGCAGGCTGTACAGAAAGGAGCGGTCGCGCGGCAGCGGTCCGCCGACCGCCCCCTGCAGATACGTGACCGAGTCCCACAGAAAGAAGCGCGGGTTCGCGTCGATGAACAGCAGCAGCGCCTTGACGGCTGCAATGGCGAGTAGCGCCGGCAACAGTTGCAGGCGTGCATTGGCCGCAGCGAGGCGTCCCATCTAAAAAAGACCTGGCATATTCATCGGATTGTCGGGGCGGCGTCCCTCCCTCGAGACGCCGTGCGCTGTCAGCCGGCCACCCCGGCCGTTGCCGCGCACTTCTTCTGGTCGGCACCATGATAAGGGATCACGGGCCTTCCGGCGTGCCGCCGGTCACATTCGACCCAAACTGCGCGCACGAGTTCTCGGCAGGGGACCGGAGCGGAAGCCCCTGCGCAAGGGTCGATGCGGAATTCCGGCGGGGTCGCCGGCTGCGCAAAATCTCCCGACGGCTTGTCCTTGCGGCCTCGGCTAATCGAGTGCCAACTCGTCAGCGACGCGTGCCGTTGCCTAGTCTTTCGATGCGATCCGGTCCTTGCGCTGCTGGAAGCGCACCAGCGCTTCGCTCAGTCCCTCGGCGCGCTCGTGCACCTGCTGAAAAAGATTGCGGGCATTGAGGACCGAGCGCACGATCCTGGCGCGCTGCACGAGATCGGCCGTCGTGCGAATCGTCGCCAGTGGCGGCAACGCGGCGGCCTCTTCCCTGGCCTGGTCCAGCAGCAGCATTGCCGTATTGAATTGGTCTTTCGGTCGCATCGCGTTCATGGCTGACTCCTTCGGGTCGGCACGCCGCTTCACCCTGGTGCCGCGGCGTTCCGCGGCACTCGGGACGGAGCGCCACGATTCCCTGTTGACGGTGATTGTTCCGGCGCGGCTGCTAACAAACGGTGAACGGCGGTGTGCCGGTTCACGAGCCGTTTCGTTTCGGCGGCGCGAGCCGCCCGGCAGGCGAATTCGTGTCACGACAGTCCGATCCGACGCGCGAAGTAGCGCGGCGCCGCGGGTCAGCGCGGGCTTAGTCGTCGTTCGAGAGGTTGCGGAGACACCTGAAGAATTCCGCGTCACAGCGCCGTTTCAGGTGGTGGGCAGTACAGGGATCGAACCTGTGACCCCTACCATGTCAAGGTAGTGCTCTACCGCTGAGCTAACTGCCTACGAAGGGGGCGCAAGGATAGCGGACGCCGGTTGGAGGCACAATAGCAACCGCCGCCTGTCATCGGCTGTTTCTCTGGCCTGGGGCACTCATCCCTGGACCGGCGTACGCAGAAGATGCGGCGGAGAAGAGACGCCGACACGCACGGAAAACCGGTCGGTGCGCGAAGCGCCTGGCCGGGACTTGACACAGCTTTCACACCCGTGCGCACGGATCTGCTGTGCACTGGTTCCTTGCCGGTACGCTTTCGCCCGTGCTAGGTTTCAGGCGCACCGGCGGTGCAGCGCCTGGAAGTTCGGGAACGATACAGGGGCCAAGCGCGTACTCGCCCGCCGGCGGCAGCCATTTGACTGCGAGAAGGCCATGACTCTCCCCGAGTTCCCGGAAGACGGTCCCGGCGTTGTGCGCGCCGGCAGCGCGCCAGCACGGCAGGATCCGCGCAAGTTCGATGCGCAACTGGCGCCGCGGCTGCTGGCCGCGCATGGCACACTCAATACGCGATTTGCCGAACAGGTCGGCACGATCGACCGGGATCCGGCGGCCGCCGCGCGCGTGATCGAGGAATGCCTTCGGCAATTCAGTGCCATCCGGCACATCGAGACGATCTGGCTGCATCCGGTGCTCGAACACGCCGTCGACGCGGACGCCGGGGTGCGCGGCCAGGTCATGGAGCTGCGCCTGATCGGCCTGATCCTCGCGCGGCGCGTGCTGCGGTGTTTCGAGGACCTGCAGCAGGCCATCCGGGCGGAAGTGTTCGTGACCGAATCGGCGGCGCGCGCCACGGACGCCTTGGCGAGATACTCGAAGCACAGCGAGCATGTCGTCTACCCGCTCTACGAGCTGGTCGGCACGCAGCGGCAGGAAGCGGCCTAGCTCGAATCGCTTCATCTGCGGCGACAAACTTCTTCCTCGGGTCCACGGCCTCGCGCCCGCCCCACGCGTTGGCGATTCGCCGCCGTGCCGGAAATGCGGGACGGCGCTGCTGTTGAAACGCCGCCGCGGCGCCGGTGCGGTTGCCAGGCAAATCACCTGCAGTACACCCGACGGCTGGTCGCGCGAAAATCCTACTGACACTCCACGAAAAATGTCCCGATGGCGCGGTCCCGGTGACCTTGCAAAATGAGGGGAAGAAAAGAGCCGGGAGGGGTGAATCTTGCGAATTGCCCGCCTGTTCGCATCGGCGTTCCGCTGCTGGCGCGATGGCGGGGCGCAAACGGCATGGCATGGCTCTTGCGGCTTTTCCAATCGGCAGCGGTCGCCTTCGCCGGTGCTTGGGTACGCAGGCATTCCATTACGGCTCGCAACTGTCGGCAGCAGCGTGCCAGAGATCGCAGATGAATCTTTCCCGGACATGGCGTTCATTGGACAGGCTGCTTCAGGTCACGGCGCCCGGCGATTTGTTGAGCCCTGCCATGCCGATGCGCTTCGATCCGCGGCTGCCCGGTCGCCTGCTGGCGATGCATGAAGCGGTGAACGCACGCTTCGCTGCGGTCCTTGGCAATCTGTCTGCCGATCCGGGGTTTGCGATCGCCTCGATTCGCCATTGCCAGCAGCAGCTTCAGGACCTGCGCCGGGCCGAAAGCGCATGGCTGTACCCGTTCATCGCATCCGGCGTGGACGATGACCTGCAGGCGCGGCGTCAGCTGATGCAGCTTCGCATTGGCCTGCAGGCCGAACTGCGGGCGACCTTGCGTCACCTGGACGACCTGCGCGAAGCGGTCGCGAACGGCGCCACACTGACGAATCAGGCAAAGCTCGCCTCCGCCTCGATAGCCAGCTACCTGCAGCGCAGCGAAACCGAAATCTATCCGCTCTATACGCTCATCGGCACGCGTCGCGGCGCGCCGCGCGCGGCTTGATCACACGGGCCGACAGACCACTCAACCCGTCAGCAACATCGTTTCGCGCACTTGTTTCATCTGGTCGCGTACGCGCGCGGCGTCCTCGAATTCGAGGTTCTGCGCGTGCTTGTACATCTGTGCCTCGAGCTTCTTCAGGCGCGCAACGAGCTGCGTCGGGCTGAGCGCCGAGTAGTCTTCGGCCGGCTCGGCCACGCGGCGCATGCCGGCGGCGCGCGCTGCGCGATCGGCTTCGGCATCGGTGCGCGCGCCCTCCATGATATCCATCACCTTGCGCACGATCGTCGCCGGCGTGATGTTGTGCTCGATGTTGTATTCGACCTGCTTGGCGCGGCGCCGGTCGGTTTCCTCGATCGCGCGCTTCATCGAATCGGTGACGCGGTCGGCATAGAGGATCGCCGTGCCGCGCAGGTTGCGTGCGGCGCGGCCGATCGTCTGGATCAGCGAGCCGGTCGAGCGCAGGAAGCCTTCCTTGTCGGCGTCGAGAATCGCGACCAGGGAAACCTCGGGCATGTCGAGGCCCTCGCGCAGCAGGTTGATGCCGACCAGCGTGTCGAACTTGCCCAGGCGCAGGTCGCGGATGATCTCGACGCGCTCGACCGTTTCGATGTCCGAATGCAGGTAGCGCACGCGTACGCCGTGCTCTTCGAGATACTCGGTCAGGTTTTCGGCCATGCGCTTGGTCAGCGTGGTCACCAGCACGCGGTCGCCCATCGCCACGCGCTTGTGGATCTCGCCGAGCAGGTCGTCCACCTGCGTGCGCACCGGGCGAATTTCGACTTGCGGATCGACCAGGCCGGTCGGCCGCACGACGAGTTCGACGATGTTGCCTGCCGAATGCTCCAGCTCGTAGCGCGACGGCGTTGCCGAGACGAAGATCGAGCGCGGCGCCCGCTGCTCCCACTCGTCGAACTTCAGCGGCCGGTTGTCGAGCGCCGAGGGCAGGCGGAACCCGAACTCGACCAGTGTCTCCTTGCGCGAGCGGTCGCCCTTGTACATCGCGCCGAGCTGCGGAATCGTCACGTGTGATTCGTCCACGACCAGCAGCGCGTCCGCCGGCAGGTAGTCGAACAAGGTCGGCGGCGGTTCGCCCGGCATGCGCCCGGTGAGATGGCGCGAATAGTTTTCGATGCCCTGGCAGTAGCCGATCTCGGCCATCATCTCGATGTCGAACTGCGTGCGCTGCTGCAGCCGCTGCGCCTCGACGAGCTTGCCCGCCTTGTACAGTTGTTCCAGCCGTTCCTTCAACTCGACCTTGATCGTCTCGACCGCATCGAGCACGGTACGCCGCGTCGTCACGTAATGCGATCCCGGGTACACCGTGAAGCGCGGCACCTTGCGCAGCACATCGCCGGTCAACGGATCGAACACGGCCAGGCTCTCGACCTCGCCGTCGAACAGCTCGATGCGCACGGCATCCGATTCGTTTTCGGCGGGAAACACGTCGATGACATCACCGCGCACGCGGTAGGTGCCGCGGCGCAGCTCCATGTCGCCGCGTTCGTACTGCAGCTCGGTCAGGCGCCGGATCAATTCGCGCTGGTCGATGTGCTCGCCGCGCACCAGGTGCAACACCATCCTGTGATATTCGCCGGGATCGCCGAGGCCGTAGATTGCCGATACCGTCGCCACGATCAGCGAGTCGCTGCGCTCGATCAGCGCCTTGGTCGCCGAAAGACGCATCTGCTCGATGTGCTCGTTGATGCTCGAGTCCTTGTCGATGAACGTATCGGACGAGGGAATGTAGGCTTCCGGCTGGTAATAGTCGTAATAGCTGACGAAGTACTCCACCGCGTTGCGCGGAAAGAATTCCTTGAACTCGCCGTACAGCTGCGCAGCCAGTGTCTTGTTCGGCGCCAGCACGAGCGTCGGTTTCTGGATCGCCGCGATCACGTTCGCGATCGTGAAGGTCTTGCCCGAGCCGGTCACGCCCAGCAGCGTCTGGTGCGCCAGCCCGGCCTCGAATCCGTCGATCAGGCGGCGCAGCGCCTGCGGCTGATCGCCGGCTGGCTGGAACGGCGAAACGAGTTGGAAGCGATCGGCCACGAAAGGCTCCAGGTGAAGAGCGGAAGTATATCGCGGGCTGCAGGTGCGCTGCGGTTCGTCCACTGCGCAACCCGTCGCTCGCGGGACGAGGCAAGGTGAGTTGCTGCGCCAGGGTCTGCGCTGACATGGACTCCACGCCGCTGCGGGCAACCGTGACATCCTGCCAGACCCTGTTGCCATCGTGCTGGCAGCAGCGAATCGGAAACCGCTCGCGTTGCGGCAACGGGCCGCTGCGGCCAGGCACGCTGACGATTGGTGGATAATGAAGGCAATCGAGGCGGATTCAACCGCGAGTGGCTCGCCATGTCGGTTCGTCCCGCAGGAAACTTGACGTGTCGCGCCATGCCACGGCGGGCAGGCTCCGCGCGTCGAGGCCGAGCGTCGATTCTGGTGGAGTGACTTCTGTGGAAGGTGACGTTTTGCGATCGCTTCTTTTCTTGCTCGCGGCAACGGGTGTACACGCCGCTGGCTCGGTCCCCGAACTGCTGCAGAAAAAGCTCGAGTCGCTCGCCGGCGCGAGCGCACGCGATTGCGGCGCCATTCCTCTCTCGGCCGATCGCGCTGCCGCGCTGGCCTGCGCCAGAGCGGCCGCCGCCTCGGGCAAGGCCTACCGGGTCGCCCTCGAGTTGCGTGGAAACGACTCGTACACCTGGCAAGGTGCGGCGCGCGACGAAAGGGGCAGACAGTGGGTCGTGTTCTACGATGCCGACGCCTCTGCCGGACCTGCCGCAAGCCCGGGCCTCGGCCAGCTGCTGTGCCGCGATATTTCGTTTGCGCCGGACCACGACGAAGTCATCGACTGTACCCCTTCGACCGGCGACCCCTGAGCCGTGGCACTGCGGCCGCCGGATAGGTGGCCTCGTTTTGAATTGCGCGAAGCTTGATTTCCGCGGCGGCGGAAATTGCCGCGCTCATGCCAGAAACAGTTGCAGCGAAGCGTGAAATGAAGAAGAAGACGAGGCATCAATCATGAAGAGATACCATGTCATCAAGACTGCGGACCTGGATGGAAACGACACATTCCGCATACATGATTCCGAGGGAGAAGACCCGCTGGATGCGCTGCTGCCGCTAATCTACCTGACCGAGGAACCTGCGCAGATAGATGCCAGGAGGCTCAACTGGGCGTTGGGCGTCTAAAGATTCAAGCTGAGACACTACGCGGCGCTGCAGCATCTTGACGCCACCCCTGCCCAAGCCCGAAAATAGGCGGCTCCGCCTATCAATTCCCCGATAGCTCAGCGGTAGAGCAAGTGACTGTTAATCACTGGGTCGGCGGTTCGATCCCGTCTCGGGGAGCCATGCAAAACAAGGCCTTGCAGCGATGCAGGGCCTTTTTGTTTTTTCGGTCCGGGAACGACGATACATGCACCGATACTCTTGGTGGGTGCCCCGCAAGGGAATACGAGAGAGCGCCTTGTCGCTCTCGACTGTCGCATCTCAAGTCACGGCAGGCAGGCATTGGCTGCAGGGAGCGGTGCGAGCCAAATCTCGCGCTGAAGTGGCTGGCAGCCACACAGAGCGCGAGGTGAAGGAAGCCAGCGACTGCCGGTCCGGTGGCGTTCCGAAGCGCGGTCCCGACGAACAGCGTTGGATGACCTGCGCGGGCTCGACAGACGGCATGGAAGCCTGCGTGCGCATACGACGTCACGGCAATCCAGTATGCATCTTGGGTTAGCGTACCGCAGGCGCGACAGAGCATGATGAAATTCGTTGCGCTCCGGCACACGCGATTAGGCAGCGCCGGTCGCCGGCCGCGAAATTGCGGGAGCGCAATTCGCACGCTGGCGTGGAAATCAGTGCGGGATTGAAACTGACTCGCGCGTAAACCACAGGCATGAAATGGCGGTGGTTTCCTATTTCGATTCCCGGATGGGGACATACTGCAAGCGGTTATCCGTGGCCTGCGTTCTCATGAATCCCACACTTTCGATCGAAGAACAGCAGTGGCTCCTGATCATCCGGGCACGCGGCCTTCTGGCGGAGATACCTTCCTGCGTGCTCGCGACCCTTGCAGCGAAGGGGTTCACGCGCGAAGGCGAGGGCGTGGCACTCACCGACCTGGGTGCCGCTGAGGCCGAGGCTATCGCGGCCGCGAATTTCAAGCTCAGCTTGACTCCTCCTCCAGCATAGTCGAGCGTCTTTTTTCGATGACGCGCGGGCCGACGTGCACGATCCGTGGGTCGGTACAGACGAGGCAATGCATGAGCATATGTCGACACAGGTTGCACTCAGTATGGGTTAATGAACCCGGTCTGATGATCGATGCCGCAGCGATGCAATCCCTTGGAATCATCCTGCCTGTGCGGCGGTCGAACGCCTGTCGCACAATGCAGCCAAGGCAGGTGTCTCATGTCAACAGGGAGGATGGTCCAGATGCAGACGCCTCCGTCCGATGCGCTGGTGTTCTTCGGCGCCACCGGTGACCTGGCCTACAAGCAGATCTTCCCGGCGCTGCAGGCGCTGATCCGGCGTGGCGCACTCGACATGCCGATCATCGGCGTGGCCAGCGCCGGGTCGACCGTCGAGAGCCTGCGCGAGCGCGCACGCGCCAGCCTGGAGCACAGCGGCAATTTCGATGCCGACGCGTTCGCAAAATTGTCCGCGCAACTGCAGTTCGTCGGCGGCGACTATGCCGATCCTGCGATTTACGACCGCTTGAAGCAGGCGCTCGGCAGCGCGGCGCGCCCGCTGCATTACCTCGCCATCCCGCCGAGCATGTTCGCAACGGTGGTGCAGGGTCTGGGCAAATCCGGTTGCGCGGCCAACGCCCGGGTCGTCGTTGAAAAACCGTTCGGTCGCGACCTTACGTCGGCGCAGGCGCTCGATCGAACACTGCACGAGCAGTTTCCGGAGTCGGCGATATTCCGCATCGATCACTACATCGGCAAGGAAGCAGTGCAGAATCTCGTCTACTTCCGCTTCGCCAACGCCTTTCTGGACCCGATCTGGCATCGCCACTACGTCGACAACGTGCAGATCACGATAGCAGAAAGCTTCGGTGTCGAAGGCCGGGGCGCGTTCTATGAAGAGGTCGGCACGATCCGCGACGTGGTGCAGAACCATCTGTTGCAGGTCATTGCGTTGCTGGCGATGGATGCACCGGCCGGACGCGACGCCACGGCGATGCGCGCCGAGAAGCTGCGCCTGTTCCGCGCGATGCGGCCGCTGGATCCGGCGCACGTCGTGCGCGGCCAGTTCCGCGGTTATCGCGACGAGAAGGGCGTGGCTTCGGATTCGCAGGTCGAGACCTGCGTCGCCCTGCGTCTGTACATCGATACCTGGCGCTGGGCCGGCGTGCCGTTCTATATCCGCGCCGGCAAGCGCATGCCGGTCACGGCGACCGAGGTCATGGTCAACCTGAAGTGTCCCCCGCTGGCGGTGTTCGACGACATCAGTCGGGAAACGTCGAACTACTTTCGCATCCGCCTGAGCCCGGAAGTCGTGATCGCGATCGGCACTCGCGTCAAGCAGGCCGGCGAGCAGATGCGCGGCGAGCCGGTCGAATTGATCGCACGGCACGAGCCGCGCGGCGAAGAACTGCCGTACGAGCGCCTGCTCGGCGACGCGATTCGCGGCGATGCCGCGCTGTTCACGAGTGACGAAGCGATCGAGGCCGCCTGGTCCGTGGTCGAACCGGCGCTCGCGGCCGGCGAACCGGTACGCGTATACGAACCGGGCACCTGGGGGCCGGATGAAGCGCGCCGCATCGTGCCCGGCGAACCGGGCTGGCATGATCCAAAACCCGAGCAGAGCACGCCGTGTTAGCGCCCGATGGCACGGTGATCCTGCTCGATGTCGACAACACGCTGCTCGACAACGACCGGTTCGGCGCGGATCTGGGCGATCGCCTCGAGCAGCTATTCGGCGCTGCCGAGCGCGAGCGCTACTGGACGATCTTTGCCGCGCTGCGCGGCGAACTGGGTTACGCGGATTACCTGACCGCGCTGCAGAAATTCCGCCTCGCCATCGCAAACGATCCGCAGCTGTTGCTGATGTCCGCGTTCCTGCTGGAGTACCAGTTTGCCGAACGGCTTTATCCGCATGCGCTGGAAACCGTCGCCCATTTGTCCGCGCTCGGACGGACGGTGATCCTCTCGGACGGGGACATCGTATTCCAGCCGCGCAAGATCCAGCGTTCCGGCCTCTGGCGCGCGGTCGATGGACGCGTCATCGTCGGCGTGCACAAGGAGCGTTCACTCGACGACATGCGGCGGCGCTTCCCTGCGACGCACTACGTCATGGTCGACGACAAGCCGCAGCTGCTTGCTGCGATGAAGCGCCTGCTCGGTGCGCAACTGACGACCGTGTTCGTGCGGCAGGGTCATTACGCGGCCGAGTCGCGCGACACGGCTTTCGATCCCGCGCCGGACCTTTGCGTCGATCACATTGCCGATTTGCTCGAGCGCAACATCGTCCCCGCCGTGCCGCACGGCGCGCCGCGAGTCGACGCCACAGGAATGGACATGAAGGAGCCGACATGAACAATACCCGCTTGCTGCGCGCTGCCGGCCAGAGTCTCTGGCTCGACAATATCACGCGCGAATTGCTCGACACCGGCGGCCTGCGCAGGTACATCGACGAGTATTCGATCACCGGTTTGACCTCGAATCCGACGATATTCGACGAGGCGATCGGCAACGGCGACGCGTACGACGCCGGCATCCGTGCCAAGGCGAGGGAAGGAAAATCGGGCGAAGCGCTGTTCATCGAGCTGGCGCTGGAAGACCTGCGCCGCGCGGCCGAGCTGTTTCGCCCGGTGTTCGACGCGACCGGCGGCGTCGATGGCTGGGTGTCGATGGAAGTCTCGCCGCTGCTGGCCGCCGACACGCAAGGCAGCATCGACGCCGCGGCGCGCATCCACCGGCAGGCCGGCCGGCCGAACCTGTTCGTGAAGATTCCCGGCACGCCGGCAGGGATTCCGGCGATCGAAGAGTCGATCTTCAACGGCGTGCCGATCAACGTCACGCTGTTGTTCTCGGCGCAACAATACGGCGCCGCGGCGGAGGCGTATCTGCGCGGCATCGAGCGGCGCATTGCCGCCGGCCGCACGCCGGACGTCGCCTCGGTCGCGTCCCTGTTCGTGAGTCGCTGGGACAAGGCGGTCAGCGAAAAAGTGCCGCCCGAACTGCGCAACCGGCTCGGCATCGCGATCGGCCAGCGCACGTATGCCGCCTATCGCACGCTGCTGGCCTCCGAGCGTTGGCTGAAATTGTCCAGGGCCGGGGCGCGACCGCAGCGGTTGCTGTGGGCCAGCACCGGAACGAAGGATCCGAACGCATCCGACACGTTGTACGTCGAAGCGCTCGCCGCGCCCGACACGATCGACACGCTTCCGGAAAAGACCCTGATGGCATTCGCCGACCACGGCCAAGCCCCTTGTATCATGGCAGTCGACGGCGACGACACCGAGGCCGTGCTGGCACGTTTCGCGCGCGCCGGCGTCAATGTCGATGCGCTGGCGACGCAGCTGCAGATCGATGGCGCGAAGGCGTTCGTGAAGTCGTGGCAGGAATTGCTCGGGCGGATTGCCGCCAGGAATGCCGCGCTGACCGAGGAGGCCGGGAGCTGAAATGAGTCATCATCAAGTTCACCGCAGGAGCGCGCCGCGCGCGGCGTCCGCGCGTGTCGCGGACGCGAAGCCGGCGCTGAAAGTCCTGGTCGTCGACGTCGGCGGTACCCACGTGAAGTACGCCAGCACCGATCATCCGGTCTTGAGCGAATTTGCATCGGGGCCCCGACTGACTGCGGCCGACATGGTGAGGCAGGTCTTGAAATTCACCCGGGGCTGGCAGTACGACGCGGTGACGATCGGCTACCCCGGCGTTGTCGCCGGCGGCCTGCCTGTGCGCAATCCGCAGAATCTGGGACGAGGCTGGGTCGGTTTCGATTTCGCGGCCGCATTCGGCAAGCCGGCAAGGATCATCAATGACGCTGCGATGCAGGCGCTCGGCGACTATGCCGGCGGCAAGATGCTGTTTCTCGGACTCGGAACGGGCCTGGGTTCGGCACTCATCGTCGACGGCGTGGTCGTGCCGATGGAACTGGCGCATCTGCAATGCCGGAAGGGCCGCGACTATGAATACTATGTCGGCGACCACGGTCGCAGGCGCCTGGGCGAGAAGAAGTGGCGCGCCAGGGTGCTTCAGGTCGTGAACGAGTTCCGCAACGCGCTGCAGCCCGACGAAGTCCTGCTCGGCGGCGGCAATGCACGCCGGCTGAAGCGTCTACCGCCGGGCACGCGCCTCGGCGACACCCTCGCCGCGTTTCGCGGCGGCCTGCGCCTTTGGGACGACCCGGCGCGCAGCGCCAAGGCTCACGCGCTGCCCGGCGGCGGTGTCGGCGACAAGGCCGGCAAGGGCACGACGCGGCGCAAGACGACTGCGCCACCGCGGCGGTGATTGCCGCGCCGCCATTTTCCGTGGAGTCGACCATGTCCGAACCGCTCGATCAACAATGCATCAATACGCTGCGCTTCCTGTCCGTCGACATGGTGCAGAAGGCCAACAGCGGGCACCCGGGGCTGCCGCTCGATGCAGCGCCCATGGCCTACGCGCTGTGGACGCGCTGGCTGAAGTACAACCCGCGCAATCCGCAGTGGGCGGATCGCGATCGCTTCGTGCTCTCGGCCGGGCACGGCTCGGCGCTTTTGTATAGCTTGTTGCATCTGACCGGCTACGAACTTTCGCTCGACGAAATCAAGCGCTTTCGCCAGTTCGGCAGCAAGGCGCCGGGGCATCCCGAGCGCGGCCACACGCCGGGCGTCGAAGTCACGACCGGACCGCTCGGTCAGGGCATGGCGAACGCGGTCGGCCTGGCGATCGCGGAAGCCCAACTCGCCGCGCGCTACAACCGTCCTGGTCACGCGATCATCGATCACCATACCTATGCGCTCGTCAGCGACGGCGATCTGATGGAAGGCGTCGCGTCCGAGGCGGCGTCGCTCGCCGGCCATCTGCAGCTCGGCAAGCTCGTGTGCCTGTACGACGACAACTCGGTCACGCTCGCCGCGTCGACCGACATCACGTTTTCGGAAGATCGCGCGGCGCGATTCGCCGCGTACGGCTGGCACACGGTCAGGGTGGCCGACGGCAACGACCTGGCTGCGCTGAATGCCGCGATCGAGACAGCACACGCGGAATCCACGAAGCCCTCCCTGATTCTCGTGCGCACGCATATCGGCTACGGCTCGCCGGAGCAGGACAGTTTCAAGGCGCACGGCTCGCCGCTCGGCGTGGATGACGTGCGCAAGACCAAGCAGAAGCTCGGATGGCCGACCGAACCCGACTTTCTGATTCCGGATGCGGCACTCGCGCGTTTCCGCTCGGCGATCGGGCGTGGCGCGCAGACCGAAGCGAGCTGGAACGAACGCCTGGCTGCCTACGCAAAGGCATTTCCCGATTTGCATCGGGAACTCGCTTGCCGGCTGCGTGGCGATTTGCCGCCGGGATGGGATGCGGACATCCCGGTGTTCGAAGCCGATGCCAAGGGCATCGCGACGCGCGACGCCTCCGGCAAGGTCATGAATGCCATTGCGCCGCGGTTGCCGGCGCTCACCGGCGGCTCGGCCGACCTGGACCCGTCGACGAAAACCGCGCTGAAAGGCCTCGGCGATTTCAATCCTCCGGCAGCGGGCGACGACCAGCAGGGCTCTGCCGGCGGCGGCTGGAGCGATGCCGGACGCAACCTGCACTTCGGCGTGCGCGAACACGCGATGGGCGCGATCGTCAACGGCCTCGCGGCGCACGGCGGCTTCATCCCGTATGGCGCGACGTTCCTGATTTTTTCCGACTACATGCGCCCGCCGATCCGCCTCGCCGCGCTGTCGCGACTGCACGTCGTGCACGTATTCACGCACGACAGCATCGCGCTGGGCGAGGACGGCCCGACGCATCAGCCGGTCGAGCAGCTCGCCAATCTGCGTGCGATCCCGAACGTGATCGTGATCCGCCCCGCCGACGCGAATGAAACGGCGGTTGCCTGGCGTGTCGCGCTCGAAGCGCGCGACGGTCCGGTGGTGCTCGTCCTGACGCGACAGGATGTGCCGACGCTCGATCGCAAGCGACATGCCGCAGCCGATGGCCTGCGCAGCGGCGGGTACGTGCTGAGTGACGCGCCGGACGGAAGGCCCGGCTTGATCCTGATCGCGTCCGGTTCGGAAGTCGGACTGATCGTCGCTGCTGCCGAGCAGCTGCAGGCCCAGGGCATCGCCGTGCGCTGCGTGTCGATGCCGAGCTGGGAATTGTTCGAGGGCTTGCCGCAAGCCGAACGCGATGCCGTGCTGCCGCCGGGCGTGACCGCACGTCTTGCGGTCGAGTTGGGCGTCGCGCAAGGCTGGCATCGCTACGTCGGCGACCGCGGCGCGGTGCTGAGCATCGAGCGCTTCGGCGCCTCGGCCCCGGCCGGCACGTTGCTGCGCGAGTACGGTTTTACGGTCGGGCATGTCTGTGCGCGTGCCATGGAGTTGTTGACGTGACACCTGCGACATCGCCGCAATCCGGCCACGACGATCAGGGCAGGCGTCGATGACGACGAGCTTCAAGGTCGGCGATCGCGTGCGCTGGAATTCCGAAGCAGGCTGCGTCACCGGCCGGATCATCAAGGTGCACACGCGCGACACGACTTACAAAGGACATCCGCGCCACTGCACCGTGGACGACCCGCAGTACGAGATCAAGAGCGACAAGACCGATCACATTGCGATGCACAAGGGCACGGCGCTTCACAAGATCGATTGAGCCATGGCGAAGTCAGTACAACACACGAGTGCCATGACGATCTGGACGATCGGCCACTCGACGCGGCCGATCGATGAGTTCGTCGGACTGCTGCAGACCTATCGCATTGAGACCGTCGCCGATGTGCGCAGCTTCCCCGGCTCGCGCAAGTATCCGCACTTCGGTACGCAGGCGCTCGCCGCGACACTCGCCGCGCACGCCATCGGCTATGCCTGGCTGCCCGCGCTCGGCGGGCGGCGGCGCACATCGCCCGACTCGCCGAACACGGCGTGGCGCAACGCGGCGTTCCGCGGCTATGCCGACTACATGGCCAGCCCCGCATTCGAACAGGGATTGACGCAACTGCTCGACCTGGCAGGCCGCTCGCGCACCGCGCTGATGTGCGCCGAAGCGGTCTGGTGGCGCTGCCATCGCTCGCTGATCGCCGATGCACTGTGCGTGCGTGGCATCGACGTGGTGCACATTCTGGATGCCACGCACAGCACGCCGCATCCGATGACGCAACCGGCGCGCATCGTCGATGGCCGCCTGAGCTACGCCGCACCCGCACAGGAATCCCTGTTGTAACTCGACGTCATTCCTTCTTGATCTCGCGTCCGCCTGAACTTGTTGCGCATGGCCGCCAACAATCTGTCGGCGAACGATTCCGGGCGGCAACGGCACGTCATTCCTTCTTGATCTCGTGTCCGCCGAACTCGTTGCGCATGGCCGACAGCAACTTGTCGGAGAACGATTCGCTGTCGCGCGAGCGCAGCCGTTCGATCAGCGATTGCGTGATCACGGGCGCCGGCACGTTCAACTCGATGGCCGCGTCGACCGTCCAGCGGCCTTCGCCGGAATCGACCACATACGGCGCGATGCCGGCCATGGTCGGGTTCTTGCCCAGCGCATCGGATGTGAGGTCCAGCAGCCACGATCGCACGACGCTGCCGCAACGCCAGATCTCGGCGACCTGGTGCAGGTCGAGGTAGAAGTCGCGCTTGTGCTGCAGGATCGAAAAACCCTCGGCATAGGCCTGCATCAGCCCGTATTCGACGCCGTTGTGAACCATCTTCGTGAAATGGCCGGAGCCGACCGGGCCGACGCGGCCCCAGCCCTGGTCCTTCGCCGGCGCGAGGGCCTCGAAAACCGGCCGCAGCCGTTCGACCACTGCCGTGTCGCCGCCGATCATCATGCTGTAGCCCTCGGCCAGTCCCCACACGCCGCCGCTCGTGCCGCAGTCGACGTAGTCGATCTTCTTTGCCGCGAACATCGCGGCGCGGCGCAGCGTGTCCTTGTAGTTGGAGTTGCCGCCGTCGACCACCGTATCGCCGGCAGCGAGCAGGCCCAGCAGCTGCGTGAGCGTGGCGTCGGTGATTTCGCCGGCGGGAACCATCAGCCACACCGCGCGCGGCGCTGCCAGCTTTGCAACCAGCGCGGCGAGCGAATCGGCGGATTCGGCGCCGTTGTCCTCGATGGATTTGCGCGCTTCGGCCTTCGGATCGAAGCCCACCAGCTGATGTCCGCCGCGCATCAGGCGCTGCGCCATGTTGGCGCCCATGCGCCCAAGACCGATCATGCCGAGTTTCATAAGGACGTCCTCGATTGTTTACGTTATTGTGCAAGCCAGGAAAAGGTCTCGTTGCCAAGACCCTCTGACGACTTGAAGCAGTTCAATCTTCATCGCACGGCCATCACGATTGGATCCGGCGCAGCAGCCGCGCGCGCACGCGCGGCGTCAGGCGTGTGCGGTTATACGCGTCGGCTGCCTGGCGAATTGCGTCGGCCTGGGTCGGATAGGCGTGCAGCACATGGGAAAGCCGGCGCAGGCCGAAGCCTGCCACCATCGCCAGGGTGATTCCGTTGATCATGTCGCCGGCGTGCCGGGCGACGATCGTGGCGCCGAGAATCCGGTCGGTGCGTTCCCGCAGGTGCACCTTGACGAATCCGGCGGTCTCGCTGTCGGCGACCGCCCGGTCGATCTCGTGCATCGGAATCGTGAAGGTCTTTACCGGAATGCCACGTTCGTTGGCCTCGCGCACCGACAAGCCGACGCGCGCGATTTCCGGATCGGTATACGTGCACGACGGGATCACCACCTCGCTCCAGCGATGCGCACGTCGCAACAAGGCGTTTTGCACGGCGATGCGCGCCGAGGCCGCGGCCGTGTCGACGAAACTGCTTTGCAGGCACACGTCGCCGGCCGCATGGATATTTGCGTTGCCCGTGCGCAGAAAATCATCGACACGGATACGCCCGCCGGGGTCGCAATCGATGCCGACCGCCGCCAGGTTCAATCCCTCGACGTTCGGCCTTCGCCCGGCGCCGGTGAGGATGGCGTCGACGCCGATCGTGTTGCGGTAATCGTCGCTGACCAGGTCGACGAGTTTCGTGCCGGAGGCCACGCGCACGGCGAGGGCAGTCGTATTGAGCCGCACTTCGATGCCATCGCGCGCGAAGGCCTCGGACAGGATCTGCGCCGCGTCGCGCTCCTCCTGGCCCAGGAACAGCGGCTTGTCCTGCACGATGGTCGTCTGGGCGCCGAGACGGCAGAACGCCTGGGCGTGCTCGCAGCCCAGCGGGCCGCCGCCGATCACCAGCAGGCGCCGCGGCAGTTCGGTCAGGTCGAAGACATTGTCGTTGGTCAGGTAGCCGGCTTGCGCGAGTCCCGGAATGTCCGGGATGTGCGGCCGTGCGCCGGTTGCGATCAAGGCCTTGCGAAAGCCTAGCCGCTGGCCGTCTACGGCAAGCATGTTGCCCGTGACGAAGCGCGCTTCGCCGAAGTAGACGTCGACGCCGGCCGCGGCCAGTCGCTGCGCCGAATCGTTGCGGCTCAATCGCGCGCGAATGCTCCGCACGCGTTCCATTGCCGCTGCGAAGTCGACATTCACGCTGTCCGGGACGCTGGCACCGTAATGTTGCGCATCGCGCATGTCGGCATAAATCCGCGACGTGCGAATCAGCGTTTTCGACGGCACGCTGCCGGTTTCGAGATTGACGCCGCCAATCGCGTTGCGTTCGATCAATGCCACCCTGACGCCGAGCGACGCAGCCAGTTCCGCGGCGACCATGCCTGCGGGGCCGGCGCCGACGATCGCCAGCTGGTACGGACCGCCCGGTTGTGGATTGCGCCATGCAGAAGGACGCGTGTTGGCGACTCGCTCGCGCTCGTAGGCGTCTACCGGAACGTTTGTCGGCGCCTCTCCGTGCGGTGCCATCAGCGTGCTCCGCCAATGGTGGACTGCCGGAGCCAGCCCCCGCGGAAACCCGCCGCACGCAGACCGGCGCGAATGTACGGATTCTCGCGCATCAGCCGCCAGATGGTTTCGCGGCGATGATTTTCTGTCATCAGCAGCACGATGCCCTGATCGAGCCCATAGTGTCCGGCCGAGACCCAGGGGCGACCATTGGCGTCCGCGACGGTCGGATTGAAGCCGCTTGCCAGCCGCCCCTCCGACAACACCTCGGGATAGCGCTCGAGCGCGGCGCGCAGCGAGCGCATGACCACTTCGGGTGCAAACGGCAGCGATGCCAGTACGCACGGCGCGGACAGCGTACCGTCGTCCGGGCCGTACGGCACGCTGCGCGCGGCATAGCCGTACAGCCGCCGTCGCTCGTTCTGCATGTCGGCGCGCTCGTCGCTCGGACCGTCGCACGCGGACAAACCCCAGCAGTCGTCGGCGTAGCCGGCGAACTCGCGCGGATTGCGCCGGGCGTACTCGCGCTGGATGCAGACTGCACGCCGGCTGTTTTCGAAATAGTCGGAACGCTTCTCGCGCATGAACTCGTCGCCTATGCCGCGAAAATCGATCCACGCATGCGAAAACTGGTGGATGAACAATGGACCGGCGTAAAGGCAATCGATGTCGTAGAGGTTTTCCCACTGGTACGTGAGCGTCCATTTCCCGTAGCACTCGCGGGCGATCGGATGCGTGGGCGAGCCCAGCGCGAGCGTGTAGAGCAGTATCGCTTCACTGTAGCCTTCCCAGCCGTAGTGCAGGAATCCGCATTCGGGCTTCCAGCCCTGGCGGATTGTGTCCGCACCGTCCTGCGCCCATCGCCAGTCGACACGCCGGTACAGCAGATCGACCACTGTGCGCAGCTCGCTTTCATCGGGCGAGTCTGCGTCGAAATACTGGCTCGCAGCGAGCATGCCGCCGATCAGCAGCGCCGTGTCGACCATCGAAAGCTCCGACTGCCAGACGCGCGTGCCGGCCTTCACGTCGAGGAAGTGATAGTAGAACCCCTTGAACCCGGTCGCCGCGGCGGCGCCGCTCTGGTCGCTGTCGCGGAAGAAGCGCAGCGCGGACAAGATGCGCTTGACGGCAGCATCGCGCGGCATCCAGCCGCGTTCGACGGCGATCGGGTAGGCGGCCAGCGCAAAGCCGACCACGGCGATGCTGACCGGCGAATCGGCGCGTGAATTGTCCGTCACCAGTCCGTTGCGCGGATTCATTGCCTGCGGAAAATAATCGAATGCCGCGCGCTGCAGCTGATCGAGCAGCCCCTCGTCGGCGGGTGAAAGCTGAGTCATCGGCACGATGCTACTCCGGCTGCCTGAACCGGGCCTCGCTTTCGCTCGGACCAAGTCTTGGGACATCGACAAGCCATGTCGTCGGCAGCCCGCCGCCCGCTCGCGTCCCCGCTGCTGCTGACGAATTCCTGACGATGGCTTCTGAAGTCGCGCGGGCGTTTCGTCTTCAGTGCCGCGAAAGCGCTGACCGCTGCGGATGGGCAAAGCTCTGGCAGGCGCTATCCGTGTCGCAGGACGACATGCATATCGTGTCGGCGCGAACACGAAGGACTTCTCGAAGTAGCCATATTCTTGGTATCGCGCCGGGCACGCCGTACCTACACTTTCGCGAGTCGAAGTCGACAGCGGCGACAGCGCATGGTCCGTTCGCCGGCGCTGCCGACTCAGTCAACTCGAGTGGCAGCAAACGGTGAACGGCACGATGCAGTCAGTCAGCAGCGCGAAGGCGGAGTGGTCCTTTCCGGTCCGCTTGCGCCCCGGTCGAAGCCCGCGCGGCAACGTCCCCGCGCGCCGTTCAGAGTTCTACGCGGCTGCGCTCCAATGAACTTCGTCGCCGTACGTGCCCATGCCGGCTCGCGCCTCAACCTGGACGCGCAGGAAGGGCAGATACCGGACAACGCGCGGCTGACCGTGGCCTTGTGCGAGCGCGGATCGACGCTGACTGCGCCGGTCGGCGTGCTCGCGTTGACGTGCCCGATCGCCGGCAGCGCCGACGTCATGAGCGGCGAGTGGAGTGTCCGCCTCGGCAAGCGCGACATCAGTGTCGGCGATGCGCAGACGCGGCACGATGTCGTCGTTTCACCGCGCGGCGCCTGTATCGTGATCGCCGGCACGCCGATCGCCTGGTCCGCGCTCGGCGGAAAAGGAACGCCCGGCCTGCAGCCGGCATCGATGCTGTTCCCGGCGATTCATCGATCCGTTCCGGCCTTCGCGCGGAGGCTGCTGCAATTCACGCGTCATTGTCTGAAGCAAGGCCATGGGCCGGGCAGCACGCACCTTGCGCATCAGCTGGCTTGCGTGCTCGACGACCTGCAAGCGGGATTCGCCGCCATGATTTCGCGGTGTCCGGGTTCGTCGTTGTCGAGAAAGAAGGCGGTATTCCTGCGGCTTCAGCGCGTGCGCAACCACATTTCCGCCTGCGCCCACGAGGAACTCGACGTGGCCAAGCTGGCATTGATGGCCAATTACTCCGTCGGTCACTTCATCACGACGTTCCGCCTGGTGTTCCACGAGACCCCTTATTCGAATGTCAGCCGCTATCGGCTGGAGAGCGCCAGCACCCTGCTGTCCCGCAGCACGCTGGGCATCGCGGACATCGCCCATGCGATCGGCTTCCAGAGCCGGTCCTCGTTCACGCGCGCAATCAGAAAACACCTTGGCTCCTCGGCCACTCAGTTCCGCGAAAGCGCCGGCAGCTTCCCGCACGCGCTGGCTGCCGAACACGGCAACCATGAAAGCCTTGCCGGTGTCGTGCCGCGGTTTGCGCGATCGCCGTGGTTTGCCAACGAACCGAAATAGGGAGACGCAAATGTATCGCCGCTGGCGTGTGCGCCATTCCTATCCGGAGCCTGTCGTCGAGCTGGCAGTGCGCCTGATCCCGGTCCACGGCGCAGCAACGCTTTCCCGGATGCTCGACATTCCGACCAGCGTCATCTACCGCTGGCGCACTAAGTATCGCGCTCGCACGGCGCAGTCCGCCGACCGCGTCGCCGATGCGCAGGCATTGACGACACTTGCCGCGCGCTGCGAAGAGCTCGGCTTTCGTGTTCCCGGCTACACGCGTGTCGCAACCAGCCGCACGCCGGCATCGAACGATTCGTCGCGGGCCGGATCGGCGACGAGCGCGCCAGGCAGCGATGGCATCGATCATGGCGCCGACCCGCGGGCAGCGCATGCAGGCGAGGCGACGAATGCGGCCGGGTCGGCACGCGCAGCCGACCGCCCCCGCACCGCGGGACAGCGCTATGTCTTCGATGCCGCCAGGGCGCGGCCCGAGCGCGGCGTGCGAACCCGCATGGAGGCAGTGCGGCAGGATGTCGACGCGCGCTATTTTCTCGACCTCGATTGCCGCACGCTGGCCGAGTCGGCACGCATGTCGCTGCATCACTTCATGCGTGTGTTCCGCGACATGTTCGGAGTGTCGCCGCACCAATACCTCACACGCGCGCGGGTCGAAGCGGCCAAGCGGCTGCTGCTTGCGTCGAGCGAGCCGATCGAGGTGATCGCGGTCGGCGTGGGCTTCCGCTCGGGGCCATGTCTGAATCGCGCGTTCAAGCGGATCGAAGGCACGAGCGCTTCGAAATATTGCCAGATGGCGAAGAAAGCCGGTGTCGTCAGGAGACCGTGGGCGCCGCCGCTGCCGGCCACCACGCCGGATAGTCCAGGCACGCGCTTGATTGAGGCCGCACCCGCTGCGAAGGAATTGGTATCCGCCCATGTCCAATGACTGCTAGCCATCGATGTCGGAAAGGGTCCTCAGCGTCAAGCAATTGAGAGCGGTGCGAATGATTCGTGCCGGATCGGCGTCCGAACAGGTCTGCCGCGCGCTGCGGCTGCCGCTCGACAGTGTGCGCAGCCTCGAAGCGTCGTGCCGGAACGTCCCCGACGATATTCTCGCGCGGCTCGAGCAGGCACTTAGCGCGAACGAAAAACTGCGCCGCCTGGTTGCCGGCCTCGGCCAGCCCGTGGCCGGGATGACCGGAATCGAATCCGACTGATCGCATCTGCCGTGCTGCCGCCTCGCGCGCGCCCGAACGGCTCGATGTTCATTTGCGTGGCCGGTCCGCGTTGCGGTTTCCCATCGTCATCGCTCGTCGTCGTCGCCAGCCGTCAGCCGGCAGATTCGTAATTTTTCGACATGCTTCCCGAAGGATTTCGACCTTACGGAATATTCACGAGTGAATAGACTCTCCTGTATTGCTGACCGCGACCTGGCCGTTTTCTGCAAAGGAGATTTGAAGAAGTATCTGCTTCGAAATTTGATCGTCCCGATCCGTTTTGTACAACCTGACGTTGGAGAGAGTAATGAGACTCGACGCGAATAAGCTTTCGTCGGCGGTTCGCTTGGCGTTGTCTTTTGGCGTGGCCGCGACGGCGACCACGCTGGGAACCGCCCAGGCGCAAACCGCAAATAACAATACCGAT